>Ga0179593_1355092_pt1 | contig 14246 bp, 24 predicted proteins | sample CZODoug2_1_08_16_FD_185931 | JGI IMG/M metagenome (GOLD analysis project Ga0179593, IMG submission 185931) | Vadose zone soil fungal communities from Angelo Coast Range Reserve, California, USA - CZODoug2_1_08_16fungal (PacBio error correction) | ecosystem: Environmental > Terrestrial > Soil >...
AAGGAAATTCAAATGGCTTGTTCAGCCTCTCAGGTCAAGTCAAGGCTTTGGGGATGCCCAGTACCTTCCTTCCTTGCAAGGGCCCCGGGCGGTTAAATGTCGGGAGGTAAAGGCGAGCGGGGAACGTCCAGAGGCGGAAGGTACAGGAAGAAGTAAGAAGACCCGGTAAAAAAAGAATCTCCAGTTCAGGTATTTGGGGAGTAAACCCTTTGATTAACTTTGGGGCATTCATTGAGTACCGAAGGGTAAAGTCAGGAAAAATACTCAGACGGAGCTGATACCTGGTGCGAAGTTAGGGGCATTAGATAGATTCTGCAGGTAGTGCCATGGACAAGTTGACCAGGTCGCCAAAAGGCGTCCTGGGGTAGGTTCTGGCACCGAAGTTCTGGCGCTGCGCAGAAGGAGGGCCTCACCCATACAGCTGCTGACTGATCATGGGGGAAAAAAACAGAATGATCAGCAAGGGTTGATAAGTGTCTGCAAGGAGCAGTCAGTCGGGGACAGGGCGGATGTACGTAAAGCTTCGATCACACGCGGGGAAACTTTCCACGAGAGAGAATAGAGTAACATCCACCACAGTACTGACCTCATCGACCGCATTTGGAAAGATTCGCGCAGAATTCAAAGAGGAGTGAGTCAAACTACAACTTTGAACACCGCTGATGTGTCGTGTGTGGCCACATGAGGACAAAGGGGGACTGAACTCTGCACGGCGGGAAAAAGATGTTAGTTCAAGGAAAAGGGAGAGATCAGAAAAAACGAATTATTAGTATGAAAGAGAAAGGAAAAACTTGACGCAACCGAAACAGCATTACACTGACGTGCAGCAGGTCGGTCAAGACCTCGGCGTGAAAGCACTTGGGGGCCAACCCTCACATTCATGGTTCACTGCTTAGTTTCTCAGCAGGTAGGCGAGGAAAGACGGTTCCCTCCATGGCGGAGCTGGGGCCGTCCACTGGTGGGGGGTTATAGCTAGGAGAAGGGGATCGGTGGAATTCAGGAACCGGCTCCTGCCAGGACAGACCGCCGATGTAAAAACCCGACTAGTCTCCCGCAAGCACACGGATAAAACTGGGAGCAGATGTTGTGGGGAACCATTCGATTCAATTTATTTGGTGAGGAAAAAAATTTCGCTAAGGGGAGAGGCTAGAAAGCAGGCGGTGCCAGAAAGAAAAAACAAATAAAAACATTTACGCCTGTAGTCGAAGATGAAAAACGAGGTCCAGGGCCCTACTGCCGCATATAGAAAGAGGAATTTCCCCAAACTGCCGCACAGGAGGAGAAATAATTCAGGATGGGTAGGGGTTCGGGAATAACCCATAGGTCTCCCCAATCCCCATTGAGCAAGGGTGAGCAAAGAAAAAAGAAAAGGGGGGAAGTGTAGACCGTGGATCAAATTCATCTTCGGAAGTACTTAACTAAAAAGGAGTCCTCAGTGAAGGCTGAACCTGACGGCCAGGAAACCTCCACCAGGGGGAACATGAACTGCATTCATTTCTTTGAAAAAAATTTTCCGGCCAGCAGCGCGTAAAAGCATGAAGGGGTCCTCACAGGATTCTTCCAGCCAAAGACGGCGCCCCAAAGAATTCCATCAGGTCAAAGAACTCAGATTAACAGGTGGACGGATCGTCGGTGAAGATCCAAGACGGGCATCAGGGTGTTCGGTGAAGAACGAGTGAACCTTGCCCGAGAACCTGTGGCAGGTGGAAAGGTCTCAAAAAATCAGGAGCAACAGGCCAAAGTCAAAAGTACTTAGGTTGGGGGGGGGGGGCAAGAAGGGGGGTTGGCGGCTGCAGCTGAGAAAGTCAGAGCCCGATATCGTCGCGGGGCGACCGCTGAGGAGACCAGGAATTCGAACCGGGATACTCCTTGAAAAAGAAAAAGACACTAAAGACGTCTAGGGATAGAGGCCATCAGTCCAGAAACTCATTCAGAGGAATCACCGAGGAGTGGAGGGGGACAATTCAGAGTACAAAATAACCGCTGTACAATTGGCAATACCGCTCTAAAAAAAAAGGGGAGCAGACCCTATTGGGCTGGAGGGGGGGTAGGAACACCCAGGGATGGAAGAAGCAGCGTGTTCTCCAGCGTCAAGCACGCATGCCGTGAGAAAAAAAAAAAAAAAAATCCCCCGCGGAGTAGGGTCCAAGTGTTGCTGGGATCCTTGAGCAAACAACTGGAGGACCAACAAAGGGGGAGAAAGACCCAACAAAAAAACAAAAGCTTGAGGCGTCCACTGACCGCGGGCTGAGGACCCCCAGCTCCCGACGCTTCCCCTACAGGTGCAACTGTCTCAGAGTCTGTTCCGAAGAAGATCGGAAGGTGATGGGAGGCCAGTCTCATGTCGGCAGGGGTAGCCCAAGGGGACCGGGCTGGGTTGTGAAAGAGTAGACAGCGGGGGGGCAGAAATTGACGTGTCTACTTTCTGTCCTTGGTGATTGGACGAAACCATATGAGGGAGTGATCCAGGAAAAATAAGTTAAGGCTTTGGCCATGGTCGGGGACGTTATCTATTATGCCAGGGGTGGGTCGGGGGATGATCAAAATTCCCGCGGCGTGAAAGGGACGGAGGAGGAGGGACTTTACTCAAAAAACGCCAGCGCGTGACGGACCATCATCGGGGACCGCCAGGGTCATAACCAAGGAAAAGGACCTCTGGGAGACCATAGGAGGGAATAGAAGACCCAGGGAAACTGCCTATGGAGAGCTTGGTCCCTCGGCACGGCAGTGTAACAATCTGGACGATGAAGGGGGTTCCCAGGTGGCCATGAAGGTCACGGATTACAAAGAATCCCTTCAAAAAAAAGAGAGAAAGATCGCAGGTTAGACTAGGCGAGGTGAAGTATACTAAAAGGTCTCCCGCGGAAAAATAATCACGTCGACCGGGCAGCTCCAAGGGGGACGTGTAAGCAAGAAAGTTTCCGGGGGGGGGGAGAAACAATGGGAGTCACTCAGCCTGAGGAAGAAACATGATAATCACCTAGAGCAGTTCCCAAGGCACAGAAAAAGCTTGGAGAGCAGCGGAAGCACGGGGAGGAGTCGTCTGAGGGGGGGGGGGAGGGGGGGATGAGCGCGAAGCCACTGCCTTCAATCATGAAGAGAAGGGAAGGGTGGAGAGATGGGGTCTTTGAACCAAGCAATATCCGAAAACTGACCGGCAAAAGAATTTGTTTCTTTCCTCCGGGGAGAAGGAAAAAATATCGATCGAGGATCCGATAAAAGGCTCTCCTTCCAGATGCATATTGCAGTCGTAGGGGTTTGGAGGGCTACGTGACGGAGCCCCGGTAGAACATCTTGCCCCCCGAAGGAGCAGGGGAGAGGAGGACGAGTGGGTGGCTCATTGGGAGTGAGCACATCCCCAGCTAACCTGGGGGACTGATAGCTGCCCGCCTTTGGCGATCGTCCATGTCAAAAGAGATGCAGGAAATGGAATCCGAAAATGGGAATTAGTCAAAACAAAGGAAAGGAGAAAGCAATAAGTGGAGGGAGGACGTCTGGTCCGTTGACAGTTAACAATCCATCTTTTACTGAGGAACTGGCGGGTTGAGCATCCGAGAGGGCCGGTCAAGGAAAGGGATTTTAACAGGGCATGTCCTGAGACCCGAGCTCGAGCAACAAAAATGAGGAGGATAAAGGGGGGGAGAGAGCTTTCTTCCAGACATGATGTTCCATCCCCGGATCAAGTGACGGGGCGGGGGAAAGTAAAACAACGCCAGGTCACCAGGACGGAGGAATGGTGAAAGGGGGACAACCAATCATAGGGGGAACGGGAGGGGTACGGAGTTGGGGGGGGGGGGCAAGGATTACACTTGGGATATGGAGGGAGAAGCCTGGATCTCAGGTTGATCAGTGGCTCTCGCAAGAGGCATAGAGCATCACTCGGAAGCGGGGGGAGCCGGTGGGGGGGGAAATCGATATTCACAAACTTAGCCGTCATCTAGACATCTCGTAGGGGTGACAGCTGTGAGGGAAGGATCCGCAGGAGCCCGAAAAAGATCTCTGGAAGAATGTGCTGGAATGGTCTAAAGCTGTGCTCGGGATCTAAAAGGGAGGAAGACGGGTATTTCAGCGAAAAAATCTGGTCCGACCGGGTTCGGATTCGTGGTAAACTACATCAGAAAAAAAGCTAACAGGGAGGGACGGAGTGAAGGAAGTGAGGGACGAATCTCGGGGAACCTCTCAGAAAAGCCACCTCCTTATGCTCCCAAATCTTGCTAACCTTTGAGGTTGACGGGAGAGGGGGGAGGATCGAGGCGGACAAAAGGCTTTAGGGTCTCCATGAAGTGTCTCAACAGGGACACTTAGAAGGAAAAAGGAACAAATAGGGAGGAAAAGTCGGTCCACATCTAATTTAGGGATCAGAGTGATATATTCTCATACGACAGCTGCCGGACGAGAAAGTTTATCCGGGGGGGCGTTTGGTAAGCAAAGGGTCATTTTCCCTTGAAATGTTAAGGGCAAGGGGAAGAACCCCTCTCATATTACGGAATTTTAATCGGAACTTGTGCGATTGGGGGACAAGCTCTGCATCGTTAGGGGGACTGCCTCGTCAAGCGGATTGGAAAGTGGACAGTTCATTGATCAACCACTGGAGTTCAAACCGAGTAGTGGAAAACTCGAGGGGAGGGGCGGTAGAAAGGAACGATGAAAAGACCTCACTTTTAAAAACTGACACCGCGTCAGAAATATAGAGTTCAACGAGTGATTAACTATTTTTACGGACGGCAATACCCTAAATGTGGGAAGGAAGCAAAGGGAAATAAGGAGAAAAACTCAATTTCGGGTCCACCGATCTCGCAAGTCAACCAAATAAAGGGGTATTCACAAAAAGCCGCCATGGCTACTTTAAGCACTAAAAGAAGGAGGGTGACGGAAGAAGAGTCATGCCTAACTGACTATTGGATGGGGAACGAGGGGGGGGGTCATCAGCAACTGGTAGTTTCCTACCGCAAGTCTTCGTGAACAATGCTGGGAGGACCAGGTTTCTACCTAGGAGACACCACATTTGACAAACGCACGTCATTGGGGTTGGTTTGAGGCGCACTGAAGAAGTGCTTCCGTTGAGGAGAAACCTTCAGAGGAAGGAAGAAAATCTGGACTTGCAGAAAACATCCCCTCCAAAAGGACCGTTGGTCAGGAATTGGGCATATGGATGGAAAAGAGTTCCCGTTGATTGCTGGAAGAATCGGGAAAAGAGAAAAAAGACCTCGGTGATGAAGTGAAAGAGATGTAACCGACTGGATGCCCGCGAGAATTACTGAGGGGTTGTGCGGGGATCATGGATTATCCAGTTTGAGAACAGTACAGGATAAGAAGAAAGGTTCGCCAAACAGAAAGAGGAGTGTGGTTTCCGACTGTTAAAGCCGGAAACAAAAGGTTGGTGCAACCGAACGAACGTTGGGCGTAAAGTGTGAAGAAATGGAAATGGGGAACTGGCCAAACCGGTTTCCTCGGAACGGGGAAAGAAGGAAGGCAACGAAAAAAAGTGACAGGGGGGGCGGGCATCAACCCAGAAAAAAAACGGAGAGTGACCTTATTTGCGTCTGGAGGGGAACTTAGGAATGGTGCAGATCCTTGTAAGTACAATGTAATCAGATAAGGGATGCGGAAGGGGGGGGAAGGGTGAACGGAGTTAAAGAAAGGGTTGGGGGGGGATAAGGGGAGGTGGAGGTGGAGGATAGGGGTGAAGAAGGGGGGGGGAGAGGAATGGGGCGTAGTGATAGGGGGGTTTTAAATGGGGGAGGAAGGACGGAAGGAGAAAAAAGTAATAGCCGGGGAGGGGTCGCGAGGGGGAGGGTGGTAAGAAGTAGCTGTGCGAAGTGTAGCAGAGGGGAGATCGGAAGGAATGATGGGTGAGAGGGGGACAGTAGTTACGGGGGGTGGGGGGAGAAGGAGTGAAAGACGTGTAGGGGAGAGAGGTGGCTGTGAGGGAGACGGGGGGGGGGCGTGAGAGGAAGGGGGGGGAGGAGAGGAGGGACACGGAGGTAGAGAGCGGATGGGTGGAAGATGAGGTGAGGAGAGAGGTGGGGGAGCAGAGGGAAGATAGATATGGAGTGGGGAGGGGGCGGAAGAGGAGTTTGGCTATGGTGGTGCGGGTGGGATAGGAGGAGAGGTGATAGGGGGGGAAGGGAGGGGGGGGTGGACGGGGGAGTAGAAAGGGTGGGTGGGGAAGGGAGGAGGAGTGGGAGAGGGTTAGGAGAGGGACTGCGCGAGAGTGGGGAGTGATAGGGGGGAAGGCATGGGGGGGTGGGAGGGGGCGGGTGGGACGGAGGGGGTGAGGGTGAGAGGGGGAGGGGACAGGGGAGGAGAGTCGGAGGGGGGAGGTGTGGTGAAAGGGATGGGATGAGGAAGAAGGGTAGTGAGGGGGCAGGGGGGGGGGGGGGAATGGGGAAGGAGGTTGAGGGATGAGGGCGGCAGAAGGAAGGGGGGGCAGGAGAAGAAGGACAAGGGGCGGAAGTAAAGAGCCGGGTAAAGGGAGTGAGGAGGTAGGAAGAAGGTAGGGAGGGGTGGGGGGAAAAGGGCGGAGGACGTGGAGGAGTGGGGGTGGAAGGAGGAGGGGGATAAGGGGGGTGGAGAAGATGGGTAGCTGCGGAGGAGGGGGGGGGAGGGGGAGGGGGACAGGGGCGGAGGGGAAAGGCAAAGGATTATGGGGTGTGTCGGATGGTGGGGTGCAGGCGGTTGGGGTGAGGTGGGTGGGGGGGGGGGAGTGGAGAGTGTTTGGAAGTGGGTAAGGGTGAGAGATGGAGAGTTGGGCAGGGGGTGTGCGTAGGACGGGGGGTGGGCGAGAATAAGGGGGGGGGTGGTATGTAAGGAAGGGGGGTGGGGAGAGATTGGCATAGAATGGAAGGGGGGGGGGTACGGGGAAAGATGTGTAAACAACATTTCTGGTGTTGGACGGAAAACATTGCAGAGGTTAAAGCAGGAAGGGACAGCCTGGGCAAATGGGGGGGAGGGGGGCCTTTAAGAAGACACTGAAACTGGCTGCGGTGACTATGGACTTGGACCGATAAGGGGCAAGAACCTTTCTACGGCCAGTTCCTTTGACTTTGGGGCCCGTTGGGCGGCTTGGGGCGGACAGTTCGTAGCAGTCAGGTTGGCGAAAAAAAAAGACAGAAAGGGAGGGGAAGGGGCCGGAAGAACGGGGCAATTGAGCTCGAATGGTGGGAAGGGACAGCTGTAACCCCTGAAGCAAAACCTGGGGGAAAGCTGTCACCTGCAGAGGTGAGCAGGCAAAGGGGAGGCTTTGCAGACACAAGATCAATAGGCTGAGAAGGGGGGGACACAAAAACACTAAAATTGGGCTGCAAGGAGCAACATTCGTGGGTGTGAAGACTTAGAACGAAAAAAAAAGAAACTGATGGAATGCACCAGCTAATAAAACAACAGTTACGTCCAAAACGCCATTGGGGGGGGGAACGGTATTCGCGAGATTCCATTCAGGAAGAACAAGAAAAAGACAGCTGGAATTCTTGGCCACAAGAGGAACGGAAGAAAGTGACGCGAACTTCTTTCTATGTCACGGGAAACGGGTACATATAGAGTATAAGGAAAAAAGCAAAAGGAATCCGAAATTCTGTCACATCTTTCAAAGAGGTGCGAACGTATGGGTCATCGTGCGGGGGTTCTAAGAACATAACAAGGGTAAAAGGTGCGTAGTGTTCCGCAAAAAACGACCAGGTACCGAAGACGACGTTATTGACTCTGTATTATGCAGTGAATCTAGTTCGCCTTACTGACTGGAGGGGGGTTTTTTTGTTCTATGGGATTATTCTGTTGCAAAGCGGGATCCAACCTCAGAGACCGAAAAGAATACAACTGCTCCGAATGCAGAAGATAAAGTACCTGAAAGTTTGGGAAAAAGGAAAATCCAAAACCGAGCTGGGAGTGAGGGGAAAGCCGGCGAAAAGCAAAGCAGGCGTGGACCAACTCAAAACAGGAACTGCACTGGGGGAAAAGAGGGGACAGGTAACCTAAAATGCAAGAAAATCTCGGAAAAGGGGTGCCCGCCCGGCGATCCGTCTACCTAGAAACGAAGTGGTCTGGTTTAAAACTGAAAGGCTGAATCACCACTTAGCAAAGGGGGGAACAAATAACAAGGGAGAGGGAGAAGGGGGGCCGAATACAGGTACAGGTAAGTCACGTTCACACAGGAAGGATTTAACAAAAGGAGAGGCCGAAAAAGCCCCTTTGCCAATCAAAACCGGAAGTTAGTTCTGGGACAGTTCTAGGACCAAACGGCGCGATGACCGAATGAACTATAAACACAGACAAAATTGGGGAAAACCGACGGCGACAAGAAACGGGGCACATTGTAAAGAAAGACCTCAAAAGGGTGTACGGGGAGCGTCGGGGGAAGACCGGGAACAGGAGTTGAAGTACTCGTTAAAACTGGTCGCAATTGGAAGAAAGGGGTCGATCTCACTGAAGGCAAAAGTTCTTGGGGGGGAATCCGGTTTTGTAAGAGCAGAAGGTACGAAAGGTCTGGAAATGAGGCATGGCGAATCTCGTGTCTCAGTTGGAGGAAACGGGAGCTCAGTGAAAAAAAAAAATGAGAGATGGGTCACATTGCAGAAAGGAAAGCAAAAAGGGCGTCGTGGAAGCACGAGAGGAGATGCTGAGCTCACCGGGCTCAGAACCAACATGCTACTAACCGGAGAGGAACGACAGAACCGTGAAAGGCTGTTTCTGATATCTCCAAGAGAATCTCGGTCGATGTGAGAAAGTCAACCGATAAAGACTGCCGTGCCAACACAAAACCAAAAACTGTGGGTTGTTAAACTCGAAGGTCGAAAAAAAAAATTGGAGCACGAATATGCGAAAAGCTGGAAAGGAAACTGACCCTCGGCTGAAGCCAACGAAGAATACTCTTGGACGAGGACATGAAAGGAACTTTCGAAAAAACATGTTATCGTCTGCCATGATGTGGGGGGTCTCTTACCAATTTCGGGGTGGGCAACAACCACTTGGGCTGGTGGTAACGAGGCGGAGGTCAGACCTCACTGGGGGGGGGAGTGAGGTGCGACACATCATCAATGGCATTAACCCACTATTACCCTTTGACATTCGGGAAGGGGCGAGGTAGCCAATTTGCCAGGGGGCTCAGCGGTGGGAGGAGATGTCATATAAACCAGAATACAAACGGTTTGCAAGCAAGGGGGTCTGATCACAAAGGCAAGTCTGGTTCTCCCGTCGACAGGAAGCCCGGAAACGTCGTCCAAGACGCCAGGATCCAGTCAGGGGAGACGAGTGAACTTGGTTAAAAAAAGAAGCGGAAGGAATTACCCGGCATCAAGTAAAACATCTAAACGGCCAGAGTAGGAGAGGTGAACGATGATAAGGGGAGACCGCTGATCCCAGGGGGGGGCACACTCAGAGCAGCTGGGGGAAAGGTTTCCTCCTCAGTGTGCGTGTGCGAGAGGGGGCAAACTCCAGTCCTCCTTGACGAATAGGAACCAGTTCCAACACGGGCAAGCATCTGAAGACCCCTTAGAGGGGAGAGCGGGAGCTGGGGTAGAGAAGATATACGTTAAGAAAAAGCACTGCCCTAAGACAAAAGAAAATTTGGGGAAGCTGTCGTTCCAGTCCGCCCCAACGGGTAGGATAATTTGGGATAAAGCCTTAGAAAGACATCTCGTCCGAAGTAGAAAAAAGCCTTATCCCTGACATCAGAGCAATCCTATCTAAAAATGTTTGGGGCTTTCGAAAGCGCTTCGTAACGTAATAAGCTGAATCTGAGGGCGTCCAGGGGGTGGCGGTCTTAGGAAACATCCAGAATCACCTGAGAGCGCTTTATGCTTCAAAAAATCATGGGAGAGAGCCCTTACCAGAGGTCTGGAAACCTGCGCTCCATACCTGTTACCAAACAGAGTCCTCGTAGACAATAGTAATTTCAAAGTTCAGGGGGAAAAAAAGCCTCTGTACGGTGCCAGGGGATCGAAAAAAACTGCATACGTTGTCAAAGAGAGTCTCAAAAAACACGGAGGGAAAAAGGAAGGAATCGGTCCAGAAATGGTTTGTCGTATCAGAAAAAGGGAGGTCATAACCACACCAGAACAGGTATTGGGAATCAGGGATCGAGGAAGAACGGCGTTCGGTGGCGGGGGGGAGACACTGGTCTATGGGGGGAAAACAGAAATCAGGAACGGTGGCAAAACATGTAGGGCAAAAGAACACGGCCGCAGGGTCGCAAGGTGGAGGGGCAGGAAACCTCGAACAAAAGGGCCGGAAGAGGGGACGCTTTGGGAGCAGAAGCACTACTCAACCCCCCTAGGCTGAGGATTTTCAGGAAGTCCATGGGGATCCAGGAGATCGAGAGTTACGGAGGGAGCTAAAACATCTCAAAGGGGTGCGGAAGCGTCAACTACAGAACAGAAAAGTGCTACCTGCTGGACGGGGGTAGGGCCTTGGACTTCAAAAACTCTAAAAAGGAACCGAAGCCCGAGGATCACTCAGAAATGCAAAGCTACTAAGAGGACACGGGTGCTTACCTGGGGGCTGGTAGGAACATAACTTACTGAGGGGTGAAATCCCGGCTGGAGAAACACGCACTGGCGAACCAAAAACGGGAAAAACTGGCCCTCGGCCTCGAATTGGGGCTATGTTATATCAGGAGAAACTGTAAAAGGAAACGACTCATAAATTGAGGGCGTGTTCGAAAGTTTTTCCTTAAAGGAAATGGGAAACTTTTTTCCCCCCGAGATCCATGAACGGGAGAGGGGGGGAGCGATGACAAGCAAACAGAGGAGGTGGGTCATTGATCGTCACCGCAGGAGGGAAACAATATTTTAAAGGGAACTGGGTTAAAAAAACGACCAGTGCCATTGAAAAAGGGGAAGGATGGAGTTAGTAATCGCCCTTCAGCCGTGGCCTCAAGAGAAGAATCTTCACTATTTATCTTCACTGTTTAGACGAAAAAGAAATGGGGTTTGTCCCATCACAAAGAATACAACCTGGTAATGGAAACCAGTCGTAACAACTTTCACAAAAAATGTGGACTGAAAAATCACATGAATATTTAACCAAATCCGAAAAAAAAGGGTGTGGGCTTACTATCGTGGTACCCGTACCAAGAAGGAGAAAAAAGGCGCGGGCCCCCAAGAGCGGCCTAAATCTTCTGGGCAGGCGCTGCAGGTGGGTCCGAACTGGAGCTACAACCTTAAGAACGAAGAAGAGGGTAGGGGGGGGTGAATATCAACTCAGCCGGGTAAACGGTTTACCCTCGCGATGGCTGGGACCGTGGGTAATTGGCAAAAACCAGTTCTTGCCTGGGGGGGGGAAGCGAAACTCTGAAGCAAGGTATAAAGCGGCCTTCTCCAAAAGAACTTCTTAAACTAAATGACGGGGCAAAAATTAGGGTCCGAACCGGAATAGGGGAGGTATCAATTATTAACAAAAGTTCAGTAACATGGTGGGAGGGACCTAAAGCTGGACAACTAGGAGAAGAAAGTGGAAAAACTTGGAGAATCGCGTAAAAAAAAACAATTTTTAAACAAACGAAGTTTACTTTCAAGTGGAAATGATCCGTTACCACCGGGACTAGAAACACTACACCTGTCACGATTGACAAACCAAGAAGACATGGACCCTTACCAGAGAGAAATACTCATTAAGTCCTAGAAGAAAGGCGCCTTAAAGGTGGTTCACAAAGGCTGGAAAGGGTGAAGACAGGGGTACTTGATAGGGGTCAGTTCCACACGGGAGGGCTGTGGAAGAAGGGCGGAAGGATAGGGGAAACAAAGAGAGAAAAGGGAAGGAGGGGAGAAATGGGGAAAGGATGGAGAAAAGTAGCGCGGGGGATGTGGGGGGAAGGGAACTGTGAGGGAGGGGGACGTGTATGGGCGGGGGAGGATGGGATGGGGGGGGGGAAGGGGGACGGGGGGGGGTAAGTACGAGAGGCGGTTGAGGACGGGGAGAAGGAGGGGAGGATGGGGGGAGAAGAGGGCGGAGGGGTTGAGTTGTCGGGGAGCGAGGGGAAGGAGGGAGGGGAGTCTGTAGGGATAGTGGGTAAGGGGTGTGGTGTACAGAGTGGAAGGGAAGTGAGAAAAGGAGGGGGGGGATGGGGGTGGGGGAAGGCGAGGGGGGATTAGGCGGGAACGGAGGTGTTTGGGTGATGACGCAGGAGGGAAAAAGGGGGAGGGGAGGTAGGGGGCGATGAAAAAGGGTGAAGGGGTAGTAGGGAAGGGGGGAGGAGGAGTATGGAGAAGAGAAAAGTATGGGATGGGGGGGTGGGGGGGGTGGGGAGGGTAATAGGGGAGGGAGAGAAAGGGGATTGGTTAGGGAGGAAGTAGAGAGGAGGGGGAGGGGCAGGGGTGGTGAGGGTGGGAGGGGGAGGAGGGGGTGGGGACAAGGGAGGCTGGAGAGGGGAGGGGGAGGTGGGGTGGGGGGAGATGGTGGAAAAAGACGAACTTACTGGGCGCGAGAGTGGGGGCGGGTAGGGGAAGGAGCGAGTGGTGGAAGGAAGAGAGGTAGTAGGGGCTGGTGGGGGGTGGGGATGGAGAGAAAGGGCATGAAGAGGGGGGGAAGAAGGATGGAGGGGAGAGAGGGTGGTGGTGAGTTTAGAAGGGGTATAAGGGGGGGGGGGAGGTGTGGAAGAGAGGGAGGGGGGCGAGCGGAGTTGGAGGGCATGAACAAACTGTGGGGGGAGGAGTGGGTGTTAATTGATTGGGGGGGAGTAGAAGGATGGGGACGGATAGGGAGGAAGGGTTGAGGGGTGGGGGGACGTGGAGGAGGGAGGGAGGGCACATGGGGGGGAAGGAAGGGGTGGAGGGGGGATGGGGGGTGTTAGTAGGGCAATGGGGGGGGAGGAGGAGGGGGGAGCTGTAAGAAGGGGAGGGAGGGGGGGGGCCGGATATGGGGGGGGGAAGGTAAAGTGGGTATGATTGGGGAGGGGGGGGGTGGGGGGGGGTGGAGGGGGGAAAGCAGGGGCGTGGGTGGAGAAGGTGGGGAAGTAGAGTTAGGGGGGGGAGGGGGAGGGACGAACGGTATGGGGACGAGATGGGGTACAGGAGGGGGATGGGTGAAGATGCCTGTTGGGGGGGCAGGAAGGAGGGTAGGAGTGGGGAGAGGGTGGATGGGGACGAGGGAGTGGGGAGGGTGGGCGGTTGGCGGGTGGTTCGGAGGGGGGATAGGGGGGGAGGAGGATTATATCTGGAATGGGGGGGGGAGACGTTGGGGGGGGGGGAGGATGGGGATAAGGGAGGGGGTGTGGCGTGAGCGGTGGGGGAAGGGAGAAGAAGGAGGGGATAGGGAAGCGACGGCTTGTAGAGTTGGGGGAGAGGTGGGGGGGGGGGGGGGGGGGGGTGGAAAGGTGGAAAGAAAGTGGGGGACGCCAAGTGGAGGCGGGGGGAGGAGTTAGAGAGTAAGAAGGGGGGTGGAAGGGGAAGGCGTGGAGGCTGGGAGGAGTGTAAAGCAGGAGGGAGGGAGGTTAGATCAAGAGAAGGTGGGGAAGTGGGTCGCGGGGGAGGAGAGGGGGGGAAGTGTCCGGAGAGGGGGGAAGCAGGGGGGGGGAGGAGAGATGAGGGAAAGGGCGAGTGAGGCCAAGAGAAACGCAAAGAGGGGGTTGTAGGGCAGAGGAAGGGAGAGCGTGGGGGAGGGGTTGGGTGAGGAAGGGGAGAGGGGTGGAGGCATGTGCTGAAGGCTTGGGGTGGGGGAGGGGTCGCTTTGCCTAAGCTTACTAACAGCGCAAATTTGTCAAAGAATCATGGGAAGAAAAGGTTGTTCCAAAGGGGGAAAAATGAAAATGCCGATGGAAACCGGCGTAAGACCTAAAGAACAGTCAAAGACGGGGTGGTCAGATTGGGGTTAACCACCTGGGCGGCACTGGTCTAGGAACGATAGGGCACAAAGAAAAGGGGGGAGGGAGACGTGCGGCGGGCGGGCAATCTGCGTCAGAATGCGGCAGGAGAAATACGCTGGTGAAAGAAGCCAAAAGTTGGGGGTGGTCTGGAAACCGACTGCGGGCAGGGAGAGCAGAAAAGAGAAAAACATTCCAGAGAGGAAAAGACGGGGCCATGGACAGCAAGTTGGGATGGTAAACGAAGGGTGTGAGGAGCTGGAAAGAAGAATGGGGAACTGAATGTGCCGAGAATAAACACCACATTACTGCCTCTACAGAAAATGGGCCGGTCTCGCGACGATTCCAGTAGGGCACTATGAAAACGGCGATGAAAAAGGGTTGGGGACAAAGGCTTAAGAAGGGAGAATCACCGATGCAACGAGGCGGAGGGGGGAAGGGGGGCCCACCTTAG
>Ga0179593_1444272_pt1 | contig 14246 bp, 12 predicted proteins | sample CZODoug2_1_08_16_FD_185931 | JGI IMG/M metagenome (GOLD analysis project Ga0179593, IMG submission 185931) | Vadose zone soil fungal communities from Angelo Coast Range Reserve, California, USA - CZODoug2_1_08_16fungal (PacBio error correction) | ecosystem: Environmental > Terrestrial > Soil >...
TCTAGGAAACGCAAGCCGGGGGGAAGGAGTCAATTGGGTCGCCACCGCGGGCGGTCGAAAAGTCGGCGAGATCTCGGGGATTCGATTGAAACTGCGGGGTGGAGAAAAGGTGGGGGTAGGTGCCCAGACAGGGGGTCGAAAGCCTCGTAAGGTTCGTGATAGTATAGGGTGAAAAGTCGGGAGTAAGTCCAAAGCGTCCCGACTAAGGCGTAGACTGGAACGGGCGCCAATCGAAGGGATGTGAACCGGGAATACCGAAAGTCAAATAGGGGGAGCGTGCGTTCTACCTTTTCGGGGGGGGCAACCTCCTAAGGAAGTGATGGAATTTGGCCAGTAAGCTGTATTGAATTGGCCCAGTCGAGACAAGTCTCTCGGGGGTCATGGCAAAAACGTACGAAAAAAGGGACTCTTAGGGGCTTGGGTCTCCTGTGAATAAAGGAAGGACCGGCGATTTGCTTGAGCAGTCAGAAAAAGCTTCATTTTGGGGAATCGACCATGAGGGAAGGAAATTAGGTGAAAAATCGAAGCCCATGCCGTCGGTCCACCAGCTTCGGTTAGCAGGGGTCAGAGGAAAATCATTGATTCTTCTTAAGGAAAGTGGCGGCGGTGTGAAAACGAGATGGGGGGCTCATCACCCTACACTTTTTCGTTTCGCCAGGAGGATCACGCGGGTAACGGGAGTCTCCCTTAATGAAAAACGCCGAAAAGGGGGGGGGCGGTGCGGGGTGAAAAGTCCCTCCTGAGATGGATCGCAAACCAGGCAAGGCAAAATTAAAACCACTTCCTTTCGTCCAAATACGGGGGTTTCTGAAAATATGTGACTTAAAGGTAATGCGCTCAGGAGAACTTTCCATTCGAATCGGGGGCAGGAAATGTACTTTTCCACATGAAAAGTCATTCTGGAACGATGTGTTGGAAACCGTTTGGGACTTTTGTCACCTTGCGAGGGAACAAGAAGAAAAGGGGGGTGGAACCTCTGTTCAACCTATCGAAAGAATCCCGCGAGAAAAGAACGTCAAACCTGGAACTCAAGGGAAGACAACGTCGGTTCCGGGTCGCCGATAGCGGAAGTACTGAGCAGAGAGGGAAACGTTTGGTCAGGATCACTAAAGAGGGAGCTTCAAAGTTTGGAGAAAAAGAGGGTCTCGTGGGAGGATGGAGGAAGATGGGAGAAAACACAACCCCAACACAACAAAAAGCTCACCTAAACCTGTCGGACTATCGTAAGGCCGGGTATGGTCCCGCTTCTGAACCAGAGGGACAGTTCAGGGCCTCCAATCGGCAGCTGAAAGCTTGCCTTGGGTGGCCAGGTAACGGCTTAAGGCAAATCAGGGAGAAAAATGAAACGCTATTCCACGAGGGGAAGCAGTCGGCGTAACACTGCTTAAAAGGGCCCAGCTCAGGGGCTGCAGTAGGGGGTACCATTACCGTTAAGGGGAAAAGACCATCGGACCGGCTGAGAGCACCGAGGACTATTGGTTGACGATTCTTATCTTTTGAGAAGCGAACGGGAAAGGCGGCAGTGAGGTAAAGACCGCAAATAGCGTCATACAGAACTGACAGAGAAGAGGGGGGCTCCCGAGAACAGTATCATCCTTCGGCCTTAGGAATGGGAAAGACTCCGCCCTTGTTCGGTCCAGGGGGTGTACTCAAAGGGACATGTGAAAGAGCCTTGAACAAAGTGGGGGTTGCAGAAAAAAAGTTGTATGTCTCAAGAAAAGGGAAAGTCGACGGCAAAAGCCATGACTCGCTCGCATTGGGCTGCTGGGGGAGTAGGGGAAAGAGACTTCATCATTTCTAAGGAGAGGACCCTAAACTTATAGCTATATAGGATCAACAACAAAAACAGGAAATAGGAAAAGCGAAAAAAGATAGCTATCAGTGAGAAGGGGGGTCCTGTTAAGGAGATGATGAGTGTCCGAGACCCGCAGCACAGGGAGGGGGGGCGCGATAGCTGGTTCCTAACAAAAAAAAATAGTTACGGTCGTGAAAAGACAACTGGGGCTTTGGCCACAATTTAAATGGGGGGACCATGGCCCTGGAGAAAAAGGGGGCCTAACCTGCTTAACGCCAGTCAGGGATTAATCCGGAACGGCATGATCGGGGAGTGAGACCGAGGAAAAACTTACGTTAAGGCAAATGGGTCGAACCACCCGTTTTCTGGAGGCAGCAACGGCTCCCTGCGTTCGAGGCTAAAAAACCATCTACGACGGTCTCGAAATAAGACCGTCTAAGCGCACAAGGGAAGAATTTTCTGGTGGGTCATTTAGGGCCGGGTGGCCATGGGTGAAAGAAGGCCGGCATGACGTCTTAAAAAATCGTTTACGCACATGTCAGGGGCCTCGAAAAGGAGGAGACGCTTCAGGGAGCGGGCAAGGGGATGAACTGTAACCAGCAAAAAGGACACTTCAAAGATCGTGGGAATGTCGGGCTCCGAACGTTCGCAGCCTGAACCCGGAGCGATAGTGGCAAAATGTTTATCGAGGGGGTGTACGGCACTGATCTAGCAAACATAAAGAGAGGCGAAGGCACTTTTAGAATACAGGTTTGCCTGGCGCGCTTGCTCGACCCCGACGGGCAATGAGGGGGGACGATCTGCGGCCTATCAGGAAATAATCGCTAGAAAGTCCAGCCTGAAACTAACGGGCGCGGGAACCGGGGCAAGGTCGTGAACGGGATAATTCCGAATCAGTGGAACCGGGCACCGCGTGTCCAACCTGGATCAAAAAGGGATGAAGGGGGGAAAAGTCCATCCCAACAATGGGAAAGGGGAATAGGGGGGGAAATGGGTAAACTGAGCAGGGAAGCCCGAGTCTAGACCACATGCTGATCGCATAGGAAGTCCTCCTGGGCGACAAACCCAAGCAACTGTAAAGGAAAGTTGAAGAGGCCTGGGGGGAGGATGCGATCACTGGCCCTGAAAAGAGTTGCGGTTTGGGAGGGGAAAACCGCCAGTTCCTTCCGGGCGACTTAATTACCGGGGCGGGGGTCTTGAGGGTCTCAACATCGGGTTAAAAAAAAAGGGAAAAGGCCAAAATCCTGCTGAGGGACAGCACCAGGGCTCATCATTAGTCTAAATGTCGATTTGCCGCAGGGGCGACTACGGCGAGCTGTACAGGTCCGTCGGCTACGTGCGGCCCGGCAAACTGGTCCAGGTAAGGTGCCTTCAAAAAGGCCGCGCAGCCGGCAAGCTACAGAAATCGCCGGCCGGTTTCGAGTAGCAAGACGTCCTGCTCGTGTCACGGTTACCAAAAGAGAGCCGGGGAAGCTGGGACTTCCTCTAGCGGGGAAGACATTAAACACAAAGGTATAGCAGGGGTGCGAGGACAACCAAAAGGGTCCTCATCCAAGCGATATGGGGGACCCTTTCGGCATACTCGGCAGCTCTTAATTCACTGGGGAGAAACATGTCCTCAGAGGAGGGAGGAACGGGAGGGTTGAAAAGTGGACTGGGGAAAAACCGGGAGGCCCGATGTCTGAAACAGTCGAGATTCGACTTCAAGGCTGGGGCAAAGAAATCTCGGAACCAAATTTAGGATGCACTAGAAAGGAATCAGAGGAGGGCCGAAAGAAAAAACTCGGCGGGGTGGTCCACGGGCACAGGGCGGCGGGGAGCGCACGAGACTCAAAAACAAGGGAACAGAAGAGATTCGAGGCGCAAAAACCGCGTGCGGCCTTGTGCACCGACGGTCCGGACACAGTGTATCAGCTATCTCTGAGTCGAGTGAATAAGGGGAAAGGGCGTTGGTTCTAGATTGATACGGGCAAGGGGAACGAACGTGTAAGAGGCGGCCATCGGGAGGACCTGTGTCGGGGGAATATTAGATCAGAAAATGCCGTCCGGTGTCCGGAATGCCAACCGGCCTTCCGGACGCGAAATGAACCGCATCGCAAGTTATTGGGGTCACGGCCGAGCGAAGTCACATAGGGCACTGGGTCTTGAGGGGGAAACCGTTTTGGGGTGGTGGACAGCGCAACCGAGGAAGGTGGTGTAATTAGCACGCTCAGGGGAGGGGGAGTGGCCAGCGCCCACTGCGGAGATAATGTTCAAAACAACCGGAAAAGACGGTGGCGTCTCGACAATGTTGGGGTCCGAAGTTTGACAAAACTGGGCTGATCACGTTAGGGAATCATCTGGGGGTTGGCCGGGGGGAAGGCGAACAAAGGAATGGATAGTGCACAGAGGGACGACCTTAAAGGTCCACCAGAGAACGTATACTCAGAAGGAAAACATTGCGAGCCGCTGAAAGAAAAGTGATGGTGGTCGGGAGGGGGGGGGGCGAGCACTCCAAGGGAGTTTCCGCACGCTATCATCTTTAATGGGGAACGGAACCGGATCGGAAAAAAATGTCGTCCGCTGAGGGTGCAGAAGTACTCGAGATAATCTCGACCCGGAGTCATGAATGGATTTCCTTCAAGAAGCGGTGGGGGGGGGATCCATATTTGAAAAGTATGTCAGGAAAACGATATTACTGTCCGATAACCAGGCATTCCACGGAAGACAGTTCAAACAAATCTTGAAAACTTATTTTTTTTCCGTTGTGAAGGGTTACCAGCATCACGGTGCAGAAGATCCCGAATAGGTTGAACCGCGGGAGTTGGCATGAATCGGACAGCAACCAAGCTAAAAAAGGGGGGCTCACGGGGAATCGAAACTTCGGTCGTGTACAGAAGAGAGCGAAAGTGTATCAGGGACCGGGGGCTAGTCACTATGTCAGCTTCTAGAAGAACTCGCAAGGAAAAGGTATAACATGGAGGCAGGGTGCTATGGGATGGACTACCGCGAAAAATAAACCGGTAGCAAGGGGGACATGGGGGGGAAAAATTCTAAATTCAAGAACTCGCGACCCTTAGCGAACTCTTCCACAGAAAAATTTAAGGGATCAGTTGGGGGGGCTTGTTGACATTGACGCCGTGATCAGCAAATCACTACCACGCGTGCAACCTTCCGCCTAAGGGCTGCGTAACGAGTGACAGATCACCGAGAGGCCGGCAAGGGTCACCATGACACTGGCAAGACAAATCAGGACCGGGCGCGAGCAAGCCTTTCTAGGAGGGGATGGGCCGGAAAAGTCGGTGGTACTCGGAAAGAACGGGCGCCGTTCTTCCGACTCGCCAAAATGCTGTCTAGAATCCTCGAGCTGAAATTTTGACAAGAAGCGGCCGAAGTCAGGAGTACCTGACTCCTTCGACAAACCGCAAAGGGGGTTGAGGGCCTTTTACTTAAACAGGTTACAGTTTCCTATATTCAAAAAAGGGGGGGGGTTGACCAGGTGTAAGGGATCACTCGCCGGGAGGGCGTGTTAACAAGTGCAACAGCCATTCAGTTCCTCATCGTCTACATTTGGAGACGGCGTATTCCCGAAGACGTCAATCATGTACAGAGGAAAAAGACACTCGACCTTAGGACGATCTCTAAAAAAAAAACAGGGAAGAGGAAAAAAAGAAAGTTATCTTTTAGCGGGGCTTTCTCTACATGGTATACGCCGGAGGCCAATGTGGGGGAGAAGGGGGGGCTATCTTTGGCCGACCAAGAAAAAGAAAGTCCGTTCGTGGACAAATACAAAGGACCCCAAAGTTAATAGATTGGAACTGGAAAGAAAAAGGAAGCAACCGGAGAGGGCCGTAGGAAAAAGATTCCCTTACGGGGGGCGAAGATCATGTCGTTGACCGGGTGAATGCGACGGGGTTCAAGATGCTCGACGAATCTTGGGACAAACACTTCGGCAGTCTTTAGAAGCCTACAGAGAGAAGGTAAGAAACAGCGGGGAGCGACCTAGCTTCTCTCCTCCTTGAGGGAATGTGATGGGTCCAAGAGTCCGGTTACAACCTAACTAAAACAGGCATTAGCTGGATTCTCTTCAAGCGTTTACGCCCATAGGGTCCCCGTTGCCTCTGGGGAGGCTTTAGGAAATTTAAAGGAGGGACATGGACCCCATCAAAAGCTAATTCCGATCGTTGGGGTACCAAAAATAGGGGCCGAACCGAAGAAGGTACGTCCGAGCTGAACGCCTGGGGGCCGAGATCTGACGGTATCGCGTGGTCTCAATAGAGCCGAAAAAAAAAAGTAAAGCATAGGTGGGACCTACCGTTCGGCGGAAGAGGAAGTAACTCGACCAACCGACGCAGTCTCTGTCAGGCAGGAGTCTAGGACTAAAGCTATCGCCTGAACCGTAAGGGCGCGGACGTTCGTGGAACGGCTATAGAGGAGTCCTACATTTGGAACCGAAACGTCCAACCTGAGAGGAATCGCGAAAACCTTTTCTGGTGTGTAAGGGGCACCACGGCAGACACATTATGGAGGGGCATGGGTGAAAGACGTAGTTATGCCACCGAGGACCGCATCTAGGGGGCAGGGAGATGGGAAAAACTATGCTCACAAAGAGCCCGGCAAAGCCTTTTAAGTTTGCCGGGAGAGGTTAGAAAGAAAATCTTTCCGGAAACGCCCGGCGCCGGAGACGTCACGGCAGAAGGCAGTGACCCCGGTTGGGGGGAAGGGCGAAACGAAGGAGAGTGAGACAAAGACTCGTTCAACGTCAAAAGACTCACCTTCTGTCATAAGGTATCTAAATGTCAATTTCCGATCGGGGAAAATCGGCTACGCGAATGGTACGGCACGGTCGGCCTCTATTCCCCGTGCACTTTCAGAAAGGGCGCAGTGAAAACTGCTTCATGAAAAGAAATCAGAACCGGCGCCGGGCCGGGGGGGAAAAAAAAAGTGCGACAAATTCGGTAAGGGGATCGTTCCGGTTTGGGGGACTAAGTCTCTCCGTTGGGGGGACGCGAGGGAACTTGCTGCTTGAATACAATACCCCCACCTGCAATCTACCCCGGGGCAAAAAAACACACCGAAAAGGGCCTCCACGCGCAGAGGGGTGGAAAGTTCTGCAAAGGAGACTGATTCAGGCTTTCTACAGTCCAGACAAAAAGGAAGTGACGGACCGCAAAAGGGTTGGGGGACGAGGGATTCGCCTCAGACGAATCCCACAGCCCTACATGTGAGGAAGGGGGAGGCCGAGCACGTGAGGGGGGGCCTTGCAATATCAATCGGCTCCCAGGGGCATGTCAAAGGCTAAGCCGGGGGGGTATATAGGAGAGAAGGGGGCGACCTGGTACAAAATCCGGAAAAAATGGCGAAGAAAGGGGGAAAGACTTTGACCTCGAAGCCGAGATACAAAAAAAGGGAGTGTAAAATAGGGGGATGAGATGCCCTACACTGCAAGACAGGTACGTGGATAAACCCTTGTGTTCCACCTGCGATGTCTTACGCATGGTCAGATCCGATTCTAGACCGGAGGAGTGGAAGGAAGACGTGGGTCGATTGATCGGGCAGGCAAGCTTGGCGGCGGACGCGTCGCAGGGTTTCGTGGGGAGCAGCGGAAAAAGTCGTCGTTCCATCAAGGCCAACATAGCATTACGACGACGACGCTGGGGAACGACAATCGAGGAAAGGAAGAATCGACGGGCCGAAAAAAAAGAATCAAAAACATATTTCGAGTTTGGGAGATGTCGGACTTTTCGGTGGCAAGTGGGGAGCACCATGGGCCGGTTGGGGAATGGGGCTCTCTCTCTTAAGGGGACCCCCGCTCCCACGGCGGCGAAGTGCAGTCGGGTAAGACGGAACGAGCAGGAACTGCTGCTTTTGTGAGACAGTTGCAACAGGCAACTAGGGGACCTTCTCGGGGAAAAGAATTCATCGTAAGTTTGGAAGTCTCCCATGACGGAAAGGAAGGGCGGGGGACATCGGGGGGAGCCGACAGTGACCTCTCGGCCACCCAGCTCGGACTCCAGGGATAGATCGAGACATGGATTCTAAAAAAGCCCGAGTCGAGTGAAACACGGTATGGTGGAGAGAAATCACACCGAGTTGAGAAAGATCACGAGGTAACGGGACCGTCGGAAAGGTAACTGAGGGCTACTCGTCGTCAGGAAGAAACGTCCGGAGAATCGCCCACACTGCATTCATTTAAAAACACGGCGGCCGCAGCAGCGGGGGGGGTGTAACAAAACCACCCAACCATAGGTCAGGGCATTCGATGCGCGAGGGATTACAGGGGGAATGGGCCCTGAGACAGTGTAGCAAAGGAACCAGTAGTCTTAATGTGTTGAGAAGGGGGGCAACCTTTGGGTAAAAAAAAAAAAAAAAAAAAAAAAAAACGCAGCATCACGGTGAGCAACTCTACAGGTTTGAAGAAGAGGGCGGAACAGATCTTCATCCGCTCCGAAAACCCGTCAAGCACCTTTTCTCCAAGGACCGCGAAAAAAAAAAAGCAAAAGGGGGGGTGCGGAAGAGAGCGATGGCCGGCGGTCGACCGAGAAGCACTATTCCGTCGGTTGCCAGACCGGGCACCGGTAGGCCAGTAGAGCTAAGGGGGGCTGGTCGTGGGCGGAGAAGTTTCCGACCCCCCAGGAGGGTAAAACTTTTCTCATAGAGTCAGGACGGGGGAGGCGAGCCGGGGAACTTCCGAAAATTCGGGGAAAAAAATAGAAAGCTGAGCTTGTGCAAGTGCCATTTCAGCCGTGCGGCCGGAAAAAGGAAACTCGGCGAAATAAACCTCTCCGAGGGCCCTATGGAGACGTAAACAGCTTTGCATAGAAAGGACGTAGGGGAAAAAAGTAACCTCAAGGAGGACCCCATCTTAACGCGGAAGATCACTCGGGCGAGACGGAGGGTTTTCCTACGCTGTGCCTGGGGTTACGGAAACGACTTAGGTCTCCTTTCTTGCCGGACAAAGCCACGATGTTGTCAGGTGCCGTAACGTCGAGATCGGGGGACTCTAAAGGATCTGCCGATTCCGGATGGAAATTCTTCCTGAGCTACCGCAAGGTTGGGGGCAAAAAGAATTGTTTTTTGGCGTCCAGCAATGAAACTCCGTGTCAAGACTTTGGGGGGTGACTAGTTGTAGGGCGCAACAAAAAAGGGACAACGATGGCTTGTCGGCACAACCAGGAGCGACGCACGAAGTACCTTTTCGTCGTCAGGTAGGTCCGGCTAATGTCATCATGTCGAGGAACGAAAAACAAGATGAGATTCGCCGAACACAACCAGTAGAGTGAAGAAGTTAAAATATATAAGGAGCTATCCTTTTCTCGTACGGCCTCGACATTATGGGAGGTCCGAAAAAAAGAAAGGAAGGACATCACAATTGCTAGAATGGCTGTACTACAAAAAAAAGAAGTCTCTGGGTAGAAAAAAAACTGGAGGGGAACCCAACCTTTTTAATTGAAGGAATTGACGCATTGAAACCTGGAAACTGGCTTCACGGGTGAGTCGTCAAGGAGAAGGCAGTTCTTGAGGCATGAGTACATTATGCTCGACGAGGTATCTGAGACGGGAAAAAAAGAGGCTCCACCGCATCAGGGGGGGGTTCTTCAAACGGCGGTTGAGTCAGCACCACTACACTGGTCAGGAAAAGAGTCAAGACGCTGAATCCGACGGGTCAAGAGTGTTCATTTTTGACTTCTTAACGAGGGTCTGTTGGACCCGGCATGATACTGGGGCTCGGCAAACGTATGAGACATAGTCGCCATCGGGGAGCTCGGTTAGGAGTTCTCTAGTGACGGAGCGGGCAAGAGGCATGCCACCAAAAAAAAAATCTAGCAGGTTGTTGTACAATAGGGTCGCAGAGCGGGAAGAATCTAAGGGGGAAAAACACCCTAGTCGATCTGCAAAATTTTTATCGCGGGTTCTAACAGCAAAGAACCAAATACGGGGAAGATCCGTGAGCAGAAACGTAAAAAAGAGCTTCGTTGATCGACCCCGCATCGTTCAGCTAGGGTCGGAAGGCGGGGGGGGAGAAAACTATCGCTATCGGCCTGAAAGAAACTAAAACGGCGTGGAGCAGGTCGTTACGGGCTAGAGCTCTATCATGGGGAAAAGGGGCCCAAAAGGGAAAAACCACCAATCTTATCGAGCGAACAGGGTAGGAAGGACCACGGCACACAGGAAGGGGGGGGATTGTTCATGGTGAAAATGACAGACCCTAGGAAGTATGCCATGATCGTAGAAGAGGATGTCAAAGACGTATGGCGACACCCGAGGCGGTCTCAGGGGTATTCTTACATGGGTGGCGATTATAGAGGGCGGCTGTTCAAATGAAACGCCGCGACCTGCAGTCCTTCCAGGGGGCGAAGCATTCCTGAGTGATAGGAAGGCTAAAAAAATTCTGAGAGTTGGTGTGAGCCAAGAGAAGGGACAACTCTACCGGGCCGCTATAGAAATTTCTCCTTCCTGAGAGTATACGAGAGGATTGGTGGCCGGGCAGTCGTCTCTATGTAAGACTTCCTAACGGGGAATTGGATGAAGTCCCACCGGCCGATTCAGAACGCTCACAAACAGAGCCGGGTGCCTGTTAGGACCGGGACGTCAAGGATCGTTCAAGGTGTGACAGACGTCACGCTGCGAAGGGGGGAGCAAAAAAATTCCTGAGAAGGGGGGAAGACCGTCACCAAAAAACTGCATCAGCCTGGTAGCAACAAAAAGGAATTTCCTACGGCAAGACTATGTTGAATTTCGAGAAAAGAAAGGGCACTCTTCATTCAAATGGGGATTCGTCCGCACAGGCGGAGTAGTGAATGGACCTATTTTCTGGCCCTCAACGAAGGCCGAGGAGAGAAGACGATAACGAAAAAAATGTCGACATGCCGCCGCGGAAAGGGCTTTTCCCTGAAAAGAAATCTTCGACCCAGTCGAGTAACTCTGAGCTCGAGAAAATAGGGGACGAAAAGGGCGCTTGGTCCGAACCAAGAGAATAGGGAGGGTCGGGGCAAAATCGACTCGAACACAACAACTTATAAGAGAGATAGTCGGGGGAGGGGACCCGACACGCCGGGAATGGCCCCTTGGGAAAAAGGACACCTGAGGATTGCGAAAGGTCGCAAAGCCCGAGAGATCTACCTGGGATTCGATTTTAATAGTATTCGTGTGGGGGGGGTTACTAAGATCTGGCAGCCCAGCAGGGAAGGAGAAATCAGTCGTCGGTATGGGGGACTTCAAAAACTTCGGGAGGGCAAAGAAGGACAAACTCGGGAACTGGAACGACTTCAGGAGATTGGGGTAAAGGAGCATCGAGTGGAATGTACGAGGGTGGAGTGACTCGAATTCACACATATGGGGGCTCGGGGCATTTTCGTGTGATATCTCACCCAGGAGATTGGAACGGTGGGGGATTCTCAAAGACTAGGGATGAATTGTTCACGCTGGCAGATTCTCTCTTTCAGCTTTTAAAACCTGGGATCAGACGTAGCTTTAGACTGGGGGAAGCCTTTCAAAATTAAGTCTATGTGATTCTCTCGGAGCTTCAATCAAAGACGTTTTAAGGAACGACATTAAAGGAGGTCCAAATCTGAGGTCACGACACGGGAAAGTCGACACAGCTACAAAAAAAAAAGTCATCTTAAGGAGATAAATCCTGCGGGAAGAAGGTGAAGTCGTCATGTTGGAACGAGGATGGGCTCATCACGCAGGTGGTCCTGGGGGCCAACGTTTCGCCGATGCGGGGGGGAAAACGTCCCTGGAACGAAGTAAGGAATGGGCAGGTTTATCCTTTCGGGGGCAATCAAGCTGAAGAATCGGGGACACCACGCAGTTTCAAACTTCTTGCCGGCATATCGTTGGGAGCCACATGTGCTACCTGAGATGAAAAAATAGGTGTGAAGATGAAGGGCCTCGACCGTGGCTCGGAACGGGTTTTCAATCAAACATGACAAAAGAGTCCAAGAAAATGTGTTGCCGGGGGCCCTTTTTCACCGCATCACCTTGCGGAGAGGTCCAGAACAGGTTGGAAAAAAGGGGGGGCTGTCCCCTGATCTGTAATAGGGAATCAGCCGTTGCGCAACACGCTAAGTCTTTTTCAGGGAATTCCGTCCGGATGGCTCGAAACAAAGAGGGAAAGATCCGGGTTACACGAGACTGCACCTGGGGTAGAGACAACGAGTGGGGGGCGAGGAGGGGGGCATCGTGCCGACACCGCGAAGTACGTCGACTCGTCATAATGCGGGCTGACGCTGGGGAGGGTCGAAAGCGAAACTTTCGGTCAAACAGGTAAGCTGAGAGGGTGCGTCCATGTCCCCTGAATTCAAGAAAACAACAGGATCAAAGACAACGAAAGAAGCCCGGGGAGGCCTCTATTTATTAGTAAACGAGGTTCAGAGCAATGAATCCGATTAATGTTCACAACCAAAAATCGAAGGAGGGCCTAGACGGGGCCGGAAGGAGATCATAGGTTTCGACTGATGTGAAGACTTTATCTTCTGAAACTACGGTTAAGCTGGGGGCCACCAAAGTACTTTCTTAAGGCGGGAAGATCCTCGGTCTGCGCTAAGAAAGAAGCCGGGGTGGTCCTTTATGTTTGCTTGAGGAACCCGCAAGGGTTGAAAGGGGCCAAAAGTGTTTCTTACTTGTGACTAAGATCCTCACTTTGGGCAAAAATTGAGGAGAAAAGAACTGCCTATGGCGGGGGAAAATCAAGCCGTCTCGCCGAGAGGGAAATTGCTTGAAGGTCTGCTTACCGGTAAAGCGACTAATCAGGGAGAATGAACACACTCGAAAAAGGATAGCTATCTCTCGAAAAAAAAAAAACAAGTTTATAGTAAAATATGAGATTCGCTTGGGAAAAGTGTCGAGTGTCGTGCCTCTACATTATTAAACCTGGTACCCAAGGGGAGGGGGAGCGGGCGGAAGAATGTCTGTGGGTTACTACTAAAAGCGTGGAACAGTCTGGAGACATACAAAGGCGGTGAGGATGAAGTAACCAAATTCAAGGTAATAAAACTTTCCTGCAACAGGGCAAGCGTCCCGCGCACGCAAAGGACTCCGAACTTCAGGTCTCATGGTAGCCAGAGGATCGGAGAAGGGGTTCTTCATTCTCACACCTGGGCAAGAACCGGCGAGCCTTCGGGTTCAGAGCTCACCATCTACGACTGTAGGGTCATCTCAAGAAGGACATCCGCGGCCGATGGTCAGTGGAATTCTTCCGAGGGTCCCCTTTTACCTGAAGGTTAGATGGATTCTCATTCAAGCTTTAGAGGACAGAGAGGAATAGGACCGAGGCTGGTCGGGAATACTGAGTGGGGTGCGGCGAGAACTGGCTGAAACCAAAAGTCAAATCTCAGCTTGACAACGAAGGGGTGTTGGACGAAATGGATAGGATCCGGAGTTCTCCCGTCGAAAACGGGAATGACGCTGCGACAGGTGGGGGATTCGCGGGGGTTACTGCAGATCTCCATCCGCAACGGCCGATCAATCTTGGCTCCTAACAGTTTCTTAGTGATCCGACAACTACGGCATAGGGAGAGAAAACGTCGTAAGAAGGAATAGCTAGAAAGGGAGGACATGACACGGTCGAGACGTTCTCAAGGTAGTTACGGTACGGGGGGTTAGGTCAGGTGACCGGGGCTACCTTATCTTTATAGAGGATCACCGGGGGGGAAAGAGGGGTAAAAAACAAGGAAAAAGGAAGATTGAAAGAAAAGGTAGGGAAATTCAAAATGAGGTCACTTCGGCATCTGAAAGGACGAATAGAAGGTCGCGACTCTATGGCACAAACCTCTTCTGGCCGTCGGGGAATGAAGGGGTTTTTCGATTTCAAGATGCTGGCAGGAACGCTCTTCTACAACGGACAGTGCAGGAGGGAGGGACTTCATGGACATGATCTTGCGCGAACGGCATCTCTGGTGGAAACCGACATAGATGTAACTTCTACAGACCGGGTAGCAGGAGGCTCTGGGAAGTTCCGTTCGGGACTACTCTATCTTGGGGTCCGACGGACGGTAGCTGAAAAGTTGAAGAAGGGGCACTTATTCCGGGGGGAGATGAAAAAGGCTGTCCATTCATAAACTCGGAAGGCAGGGGGAAAGACTACAAAAAGGACTGAGGCGGGCCGTTTACCTCAGCAGGGCACTCTCGGCCTTGTGCGAGGTTCACTAGGGAAAAGAAATTCCCACCACCTGAAAAAATGGGGAGCGAGCACACGAAAGTTCCGAAAGACAGAACTATTTTAGATCGGAACGGCCTCTCTAGGACCCAGGGGCAGGCAGAAGCCTCGGGAGGGGGCCCGTGGGTACGGTCAAAAAAGTATCCCGCTGGATCGCCGAGGATCCTAACGGAGACTATGCGCCTTGAAAAAAGTGCATGGGAATGAACCGAGCAAATCAAGAAAAACACGCCGGTCCGATTCTCGTAACGATCATTGATACCTTGGCTACTCTGGTGGAAAAGGGAGAAAAGAGGGGAGGCTTGTGAAACA
>Ga0179593_1407834_pt1 | contig 14245 bp, 9 predicted proteins | sample CZODoug2_1_08_16_FD_185931 | JGI IMG/M metagenome (GOLD analysis project Ga0179593, IMG submission 185931) | Vadose zone soil fungal communities from Angelo Coast Range Reserve, California, USA - CZODoug2_1_08_16fungal (PacBio error correction) | ecosystem: Environmental > Terrestrial > Soil >...
GCCAACAAAAAGGGATCAACAGGGTGCTCTGTGGGAAAAAGAAAAGGAGTGGGTGACGAGGCTGGGTCGCGTGGCGGGGGCGCCTATACTGAAGAGGAGGGGGATGGGTCGTGTCCAACTTACCGGGACAATAAGGAAGAAAAAGTACATAATTCAACATCCACAATCATCCCGTTTCCTGGTGGGGGCCGATCCACCCTGTGCCTCTCTGTCCATCGGTTTCTCTCTTCCAGGGGAAAGGGAGGAGGAAATTAGCGGGTTGGGCGCTGTACCGAAGGGACCGGCCAGGGAGACCTGGCTGGTGGCCGTCATTTTTTTGCCAAACGATACCACTTCCCATTGGGGGCACGCTGATGTTGCTGCCTCAGGTGCTGTGAAAGGCAGGAAAAGGAGGGGGAGCTTGCAGGGAGGTTTCGAAAAACGAGGGCAAGGGTGGGGCCGGAATACCTCAACCCGATGTCGAACATCAAGGGCGGGCGCCGCGCTGCGGGGTGTCTAAGGAAGGGGAAAGAAAGATTTCAGCTCCTTGAACTGGGGGTCTGAGCAGGTAGGGGCCTAACTGGTGGTGGGGAGAGATCGCCCAATACAGAAACAGCGAAAAAAAGGAAAGGGCCAAGGACCGGGGAAGACCGGTCGGAGTTGGCGTTGAGCGTTCGTAGTCGACCGTCGCTGGGCAAGTGCCGAAAGAGAGAAAAGAAGGCACTACCTAAGGGGGCCTCCGCGAGGGCCGAGGCAAAGGGTGACGGCGATGGGAAGGCTGATTGGCTTGACACCGTACGGGACCATCGGAAAGGGGAAGAGGCTTGCCGTAACCTTTAGACGCACCGCAAGGGGACAGAAAAAGGTCCTACCCTACCGGACAAGACAGTCTCAACTGGGACAGAAGGGAAGGAAAAAAGTTAGTACGCGTTGCTGCCACTGGCGAAGGAACGAAAAACCGAACAAAGCAAGGGCTTGATCAGGGGGGCTGATGTTGCCGAGGGGGGAAGGAGGACCGAAAGAAGGAACGACTGGCCGAGGGGACGCTGGGGCATCTCTCCCCAAACGGAGTAGGACTAGAGGAAAGAAACCACCATGTAAGACGGAAAAGGGAAAGGGGACGTCTGAAAGCACCCCCTCCCCGGCGAAGGATAACCGGGAAAAACGGCCGCTTTGTGAAAAAAACACGGTAGCCAGGGGAAGTACATGCAGCACCTCGTGTTTTCCCAACGTCCAAAATTAACTTCGCCAGGTGGGGGGGTAAAAGGATGTCCTCAAGAATGACAAAAAGGAGCCAATTACAGGATAAGAAATGGCCACGGGGGGGGAAAATTCCAGTATGCAACACCCCACCGTCCAAATAAGAAAGCACCCCCTGCCGGGTCCATCTAGTGGAGGGAGTCAAACAGGTGGGGGGGTTTTGGGTGGTTTGGGTTTTCTTATGGATTGGGTGAGGTAGGTGGGGGTTGTTTCACCCCAGAGAAACGAAAATGTGGTTTGTCTGATTTTGGGGTTGGGTGGGGATGGTATGGCACTGCTTCGCTGTTCCCCCGTCAAACTTGATTGAGACAGGAGGGCAGTCTACTCTCCCGCCTCCAGAACCTCCTGCTCTGAGTCACCTTCTGGCTCGGGCAGAAGGACGTGCTGTTAAGGGGGAAGCAACAGCGTTTCGGCCCGACCTTAGGCACATTTCCGAAGAAGGACCACAAACGATGAGCACGGGGAAAAGCTAAACGCAGCGCGAAAGGGCACCCGCCTCATTGGCCGACTCTCACGGGGGGATAGAGAAAAACCAAAAACCCAACGGCGAGAATTGTGTCGAAACCGCGACGCACCAGCAGGGCCCAGGATGGATCTTTAAAACAGGGGGGGCCGTGGGGAGCGGGCAACATTATCGGGAACAGCCAAGGAGGAATTAAAGAATTCAAGAGTGCTGAAAACGGGACCCGCCCGAGGAAAAGCGAGCAGGGAAAGAATCTCGCGGGCACATGGAGCAGAACGGTAAGGAGAGTATAGATGAAGGTCGTGGTCCAGGAAAAAAAGGGCAGTAGCCGGCGTAAGGTAACACAGCAAACCAGGACGAACGGAGAAAAAGGCCGCCCGCCAACAGCAACGGCCCCGTGAAGGATTGGGAAACCTAGCACAGGTGGTTCCGACAAGCAGGTCCAAAAAAATGCCAGGACGAAGGAAGGAAAGGAGACTTATATGCAAAGGGAACCAGACAAGAGTCAAAGGTCAATCACTTGGCCTCACCACGGAGGATTGTTCGCCTGGAGTCAGGGTTCTAAACTTTTGAAGTAATGAACGCGAAAGGCAGGGGGGAAAACGATAGAATGTCATCTACGAAAGAGTGCTGGGAAAAGTCTCGCCTGGGGCGAACAACACCAGGAGGCCAAGGGGAGTCAGGTGGGATGACTCCAAGTGACAATCTCTTCAACCTTTCAGAGGGCACCAACCCCCCTAAACGAAGGAAGAACACAAAGACCAAGCCAGTCGCGCATCAACCCGGAAAATACAAAAAGACACGTACCGAGAATTCATGCCGATGAATGCCGTCGCCGAACCGGGACAAGCTGTCCATTGAGGGAAGGGGAGGAGGGGGTGCCAAAGCACCGAACAAACCAAGAAGAACGAAAAACTAAACTCCACTTCCCCCCAGAAAGACGATGGACTAACAAAAAACCAGGAAGCTGAACATGCCCATCCGGGGGACGGGGCAAGAATGCTGACCCCGTCAGGAAGGATCAGCACCCTCACGTGCACACTGTCGACCCGGTCGAAAAGGGCAAGGATACCCGACGATCAAAGAACAGCTGCAAAGAAAGTGAGTCCCAAAAAAGGCATAAACCCAGCCACTCGCCACCGCGAGAAGATGCTTTCCAGTGGCGTCACCCCACTGTTTTAAAAACTATCGGTGGAGAGGGAAAGATGGAGGCACCGGTACGTCGAAACATGGCCTAAAAAGGAACCCCGGAAAAGAATCCCCGAGGGGACAAATATTGCCAACACCATCCCAAAAAATCGCAGGCCATCTCTCTCACACAAAACGTATCTTTATATATCTCGGGTTGAATGATGAAGAGATTCGGGTCGGGGTGTTCAGGGTACCCGCGCGAAAATTTTGGGGCGAAGAGAAGCACTAAGGAAGCAAGAATGGCATATGCTTCTCAAAGTGGGAAGGGCCGAGGACCACCAAAAAAGGGCCCACGGTGGGGTGCGAAAAAACATCAGCGATCTGGGAGGTGGTTTTCCTGGTGGGCGGATACGGGTAATCCGCCAAGTGGGGAAGAACGCAGCTTTGCACAAAGGATCTTTATTCCCAGTAATTTGGGAGACGGAGGGAAGGGAGGGATCTGCAAAAGGGAGTGTCCCCCGGGCAAGGGAAGATTCCAGCGCTGTTGGTGAACCGCTATCGGCGGAAGATCTGTTGCCGACTGACTAACGTTCTAGAGTCGTTTTTGTCTGCCACGTAACACACGGTCGCCGTTAGGGCCCGCGTTCTCTGGGGAAATTCGGCTGCACGGCGTACGAACGGCATGGACGGAGCGGTGAAGTGGTCCGGGGTTTTACGGCTGGTCGCCTTCGGTTCGGGGAATATGGGGGGAAGGGGGACGTTATCTCTGAACCGGCGGTCACCGGGGAACTAACGCCGGCGCTGTAAAGCCCCCCCCTGAAGAACGGGGCCACTGTGGTAGGGGGGAACCCAGCGAGACGGCCACCGGGCCGTGAGACCTCCTTCGAAGGACAGGCTGCCCAAAGATCAGGTTCCTTCTGGTCAAAAACTAGACATCAACACTGTCCCGGTCAAAGACTGAAACCTCGGGGGGAAAGAGCAAACGACGTGGGTATTAAAAAAGACGGTGTACTTTTCCTACCGGAGAAACAAAGACCTTTCATTCAGCATTTTTTGGGTGAAATCGTGCACCAAACCTGCGCTGGTGGGGCAGCCCGGCGGTGATAAAAGGGCTGTCTCTGTGGCTGGCTGGGACAGTTCTACTTCCCGCTGAGTACGAAAGCAAAAAAGTCACATTAAAAACCCCGGACCATCCCAAAGTCTACCTACGCCACCACCCGATGGCCCTTTTCACGTGAGTTCAATCACACGGGGACCCGGCAGATAAGAGCCAGCGTCCGGAGCGGAGGCGAAAATGGGGGAAGTTGTCGCGCTGTACAACTCGCTGGCCGGTGAAAAGTCTCCTGGCTGTTGCCGAAAGGTGGGGAGATGTCACCAACGAAATGAAAACGGGTGGTCTGCCATCACGGGGCGTGCAGTCTGGCCTGCAGGCGATTTCGACCAGAACGGCAGCGCCGGTGCCAATAAAACCCATCAATAGTCTGATAAGGAAAAAGGAGCCGGGCGCTAGGCTGGAAAACACCGGTTGCTGGTGTTCCGGAAGGAAAGGAACTAAATGGCGAGAATGTAGGGCCAGGGAAAGGTCAGGTGTCTCTTCATCTCCCCCCATACCGCATTATCACAATACCCCTGTAACGGTCCGCGCAGAAGGGGGTGGTACTTGTCTCCTAGCAAAAAAGGAAAAATATAGACTCTACCGTGGTTCACCAAAGAAAAGGCTGTGGGCAGATGCCTGAAACTGCCCTCCTCTATGTTCGTATGTCCTTTTGAGGGAAGTTACGCTGAGGAGAAAAAGTACTGGGGGGGAACTAGGGAAGTTTTCACAAAAAAGAAAGGACCTGTGCGCCTGGTGCACGCCCCGCATTTTAACAAACCCCCGCTCTCAGAAGCTCAACGGACTTCTGACCGAAGGGTCTCAAAAAAAAAAAAAAAAAGTACCCAAAACGTGGCATCAGGAGGAAACGAACCCGGCTACCGGTTAGAACCTACATCCGTGGCAGTACTCAAATCCGGTTCCAAAACTTGCGACCATGAAAGAACAACCGCCGTGGCAATATGACCTGTGTTCAAAGATCATCACAACAACAATTTATTCAAAAGAACCCCAGGCCTAAAAAACCAGCTCCTCCTGATAAAAAAATACATCAATCACACGCGCGATGACCGATAAATAAAAGAGAGTGTAGGGACTGACTCTTATTCGGGTTATTTTACCGGGGGCCGGTGGGTCACCGGAAGCGCGTGTCAAAAGAAATAGCCGGGAGGTCAGCACGTGCTGTACCATGCGGTGAGAAAAAAGGCGAATCCGGTCCGGATCCAAGAATGTGCCAACTAGCCCTGTTGTACCATCATCCTCAAAGGGCCGAAGCAAACTTAGACTCCGAAAGGAGGAAAATAAGTATCGCACCTGCGCCAGTGCACTCAGAACGAGGCAGAAGGGGAGGGCCAAGCGCGAAGACTCCCGAATCTACCGGATAAGCCAAAGCGTGCGCGGGGAATTGCCATCCGCTAGTTGCTCAGAAAAACGCCTAACTAAAAAAAAAGAATGGAAACAAATTGCCATGAATCAAAAAGCCCGGAACCCTATGTAGAGAACCAGTAAACCTAAAAATGCTCTCAACATCCCTTCTAGCGACGAACGGAAAAAGGGTATGGGAGCCCTACTAATGTTTCCTGGGTGGAACCGCAAGTAGAAGCCTCCCGAAGGGAAGCTTGGGGGAAGAACAGGATTGCCAGGTCCGGCCGTTTGGGGATGCCAGAACAACAGCCAGGCGGAAACGGCCAGCCGACCGACAACGAAAAAACCAGACAACGACGCACACCGGCGAGGATCTCGCCGAGGCACAAGTGATCGCCCTCAAAACAGGAACTTAACTGGAATTATTCCCGAAGGGGAAGAAAACGGCATGAAAAGCGGAGACCAAAGAAAAAACCGCCTCCAGAAAAAAGCCACTCCCATCAAGAATCAAACCGGGCTGGCCAAAACGAGCAACCGGGTGCCGACAAATCATGGGGGCAAACCATCCCGATTCAGGACCTTGATATGAAGGGCAGAGAAAAAAACAAGTTCCATTCCACGGAAGGACCCTGGTGCGGGATGGCCAAACGACATTGTCCATGAAGGACAGCACTGGGGGGTCAGGCGGTACCAGAGTTGACCGCAGGAACAGCAAGAAAGGAGAACGGGCACGCCGGGTCCTGAACACACCTTCGGGCAAAAACTGGCGAACCACCAGGGCCGGAGTATCATGGAGAAAAGGTCCCAGCGTGCCGAAACCGTGTCTAGCACCAACAAACCGACCCAGCCGGCGCCACCGGAGGGGTCAAAAACTCGAAGAATACGTCACAAAGACAGCGACCTACAGGATACCAACCCGTACTCAGGAAAAAGGCCGATGATTACGAACTTCTCTCCTCACCCTAGCCGGGAAGGATTGAGAATTCCCTGAAAAACAACAAGACCTCAATCGACACGTCTTCCCCGGCAACACAAAAGGGCTTAGAACTCGGCGAAAACAAAAAATTCATAATATTCACCTGGAAAAAAAATCTGACCACGTCGCATCAGGCACTCAACCGTCCACCATAGTAACGGGAACCATCTGCAACGAAGACAGCCGGACAGCGTGCACGGCGAGAGGAGGATAAAACCCAGCTACCCGCATAAAAAACCATGCCACTCACCGCATAACAAGGAACCCGAGGGTGCAAACAGCGAGTAGAAGTTGTCACTCCCCGAAGGTGAGGAACAGCTTCCACAAAAAAAAAAAAATAGGGTCCAAGTAAGAAACGTCGAAACCAGGGGGGTGACGAGTCGGTCGGGTACCACCTTCGCTAGACCGCAGTATTTCACCGGCACGTTGGGGGCAAATACATTCCATTCGGGATAAGATCGAACAACAAGGGTAAAGAGCGAATATGGCTGCGCCTTCTGGAGAGGACTAGAGGATTCTGGATTTTGGTTCCAAGAAAAAAGGACGCCGGCAAACCCAAAGGGGGGGAGGGACAGAGAAGCCTACGGCCAAAAAATTCAACGTCAAAAGGGGCATACAAAAATTCGCTCACTATCAGGGGTGAAAAAAAAAAAAATGAACATGCTGATCGGCGCGTAGTGGTGAACTGTGGGTATGGAGGGGAGGCTGGCGGTATCCCTCAAGAGGAGAGGCCGCACGCTTTTACATCTGCTTTAGGAAACCTAGGACCAGTAAAAACCCCTTAGTGTGTAGTACTCTGGCAGGGGGGCCCGATCTAAGGATGGAATGCTGAATTTTCCATGCGGCTGTTTGGGGTGAGAAGAGTGCGGAGAGGACTGGGGGACGAAGGGGTCGTCTTTCGGGAAGTTAGCGGAGGGCCTCAAAACACGATTCGCCGTTCGGGCACCCGAGGTGCAGGGGTTCAGCGCCAAAAAAGAAAAAAAGTCGGACTGCAGAAGTGGGAGCAAATGGTCGCCTTATGGGGCTGTCGCTGCCTGGACGCAGGGAGCGCCGCGGTGTGACGCCCCTTGGGGGGGGCGACCCACACCGCTGTGGGAAGGGGAAAAAAAGTAAAAAAACTGAAAGAAATTACCTGTTGGAAGGGTCGCAAACGGACGCCACCGACAACGGATACAAGGGTGGGCCCGGTCAAGCGAAAAGGCGGCCTTTCTCAAGGAAGGAACTGCCGGGCTGAAAGAAACTTACAAACCTGCTGTAAGAAAAAAGACCTCAAAAACGACCAATAACCCCAACCCCTGCCGATGGAAATGAGGGAAGGAGGACTAGACTACTACAAAAAAAATAACTCCATCAGCGGCGCCATAAAGTTGAAAACCACAGCAAAAAAACCAGGTGGGCACAGCCCGGCAAAACTTGTATTGAGGTCCAAACGGCTGAGGGCGTACGCCAAGGGCGGGTCGGGTACAAAAGATACGGAACTTGGAAAAATGACATCTACCGAAATCGGGAAGATTACAAACTCCCACGATTTCATTCGTGGTGACTGGGCTAGAAAAAAACAAGGGCAGAGGACGAGGAGATCTGACTTGAGATCTCTGTTCAAACGTACGACCTTGGGCTCGGGGGGAGCTTTACACTCAACTGTGGAAACTTCGCCAGAAAAAGGTGGTCATTCTATCAAACAAACAGTGGGAACTCTGGAAATGTGGGGACTGCCAAAGTTCGGTGACATCTGACGTTCTTTGTGGGCTCGGTGCCGAAATAGCTTACGCCGCACTCAAACCCGTGGTCGGCAGAAGCAGCGGGCAGAGGGGACGCCGCCGGATGATGTATGTCCGTTTAACTTTTCTATAGGGTCAAAAAAGGGCATGGAGGAAAAGAACCAAAAAAAACAAATTATGGGGGGGATGGGGGGGACAGCCAAAATCGGAAAAAGATAAAGGAGGACTTTCAAAACGCGGAACGCACCCTGACAGGGGAAGCAGGAACAGGAGAAGGGGAGGGGCGGCGGCGCGATGCGAGGGGAGGATGGCCATAAAGCCTCTTACGAAGCAGGGGCTACTACTATGATGACCAGTCAAAAAGAATTTTGCCTGGTGCAGGTGGGACCATGGGAAAACAGGGGGAACAGGAAGAAAGCTTCAGGACAATACTTCGTATCCGACTCAAGAAAAAAATCAGCAATGAAAAACCCCTAAAAGCCAGCGTCACGAGGGGGGGAGGAAAAATTTAAAACTGTACACACCGAGGGACGGGTGCTGCAAGCTCAACTCAAGCTAAAAAAACCAGCGGAAATGAGCTCTGGAAATCGAACGGGACGTGATTCGTACGGGAGGGAAACGAGAACTTAAAAATCCGGGAAGATGTGGCAATCTGAAAAAACAAAAATGAGAGGAAGATAACCACAAAGACAGAGTCGTCAGCAGAGTAAGCAAAGAAAGCACGCGGAACTAGGGAGGAGAAGATCATAAAACCTCGGCTCGTACGTTCGGGAAAGTTAGACACACCTGCGGTGACCAGTGGAAGCAGTAAATCGGAGCGGCAGGTAGGTGTCAGGAAGTTGCTGGTCCCAAGGGAAACGAAAGGAGAGCAGGGACTTTCAAAAAAAAGACGATGGGTAGATACACAAAAATCCCGCGCAGCAAAAGAAACATCTCGGGCATGGAAAAAAAGTGTTACACCTAGCGCGGGAAAACACTAAGAAAGATTGAAGATGGGAATGTGAAGGGCGTCGCCCGCGAAGGGAAAGGGCGGGGGAAAAAAAACGTGCGTGAAGGAGTGCCATATGAGAAGGTGATGCCAAGACCAATAATCAGACGCGGCCACTGACAGGAAAGGAAGAAAGGAAAGGAAATATGGTCAGAACCAACGTTCCCCAAGTCCATCCTCAATGGAGAGACACCGCAGTCGGATCCTGTTGACGCCACCTGATAATTGCCTGGGACCGAACGGATCAGGCAAGGCCGACGAACCGTTCCTAGCGACAGAATACAACAATCAAAAATCACAATGCGGGGTGGAGACGAATCATTAGCCAATTGAAGGGCAAGCCTAGGGAAGAGGAGAACAAAGAAAGAAGACCGGGGGAAAACTCCTACTCTGGTCCTCGCGAGACTGTAGCAGTTAGCAAGCACAAAAAAATAGTGGAAATAGTCTAGTTCTGAAGGGGGGAGGGAGCAAACGTCTGGGAGTACAAGAGCAAACGCGTACCGCCAGGAATAAGCTTTATCCCTCCACATCCCAGCGACAAACAGACAATATAACCGGTTAAGCGTGGGGGAAAAAACGGGTGGGGTGTGGAGTCAAGGGGAAGGGCGGGGGGGAAGGGAAAGGTGGGCGTGTGGGGGGGGGGGGGGGGGGGGGGGGGGGGGGGGGGTGTGTGTGGGGGAGGGGGGGCGTGGGGGGTGGTCTGGGGGGGGGGGGGGGGGGGGTGGGGCGGGGTGGTCTGGGGCGAGGGGGGGGGATGGGGGGTGGGGGGGGGTGGGGGGGGGGGGGGGGGGAGTTGGTTAGTGTCTGGGGGGGGGGGGGGTAGCGAGTGACGTGGTGTGGTGGGAATCTGGGGATGGGGGGGGGGGGAGGGGGGCGGGATGTCGGGAGTGTGGGTTGGTGCAATGGGGAGGGGGTGGGGTCCGCTTAGGATTCGTCAGAAGTAGAACGTGGGGAAAACGGTAGTACCAGTGACCAGGATCAAACACTGGGTAAGGAAAAGGATGATGACCGGGTAAGTTTGGACGATCGCTGAACCAATGGAAAAAAAGGAGGACAGTGGTGAATTTGTGAGCCGCCAAGGCACTCGCCAAACCGTGTCGCGCCCAACACCCCGACCCTAAGCAAAAAGGGGCTGCCGCGTAAGGGAAATAAACCCTCGACCAGCCATGCAACCCCGGAACCGGAAAAACAGCGCAGTAGAGGAATGATCCGTTCCTCAACCGCATCAACGAAGACAAAACCTACGGCAAAGTGGGGAAGCGCCCTCAAAAACTCCTAAAAAACTTCCAAGCGGCCACCACAGCAAGAACGCAGGCGACCACCAACAAAGCAGTAGATTCCCGATCCCCATCAAACTAAAGGGGAAACCGTCGAAATCAGCACACTCGAGACAAAGAAGAGGTCCGAACAAAAAAAAACGATGGCAACTAGAGCGGTCGGGGGGGGAAGTCCAGACCGAAAAGTATAAACCGGAACCACTCTGAAAAAGGGCTATAATTGGGCCAGGGGGAAAAAAACTTCCGGGGGGGTTTGTCCCCCCTTTGATCAAAAAAAAAAAAAGCTTCACGATCTCGTCTAAACAATGGGGCGGCGTCGGTCGGAAAAGAAGGGAAGAACCGCAGAATCCCCCGCAAGGAAAATTATTGAACAGCAGCTGGCAGCATCTCTCGACAACAAAACTTATGAAAAGAGTGGAAGAAAGACTTTGTGAGGGACATAGACGGATCTGGAGGAGTAACCGCTGGGTTACAAACAGGAAGAAACCACCGGTTTTCGGAAAAATAAAGACTCCGGTCGTGGCAGGGGAAGCACCTGCGACGCGGTGAAGGAGGACGCCTGGGCACAGGGGGGCCAACAGGCTGATCGCGGGGGGTTCGAGTGGGTGCCTTTGGGGGGGGGGGGGAAAACTTTAGGTTTATAATCACTCGGCAAAAAAAGGGGCTCTGCGTCTGTCAACCGCCTTAGGACAAGAAAAAAAAACGTCGGTGGTTGAAAACAGTGGGAATGATCTGGACGGAGGTCAAGATCAGGGAGGACCGTTTGCGCTTTAACATCTAGGACGCAGTGGGGAAACTAGCGGCAACAAAAGGGAAGAACCTTTCAGCGGTGGTCGCGTGATTGCAATCCAATATTAGCCGGTCGGCACCGCGGGAGTGAGCTTGTTGCGTCTCCTCTTACTCATCCTTGACTGCAAAGGGTCCGGTACCTTGGGAAAAAAGGCTGTGTCCTGGCCGGGACGGTAGAATCAGCGCGCCGCCGGTGGGTAACCCGGCCGTGGGGTACGGTTTGTCGAGTAAACGGTCCGGCGAGTGGCCTGGCAAAAAAAGGACCCACCGCACCGTGCAGAATGGTTAGCCCAGCGAGAAAACACAACCGGCTGACCATGGGGGGAAGGGACCGATACGGAAAAAAGGCGGGAAAAGGATCTCTTGCTGGTCCTTAAGGACACTCTCGAAAAAAATTTCTCACAGGACCTCGCGAAATCAGAACTAGAAAAGGTGGACCTGGCTAGGCCTAGCCGATTCTCTACACTGACCGAACCAGGGGTCAGGAAAAAAAGAAAAGCCATGTGTGTCTGACACTGGCAGGAAAACCTTGGAGTCATGGGGCCACCCAATGGAGGGTCAAGGTTCATGGGCTTACGTTAGCGTGCTTGTCTGAAGACGCCGGCTACCTGCCCGGGGTTGGCCTCAGACCTGACTGATACAAAAAATTGAAACCTGTGCTGGCAGGGAAATACCTCCCTGTTGAAGGAGGGCAAATCCTCGTCCGGCCTAAAATTTTTCGAGAGCGGAAAAAAAAGACTACCTGGCGCTGATCCGGCAGTTTCCCTTCGGTGTGGCAGAGAAGGGGGGGGCGATTCGATCACAAAATGGAATCAGTAAACTCGTGATATTGCTTCAAATCTCGTGGGGGGGACACGGGCCCGGGCGGGGCACGCTAGTCGCAAGGTCGACTCATGGAAACTACCTCACCCCTGGGTAAAAGGTAGAGCAGCGCAGTGAGGGCAAAAAAAACTGCTCGGAAAAAAAATTACGTTGGGATCGACATCAGGGTCCTCCGGTGCTGCAATGGAATGCGGCCAGTGCAACGCTCGCCCCCGAGGGGAAAGAATGCTGCCTAGGAAACATCGAACAACCGGGGGTTCCGCAAATATGGGTGGCCGTGGATGCGACAAAACGGCACGGGCAAGGCCCGGTCGGTCACCGCAAGCAGGGGGTAATAAGGGGAATCCTAAAAATTAAACACGGGAGAAGCCAGGGAAGCAGTGGAGGTGGAAAGGAAGTTACTATCTTCTTCAATCGTCCGTGATCCGAAAAGATAGAGGGTGCTCAAAAACCATTGGATACCAAAAGCCGGCCGAAAATCCCTCTTCTGACAAAGGAGCTGACGGTCCCCCGCAGTGGGGGTGCATGGGATGAAAACAAAAACTGAACGCACCTAAGCGCCGAAGCGGCTAAGAATTCGTCACCGGCGGGACGTGCTTAAACCTGGGGCAAGGACTTCCCGGGGGGGGCCTGGGTTCCGAAATTTGGCATAAAGAGAACCAAAAACGTAATGGATAGAGGAAAAACCAAAACAGTCCTAGGAAGATGAAGTCAGGGAGAAAACTTCCCCTTGAAAAAGAACCGAAAAAAAAACATCTGTAGTCGGCAAAAAGAGAATTGATCGCAATAGCGTGGGGGACAGGTGAAGCCCGGGACTGTCATCGCCAGTGAAAAAAAAAGTCTGAAGGAGGGGAAAAAGTCCCATTAAGGTGCTAAGGAGAAGCCCATGGGCAGACTGACCAGCACCCCAGGATAAGGCAAAATTGCCGCAGAAAAATTCTTCCCTCTCCCATAAAGGCGGTCCCGTCAGTAAAAACACGGGCGACGGGACAAACGGAGGGGTCAGTAAAACGAAGAGGTGCCCGCGCCGAAGAGAAGGCGCGGAAACGGGAAAAGGTGTTCGCGGTGAGGGGAAAAAAGCCTGGGGTCAAAAAGCGGTAGCATACGGGATAGAAATTTAATGCCACCGGCCCTTAAAATGGAAGTCACACGGAATAAAGAAGGGAAACGCGGAAGAAAAGCAAAAAGACGCCTAAGGGGGGAGTTGTGCCGAACCAAATTTCGGTCGGAAGACAGGCCTCACGAAAAAGATCACCCACCACAGCTCAGGAAAGGGAAAGTGGTTCAGAAAAGCGAACACCCATGATCAGTCAAAAGCAAGTCAGTAAAGGAGCCAGTCAAATAAACGACATCCCGGTGCGACCGGACCTGAAAGCCCTATGAACATGTGGATCCGACCGCACCAGAACAGGGGGGCATCGGGGTGGGGAATGGTAAAAACTTCTTGCCCGGAAATCATGACCGGCGCGTACCCTCAACCGGCAGGGCTCAGTCTAAGGAAGGCCCGCACAGCCGGAAGACCCCCCTCCTGCTGGGAAAAAAAAGAAAAGCAAAGGGGGGCCGACAAAGTGGCCACCTTGAAAAAAATGAGATTCGGTAGTAGGAGAGCCGAGACGAGCTCGGGCCAGAAAAGGGCCTCAGGTTGCTGGAATTTCTGGAAAAGGACTTGGAAGACACACGGTGAAGGGGAGTATACATAGTGCCGGGGAAAAGGGGCAGGGACACGGAACGGCTAAAACGGGAGATGGGTAACTGGGCTTCGGTTGTAGCTCTCGAGAAAGCCCACAGGAGGCCAGTAACATTGGTCCCTAGGCCCAAAGACCGCCGGGAACACCTGGGAGAGGCAACCAAAAAAAACCCAAAAAAGGGAACCGGCTGCAACCTCGCTTAATTCAAAAGCACCCAGACACCCCCACCAGTGGACCGAGAAGATTAAGCCGTCTCCAGGAACATCAACCACGAAAAAGGATATGGGAGCGAATCTTTGACCCGAGCGAAAAAGCAGCAAACGCTCCGGTCAGGCACCAGATAGTCTCAAATGTAAGCATGACAACATAACCAGGGAGGAACAGAAGCGACCAGTCAGCGTCAAAGCATCACCGTCTACCAACCGTCTAAAGGGAAAAATCTAAAGACGACGAAAGAACTTGGACCAGTTCGGATGGATACCCTCAAAAGAAACCCTTTACAGGAACCAAGGAACGTCAAACCAGCGATCAACTGGGGGAGTGAAAGGGCGGGGTGCACCACCAATCTCGGGGAAAAGGCTCCCAACTAAAAAAAAGAGCAAGCCTGCAAAGTCTTAGAAAAAAAGCAGAAAATAAACATGAAAGAATCCCGCCTAAGGTAAATGATTGGACAAAAGCCAGATGCAGCAGCAA
>Ga0179593_1456782_pt1 | contig 14245 bp, 23 predicted proteins | sample CZODoug2_1_08_16_FD_185931 | JGI IMG/M metagenome (GOLD analysis project Ga0179593, IMG submission 185931) | Vadose zone soil fungal communities from Angelo Coast Range Reserve, California, USA - CZODoug2_1_08_16fungal (PacBio error correction) | ecosystem: Environmental > Terrestrial > Soil >...
GCACGGACAACTCCGGGCTCCCCCAATTCGCATGTGGCTGAAGTTGGGAAAGGGGGTCAACTTGAATAGGGGGGAGGAGGGAGAGAAAGTTTGTATGGTTCTCTGTAACTGGGTAAAAAGTAAGTGCATTAAAGGAAGCAGCGAGAGCGGTTAAAGGAGGGAGAATATGCCCCGAGCAATAGAGCGCAAAAAGGTAGAATCGCTCTGGGGCAGGCAAGAGGAGAATCGCAATACTATCGACACAACAAGGACAATTCTCCTCAATATTACAAACTGAAAAAAGCAAGGAAGTGCGTCTCTGCTTCTTCGAACGCAAAACGAGGGCATGCTGTTACGAGGTAAAACCAATCAAATAGAGGGGGGATGGTGGGGAGAGGACCTAACCTTGACAAGGGTAGGAAGTTGAGAGGAAGCACAAAACAAGTCGGGTTAGTAAAAACTGAGCCCAAAGGGGTTACCAACAAAGGGGAGGGACGCATTATGCGGGGCGCAATACTAATAGGAGAGGAAAAGGAGTCGCAATAGCTAGATAAAAAGCCGGAGAAACTATCTTTCTAAAAAAGACAAAGACAGAGGTGGAGTAATCAACAGTGCGGGAGCCCAAGAAAGGGGGATCTTTGTATCACACGAAAGGAGATTGGGTAAAAGAAGGCTAGAAGAAGATTGGGTAGTCAAGTCGATTAAGCCTGGGGGAAAAAAGTCACACTGATCGTAAGCCAGGCGAAAACTCAAAAGGGAACAGAGAGGGTCCAAATGGATTCTAAGGAGGGAGGGGAAAATCCTCTTCTTGGGCGGGAGTCGCCGTTGAATCAGGAACTCCGAGGTTTTAAGGGACAAATAGCTGGGCGAGGTCCGAAGCCGATCGCCGCATAAAATTTTGAAGGGGGACGCAAAGGGGCGCGCCGTTCAGGAGGATATTGGGGGGGGGGAAGCAAGTATGGAATTACCCACGGAGACCAGTCAAAGAAGGCGAGAAACCAAGCGCTTCAAAGAAGTGGTCATGTCCCGACTATGGTTTTTGGGGGACCGGGGAAAGAAAAACATAATCAGGCTACTGTCAAAAAAAGGGGGGGAGAAAAGGGACGGGAAGATGGAACGAAAAGCACGAAGCGCGGGGCCATTCATCAAGGGCTTTAACCGACCGAGGGGAAAAAACGGGGAAGAAGGGGAAAGAATGGACTGAAACACGAAGAAAGAGCTTCCGTTGTTTCGGGGGAAATAAATTCCCAATAGACGGTCTAGCTCCGCTTAAAGCCAAGTTGAGGGGATCTCATAGCAAGTCCATCAAAACACAATTGACAGACAAAGAAAAAAAAGGTGAAGTTTGGGATCACAATGGAGTATGTCTCAAAAATAGGGGGGTTGACACAGGCTGAAACGGCTAAAGGCAAGGTAGAAAAAAGCAGATCAGGGGGGGCGGATAAAAGAGGAAAAATCATTCATGCAAAATCGGAGAATAAGCGCCATCCTGCAAATAACGTCAAACGTAAGAATTGCGCGGATAGGCATCTAACCGCGTCGGAGAGGCAGGCTTTTTCAAAGAACTTAGGCGAAAGAGAAACTTCAGCTGATCAATTTCCCCAAAGAGAGGATAACGTCGGAGAGTTCTTCAAAGTCTGAGAGAGGGACATCACGAGGTCAGGCTCAAAGTGAGTAGAGCATGCTCGGGCTTTAAAGAAACTGCAAAAAAGCTAGGGAAAGGATGACGGATAAAGAGACAGAGATCCATTACAAGGTCATGTCTGACAGCGGGTTGAACACATCCAGCAGGAGCAGATTCTTTGAATCTGGAAAAAGACGGAAGCTAAACGGGGGAGGTCCGTGGAATCGAGCGGGGGGGAAAAGTGTGGAAAAGGCTGGATTAGTGCATGAAGGGAGGGGAGGATGCACATGGCTGAACAGGGCGCATTTTCATAGCGCTCGCAAGATCGAGAAAAACACAAAAACGAAAGGAGGAGAAAATATATAGGAACTTAGGAAAAAAAAAAAAAAAAAGTGTGTGGGTCTTCCATCAAGGGGCTCGCGAGCGAGAATGAAGCCAACCCAATACTTAAAACAGGAGAACACAACGGGGGGTAGGCAGGGAGGGGGGCACCGCGGAAAAGTGCTCGTCCGTAAGGGAGTGAAGGTCAACTCCGACCAAAGACAAAGTCGTACATGACCTTTCATTATTTCGGGGAGGAAGGGAAAGAGACTCTCGGGGGTAGAAGATTAGGGATGCCCATCGAGAGGGAGCGACGGGGACGCACGGGGAAAGGACTATTGAGGTTGAGGTACAAAGAAAATGAGAACCGCAATTTGCACGAAAATAGAAGACTGTTTTCCTATTTTTCCAGCTGGAAGGGAGAAGAGAGAAGAAGATACCAGTTCATGAAGTGCAGGGAAAGGGCAACGGGGGAACTTGAAAGAAAAAAAAAAAAGGGGCTAAGCGACGGGTAAGAAGACTGGCAGGAGCGTGTCACTATACTCCTACCTCTTCCTGAAGGGGAAGGGAGAGGTCCATGCGGGCAGTGTGAGGGCAGCAGAAGAGCTGTTAGCCTCGAGGGAAATGCTGAGAAAACATACCTTGGGGGTCAAAGAGGTAAAATGGGGAGGAAACGTCCTAGGGGGGGTGACTTTGTCAAGGGCTCTTGGGTTACGGTGGTAAGAGGAAGCCCAGAAAAAAAATTGGGGACGAAGCGGAGGGAAGATATTTGAATTGCCTGAACCAAAGAACAAAAATTAACATGGTAGGGTGCGGAGGGGGATGAGCATACTTAAACAAATCGAAAAACGGTATAAAGGATTTAAATCCACCGGGGGGGGGGGAGGGGGGTCATAGAGTAGAATGGGAGAACCATACTCCAATATCCCTAGGTTAAAAGCCAACAAAGGGGGGGGTAAGAGGAGAAAAAAAACTCTTAAAAAAAAAGCCAGGTGGGTAGAAGGGCCAACAATAGCAGGTAGGGGTCTCTAAATTAGGAGGGAGGAGTTGGATATAATCTCGTTGGAAGAAAACTAGGGGGGGATGACAAACAGGAGGGAACAGACGGCGAGGGAAGGGAAGGGGAGGTTTACCCGTCTTCGAAACATTGATGGGAGGCCGAAAAGTCCTTCAGCGTAGACAAGCTCCTTGTAAAGTTAAAAAAAAAAAAAGCGGATGGAAGGATATCCATAAAAAGGAACAAAGCCAGGCGAGGGTCCAATAAAACTTAATTCATAATCCAGGGTGGGGAGAAAAGGAGCATCAAGCAGAACTAATTGTCAGTGATACCCAGAAAAAAGGTTTGTTCCCAGAGATTAAATCAAAGGACACGAAGTAAATTTCGGGACTCATAAAATGCTCTTTTTTACAAATGGGAAAACATTCTGGTAGAAACTAGCAAGCACTGATCGGTGGGGAAAAGAGATAGTCGTGCGGGGGTGGGAGCTCGATAGGCTAGCTAGTGAGTCAGAGAAGGTTTATTAGGCAAATCCAAGACATTCTGTGAACGCAGGGGGACGTGGGTACACTTTAAGAAAAGGAAAAGGGTTTAAAAGTGGGATCCGCAATCCAGGGGCACTGACAGAAAGGGGGAAGGGTTAGGAGGCGAGGGAAAGCACCCGCCTTGAGGGGGCCAGACCGGAGGAGAAATAGACCAACAAAAAAAAAAATCAAAATAGTGTTGAAGGGAGGACCCGACGAAAAAGAAAAAGAAAGAGCTTCTTGTAGGGTGTAAGGTGAGGCGATTTACTTTGAAGAAAAAAAAACTTAGCGATAGATCGGGTCCATTTCCCTTCTTCTCACTGGCGAGGAAAATATGAAATAAAAGGGATCAGAAACAAGGACACGAGAGGGAAATCTCAACATGGTCGGCTGAAGGAAGACTCAGAAGTAGAAAAGGGGATCGAGAACCTACCCCTTCGCAATCAGGCATGGGCAGTCCACAAAAGGGAAAAAAACCAAACGACCTCATACCGGGAAGGAGAAAAGGGAAGACCGTTTGGAATGCGTAAAAGAAAACAAAAAAACTTATGAAAGGAGAAAAAAAAAAGGAGAGATTGAAAATTATGGCTTAAAGATCAACTCCCTTCCTTAAATTCTCGGTCAGGGGATTGAGGTACGGGTGTTAAACGGTGGGATCACTGAGGGGAAGGGGGGGGAAGCCTACACGGTTATCAGGATTGCCAATTAACCGGACTATGGTCGAGGGAGAGAGGGGACAGTGAGGGGAGGGAAAGACCCAACCCCTCGTCTATCCTACCTTAGCAGCTCTCCTTAAATGCCCTTCCATCGGAGAAAAGACGAAAAATCAAAAAAAGAAGAAGAACGCAAATGGATTTACCAAAAACAAAGCAGCGAAGAGTCTCTCGGACTCCTTGGGGAAAAGGAAACAGGGGCTTTGATGCTGAGAAGGTATGTAAAAATAAGGTCGGTTTTCTTTTGGCTAAGAAAAAGGGAAAATTTGGGGAAGGAAATTTTAATGGCGAAATAAAACAGAAGAAATGAAGGTTATACCGGGCCAACTGACGTAAGATGATCATTGGCGGAAACTCAACAGTCGCAAGGGGGCTATCTACCAACCCTCCTATACTAAGAGAGGCTACATCATCAGAATAAAATCCTGGAACGTGTAGACTCAGATGGTGCAATTTGTAGCCAGTACAACATCGCTCAGAATTTTAGAACGCTTACAGGAGTTCTCTCCTGTGTCCGGTTAGGAAGGGAGAGGGAATGGGGCAAGTACAGGGGATCAAATGAGACAGAATCCCGGCAAAACTGAACGAGGGAGGGAATCGGTCAAGATGTTTAAGGAAGTGTCATGCAAAATAACTCCTTTCCCTTTTAATTTCCGGAGGAAAGGGGGAGTAAGAGGTGCAAAGCAGGTGTTTACCAGGTACAAAGAAAAAAAGAGCTTTGCGAAAGTCCGAGCCTAGAGCCTAGAGAAAGGGGAGGACAGACGGGGAAAAAAAGAGGGGCGGTCAAAGAAAAGGTGTAATCCGTAGGAATTACCCTATTAACCAAGGGAGAAAAAGGGTCGTTCAGAAAACGAAACAGAAACCGAGGTATGGAAACTATCATACAGCTAGGTGGGAAAAATGTGGACCAATGAAATCTGGGAGAAGCTGGGAGCGCCGTAAAACCTGGTATAAATAGGTAATTTTGTGATTTATTTTCCAGAAGGGAAAAGATAGAGGGGAAGGCTTCAAAACGGGGGAGTTACACCGGGAAAAAGGGGTGCAGAGTGTAAAGAAGAATGGGTAATTTAATAAAAGAAAATAAACTACTGGTTTTTTCTTCGTGGGAAGAGTCATTCACGACATGCTCTGAAAAAAGGGAAAAAATTGGGCTGGGAAGTCTGCGTAAGGGATCAAGAAAAGAGGGGAAAACGACAAGAAAAAGGTCGTAAGTTGGGTGAGAACCAATTTGAGTAGGTCTCACTCGTTATGGGGGGGATTAGAAGGCTAAAGAGTGCTAACAAGAAGCGAGAAGAGTAAAGATCCTAGAGAGGGAACGTCCATGGGAGTCAAGGGAAAAGTCCGAAGGAAAAAAGAGGAAAGGGCGCAGAACCAATACCGGCAGCTTCGCTCTGGAATTTACCCAAAGGAGGGAGGAACTGCATTCACGGCTTCACTGAAGAAAGAAAGTCACTACCAAATAGTAACCCCCCGTACTGCCAGGAAAAGAGGAGGCGCTGGGCATGCGACCATGGGTGTACGCCGAAAGAAAAGGGGAGGCAAGGTAGAAAAGTCATCGAAGATGAAAGAGAGGAAGAACCTATTCCAACTGCGAGAAGGGAATCGTGCGGGAGCCTAAATCCATGAAAGGGGAATGCTTGGGGGAGCGCTTAAACCGTGAGAGCAGAGGGGAGGTGGAGAGGGGGAATTGTGGGGGCGAATGACTTACTGAGCAAATACACAAGAAATCGAATCAAACCGCTGGAAGAAGGGTCAAGAGGGGAATGGGGGGCCCGGGGGGGAAAGAGCAAGATGGAGGGAGAATGGTCGAAAGAGAGAATCTCTCAACAAACGAGTGATTCTGAGGCTTATAAAAAAAAAAAGGCCGTCCCAACTCAAAAATCACTAGATAAAAGGAATGCCCAATCACTCAAGAAGGCACCGTCAAAAATCAGGGCAGAGAGGGTGTAATGTCTTTACCTGGAGAGGGAAGGAGGGATTAGTGGACGGGCAACATCCGAGATCCAAAGGTGGGGGAAGATTCATCACAGGGAAGTGAGGAAAGCATGTCCTCGACCACTTAACGCGGAAGGAAAGTGTAGAAACGAGCGAGAAGCAAGTGAGCCTGAAAACGTGAGGGAGATAAAGCTCCGCAAGGGTTGAAGGGGGTAAGCTCCGGATGATGCAAAAGTTGGGGCAGAAAAGAATTCTCATATATCCTAATTTAGAAAGTAAAGGAAAGGGCTACGCGTGCGAAACTTGCGGAAAGAAAGAGAAAACGACGGTACGGAAAAGCGGAAGAAAAAATTCGAAGAGAGGGGGTTTTTTGTTTAATAGGGAAAAGTACTGGTCAATCCGTAGACCCGACAACACGAGTGACTTTCGAGGCGACACAGGTTAGCCGTATAGTGAAAAGGAGTCCATCAACCTACTCTTTGCGACTGATGGGGAGAACAATTAGAACGTTGGGTCTTGGGGAGGGAGTTGTAGGGAGGGAACGGGTGAAAAAAAAAACAAACCTTTGGGAACCAGCGGGAAATATGGGGGAAAAATTCCTATTCCAAAAGAAAAAAAAAAGGGGGAGACTTTAAGGGCGTAGGGGGAAGCCAGCATCTTAGTAAAAACATCGAAAGTTTATAGGCGGGACCCTTGGAGGAAGGGGAAAAGAAGAAAGGGGGTATGGGAAAAAAAAAAAAAAGAACGAACCAGGCTCCCTTCCAGGAATCACAACGGTTGTCACGCTCAAAAAAACGACAGATTGCATTGGGGGTAACCGGTTTCCACAATAGATGGGAGGGTGGATGCATACAGGAGGAAAGACTAGGGGAAGTTGATAAAATAAAGAAACATTTCGGCGACTTTGACTCTGTTAAGGAAGAACCTTCAAAGAAGGGAGAGAAAAAAAACGCTCTTTTTGGAACCGCTGCAAATGGTAAAAGGGGGAAGAGGAGAAAAGGGGCAGAGGGGAAAGGGGAAAAAAAAAAAGAGTTTAAAAAAAAAGAGAAGTAGAAGAAAGTCGAATCCCGTACGGGTTCAAAAAATTCGATGACATTTAATTCTCGTAGACAAAGTGCGATTCAAAAAAGCATCAGAGGGGAAGTGGTCAAGGGGAAGAAAAACTGAGACTGGAAATTTCCAAAGAGAGAAATCCAGCAACGGGAATATAGTATACGGAAATGAGTCAGGATTAAAAGGAAGGCGGTTTAAAATGGAGACAAAAGGAGGGCACGGAGGAAAAAATACACGCTTATTAGGGGAGCAATAGAGGGGGGAGTCTGCTTTTTGAACGCTTCAAGAGGCCTAAACACCCTTTCACTGTGTAAGGGAAAAGACAACGTTGCTGGCCATGGGGGATGGGGGTACACAGGTCAATAAAAACGTTTGCTCGTGGTAAAAAAACCAAATCTGAACGCGGGGAAATGGGGGGGGGATCGTCTTAATAAAAGCCTTATTTTTCAAACCGGAGGAAGAATAAAGAAAGAGGTGAAATGGTCCACAAAAAAAAGGACGGGAGGCTGGGGTAGGGACATATGGAGGAAAAGGGGGAAGTTTTCCGGGAAGAGAAGGAGGGGGAAGAAGAGAGGAAAGTTCAATTTTAAAGCGACGGCTAAACATCTGTTGATTCACACACTCCAATAAGAAAAAAAAGGAAGAGGGAAGAACGGTGGGGGACAAAAACGGGGGGGGGGGTAAAAAAAGATAATGGCAAAAAGCGAAAAGGGGACAAATTGATAGGTGATACAACCGACAAAGGCGAATCCATAACGCGAATCATTGAACGAAAACATGGACCAAAAATACCAGACAGAACCTATAAATACAGGCCAGGGAGAGAAGGAGACAGTGCCAGCAAAAAGGAAGAAAACAAACGAGGGGAGTGGGGAGAAAAGAAATAGATTAAAGGAACTGGGGAACACTTATCAACGAAGAATGCGAGGGAACTGACGGATTTCTTGGACCGGGTCGAGGGGAAATAAAGGATTGGGTCTGAGGGACTAAATTTTAGTTTTACGAGAAAAAAGAGAAGGGGGTCACATCAACCGATTGAAAAAGGTAACTCAATTGAGAGGATAGAGGGAAGTGGACGTATATTTGAATCAAAAGGATGCGGTCTCCAACCGGTCGCTCCATGGATGGAAAGCCTATCATGAAACTCGGAAAGAAAAAAAGTCCATTCATCAATGAAGTGAAAAAAAAAGAAACAAAAGGAAGGGCATGAGAAGTATCCGTTGACGTCAGGGGGGGGAGGATGTTAGTAAAGTTGGACAATCACATGCTTTTAGGGGAAAGCTACCGAACCTGGAAAACAATTGGGGCGGGAAGGGGTGAGGCGGGAAGAAAAAACCGACAAAAGGGTACGGGTGGAGGCCTTGGACAAATGCGTCCCTCATTGCTGGACGAAAGACAAGAAAATTATCACTTCTTCTTAGCAGAGCGCCCAACCCTCGTACTTCGCTGGAATACAAGAGAGAAACGATTCGAGAAGGACGGGGAGCAAAGAGGTGTCAAAAGGTGGAAAACGCTCATATTTTACAAGTTCCGAAGGGGATAGAGGTGGTCTGTGATTAAGAGAGGAAAGGAAAAAACATGGGGTCAAAAAAAGGAGGCAAAAGAAAGTCCGACGAAAGAGTTAGAATCGGTAAAGCATGGATTTACAGTAAGTGGAACGGAGAAAAACGCGTGGCTGTAACTTTACAGCTGAGAGAGGGTAAGGGAAGACGCCTAAGAATCCGGGGGGCCTGTTACAAGACTGGGAGGAGTGCAAAGCGGAAAGAGAAAAACTCAAAGTGATGGGAAAGGGGACCTCAAAATACGCAAGGGAAAAAAAAGCAACGTAGTGGGAAACCGACCTTTTAAGGAAAAGGTCCCCCTTGGCCAGAGGGCAAAAAAACAATAATTCGAGATAAAAAAGAAAGATCGGAAGAGGGAAGGAAATAAGAAAAGAGAAGGTGGGAAAAAAACGGGGTGAACCCAAATGAGCTTGCGCAGCGAGAGCAGGAAAAACCTGGGGGTATTAAATAATGAGATAGGGGAGGGGAAGGTAGAGACCAATCAAAAAGACTTTACCATTCAAAAGCCAATGACTTTAACGCCAACGGAAGGGAGGGAATAAAGAAAGGGGGCGTAAATCAACACCAAGGCAGCTTTCCGTGTGTTCAGCGGTTTTCAACTATTCATCAAAACGGGGGACTCTCCGAGCGACCGGTTGTGGAGGGTGCGGACCGAGGGAAAAGAGGGACAATGAAAAGGAGGGGACGACAACGACAAAACGTCAAGGGGGTTTGTGGACTCCACCATTTATGAGCAGAAAAAAAAGAGGATTTGGGGGGGTGAAGAAGCCGAGAAGAATACGAGTAAAGAAGAGGGAAGGGAGAAGAAAAGACTATCGGGAGAAGCCTTCCATTCAGTCAGGCACTAGCTGATAAGAAAGGACCTCGAAAGAAGAGGAACCGGCTTAAGCGTGCGCGTGATCGAAGGACAGATCGTGCAATGCGTAAAAAGAGGCACGATGGAAAGAGGAGAATGAAGAGATCCAAATAGTAACCCCATTCCCATCATAAGAGAGGAGGTCTCTGGATTTAATAAGGGGGAAAACTCAACGCGGATCTACCGGGAAGGATCTGGTAGAGGGAAGACCGATGCATAAAAGGAGCAGTATGCACGGCTATTCGCAAGAGAAAGGACCATCATGGGTTTACCTCTTAACAAAGATGAGGAAAGCTTAATAGGAGAGGTGCCACTCAGACGGAAGAAGAGAAATGGGACTAACGGGTAAAACTGCTAAGAAAACCCGCGGGAAGGGAGAGAGTATTGATTATTTCAATTCTGGGAGAGGAAAAGGTCACAGAATAGGAAGCCGCGCCTTTGAAGGAGAGTAATATAATAAATGAACAACCAAAAAACGAGAGGAGAAAAAGAGGTCGGATCGGTCCTCGGAAAGTGCGCTTCAAGCACTCTGGAGAGAAGAAAGGACTTTACCTCACTCCAAGAAATTCAACAAGCTCAAACCCCAGGGTGTGAATGACGCGGGGAAAGGGCGGGAGAAGTCTCTTCCGACGGGGGGGGATGTAAAATCGAGCAACCGGGGAAGACGTCAGACGGAGGGGGGGTAGCGAGGGAAAAGAAAGGAAGTCAATTTATTTCTTATCAATGGCAGGGGAAGAAAAAAAAAGTCGAGCTACTTTAATCTTTATTGCAAAGAGGGGAGTCAGCGCTCTCACGTAGCCGACGCGGGGGGGAGGGAGGAGGGAAACAAGTATACATAAGAAATGTGACGAAGCCGACGGGGGATGAAGGGAAGGGGGACGAGGTTATAAAAATCTGAGTAGAAGGGAACCAATTGAACAAATTTCGGGTCCGACGAGGGGGAGAATCACGGAGGGAAAAAGATAATAGGTAAAGGGGAGAGAGGATATACTATGTCGCAGAAGGAGGGAGGGGAGGTAGGATCTTATCTCGATGGGAGGGAGAGGGAACTTCAGGTTTGATAGGGGAAGCCTTAGATCCACAATAAAGTTGGGAGAAGACCAATGTTAAGGAAAAAAACGGCACTGGGGTAAAGGGGGAAGGAAAGCTTGGGAAGGGGAATTACTTCCAGTGACGAAAAAAAATAAAAACCGGTGGGGACCAGACTTAGAGAGAAGATAATGGGAAGGCATAGGGGAAAAAAAAACAAACGGGGGGTAAGCTGTATTTGTTGTTAGAAAAAAGTTGATTTAAAAGCGACAACTCTTCTCCACATCGAAAAACAGGGTCGAAAAAAAAAAGGAGGGCAAGAAGAGGGGGGGGATGAGGGTAAAGGGGGAGGGAGGAGTGGAGAATACCGAACAAGAAGAGAATTCCGGGTTAAAATGAACCAACGTTGTTTGAAAAGAAAGAGAGGGCGAAACAGATTCGGGGGGTTGGACCGGGTGGAAACAAGAAAGGTAAAGATGTGGCGGGAATTCAAGAATCGCTTGAGTGGGTATAGAAGTCGGGAAAGGAGGGAATGGGAAGATATTCTAAGGAAGGGCAAACTAAAGCGAAGAAAAAAAAGTTTAGACCCTCCTGAAGAAAAAAGGTTTAGGAGGGAGGAGAGGGAGGAAACACCATCAGCGGGGAAGGGAAAATCGGAAGTTGAAGAGTATTAATGGCGAAAGAAGGTACTTGGCAAAAAGGAGGAAGGGCCAAACTTAATTCGGAGAGCTTGGGGAAAATTCTCCAATGGAGGAGGAAGGAGGTTAACGCATGGGATACTCGAGGGAAGGGTGGGGGGGGAAAAAGTTGGCAAGAGAGGAAGAGAAACACCAACCCAACCCAAAAAAAAAAACCCACCGAGATAGAAATTAGCTTAAGAGAAGGAAAGTAAAATCTGGATACGAAACCGTTCTTGGGGCGACAAAGTAAGGGTTCGAAGAGCGTGATCGGGTAAAGAATATCGTGGCGGGGGAGGGCGTAGATTGAGCCAAGTGATCCAGCGAGGTTGATTAATTCAGAAAAAAGAAAGGATGCTCGGGCTTTGGAAAAGTTAACTAACCAGAAAGGGGGGGGCTAGTGGTGGAAGACAGAGAAAGGGGGAAAGACGCAAATTTGAAAAGGGGGGGATGCTCTGTACCGCCCGAAAATTAGGGGGGGGCAAAAGCGGGGAAAAGAAGCCACGATTGGAAAAAAAGGAGGGAAAAAAAAAGGACAGTAAAACGCGCGGGGGGAGGGTGGTAAGAATGTGGGAGAAATTTTACTTTGGTGACTGTCAGAAGGGGGAATAGGGGGCTGCCAGTCGAAGAAGGGACAGGATGTTTAATCTGCCAAAGGGGCAAAAAAACAGGAAACTTAGCACAGAAAAAAGGGATTCTATGCTGGGGGCAAACGACGGAAGGGACAAGGGAAAAAAATCTAACCCAAGAAAAAAGGGAAAAAGTAAATCAGAAACTCTATTCCAGTTTATCGAAAAAGGAAAAAAAGAAGGACAGACTCAGCAGGAAATATGGGTGAAGGTTGCCAGCAAGAGGAGGAGACAACAAACAAAAAGGGAGGGGAATTGAGAAAGAGAGGAAAGGGGGAAACCAAAACAAAAAAAAAAAAAACAACAAAAACTGGGGGGGAAAAGGTCCCTGAAAGGTCTGATGATATGTCGACAAGGGGTGCTGGCTTTTGTTTGAAAAGGTGTCTATCTGGGAAAAGGAGGGCAATTTCGGGTCGCAGAAGGTTCACAGACAAGGGAAAACCATGATAGACAACAGGCCATTTTCTCGTGCAAAGAGGTGGGTTATCCCCTTGGAGCCCAATATAAGGTCAATTTCGCAACCTGGCAAGTGAGAGGGTATCGACAAGAAGAGGAAAATACAGTCAAAAAAAAAAGGTCAGGCATCAAGGATGGAAAAAGAAACAGTCGGACTGGCAGGAAAAGGAGGACTGGAAACGGAACCTTTTGACGAAAACCAAAAGAGGGGGCGAATTTTTTAAAAAGGTGAATGGGGGAAAAAGAGGGGAGGGGGATGTCCTGAGATGAACCTACAGGTACAAAGAGAGGTGCGAGATAAAAAAAAAACTAGCAAACTGGTAGGTTGGGTAAAAATGGACCGCCAATTCTGCCCATATGAGGGTGCCGGCAGATAAGGACGCTAGCCCTAGGCTTCATAGAATACTCAAAAATCTAGCTATAGAGGGGGATAAAATAGAAGGGACCGAAATGAGCCCTCCCTAAATGGTCAGAAGTGGATACCGGCCACAAATCTACATCATTTTAAATCATGAGAAGGGCACGAATAAGTGTTATCTGTGGGAGTGAATCAGAAATTCAAAAAAAGGAAGGGGATCAAGGGGAGAAAAATAAGACAAACTGAAAACGCTTTTCTATCTCCAAAAAGGATTAGTACTAGGGAAATTGAACATCCTCCGATGGTGAAAAAGGGGAACGAAGGGGAAGGATAGACCAATCAGAGTTTTTGGAACAAGTTACCAAAATCAAGGGGGGGGGGGGGAGGTCAAAGCAAAAGGAGTCCTATCATCCCCAGTTGAGGAGAAGGGAAGCAAGAGACGCAGTTCGGATCAGGGAGGGGCACGACGGGAAATATGTACCAAAGAATTCCAAGTAGCCGGAAGTCCCCTAATTCTATCTCACACAGAGGAGGGTCACGATGTTCATTCCGAAATCATAAAGATATGTGGGGGGGGGGGGACATTGGTTAAAAAAAACCAAGAAAGAGTGGAGAAACCGAAAAACCGGTGGGGGGAAAGAGGGAAAGGAAGGGGTTTAAATGGGGGGAAAAAAAATCAAACGCAGGGACTCTTTATCAAAAATTTATACCCAAGGGGGATACCTAAACACTTTTCCGATTTAAAAAGATGGTAAAGAGAACAAAAAGACAAAGAAAGGAAACGTTTGGTTTGGGACGAGGCATTCCGAGGGGGGGAAGAGAGCAAGAGGGCGAACTGGGGGTTCTGATCATCGAAAAGTGAGAAGTCACGCTGGACCCTACCACCGGGTCGGAAGGTTGTGCTCAAAGGAAAAAGTAGGCGCAAAGTCATGGGGGGAGGAAAGAAGGAAACCAAGGCTGAGAACAGTAAGTCCAGACCTGCTAACTCTCTAGAGCGGGGGAGGAAGGGAGGGGGGCGATCATTCACTCAGTATGAAAAGTAGAGAAAAACAGTAGGTCACATAATCCCGTGAAAGGGGGTCGAGGTACTACAAATTTCAAAGAGGAGACACTGCTCAGGGAGTAGAAGAGCTATCTTTTTCAAGAGGAAAAGGGACCCAACAGGAAGTCTAATAGACAAGCGCAGAAATGATAAACAGTGGGGGAGAGGCAAGACCGAGGAAGGCTGCGAAAAGGTGGACGAGACTTACTCGCTGGGGGGGGAAGCAATTCCATAACCTAGGTGAAGGGGCTATATGAGAAAAATCAAAAGGACCGGTGCAGTTCTTAGGTAAAACTCCTTGGATAGGAGGGGGTAGATTCGGGGCACTACACGGAAGGAAAAAAGAGAAAGGGACAGACTAACTGGGGAAAATCGAAATGAAAAAAAAGGAGAACTGTCAAGGAATTTGATTGTGCTTGAAAAACGGGGAGTATCGAACGAGTGTAGGGAAAAGGGACTTTTCATTTCAAAATGACTCTCTCAGAAAAAG
>Ga0179593_1597621_pt1 | contig 14245 bp, 19 predicted proteins | sample CZODoug2_1_08_16_FD_185931 | JGI IMG/M metagenome (GOLD analysis project Ga0179593, IMG submission 185931) | Vadose zone soil fungal communities from Angelo Coast Range Reserve, California, USA - CZODoug2_1_08_16fungal (PacBio error correction) | ecosystem: Environmental > Terrestrial > Soil >...
AAACCGAAAAGAGAGAGGAGACACGTTTGACACCTCTCGAGGTGGAAAAGGGAAAAGTGGCAACCCTCCTTCCCCTCCCGAACGAGGACGCCGTCCCATCTTCGTGGGGGAAAAAAAAAATCGTGCACAAAAGGGGCGTTCGTGGGGGGGGAGAAAAAAAAAAAGAAAAACTTCACTCTTTGCAGCAGGGAAAAAAACGCTCGCACTCGACCCGGAAAAAAAAAGGCGTAACCTCAACACAGCAGAGTGAAGAACATTAACAAAAGTTAGCTGGTCTTCCGGTGGAGAAAAGGGAAAGCGAGGGATCTGCTCGGAGAGGAGAAGGGAGAAGGGCCACTTCGCAAAGGAGAGAAGAACCCAGAAGAAAGAAGTCCCTGCGTTAGTAAGAAATTTACTTCGTGGCTGCCACCACGGAGGGGAAAAGAATTGCAACGGGAAAAAAGAAACCGCAGAAGGACACCGCAAGGGGAAGCATGGCTCCCTCTTGGAAAGAAAACCCATCTTTCTCAGGAGGGGGAGGAAAAGAAGGGGGGGGACAGGTATCCGCCCGTGAAAAGGGTTCCGTCCACTTCGAAACAGAACAAAAACCAAGTAATCTCCATCATCAAGAAAAGCCAGGTCTTAAGGGAGGGGGGAAAGGGTTACCGTGGAGAGGAAAAAAAAGGACCCGATCGCCTTTAAGGGAAACTCGCGAGGGAAAAAGAAAAAAAAATCCCAGGGAGAAAGGCCCGGGGAGGAGAAAGATCCCACCGAAAAAACCAAAAATTTCAGAGGGGTCAGGAGAAGGGAGTTTGTGCCCTGAAAAAGTGGGTCTCACGAAAAAAGTCCGGGACACCCAAAAGGTAGTAGTGACCAAGGTCCCTGCGAAAGGAAAGGGAAGGGACGGCGGCCCAAGAAAGCGCATATAAAAAAAAACTTGGCGGTGACATCTTTAAAACCGACTCAATAAAAAATGAAAAGGGGGGGAAAGGGGGTGCCGTTGCCCCTTCAACTGGGAAGAAAGGGGGCCAGGAAGAGGAGGGAAGGATAATGAAGAAGGAAAAAAAACTTTCCAGCTTCTCCCGCTATCCTAGGATGAAAAAAAAGCGGCAGAGGAGGGGTTCTCCGATTACTGAGGCAACCGTTCGCTTCCTGTAAGGGGGAAAAGCCCCGTTCCCGGCCAGTGTGAAGAGGGGGAGACCATGACAAGAAAAAAAAAGGGGGGGGGGGGAGCTTGTAGGGTAACCTCTAGAGGAAAAAAAGTCACCTGACGATTCCCTAAAAGAGGGAGACCCTGTGACGTACTCGTAGAAAAGTGGTCCTAGGCGAATGGGCGGAAGAAGGGAAACGTCCCGCGTTGAAAAGTGCAAGAATATTTTGAAGCAAAAAGAAAAAAATCGGAACGCTTCTCCCTAGCAGCAAAAGGGGGAAAAAAAGTTTCGGGGGAAAAAAAAAAAAAAACGTGGAGGGACCCCGGGCAAAAAGAGGGAGGGAGGTTCAAAAAGAAGGTTTATTTGAACCCAAAAAGGCACACCGAGGGGGGGAAGGGAGGAGGGTTCCCTTATCCCGGACGGTGGGGGAGAGGAAGACTCTTCTAATCAAAAAAAAAAAAGGGGAGTAGGGGTAACCGTTTCCCGGCGCGGGAGGGGGTTCGAATCCCCATTTAACAAAGGGAAGAACGACGTCCCAGCCGAGGAAAAAAGGAAAAGACTTTGACCAAGTGGGCCCATCCAAAAAAAAACTATCTTAGTGGGGAAGGGAAACGCACCTTCATCCTGGAAGGGAGAAAAAATGGAAGCCTTCTATTCTCTTAGCGAGTACCCTTCCCTCCATGACAGGTCGGAAAAGAAAACAAGGGGGACTACCATAAGGCCTTTTAGCCTGAAGAAAGCAGCGCGTTTCGGAGAATTCTCAACGCAAAAGGGTCCAATGTTCTTTCGCAAAAATAGGGAGGAAGGATAACCTCCATCAATCCGGGGGAAGTAAAAAGCAAACGGCTTTTCAAAAGGGGAGGTGTCTTTATCCATGAGGGGGCGGATAGCCCAACCCTAAAATGGGAAAAAGGTGCCCTTCCCTGGCAAGAAAAAAATGTGTAACTTTAACGTGGACACGAAAAAAAAATCTCTTCAATGACAAATGGAAGAAGAAAAAAACGAATTAAAATAAAAAGGCCTTTCCAGCAAGAAAGACGGGGGGGAGGGGGGGATGAAAATCATCGTGGAAAGGGAGGGGGGGAAAGGGGGGGGAAACGTCCCTCCAGAAGGTTACTCCCTCGAAGGGAAGTTTCGCAAAAAAGTACTTTCCACCATCCTCTTTCCTTTGGGGACTGACAAGAACGGTTCTTCCCTACCGCCCGCCAGGGGGAAATCTCCTCCCGCAAAGAGGAAGACGAGCCGCTTCGGGGGAGGGGGTGAAAGGAAGGACGCGGACCAGGTTTTCACCGTGAGGGGGAAAAGGAAGACGACTGTCTTTTCAAAAAAAAGAGGACTGCTCGCTCCGCGGTAAGAAAAAAAGAGGAGGGGGGTGCGAAAATTTACCGTCTAAGAGAGCGGCCCAGGAAAGATGCGATTCGGAGGAGGTCACCATTCTTCTCAAACAAAAACCAAAAAAAGGGGGGGAGGGGGGGGGAGAAAGGAGAATATATTCTTCCCTCCCCGACGAGGGAGAGCCGGATTCCGCGGAGAAGAGGAAAGGTTGCGACAGAAACAAATAACCCGAAAAGGAGGAAAGAAGTCCGGGGGGAATCAGATCCTTGCCAACAGATGGGAAATCGCTCTGGAGCACTTTTACAGGGGTGGGGAAAAGGGGACTTCCTTAAACTCTAAAGAGGGCCTCGAAAAATGGGACAATCACTTTGCGGGAAGGAAAGTTCCGGGGCCGCGCTTGCCTTGAAGGAAAAGGCGTCTTCCACGACAACAGGACGGAAAAGTCCATTAGGGGACGGGGGTGCGAGAAAAAACATAAGAACGACAACCGTTTTTCCTGGAAAAAAACGGGCGAGTTGCGTCAAAAAGGGGACTTCGAAAGGGTTTTCCGGGGGGGAAAAAGGGAAGCATTAACGCTTAATCATCAAAAACTTACAAAGCAATCGCGCCGACCCTTCAAAAAAAAAATACAAGCCTTCCGAGGAAGGGGGGGCCTGAATAGTCAAAGAAGGGGGGGGGCGTTCCCTTTCAATGGGGACGTCCGCCCCAGGAGAAGTTTTGTGCTCCACAACTAAAAAAGCAGCTAAAGAAAGGGAACCAATTTTGGGGAACCGAAGGCACGGGTCTTCTTCCACTGGGGAAGGGGGATCCGCCACGAGGAGGTGGAGGCAAAAAAAAGCCAAACTGTTATTTGGGGGGGAGGACGAATCGCAGAAAAAAATCTCCCTGGGAAAAAAGACTTGGGGCACTTTCATAAAAAACGAAGAGACCGTTTCGCTGGGAAAAAAAAGTGAAAAAATTTCTGGAAGAAAAGAATTGTGTAAACCATCTCCCACGGGAGAAAATCAGCCCCTTTCCGAAGGCAAAGAAAAAGTTCTCATAACAAATCCCGCGGAGGGATGGTGGACAAGGAAAAACGTTTTCAGCAGGCGCCAGCTCGCTGCAGGGAGGGGGAAGGTCCGGAAAAAATGGGCTTCGAATAAGACACAAAACGGTCCTAAAGAAGGGGGGGGGGGGGAGTCCATGCGTAGAAAAGGAGTTCTCTAAAAAAAAAGAAGAGAACGTTCCAAAAACAAATCCGCGGTTTGGCGGGGGTTCCACCTCCCAGAGGACACCTGAAAAGGAAAAAAACCCCTGGGGTTTCCGCAAAGGGGTTGGGGGGGGTGGGGGGGGCCGTTCAACCGAATAAAGAGAGAAGGGGGACCGTTTCCACGATCGCGGAAGAAAAAAAGATCTTTGCCTGAAAGACCGGAAAATTATGGCGCCTCATCGAAGAGGAAAGTAGACGCGTACTATCACGGAGCCTATTGAGGGGGAAAAAAAGGAAAGGAAGCGTACTACTAAGAAAAAAAAAAACTAAAAGACGGTTGCGGAAGGGGAGGGAGGGGAAGATGCCTGCAACCAAAAGGAAGGGGAAGGAAAAGCGCCCGCCGGACTCCAGGGGAGAGGGGGGAAGAAGAAAAAAACCCCTCACACAGCGCAGGGGAAAAGGAGGAGATACCTCCGGGGAGGCTAAAGGAAGAAAAATACCTTTTACTGATACTAGAGGGTCGACCGAGGAAAAAAAAAGGGGGACACCTTCCTTAAACGGAAGGAAAGTCAACTTAAAAACCGGTGGGCAGGAGAGAGGTTGAAAAGAAGAAAAAACGATTGTATCTCCTGTCAGGGATGAAAAGAGTTTGGAAAGAAAAGGTACGCCTCGGCCCTCAAGGAAAAGGGAGGGGCCCTGGGGGACTTTCTATAGACGGTGGGGTGAAAAGGGGGTCCCGGCGTTCTCACTGGGGGTAGGGAAAAAAGACGCACTCCGGAAAAAACCAAAAAGTCTCGTTGCTTCGCCACAAGGAGATAAGGGGGGGTTTTCCCTCTCCTATACGGAGAAGAGGATGTCGTTTCAGAGAGAAAAAAACACACCCGTCTGCCCACTTCAAGAAAAGAAACGACCGGGAGGGTACTTTTCTGAGGGGAGAGGAAGGGAGGATCGAAAGGGGGGGAAGAAACGTGCCTTCTGATCCAGGGAAAAAAACACTTCGGGACTCGCCGTCCTCTTTCGTTGGAGGGGAAAAAAAAGGCAACCGGCACTCTTTTCGCGGGGAAAAAAAGGAAAGGGGGTAGTTGTAGAAGGCCTCCCTGAGGAACACGCGGTTGCCTGACCAAAGAGGAGGGGGGGAGGGGAAAAAACCGACGTTCCCAGGAGGAAAGGGGGGTGTGGTACAAATGGTCCTTCCGCCGGGAGGAAGGGAGAAGTAAAAGGCCCTCTATTAACCAGAAAGGAAAAAAGAAAAGCTCCAGCTTGAGAAGGAAAAAAAGGGAAAGGGGAAACAGTTGAGGGATGTACTCCTGCGGGTTGGTAGAGAAGAGGGTTTCATGAACACTGCGCAATATTCCTTGCCGGGGGGGGGGGGAAGGGTGGGTGGGTGGGGAGCCACGACCCGAAAACGTGGTTGGAGAAAGGGGGGGGGGGGTGGTACACGATACGGGAAAAAGAGCAAGACCCTCAGGGGGGAGGGTCCGGTCACGGGGGAGAAAAAAGTGGCCGCGAGCGTTTCAACACAGGGGGGAAGGATTCCGGAAAAGGAAAAAAGTTCGTTTTATAAAGGAAAAAAACCACCACAGAGTCTTAAAATAAGAGAAAAGAATGAAAAAGGGCGCGCCCGATAACGGGGTGGAAAAGGAGCGTTTCAAAGGGAGAAAAAAAAAAGCCCCCGAACCGAGGTTCTGGAAAAGGGGGGAAAGATCCGGTACCCCAACTCGGGGGGAAAAAGAGGAGGGTCGTTTGATCACAAAAAAAAAAAAGGCACGCCCTTTGGAAAAGGGAAATGAACCGCCTGAGAAGAAGGACCTCCTTCGGAAAGGAAAAAAAAAAAAAGGCTGCCCCACTCAATTCCAGCAGAAAAAAGAGGGGGGGGGGGGGGAGGGGTCCGTCCTTGTTTCATCGGAAGGGGGGAAGAAGCATACAGGGAAACCCACGGGAGGGAAAAAGGAAGAACGACAGTCTTTGGGAGGGAAAAGGGGGGGACACGCGTTGGAGGAAAAAAAAGGAAAGAAAAGAAAAAAAAGTATTGAGGGAAAAGGAAACTCTGACTCAAGCGACCGCAAGGGGGACCAGGACTTCCGCCGTCCCATCAAAGAAAGAAGGAGAGGAACGACCCTTTTCCAGGATAGGAAAAAGGGAGGGTTTTCGTCACTTGCAGACCAAGTGAACACCAACTTAAACCCAGCATCACGGAAAAGACAAGGTAGGGGGCACGTGCGCCTTTTGCAACGGGGAAGAGGGAAACAAACCTCCCTTCCTATCTGCCCAAGAAAAGAGAAAAGGAGGGAGTGAACTCCCTCCATCCCTGAAGAGAAGGGTACAAGACACCCTCTCCTGGCAGAGAAAAAACCGGCGGCCGTTCTTTTGGGAAATTGTCGCCACAAAAAAAAAAAAACAGGGCCACCCCCAAAGGGAAAAGAAGCCACGCAAACGGCTAAACGACGCTGGAAAGGAAAGGATGCTGAATCGCAATAAGGAAAGGAGGAAATCGTGAACCGCGAAGAAAAAGGAAAAAAAAAGGTTTGGACTTTCCTTTGCCGCAAGGGGGAAAAAAGGTGGTTGGGCAAAGGAAATATTCTAAACGCGATAGGAGAAAGGGGAAAAACCGGGTTCTCGGGAAGGGAAAAGATATCTCGGCTGAAAGAAGGAATAAAAAGGAGGGGCCGTGTTTTTTCTCGTGAAAAGGGGAAAAAAAAAAAAAAAAAAAAATCCTCAAAAGGCTGCGCGCCCGGTCCAGGGAAGGGAAGGAGGATTCGATCATGCCGCAAAAGTAGGGACGGTTTGGGTACTCTACGGAAGAAAAAAAAGAGACTCGTACTAAGGGGAAAAAAAACAACTCCAAATCGGCCTCGTGACGGAAAAAGGGGAGAGTAGAGTCGATTAGGGGCAGGGGAAAAGTCCCGGCCAGGGAGAAAGAAGATTTATCCGCGCAGACGGGGAAACGCGGCTGCAAAACTATCTCTGGAAAGGGGAGTTGACCTTCCAAGGGGGGGGGGAAGGGAAACCCTTGCCCGATAAGACGGGAAGGGGGAAATGCTGGGGGATTTACTCACCAGAAAAAAAAAGAAAAATATCGCGGCCTGTCGCGGGGGGGGGAACCTATCCGAACGTTTAGAAAGGAAAGAGGGGGGGGAGCCTCTCTGAAATAAAAAAGGGATGCCCGTCCGGGGAAGGGAAGGGGGAAAGGGGGTTCGAAAGCCCAGGTCCCCCACAGGGGGGGGGGAAAAAGAAAAACTGCATCTAGAAAAATAGAAGTCTGCTAAAAAAAAAGAAAAAAAAAGAAACTTGGGGGAAAAAAAAGGACAAGAAACCTACTCGAGTGGGTGAGACAAGTCGAATCTTACAGGATGAAAAGGTCATCTTTTTCGGGAAAGGAACTGCTTCTCTCGCAAAATGAACCCAAAAAGACAAACTCCCGCACAAAAAAATTGTCGGCCAGCAAAAAAGGGAGACGTGTTCTGGCCTTGAGAAAAAAAGAAAAAAAGCGCGTGGGGAGGTTCTGCCCACTTAAAGACGTCCACCCTCCCCCCCTCCATTGGCGGGCGGGGGGGAAAAAACGAATGTCGTTGTGAAAGGAAAAAAAAAAAAAAAGACGGACTCCGGGGAAAGAAGGTCCCCTGGCACCGGGGGGGGAGGGGGGGAGGGAAGGGCGGAGAGGCACCCCCGAAAGGGGAGGAAAAGGGGGCAGTACCTTTGAAAAAAAGAAAAAAAACACGCCGCTCGGAAGGAAATTGATGCAAGGCGGTGGATACTAAAAAGGGGGGCGCGTATCCTTTGGAGGAAGGGGGTCCATGCGTGTGCCGGTCGGAAGGATTCCCCCAAGGGGGGAAGAAAACCCCTTCTGAAAAGGACTGGAACCGTTGTTCTCTAAAAAAAAAAGAAGACGGGGGAAAAACCTGGGAAAGTTCTTTGGACAGAAAAAAAAACCTGGTCCCCGGAAAATCTCTGTAAAGAAGGCCAGAAAGAAGACCAGGAGAGCCCGAAGGGAGTTCAAGGACGAAAGAGCTGACAATGTAGAAAGAGAATTTTGCAGAAGAAAGACTCTCGAAGAGGGGGTTCCAGCGGGGGGGGGAAATGCAGACGCCTCAGTCCTTGGCAAAAGGCGAAGGGGGGAGAAAGGCCCCTCGATCCGCGGAAAACTGACCTGCGTCGTAGGGGCTCTTTCGCATCTAGAGAAAGAAAAGAACCAAAGGAGGATTAGTCAAAATAGGAGTGAGGGAAAGAAGACTCCTACTCCGGGGGGAGGGGGGAAGAAGCCTCTTCCAACTGTAAAGAAATCCTCGGGGGAAGGGGAGAATAAGGTATCCATCCTTCCCACTCCATGGATCCTCGCGGGGAAAAGTCGCAGAATTTTACAGGGGGGACCTGGGGTACCTTCCAATGAAAACCACCGAAGGAAAAAGGGGGCCTAAAATTTTCAAGAGTTGAGGGGAGAAGGTCCCGCCTCTTCGGGGAGGGAAAGGGGGGCGTCCGTCCAACGACCGGAAGAGGGGGGGGGGGCCAGGGTCTTTGAAGTTTTGGACAAAGAAAGGGGGAGGGAGGGCGTCACCGGAGGGAAGTTCCAGGCCGACCCAGGAAGGAAAAAAGGTACATCCCCTACTACCCCCGGAAGAAGGGAGAAGAGGCTCCACAGCCGTCGTCTGCAGGGAAGGGAGAAAGAGGGCGTTGTCGTGTGGGGGAAAGAGGTACCGGCCGCTCCTTCGGAAGAGGGGTTCTCGAAGAAAGAAAGATAACAGGGCCCCTTTGACCGAGAAGAGTAAGGAAGGGGGGCGGTGATCTCCAACCAGAGAGGGGGGGAGGAAACATGGGAGGTGTTCGTTAGAGAAAAAAAAAGCGCTTTCTTCTAAAAAGGGAGCAGGCCCAAGAATATACCCATTTGCTGGGAAGACCAGGGGGAGGGGAGGGGGGACTCTACTATCAGACCTCGACCAAAAAAAGACGGAGGCTACTTTGGGGAACAGGACAAATCCTCTCTTTTCGGCCACGGTTCGGGGTTCAGTCCAGGGAAAAAAGAAGAGGCCGGTCCCTTTTGCATGGGGAAAGGGGGACCTGGGCTTCGAACCAGAAAAAAAAAAAGGAAGGGTCCGAAAAAAGAAAGTTTTTTTGGGGGGGGGAGAGGGGAAAGGAAAATCTGCTCTAACGTTCGGCTCACTGAAGCAAGGAAAAAAAAAGGAGGGGGGTGGCGTTGATTCACTACAAAAAAAGAAAGTTGGGGGGCACCTCCGCATATCAAAAAGTTTCGAAAAAGGGCCGGTCAACGAACTACCCCAAGCGAAGGGGGAGGGAAGGGTAGCCCTTGTAAGAAAGAAAGAGAAGCGCTCCAGACTAGGGGGAAAAAAAGAAAGCCGAAAAAGGGCAACGTCGTTCCGAAAGAGCGGAAACTCGACTTAGCAAGAAAGGAAAACTTCAACTTGAAGACATAGAGGGAAAGAGTGTCCGATCCTTAGAAGGAGGGAAAGAGAACCACCGCTCCTACGGGGAGGGAAAATTTTCGAATCACTGGGGAAAAAAAAAAGGGGAACCATTCCAAACGCCCTCAAAGGGAAAAGGAGGAAACGGTCGCCTTCAATCTAGAACCACACAAAAAAGGGGAAAAGAGGAATTCTTCATCCTCTAAAAAAAAGAGGGAAAAAAAAAAAAAAAAAAAGGGGGACTTCTCCGAGCGGGAGAAAATCTCTCTTTCCTGCAAAAAACGGCCGGCCACGGTGAAGCCCCTCACTTCCACCAAAGGGAAATAGGGGGCAACTAATATCGCCGGGAGGGGAAAGGGAGAGTTTTTTTCTCCTCGGGGGGGGGAAAAGAAGTTTCCGTAAAAAGGGGAAACCGGGCCGAGAAAAGGGGGTTTGGTTGAAAGGTGCCTTGAAGGGGGGGGCGCACTTGTTTTCTGCAAACTCCCCCGGCGCAGGGGGAAATCTCAGGCAGAAGGGGGTGGAAGGGGGGGAGCCCGCCTGTTCGCACTAAGGGAAGGGAGGGACCTTCGCCCCTATCACAGGAGTAGGAAAAAGAAAAGAAAGGGCCGGGGCAGATGTCAAAGGGGGGGGAAAGCAATTAAAAAGCCTCCCCTCAGAAAGGCGTTTCGTGCTGACAGGGGAAAAGCTGTAGGTACGAAGGGGGAACTCGGGAAGTCCTAATTAATGGGGGGGGGCAAAAGGGGGGAGACTACTCTCCCGAAGGGAAGGGCTGTGCCCTTGTCCGAAAAAAAAAAAGAGGCTGGGGGGGGAAGAAAAAAAAAAATTGTGTAAACGTTCCTGAAGAGGCCCCCGCTTTTGGGTGGGAAAGAAAACGCGAAACGGTCCGGGGACGAGAAAAAGAAAAAAACGACTGTCCTGCGAGGGGGGGCGACGCAGGGGGGGGAAGAAAGCGCCGGATTCAAAGAGCCAAGATCAAAAAAAAAAAAGAACGAACAACCTTTGCCAGCAGAAAAGAAGGGGAACCTGATGATTAGGCCAAAAAACAAGAGGGGGGGGGGGGGAAGCCGGCTTTCGATTCGAAGGGAAGGGGAAAAAGGTCTCCCTCGGAAGTTTCAGGGTGTGTGAGGGGGGGGGGGGGACCAAGACCCTAACGGGGGGGAAAAGGGTTTGGGTACACGAGATCCTTTGAGGGGAAAAAATCCCGGTCCTTTGGGAAGGGGAAGGCTAAAACTGGGGGAAAAGAACCGCGAAAGGGGAAGGCAACTTTAGCAAAGGGACGGCGTCCAGAAGGGTATCTCCTCCTGAAAAGAAAAACTGAGGAGTCATGAAAAAAGGGAAAAGGAAGAACCTAATGTCTTCCGAAAGGCTGGAACCCTCTTCGGAGGGGGGGGGGGGGGTTCATCTCAACCTTTCCCGAAAAGGCCCGCCCCCTACCAACCAGGCGCCGTGCCCGATCTTCGGGGTAAAAAATATCAAACCCAAATTTTCGGGTCTGGGGGGGAGAAAAAAGAAAAAACAAACCGGCACGCGTTTCGAAGGGGAGGAGATTCTTCACTCTACCCGGAATACGAAAAAAAGCGGTGCTGCCTACTATTAAAATGGTAAGCTGGCTTCCCGGGGGAGGGGGGGGGGGGGGGGGGGTGGTTCATCTATTTCCAGAAGGGGCCATCCGGCGGCACCAAAAAGTGCGAAAAAAAAAAGAATAAAGACATTCTTTTTCCGAAAAAGGGCTCTTTTCTTTCCCCCAGGGGAAAAAGAAGGAGGCCGTCTTAACAATACAAAGAAAAAACGGCACCGTGCGGCCTCCCTGGAAAGAAAAAAAAAGGAGGGACTCGAGTAAAGAAGAGAAGAAAAGGGGAAGACCTGCCTGCATTTTTGAGGGGAAAAAAACCTAAACAAGCCTGTTAAAAAGAAAAGAAAAGAAAGAACTCCAGGTCGTTGGGGGAAGGGGGAGGAAGGGGGACGGTTAATCTTCCCGCAAAAGGAAAGAAGGAGAAGCACGTCTCTTCGTAGAACTCAAGAGAAAGACAACGAAGTTTCAACCTTCCACCCCCGCGCAAGGGGGAAAAGGAGGAACCCGGGCTCCTTTCTTTGTCTAACCAGTGCACAGAAAAAAGGACCAGGCACCACACCTTTCCTCCAAAAAAAAACTAACAAAAAGACTCTTCTGCGGCCAGAGGGGGGGAGGGGGAAAAAAAAATCCCGCCGCCGATCATCGTTGAAAAAAAAAGGAAAAGAAAAAAGGACACCGGTTGGACGTTTGTCCTGGCCCGGAAAAGGGGGAAGGGCAGGAAGAGTTCCGAACTAGAAAAAAAGGAAACTTAAAATGAAGACGTGCTTCCCGAAGGGGGGGAAGGGTGAAGATCCGCTTCGCAAAAAAGAAAAAAAAAGAGGAAAATGAAAGCCCGCCCCGTCGCAGGGGGGCAGGGAAAAAAAAAAGACCCCTGCCTTTGTTGTTGAGGGGAAAGGGAAAAAAAAAACCTGCAACAGAGGGCTGTTTTTGACAGAGAGAAAAGAAAACACCTCGGACGCTCCCGAGAAAGAGAGAAAAAAAAGTAACGCGGCGACTTCTGAGGAGGGAAACGACGTCCCCTTGCCGGAGAAAACAATAATATTGACTTGCGACAGGGGGGGGGGGAAAACTGGCCTCCCGAAAGGGAAGAGGAGGTGACCTGCCCCAAGTGAAAAAAGCCCGCAGATCTTCGGAGTGAAGGAAATTTTACTGCACACCACACCCGGAGGGGGAGGGAGGGGAGGAATGTATCCTACTTTAGGAAGAAAGAGGGGGAGCCCGGCTCTGAAAAAAAGAGGAAGGGACCGTCCTTCGCGGCGGGGAAAGAAAGACAATGACAGCACGAAAGGAAAAAGAGGAGGAAAATCTGCTCTAGCGGGAAAAACGAACTTGGGGGGGGGGAAAAAAAGAAGGCCGGAATGTTTCTTCGCCAAAGAAGGAAACGCCAAGTGCTTGTCGCTGGCGAAGAGAAAGGAATTCCCTTCCCTCCATCAAGAGAAAAGGCCCAGCCACCTGGGGAAAAAAAAAAAAAAAAGAGGCCGTTAGCCTCCAGCAGCGAAAAAAAAAAGAGGTGTTCAGTTCGGGAGAGAGCGCCAACCGAAAAGGGCGGGCGGAAAAAAAGTGGCTATCCACCTCAAAAAGCCCTTACTTTCAGGGAAAAAAAACATGTACAGGAGGGGGGGGGGAAGGGAGCTTCTGGCTGTATTAGCACAACCCCCCCCGGATGGAAAAAAGAGACGGGGGGAAGAAGAAATTTTATTGAACTGCCACGCAGAGAAGGAAAAATGCTCTACGGGGGGGGTGGATACTGGCGGTTGGAAAAAAAAGAGAAGGGTAGGCTGTTCTTAGAAAAAGAGGAAAAAAGGGTCCCCGGGAAAGGGGAAGGTAACCGCGCCCCTTTGTAAAAATCGCAGGGAGGGGGGGACTGTGGTGAAACACTCCCCTGTACAGGAAAAGAAGCTGTTTTGGGGGAGTACGAAGGGAAAAAGGAAAAAAAAAATCTCTAACTCTACAAAACCAAATAGAAAACAATCGAGCAAGAAGGTCATTCCAAAAGGGAACCGTAAAAGGGAAAGTACACCAAAGTGCTCCCATCGAGAGGGGAAGACCCAATGCTTTTCCGGAAGAAAGAAAATCGGAGTCAGCGGGTGGGATGTCGAAAAGGGTGACCCCTCGAAAGGAGGAATCAGGGCTTCGGGAAGGTGGAGGGATGTGATCACGAATAGAGAAGACACAACAACAACGGAGGGAAAGAAAAAAATTTCTGAAAAAAAAGAAAAGAGAGCCGGAGTGCAGAAGGGGAAGAATGGGGCAATTTTCTACACCAATAGGAGGAAGGAAACCTCGATCTATCCGTCCCACGAGAGAAAAGGTCGCTATTCGCAAAGGGGGGAAAAAAAGGGGGACAGGGACGTCCTGCACTCAAAAAAAAAAGGCGGTGAACTTCTCATGGTTAGAAGGGGGGGAAAAGAGTCAACCGCCTTCTTGAGCCCCAGCAGGGGGGGAGAAAAAAAAGAAAAAAGTGTCTGGGACTTCAGGGGGAAGGGGGAAAATTGCAGAGCAAAAAAGAACGTCTAAGTTCGTCAACAGAGAGGGAAGACACCAGGCTAACCTCCTCTTTATTCAGAAAAAGAGGAGACCCCTTGCCTGAGGGAAAGCCCTTTCAAGAACCCGCCTTCGGCCGAAGGGGAAGAGCGGCGTGGGCTTTCCAGGAAAAGGGGCGGCCGCCCCCCCTTCCGAGAAGGGGGGGGGGGGGGGGGCTCCTCCCATTAAAATCCCTTACCGGGAAAGACCCGTTGACCGGAGGGGAGGAAGGGACCCGGCCTTTCTTGCGTTTGGAAAGACAGGGGAAAAAGGGGGGGTGCGCCCTGCCCTTGGAGGGGGGGGGGGAATATAGCGGGAAAGAGAAAGAGGGGGCTTGTCTGCTGGCTCAAAACTCAGAACGTAAGTCAGACCAAGGGGGAGGGGGGAAGAAAAACCTGATGCTTTAAGGAGAAGGAAAAAAGGAAGCTCCTCGGAAAAAGCAGCCTGTTCCTAATTCGAAAAGGGAAAAAAAACACGACACAAAAGTACTCTCGGTGGTTTGGGAAAAGGGGGAGGGAAGATCCTTAAAGGAAAAAAAAAAGGGGCCGTTTCGTCAGAAAATTTGAACGGCCTTCGAACAGGGGGAAAAAGCTCCGGGAAGGGAAAAAATCAATCATTTTTGGGGGGGGGAAGAAAGCTTCCCGATCTGGAAAAAAAGTAAGAAAGGGTCGGATGAAAAAGGAAAGAAATCCGCGGTGTGTCGGTGAAAAAGGGGGAAAAGACCCTATTGGACAAACAGAAAAGCACCGGGTTTCGCCAATTACGGGTCAAGAGCAAAAAAAGCGCTTGCGAGGGGGGGGGAACGGGTCGCACGCTCGGGAGAGAGCTTCCCCAGCCAAGGCCGGCACTCAGAGCTAACCCGACCTCAATCGCCTAGGAGGGAAAGAATTCACTTAAATCAAGAGGAAGGGGAAAGACGTCCCGAATCGGGGAAAAAAAGTCCCCAACCCTCTCCGAAGGGGGGAAAAAATGGTTTTAGAATCACCTGAAAGGGAAAAAAAAAAAAGAACATGCGTCGGCCCTGCCTGCGCAGGGAAGAGGAGGAAAAAACCCCGCAGCTGTCGCAAAAGGGAAAAAAGAG
>Ga0179593_1364274_pt1 | contig 14244 bp, 10 predicted proteins | sample CZODoug2_1_08_16_FD_185931 | JGI IMG/M metagenome (GOLD analysis project Ga0179593, IMG submission 185931) | Vadose zone soil fungal communities from Angelo Coast Range Reserve, California, USA - CZODoug2_1_08_16fungal (PacBio error correction) | ecosystem: Environmental > Terrestrial > Soil >...
AAAGATCAGACCCCAAAAGGGAACGGAATATAGGGATAGAAAGAGGATTCGTAAAGGTGGGATAGAACACCAACGAAGGGGGGGGTATAGACCATGGCACTCCCACCGTTGCTGTGGTTTGCCAGCACCGGGGCAACGAGAATGAAGACGTAAGAACGCTCAAAAAAGAGAAAGGGGAAGAGAAGACACAGAAAAGAGACTCCTTGGAAACAAAAAGTATGTATTTCGTAGTGGCATCGAACCCATTGGTAGAAATGCTAGAAGAGGTAGAGAAACGCAATTCCCGGGCTGTTCAAGCAAGAAAAAGAACTATAATTTAAAGGGTACTCGGGCACCCAATGCTGCGGGAAGCAAGGTGGTCACGCTGGAACTCGGGAGCCGCGTGACAACTAGGGCAAAATGGGAGAAACCTGGGGGAAGCTTGGAGGGATTTGGTATTTAGAAAGCGTCCCGGAACTCATAAACGCTATGTCTATCGGACGGAGTAAAATAAGGTAGGGTGAACCGGGGGCGCCTGAACCCTTCTCATCCCACAATAAAAGGGTGGTAAGCCGGACCGAGAAGCACACAGAGAAATCAGCACGAGTTCCCAATGCCAGATGCAAAAAAAAAAAGAGACGCGGTGTCCGTGGAAGCGCCCATTCTGGGAGACGAGAAGTATTTGAGACCCTTACATGGTCAGTAATGAAGGCATGGGTAACGGAGGGCTCGGGAGTCAAGGGGTTGTCGCAAGGGTAGAGCGAACCAGAACAGGGGCCAAAACAGATGGAGGCAAGTTGTGGACCGTGCTCACAATCTTCCTACCTTACTTCCTAATGCCCATAAGGGATAGAAGAAACAAAGGAAAATCTATGCAAAGGAAGAAGAGGATAAGGGAGGGCGATTGGTGCCGGGAGAACAACGTACAATAATTAATCGTGACCAGAGCATCGGTTGGAACGTTCTGAGGGGAGCGTGACACTGTGACCCCCTGGGGGGACTAGAGGTCTATGGACAGGCCCATGAAATGAAAAAATTCCATCGGGGAATATATTCTTCTCAAACGCCGGAGAGATACAAAAAATAACGGAGATAGATGGGCTCTCTTCTTACCAGGGGGATAGTGTCTGAAAGGAGCTTCTAGTCTACAAATGCGGGAAAGTGAGGTTTATCGCTATTCGGTGGAAGGGTTCGGACCGAAGAGGAAAAAAAGGAACCGCTACAGTCACGGCAGACTTAACTATCTGGTCATGAAAAGGGGGAAAGGAAGATCTTTCGAAAAATCACAAGGACCGGCGTCACCTGCGACCTTTTGGCGAAGATTGGTCTTCCTCATGTGGAAAGGGCAGTATCGATTAGAAGTGACCATGAAATGCTTCTCGGCACGAGGGGTAAAAACAGTCCGGAAGGTACAGGATAAAAAAAACTTTGGAGGAAGGAGAAAAGACCAGGCCCGTTATCGCCCTATCTCGGCAGAAGATAAAAAGGGGGTGGAGAATTGGAACAAGCGGGCCAAGACTAATTGGTTGCAACTTATGAACTCTAGGTTTATTCTTTAAAGGACGGCCGGGTCAATTAAAATCACGTCAGTTTGAGGGGAGGGGGGAAAACACTATGCATCACCGGGGAGTTGCCGGAGAGAAGACAATAATGCGCGAGGTTGTGATCGCCACCGTCTATTGTTATATACAAAGTTGGGGGGGACGGTATCGGAGGACGGCAAAGGCTATCGGAACTATAGGGGGGGCTTCACGAGATCCTGGAATGTGGCAGCAGGTCTTCTTGTGATGGTCGAACCACGGAAAAAAGGGGTGTTGGAGGGAGTAGGGAGGACTGGCTGCCGCTTTGAAGCACGTAAAGGGGGGAGAAGAGACGCCGCCTCAAAAATCATGCATCAATATTCCTAAATCAAAGGATGTGAACTCGAGAGATGGGTGGGTGTCAACGCAACGAAAAGGGGATCCGAGGTAATCTTTTGTAGCAATAAGGGGTGGATTCCGCCCCAAAAAAAAGGTTAGGTAGAATGCGGTAGATGAGATGGTCCGAAAAACTCGACTGGGGGGAGTCGACATCCATTGAAAACCTGGGGAAAAAGGGATTTCTTTTCTGGAGGAGGGGCCGGTTCACCTGTATAACCGCAATGAATCGACAAAGCCAAAATGCAATGTCAATCCGGGGAAATAAACCAAGAAAGTCTAGAAGCAAGGAGAAGAACAGGACTGGGTAAGAGGAGAGAGCACGGGGAATTTCCAAATCTCTCCTTTATCTTCAAGGGGGCCAATTTTCAGTGAAAAGGGGGTAAGGAAGAAGACTGAGAGATTGAGAAGTCCAGGGGAAAAGATGAAGGGCAGTTCGAGAAGGGTATTTCTCCCAGTGTATAGCGACGGCGGTGGTCGGAGACCTTGGGGGCGATGGCCAGGAAGCGTGATGGTGTAGAAAGGGAGAGGATGATAGGCGGATGTCAAGTGAACGAAAGAGGGAAATTTTCTCCGAGTGCGTCACGAGGTTACTAAGGGATGGATTATCTGAGTGTGGGACGAGAGAAACTAAAAAAAAAAGAGCTGCAGTAGGGTCGTGGAAAGGTTATTACTTCAAAAGTAATCCATCAAAATCAGAAGTGAGGAGCGTTAGGGATGAGGGCAAGAGGGGTTGTGACAATTAAGTCCCTGCTCATTTTTCGGTTTGGGGCTGAAGGAAGGGGAGAGGGGAACCTTCAGAGGAAAAGGTGCATTAGGGGAAAAAAGTGTAGGAACCGGGGGGGACGGGGAATGGATGTTAAAAACGGGGGCCGGGGTTTTTTGCGAACGGAAATCAACACTCGCAAGAGAGGACTCAAGCTTTTCTAAGGAAGGGAAGAGGGAAGAGCCTTCTATCGGGAAAAAGACAAGGGGAGAGTGGGTGGAACCTTGGGGGAAAATGACACGAATTGGCATGATAACATCCTTTTTTGTTAGGATCAAAGAGGGAAGGTATAAGGGTTGTGGGGTCCCTGCGATTTTTGGGATTTTGGGCAAAAAGAGGGGGGGCCGGGACGACGTCGTTCAGAGCCGGTAAATGAACAAAAGCCAGTCATGTACTCATAAGGGGGACATGGACGACCCGCGATAAAGTCGTCTTCTCTTTCGTGACAAATCCGGCTCCAATTGACTCTTACAGGGGGGAAAGAATGGGTGAACGAGGTGCCCAGTATCAAAGAGGAGAGTCAACAGGGCAACGACGAGGAGAAGGCGATAGTAACTTCCCACTTAACGTGCAAGGTGATCGAATCTCTGTGAAGAACCGAGGATCTACGGCCCCGGCGAGGAGAAGACCGGGGGAAGGTTTAGGGGCGCCCTACTAGGGAAATAAAGGGGGCCTCAAGCGGGGGACGAGTTCAGAGATGGCTGGGTAAACAGTAAGGATGCCTTTACCGGGCAGGTAGGGGCAGGCGGGGAATCCCGGGGAAGTCCTTCAAGGTTCCAGCAAAGAATCTGCCTTTTCGTCTAGGAAGGAGTGCTCTCAGACCAAGAATGGCGAAAATAAGATGAAATTTCTGGCTGGGTATCTCTAACGGAGAACGGATATGGCGCAATGAGAGAAAGGTGGTGACTCGCCATACTTCGGATGAATACGTCTCGCCAATTATGAGAATTGGGATTGAAAAGTTCTGGGAAGGGAAACGGAAACGATTCCTTACTGGAGATCTCTGGGGGGCTTGGGGGGGGGGAAAAACAAACATGAACGAAGGGAAGGGGGGGGGGGAACTCGTTGTAGAAAAGGGGAGATGAAACTCATGCGAGGCGTCAAGTCTTGTCTATTTGGAGGTGGGGTGAAGTCTCTCGAGACTTTCTCAAAAAAAGAGATTCTCTCAAAACGGAGGGGAAAGGAGATATCTTTTTATGTGGGAAAAAGGGAAGAAAAACGCGAGACGAAAAAAAAGGGGAACCGGGGGGGACGAAGTCCTGGGCCCCGGGGGCCATGAAATTGATATGTGCCTTAGAACCTGAGGAAGAAGAAGATTATCGTATCTGCCCTAATCGAGCTCCTGGATATCTTCGCGGGCTGACCGAGCTTTCCTTCAAAGAAATTTCTGGGAAAAACAAAAAAGCAGGCAGAATCGTTCAACAATATGGCGCGAAAAGATGGAGAGTGGCGCAGGCAGGAGGACAAGCGACCAGCCCCTACGGGGGAAGGATACGAATTATAAAAAGAGGGATGGGGCAGACCTAACCAACTCTCTATCCTGGGATAAGAATTACAGGTAACTGCCAGGCGAATAACAAGGTCAAAATTCGGGTATCGGCGGACTCTACTCTACAGGTCTCATCGGAGCCGCTGCAGGGATGCCTAGGGGGGATTGGGCCGCATACCAAGGAGTCAGATCCACTCTACCCCTGGGGATGAAACCCAAAATGACCTGTAAATCAAAAGAGGCATGTAGCAATAGACGGCGCCATCTGACCAACGTGGAATAACTATCTCTATCAAATCGTCAGAGAAAATCATCCGCCTCCAAGAACTGGAAAAGAAGGAACAGTACTAAATCCTAGTGGGTACTCTCTTTTCTGCTTGTAAAACGGCAGAAAAAAACCCCAACGAAGGGGACAAAAAAGAGAGGGACCACAGTAAGAAAGGTCCATTTAGGCAGAAGAAAACGGGCTGATTCATTCCATTTTGTAAAATAAAAGGGCCAGCAGGCAAGAAAAAAGAATGAGATGGAAATCATAAGAACCAAAAAAAAGGCAGGGACCAGAACCGGTATCCCGCCCCCCTTAGACCCCATCGGTCGAGGTTAAAAGAAACAAAAAGGAGGAAAAAAATAAGGGAAAGATCCCGCCTGGGGAATAACGCTTACCCTGAAAATTGCAGGAAAGCGCAAGACCTCTTCCTGCCGATGTGGGATAGCAGAAAAACACAGACTCGAAAGGCCTGGCATCTGGCTTGAAAAAAAGGGACCGGGGGGTCCGGGTCTTATCAGCCGGGAAAAAAAAGGATGGAACACATCTTCAGGAAGAATCGGAGGCGAATGCCACGCATTCTGAAAACAAGAAATACAGAATGCTCTCGCGGTTGGCGGATATCTACAAATCAAGGGATAAAAGAAAACGATCGGGGGAAAAACGCGAACGTTCACTCTGCTGAGTGACCATTGTGTAAAAAGGACGAGGTCCGAGGTGACCATCCCAAAGAGAACAGAAAGTGTATATAAACACATGAAGAACCTCCATCCCGAGTAAAACTGGGGACGGAAAGAGGAGACCTTTCAAAGCATAACCGACTTCTAAAGCTCCTCGGTGGGATTACAAGTGATGGGCAAGCAGGGAGTGGGTCACTTAAGCAGAATGGGACTGAAAAAGGAGGATAGACCCATCGACACAAACTATCGTGTCGTCTCGATCTAACGAAAGATGGGAAGGGGGCATTTCAAAGAAGTTGATTGCGATGCCAACTTAAAAGTCAGGGGGGAAGGCTTCCAACAAAAATCCACGAAATCGAAACAGAATAGTGATGTGGGCAGGAACTCCTTTCTTCTAGTGGGGGTCTGACCGCTCGGTTAGAAAGTTTGGAGGAGTGACAAAGATTAGGATAGAAGTACCGGGTTAGAAAGTAGCAGGAGTGGACCTGAATTTTTAGGGTCCCTCAATACGGTTATTCATGGCTAGAGAGCGGCCAAGGAGAAGCAATTTAACATGATGGACGAATCCAGAAAAATAATAGGAACATCCGTGATGAAAGAAAATACAACAAAGAATCTGAAAAACTCTCGTGGGCACTGATCCCCGGAAGAAGCCTTTTGGTAGAGAAACGCCCGCACGAAAATATATTGATACAGTGGGGGGGCAACCGAGGCATTGTTATGATAAAGGACGGCAGCAAAAAAGACACCGTGGGAGAGCATAGGGTTTTGACAGCACCGAAAAAAAATAGGAACAAACCCGATCACTTCAGTTGAAAGAGTCAATCCACATGCCATAGGAGAAGTCAAAGAAAGCGGTCTATATTGCATATTCAAAAAACAGGGTGAATGACATACTATTCTATCACGACTTAAAAGGGGATAAGCCCAGGAAGAATCAAGTGGAAAAAGGGACGAGAAAAAATTTGCCGCACATGGGCCTCTTTTCAAGACGACAAAGTACCAGGAAAGGAGGAACCGTGTCTCGTAATCATTCCCTTATGTTTCTCAACTCATGGGCAGAGCCTAGAACTGTGCCGCAGGATGTCAATTCCAGCCGACATCTGAGTGGAATTCCTCGCGACATTGACTAATACGATCCCCCTGCCCTGATTATCCACCGAGCTGCTGTCGTTGTAAAAAAAGCCGATTTTCTCTACACGAAGTCAGTAGAGGTCTTTGTCACTTCTCGCAGGGAAGAATTTGCACCAAGAACGATGTCTTGTAAACTAGGGAGAAGGGGTTGACCGTGCTAAACCTATAGACAAAGCAGACATACTAGAAAAAAAAACACCGTATTGAAAGGAGAGCTACCGGCTATGTCGAGAAAAGTTGTGATGCAACTTTCAAAATGGAAAAATCATCTGTTGCCAGCGGGTCGTTCTTTTAATAGGGACCCTGGCGCACAAGTGTTGTGCCTTCGAGGCTCGTCGTTGAGAATGAATGGACTAGCAGCGAATCGTTAAGGAGAAACCAAATTTCATCGACACTACAACCTCGCTCTGGAGAAGATCTCACTGTGAGCAGGGGGGGCATGCTAACGTCGGTCGGTAAAGTGACATTTGTCGAAGAGGGGTGATTTAACCTTCAACCCTTAGGATTCCGGCCGACGAACAAGGAAAGAAAGGGAAGTTTGCCCCCACGACGAGAAGGGCAGGAAAAAGAGCAGAGTGGCGCAATTTCATGCAGCTATCGATGAAAGTGAAGGATGCGTCTCGGAATGGGAGTCGCGGTGAAAAGAGCCCTTTGCAGGGGGGAGGGGGTGAAAGAACGGGGACGAAGCAGTTAGAGAAGAGAGAAGGACATCAGCAGGGTGGGGGGGAAATAGCCAGAAAATTGTTGCACCTTGAAGGGGGATTGCCTGCCGGACGTAGAGCGTCAGTGAAGAGACCTGTGTAAACCTTACAACTGGTTTAGGGATTGGTCTCAAACTGGGGGGAGAAATTTGCCAGGTTCTACTAAAACTATGAGTCGGGGGTGAGTGTTGAAACGATGTTCTGCTCTTTCATGGGAATGGAACGTTGCGCTCTGTCAGTGAGGGCAGAATAAAGATTTGTTTCGTGGGGGCCGAGCGGTCAGTCATTTTTCTAAAAAAAGAGCCCATCTCGGAGTCAACCAATATCTTGCCGACATCAACATGGGCTATCGCTCTCTTGGTGTGAAAACCAAAGAACTGGGGGGGATTTGACGCCGTTTGGGCGCATGTGGATCAAAGCCATTTTGTCAGGAGAAAGCGGATCGCTTGATGCGAACAACTCGAATGTGATCTGATTCCTATAATTTGCAAGAATGGCAGTTCGGAGATTTCGAAGGGGGGACAAAGGGACGCTCATCGGCTTCAGCTCAACTTAGGGCCGGAAATATTCAATCGGCCAAAGCCACGATCAGCGGCCGATTCCAAGTCGGTTGGGGGGAGGGGCGGCGAAGTCCAGTTCTGGGGCTGAGAGATTACCACCGCTGTGAGATTGTCGTAAACAAAGGAGGGAGGTGGGGCAGACAGGAAGGGGGGTAGTTAGGGGAAATTTCGCTGTCTACAAGGGCCCGAGAGCTCTTCTCGTAGACTGTCTGCAAAGTCGGAGAAAATCGTGGTTGGAGTTCAATGCCGCTATGATAGAGCTTAATTAATCCTGAAACTTTTGGGGGAAGGGGGGAGAAGCGAGTTGAGGGGACGCGCATCTGCGAGCCGTTTATTTCTGTTTCTCAGTCACAAACTCTACTCAAGTTGTCTTTTCAGAGTATTTTCCGTCGCCCTATACGGGTATCTTTTAAGATGGAGTAAGCTGGAGTTACAAAAGGGGTTCGTTTGGCGGTCCGGATACCGAAATTCTAGGAGTGCAGGTAGCCATGATGTTTAAAGGAGGGGTCGTGCAGCGGCGGGGTTTCTCACCGAAAACAATTTCAATTCACATCCGTATAGCGAACCGGGCCTAAGGAAGAAATAAGCCGGGGACTGAACGAGGAGCTTTCTTTTCTTTTCTCTTGCGTCATCTCCAAGCGGTAAGTGGGGGGGGGCGGTCGCAGGTGGGCGCTCAGTCTGGGCTTGGAGAAATGGGTCAAAAGCCGTGCTTGCTACGCAGGGAGGGACATTCTACGTAATCTTCCATCGGGGTACCGAACAGGGCTTTCGTTTGGTCGCGTTTGAAGCATAAAAGAAGAGGGGTCGGCTTGGGGCTAACGGGGACTATGGGGCACAGACTAGGAAAGAAGTACTGCAGACATCTATCATTCGGGACCCTGGATGTCAAGGGGAGGCGAAATCAGTTTGTAAAGAAAGAGTCGATGTGGAAGGAAGCAGCGCATTGGACTCGAGGATTTGTGAGAAGGCTGAGTTCCTAAATAGTCGATTGGTCGAGATGCGACAGGGGGGAGTCAAGGATAGGCTACTGTCAAGCCTGAAGAGGAACAGCCCTGGTTCTGATGATCATATCCGGAAGGGGGGCTGTTTTTCTTTGGCTCGATCGTCCGCGTGCCCGTGAATACCAGCATCACGGATCGGAGGGGGGTGAATTTCGCAGAGAGAGTGAGAGATTAAGGCTCGTTGAAGGGACAAGACCTAGCCAGACATGACTCATTATGGGGGGATTGGCTGGACACGAATCTTATTCGCCGGAAGGTGGGGAACGATTCAGGACAAACATGACGAGACTTTTTACATCTACTCAAGGGAATCGGAAAGGTAAGAAGAGAAGGAGAAGCCAGCAGTTCTCATGAAGATTTTAACGTTATCTATTTGAGAACAATTCTCACGAATACGATCGCACAAACAAACGGAGGAGTAGTATAAGATGGGCTTGGAGTTCTTAAAGAGAAAAGAGAGAAAAGAAAAAAGTAACAGAAAGGCCTAATCAATTATATTGACGACCATGTCGATACAACGCCGGAGTCATTCGATTAAAGAAAAGAGGCGCAATGAAAGTCTGGTCGGCCAGAATAGAAATTGGCAGACAAAGCTCCTCAAGGACGAGCTCAGGTATTTAAAAGACCTGAAGGGCAAAGACAAAGGGAAAGTCACCAAATCAACTACGTCCAAGCAAAGCCGCCGACCAGGGCGCTACTATCCTGGGGGGAGCCAGGCTGCCGGGGCAACGACGATAACTCTCCAAAAGAAACAACCTGCCCGATGGGGAATCAATTTAGAAATTAATCTAGATCCGCTAGGGGGGGCAAAGCGGCATCAATCGCGAGGAGACAGCAGGATGGCAAGACAAATATCAGGAAGCGAACTATCCACTTGGCCCATCGAAAAGATACCTTTCTTTCTAACAAAGGAAGAGCTCACATTCGAACAAAAGAATGAAACTAACGATCACAGGTCTTCGGAGTAGATATCCTACTAAAAACTTGACACCTCGTTCACAGGAGTCTCCAAAGGAAGTGAGCAGCTCTGGACCTAAACGACTCAAAAAGAAAAGGGATAACGTGGCCGGGGAGCTGATCAGTGAAAGATGAAGCTAGCCATTATAAAACTTCGCGAAAGGACACTGAATACGGAAGAAAGGGTATCATCAACACTCAAGCCACCAAAAAAGGGAACCACTAAAGGGATACGGGCAACCCGTCTCTGAAATATCCCATACGCATCTAAGGAACGAAATTGAAGGAAATAACAGATCATTTAAATTGATGATCTCTTCTCTATAAATCACCTGAAGGATTTTCTTAAGATGGGGTCTGCGAAAAACCGAAAACTGAGTGGACGCTACTGGACAAAGTCTGAAAAGAAAACTTTCACTAGGCCTAGTTCAAAGTTCAAAAAAGAGCAATTCATTAAACAAAAAAAATGCTTCCTTGGGGGGGACCTCCCGCTGCTGCCGAGAAAAGACGCAAGGTTAAACGGGGATAAGGGAGAACGCAAGGGTAATCTCATCGCTTTAACTCGTCCGAAACACGCAGCTAATCCCGAGGAGGAACAGGAAAAACCCCGACCCTCGGTCATGGGGTTTGAAATGGAAGACTCTCGGCTTCTCAACCGGCAGGACCCGAAAACATGGGTAACCGAATCAGTCAGACACACGAAGGGATGACGGTACCTGGTCGCGGATCAGCAATGGCCGCTCGTCTCAATCGCCTGTGTTAAGATGAAAGGGAAGGGGGCACAGAGAGAAGCGGTTGGTCAACTTCCAGTGAACACCAAAAAAAAAGACCTCTCTGAACTATAAACGTCTGAATGGCTTGATGGTGGCTTTCACGGGGGAGAATGGGAGGAAACCGTGGGTCGGGTTTCCGAGGGAAGGAGGGGCATCAGCCATCCGAATAAAAAAAAGCCTACGAAATATTTGTGAAAAGGAGATCATTGTAAGACGTCGTTGTTCGTACCTGAAAAAAGCGACGATCGAATGAAAAAAAATTGGGGGGGAGAGAGGGCAAGAAAAACCTATCTAGAAAAAAGTACCAATTGGGGTGGTCCCAAAAACAAGAGCATGATGAAAAAAGACAGGGGTGTCGTCATCGGAAAATGTGGACGATGGAGAGCGGGAACACGGATTGACCAAAGCCGCAACATAAGGAGCAAATCGTATTCTCGCCATAAGAATACAAAAAAAAAAGCCATAGATCGGGCCTAACTGATCCACTCTTCGAGGTAGCCTTGGCAAAATAACCAAAGCCAGACAAGAGATGCCAAAGAAATTGGAGTCAACACCCGGCATTTTGTAGAAAAGGGGGGCAGATCCCTTCCAGCAAGTGGGGATGAAGAGGGGGGGGAACATCAAAAAAACACAAGCGGTCAAAAACAGAAAGCCTCCATCAAAATCAAAAGCCCTCAGAAAAAAATGGACAGTAAGATAGAGTTTTACTCTATTTTCCACCCACAATGCTCTTCCAAGGAAGTCGATGGAAAACTCTCTTCCAGGCTTTTTCTGCGAACCTAGCACGATGAATGATTCCACTCTCACCACGGGGGGAGAGACGCATGAGGGTCACCTGGCATAGATACGAGGAAATTCTTGAAAAAAAGGGGCGGCCACCGAGGGATTTTTCCGGGTATTTCCCTTGGTGTGACCCGCACTAAGATAACTAGATTGTCAGTAGAAGGAAGGTACGGTTTTGAAGCCTGCTTGAAGGAAAGCAGGGCTATAAATTAATCTTTAATATGCAAGAAGATATTCACTCCCAATTCCTAGAGGGCGATATAGGCGGTGTCGGGACGCTATGGAAAAAGGTAGAGACGAATAGTAGTACCCTCTTAGTGAAGGCCATGGGATTAAGGGAAAAATAAATCAAGGGCTCAAGTTCATCCCAAGAATGCTCAAACAAAGAAAAGTCAACTTGGTGAAAAAGTGCAAAAACTAACCAGGCGAAAGAAATTACTTACCTAGAAAAGGAATGTCTCTCTCAAACAAACTGAGAGATAGGGGGATAGTTAGGGGTCCGTTTGTGATCGGAAAAAGCAAGGGAGACAGAAGTAACATCTGTAGTCGGGGGTCCGATCTTACCCTGGATACACACCCTCTAGTATCTACGGTTAATTGCCTCAACTAATGTAATTTAGAAAGGACAAACTCGACCAGACTGTCCCGTAAAAAGAAAATAGGGCTCTCATGGCCGGTTCAGAAAAGAGGAAAGATACTCAGAAAGGGCAAGAATTATAGATGGTCTTTGCAGGTGTAGCCGAGGAAAAACCCTTACCTGGAGTACATGTCCCACCGACGAGAGAGGTGGCGTCTAAAGGAGAAAGATTCCAACAATCAAGGCCGAGACTTGACCAGGAAAAAGTGCGACTGTTCTTCCTAGTCACGCGGAAGGGGAAAAGGAGTGACACATGATGCACACGCCGACGATCCCTTAAGTGGTCAAGGGGGCGGAGTATGACCGCCCGGTCGCCGGGTCCAGGGTCTTGTCATCAAGAGAACCTGTGGGATTGGGATTGAAAGATATAAGTCGCTGAGGGGGTTTCACTGAGATTGGGAAGGGGGTGCGAATGACAAAGTTCTTGCAGATAATGGCAGACGCGCGTGGGGTGAAAGGGAAACTTTAACCCTCAGCCGAGTAAATTCCGCCCATAGAGAAAATGACGCCTGGGTTGGGGGGTGAGGGAAGGTCTGTTATCCTATATTTCATTGTTGGGAGTGACTCGATTCCTGAACAACAGGGATAGGAAGGGGAAGTGGAGAAAGGCCACGGCTGGGGGGGAGCTCTGGATGGTGTCGAAACAAGCAAAAGGAGAAGTGGTGGTTCGGGGGACTTTCGGTTCGGAGGAGACCTACATTAAAGGGCTCAGTATCATCTCTCAGAGAAAAAAAGAAACTATGGGAAGCAAGTGTTACTCAACCGATCGCGGGTGGGTCGGCCAAAAGAAAACTTGGGACTTATCGGGGGAATTCCGGGTGTCCGAAGGGGGCGCCCACGTGGGGGGAAAGTTCGTAGCATTTGCTTGAAAAAAAAATGGAGTGCATGCCCGAGAAGATGGGCCAATCAGTGAAGGGGGAGAGGTATTGGGCGCTGGCTTATTGTAACACACTGGACACGCTCAGCAGAAAAGGTGGATCTCAAGGAAGACAAAGTGGGGGGAAAATCAATCACTCGACGAGAAGCGAATCTATATCGGTTGTGGGGGAAATCCGGTTCGACAGCGCAATAGGGCATTGTAATTAATTACCAAAAAAAACGCCTGAAAAATTTAAAAGACGTGTCCACTTACTACATAGTGTATGGCACTTTAAGCGGGGTGTAAGGGATTGTAAACAGGGGGCAAGGAGAGATAGAGCGGGCGGTTACGACAGTTGCGGAACGATTACAGGGTGGGGGGTAGACTTAAGCCAGCTGAGATATATTTGAGGAGCCTTTTCACAATGTAAGGGGCTCAGAAATGGTGATCCCCGGGTCGCCAACACAATTAAATTGGGACGTGTGTCGAAGAGCGTCACAAGCGAGAGTCGGCGGGGGAACGTTGGAGGTATTATTGTCGAAGAGAAAAGAAAGAAGTGATCGCGTGGTTCGCGTTGCTAGGGGGGAGTTCAAAGTCCGGTGGGAAGGGTTGGGCTTACTGTTCCCTGAGAGAAGGAAAAGTCGAGGAAAAGTAAGGGAAAATTGCAATCAAGGGGAAATTTTCAGGAACATTAGAGGAGGAAGTTTGGTTCTGACTAGAAAAAAAAAAATCCAATTCACACCATAGAGATGTTCTAACTCGAAGGAAGAACTGGGGGGGATGACACTTAAAAGGGAGAGAAATTGTCGAACTTCGAGAAGCGGAAATTGCATAGACATACCTGTGTCAGTGGGTGAGACGTCGCTGGCGCTGCTGCTTCTTGAAGGGGGGGAGAAGGTAAAGTTCCCATGCATGAGGAACGGGCCTTCAAGGGGGGATCTCGAAGGTTAGAACATGGAGTGAAATAAGTCAGGCCGACCAATCGTGGGTGATCATGCGGGGAAGGAAACGCTTAGAGTGGAGGTAGGGCTGCTCTGCTTGTCAAAGAAAAGAACTGCGCCAAGGGCTTCTTGAATGGGTGAAAGGGGGGGGGGGGGGATGCTCAGTCGATTATTCCAGTCAAGGGAAAAGATAAATCTATCTGGAAAAGGGGATGACAGAGAAGAATGTCTGAAGCATAGTTGGAGACCAAATCTCTGGGTAGATTAAAAAACGAGCTGGACTTTTGAAAGGTGGGGAATTTCGGAAGAAAACTTGAAACGTGGGCTGAATGCGAAAACATTCCTTAATCAGAGGGGAGACGGAAGAGAGACTTCTGTCAGGTCTGAAGGGAACTGAATTCCGATGCAGGACCTTGAACACTTGTTGGGGCAGCGACGGAGGTTGTGGTACGTTTCGGCTCGAAGTGAGAGGTTACTCGCGCTAGAAGTGCACCCACAGATACCATGATTAGTTTAGGCTTTCCCCGCCTAGAGGTAGCAAGCTTAAACCTATCTTTCAGAAGGTGAGCGCAATAAAAGAAGAAAAAAGGAACCATGGCAAGATGTTGCGGGGGCTGGTTCGGTTAATGGTGAGTCAAATTCTACGAACGAGAGCTGGGCTATTGGGGCCTTTAGACTAAGCCAGGTCTTCTGGGTAATAGAAAGGTATACAGAATCTCGGATCCGTGGAGAAGTTCTTTTATAAACTGAAAGGGAAAAAAACCAAATGCAGTTTGTGAGGAAAGAAACAAAAGAGATAAAAG
>Ga0179593_1329503_pt1 | contig 14243 bp, 11 predicted proteins | sample CZODoug2_1_08_16_FD_185931 | JGI IMG/M metagenome (GOLD analysis project Ga0179593, IMG submission 185931) | Vadose zone soil fungal communities from Angelo Coast Range Reserve, California, USA - CZODoug2_1_08_16fungal (PacBio error correction) | ecosystem: Environmental > Terrestrial > Soil >...
CTAATTGATAGGGCGTGGGAAAGGGAAAGGGGGGGTGGGGAGAAACCGGAGGGAGATTGGGGGCTCGTCTGTGTAAACGATAGGGGTCAGGCGCGACCGTGCTTTGGGGAGAAAAACACTGCGCGTTTCTCTCCAGCGGGGATGGAAAGGATACGGGGAGAAATTAACGATAGTTCGGGGAAGAGGGGGGAGAGAGCGCACTTCCATTCGGGGGACACGCAACTGGGCCGCTATCAGAAGGATAGTAGGAGCGAAGTCCTAGCAGGGGCAAAGAGTGCGGAGGTTAGGGGCACATGTGTAGCTGGTTGCCGTCCAGGGGAAGGGGGGCCGACATGTCCGCCATGATGAACTGATGATGAGGAAAGAACAGGAGAAGGCGGAGAGGAGCAGAGATTGGAGGGGAGGGAATTGACGCTCCTTGAGGAAGGAAAGGAGGAGAGAGTCGAAAAGGGGTTTGAAGCGAGCTGGTTGAGAGGTAAGCGGAGAAGGGGGAAAGGGGTGATGGGTCTCTCAACTGGGACCTTTCGCTATGGGAAAAAAAGAGATTTGACGTTCTGTGACAAGAGTTTCGATTCAGAGAAAGGCTGGGAAACGGATTTCAGGGAAAATTACTAGAAGGTTTCGGAGGGGGAATGTAGCTCGCGGCTGTAGGAAGGAAACGAGGGAAAAGGAGTATGAAGACAGGGATCGCGAGGATCAGGCCAGCATCAAACAAACACGCAATCTTTTGAGAAGCACATTGGGGCAGCGACCGGATAGCGCTTAAAAAAGAGAAAAAAAAACGGGCACCGAGAGGCTGCAACGGAGGGCGGGGCCTCGTGGAAGAGGGAGGAGGTCGGTGGTTGGCTCGACTCGGGGTTGAGAGCGTGCGCGCCGGGGGCGCCGGGATGAGGAAGGGAAAGCATCCTATTCAGCCGGAGTCTGGTCGAGAAGAAGCTTGCGTATCGGGAGCGGGAGGGGTTGATTACTTCGAAGGGGTCAAGTCTTTCAAATAGATCGCTACGGGTTGGGAGTAGAAAAAACTCGGTGAAGAGGGAGGAGCTACGAAGGGCAACTTGTCTCATTGCAATGGAAAAGGGGGAAGGTGAAGGTTCGAGTGTAGTCGGGCTTCTCTTCCTGGAATTCACCGGGAGTCAGAAAACGGGCGCCTCAAGACGGAGAAGGGAGGATTGTGTTGGTCTTGTTGTCAGGGGGAAAAAAGGCGCGAACTGATTTTCGGTACAGTCCTGAAAAGGAGACCATCGCGTAAGAGCAGTTGGAGGGGAGGAGCGCTCAAATCTGCTCTGGGGAAGGGCGGCTCCAATGCGAACAGTTAAGAATAGCTAAACGAATTGAGCGACGGGAGCCAACTAAAAAAAGAGGAACATTGCCGGGAAAAGAAAGGAGGACGCAGCCGGGCCGGAACCATCTACAGACAGCAGGGAGGGGGAAGCGTTCTTCGCCTAAAAATGAGGGTGGAAGGGGGGGGTGTAGTATGTAGAGAAAGGTATAAAACACACGCAACATCTACTAGGGGGAAAAACGACCGCCGAGTGCTGGGATATGTAGGAAAGATCCATGGTGGAGTGGACTGGGGGGGGAAAAATGAAAACAATGAGTAAGCTTGTCGGAGGCTGGGGCGTGGGAAGACCATGAACTCGAAAAAAGCAGCCTGACAGTGCTCACGGTGAAAGGTCTTCTCAGGTCATAGGTGGGGAGAGAAAAGAACGCAATCGGCTAATGAAGGAAAAAAACATCGAATGGGTCTTGAAAGGACCGGTCCGGAACAAAAGAACAGGTCCCCCAACACCCCTTGATAGGGAAGGAACTATTTTAAGTTCACAGGGCATCAAGAAAAGAAGGTGAGCGTTAAATGGAGAGGGCATAGCCATATGAGGCGGCCTAGAGGGAGGAGAAGGGGGCTTACCTAAATAAAAAAAGCACCTGTTAAAAAGGATATTTATCCAGAAATGGGGAGAACCTTTAGCAGAAAGACGACAAGACCGAAAAGATATAAAGAGGAATCTGCGCCGATCAACGATCATATTGGTGGGAGAGGATCAGGAGGGTGGCATACCAAGCAGAATGAAGGACAGAGGAGGGAAAAAAGGCAAGCGCGCACAGAATTTCGGGATTATACTCTTCGAAAGAGGGAAAGGGGAAGGAGGGTTGCCCGATGACAACCAAAAAAAAAGACCAAAATAAGAATTGAAATTGTCCGTAAAAGAGGAAGAAGGGTCAATGTCTACCATGGTTGATCGAGCTGGTTGGAACGTAAAAAAAGCGGTACATGGTGCCACGTTAATCGGGAGGAGGGTAGAGGAGGATGCAGATGGCGGAGATGTGAAGAGAAAAAAGCGATAATTCAGAGAGACAAAAAAAACAACGGAGAAGAAAAGGGAGAAGGGGAAAGGAAGATGACTCCGCTTGACGCCATCTGAAGCTCAGGGAAAAATAGGCGAATCCCAGGGCAACATTGAAGGACCGCGGCGTTGAACAAACAGAGAAGGAGGCCAAAAGGGAGAAAAATTAAAAGTGACAGAAGAAAAACAAACTTCCCACTGTCTTGCGAGAGGTTGGGGTGATCTCCTGGGAAAAAAGATGACCTTGAAAGACCGAATGCTCGCCGAGGATCAAAACGGCTGTCCGACCGAGGAGAAAACTGAATGGACGAAGATGTCCTTCAGAGAGGGGGGGGAACTTCCCCACGATTGATCGAGCCCAAAAAGATTTAAAACGATGAACGGCGGGAGAGGGACGGGTTCACATTGCGCTTGTTGTCGATGCGGCGGATGAGTCAAGTCAAAAATGAAAAGGGGGCAAAATTTGCTAAGCCCCCCTTCAAAAAGTTGGAGAGGAGGAAAGACAATGCTAACGGGTGTCCACGGTGCCGGTCACATCTATAAGGAGGAGGACAAAAAAGGTTAATCCAGAGGAGCAGCATAAGAAGCCAGCTGAGTCGCCCATGAAGGTTTGCGCTCAAGATCAACGTCAAGTGTTTGTCACGTACCTATTGATGTCGGCGAGAAAAAAGACCGGAAGCCAGTCCCACGCGGGAAAAACGCCTCAAAGGGAGGGAGGTAGTTCAGTCGGTCAACAACCAGCATAACTACCCGAAAACATTGTGGGGGCATCGTTAACAAACAAGTCCACTACCCACTGTATCGGTCAGACAAAAGAGAGTTGGAAACCGCGAAGGACTTGGTATGGGGGAAAAAGGAAGTCATACAATAAAAAAGGGCATAAAAACCCCAGGCAACGTTCATTTAGAACGCAATGACCGATACAAATTAAAGGAGGGGGGTTCATATTGTTCCGCGGGGGCTGCGAATCAAGCTGGGCGCAAAGTGGCCATAAGTTGAAAGGGGGAGAAGCGTCGCGCTGATCATTCAAAAAGGGGCGCTATTAGGCGACCTGGCTCAGAAGGGAAAGCATCACCAAAGAATCAAAGCCAACCGCCGGAACCCTCTTCACGGAAAGGTGCCGAGTGCATGCTCAGGAATCAAGGGGCAAAAGGTGAGGAGGGCGAAAAACAAACCAACAAAACCAAGCCCAAACCCTCGACCGCGCTACGCGCGGCGCAAAAAAGCCGAAGGTTTATCAACGCTCCGGATCCTCCACCGGGGGCCGCACCGCAGGAATAGGATAAATTCAAGCTGAAACCTTCACTAAACAGGGTCACGCACCGCGATCTCAATCCTGGAAGACCACCCACGAGAGGAGGGGCCCAGCATGACCACACCCGCCGAACTTATCCACGCAATAATGGAAATACGCCCGAGCTATGAGAAAGGACCGCACTTCACTCGGCTGCAACGCCGCCGATCTCCAGGCTCTCACTGACGCCACCTATCAAAATCACCAACACTGCGACCAAGCCGATAAGTCCCCACTGCAAACACCAAGCCACCAGACCTCCTTTCCGCGGAGAGGGGAGAAAGGAATTCTCGCTGGACATCGCATACAAAGGAAGTAGAGGAAAACATGGGAGGCTCACAGTCATTTTCCTGTCTCGCAGTAGACAAAGGCTGGCCGCTCCTACAAGAATAATTGTCTTCTACTCATCAACAAAACTTCTGATGCAATCCAAGGACGGCAACGAGCCAGGAAGCCGAAAAGTCAGAGAAGTGAAAATGAACATACAGCTCAGACATTCAAAGGGCGGAAGGAGAAACACTCTGCCAATTTCACGTGTGAAAATAGTAAACCAGCAAAGAAGAGAAAAAAAAGGTTGCTCGCCATCAAAAGGCCGAGAAAGGAAGACTCCCCCAGCTCGCGAATTAAAATTGTGTCGCAATCGAAACTGCCGCAAGATCGAATGACGAGGCAAAGTCAGCCAGTTCGCCGCGGAACAATGATACCATCCTGGGATAAAAAGGAGAGAATGGCGCTAAATGGCAAGGGGCTAAGGTCCGGCACCCGCACCTGGCAAAACATCCTCAGCAAAATGAAAACACCTGCTGGAAAATTAATCAGAAGAAACTGAGGGAACCTGGGAAAGAAATAAAAGCGGGCCTGGCTAAGGGCAGATGGCCTCTACAAAAGCAGAGAAAAAAGGGCTGACAAGCATAATCAAGACAATGACGAGAAACGCCGTAATGGTTGGGTCAACCGCTGGAGGGACGACGTGACTATAATGTTAAAAAAGAGAACAAAAGAGGCAAGGTAAAAGAAATAAATCAAAGTCCTGTACAACTACTAAGAAGAGAGGACAAGAAGCATATCTAGACAAAAATCACCAAAAAGGGAGAAAAAGAGAGAGCCTCTATCTTTTGATACTCGGGTGGGTTAAACACCTGCTCAGCGTGGGCCGTGAAGGGAAAACGTCGCACGTCCTTCGCGCCTCTGGGTAAACATCCTCGAGTTGGGGAAAACGGAACTGATGTAGGATTCTTGCAGAAAGCGAAGGCTTTTAGCGAAGCGGCTCGGAGAAAAAGGAGGTTCCAGAAACTTCGATTTTGGCAGGTCCAGCAGGGAAGGAAGGGATCGTCCGGTTGGACGGCCGCAAGGAGATTTTTAAGTCGGTTGTTGCAGGAATTCGAAGTCTAGAAGGCGGAAGCATTAGAAGAGTCGAAGAACAGAGGATTTCATGACGGGAAACATCATTGTTAACGAATTCAGAACTAAAGAGGGAAGGAAGGGATTAAGAGATAAATACTTCCCGAGAGCGTGTGAAACCTCTAGGCCCTTGTTGATTAAGAAAAAGGGAATGGCTCTCTTTGAGGTGGGCGCAGAAAAGGGGAAGGGGGACAGAGTTGAGGGGGAGGAGAAAGTTGCTGGAGCGATGTTCAAGGAACGATGAAGAAGGGAAGTTTTTCGTAGGGTTCCTGAGGAACGGGAAACGCTGAGGACAGTGAGGTAGAAAGACAGTGATCTGCGAGGATGAAGGGAAAGAATCAGGTTCTAGCAGGAAATGCGGTTTGGCACTGGTTGTCGTAGAAAGGAGAGGGGCAGGGCGACCGGAGCCCCAAAAAAAAAACACCGAAACCAACCAAGAAAAACCACCCCCGCGGCGCGAGCGGTGGCGGCGGGGCCGTAGGGGAGAAGGGGATGGGGTCGCGGTGTTATAAGAGACTCGGTGGCGAGCTAGCTTCCGGACGAGGGGGAGGGGGAGGATTACGAGCCTAGGCAGCCGCGCGCAAGCAGAAGAAAGCTGTGCTTTCGTAGCGTAAAACTTCTTGTGATCCGCTTCGGTTGGCGTCATTTGCAATATCTAGCTAGGTGTGGGGGGGGGTCGTTAGGAAACAGTCTTGTATCCGATCTCGGGTAACCGTTTAAAGGTTTTCCGCTTTAGGGGAAGCAAAAGCAGAAACACACTGTGCGGGGCGGGGAGGAACTTTTAGCACCACGCTGAAACCCGGGGGCGGACCAGCCTCTTGAGAGAGTCGTTTGGGAAGGTCTGGGCTGGCGGGGGTCTCTTAAACTGGAGGCATGACGAAAAGAAAAGTGATCTTCCATCACGTTCATAGACAAAGGTGGAGAGAACGCTCATTTAGTGCTCGGTGTAATGATAAATGTCTACAGAATTTTAAAAATGAAGACAAGAAATTATCAGATCTAGGGGAAAGGCGCAAACAAGAAAATCTTTACGGGGAAGGGCATCGCTCGCAGGGCAAACGGAACAATAATTAATCAGAGATTAGTTATCTCATGAAAAAAAGGGAAAGGGGGTCCCTTGTTTGGATGGACTATGGGGGTAAGGAAGGTAGAACACGACACATGAGTGTGAGGTTTAAAATCCAGGAGGGAACTGAGAGAGCCGACCAGTTGTGTAGTGCCTGGGGGTTTACGAGGCAACCAATGGGGGGAAATTAGTGTCGTCATTTACTGTGTCTTGTGAAGACAGAACTCTAAGAAAGTCTGGGAGGGGGGGAGAGAGGGGGGTAATTTATGTGGGGCGGAGAAGACATACAGGGAAAAGAGCTAATGGAGAAAATCGAAATGTACTTTCTGCGCCAGCCAAATTGACGAACTGAATAGGGATGGGAAGAAGATGCGCCTATGGAAAAAGCAAAAGAAAAACGCATGGTAAGATGCTGACCGGGCACATAGCATGGGGATTCTATTAAAGCCGTATCCTAAGGGGCGGAAAAGCCCTCAACCAGGAGTGAAGAACCCGATGGATCTGTAGGGGACCAAACTGATCGTGACAAGAAAAAAAAAAAAAAAAAAAAAAAAAAAAAAAAAAAAAAAAAAAAAAAAAAAAAAAAAAAAAAAAAAAAAAAAAAAAAAAAGAAAAGTCAAGAAAGGAAGACTCCTAATCCGGCTCGATCAAAATAATTTTGGGGCTCTATAAAGATTGGGACATTCCAAGCTCGATAAAGATTCTTCCCAAGATTAAGCGGAACGGAAACGGTGTGGTATCCATGCGAAAAATCTTTACGTCAGGAAGGGGGGGCCAAGACTTCACGCAAACAGCGCAAGAAGGAAGGGGGTCGATTGAACTTCTCAGAAGACGGCGAAGGGGAATCGTTATTTTTTCCTTCCGCGGACGTCGGGGACTGGGGGTTTCAAGGCGCGGCATCGACGCTCTAGCAGATATGGGGAGGCAAGAAAACATCTGGCGAGAGTCATCTACAACAACAACAAAGTTGATAAGGAAACAATATAGAGGAAACTTCGAGCGGATGAACGAGGGGAAGATCGGAGTCTCTACGAGTCCTATTCGCGAATCACAGTTTGGGCAACTAACTGGCTCCGCGAGGTTCCAAAATCGATTACACCATTGGCAACCGCACGAGGGAGGGAAGGTGAAAAAAGCGTAAAAAGGCCCCTTCTGCGGCGAAAGTTATGGTAATCTCCTGGCCACAAGCTCATGTCCAGTCCATTAACCGAGATGAAAAAACAAAAGGGACTGGACCCGCGCGCGCAGGAGCTTGCGAAGGGATTTCCTTCATCCCGCATATTAATTGACTTTCCACGATCTGAGACTGAGAAAAAAGTTCTGAATCAGGGAGTCAGGGGCGCCGCAGCTGGACGATTGCCTGGGACATTAGTGGTTGATGGGGAAATGGGCAAAGGGGGATATAAATCAGGATCAATGCAGCCGTTCAAAAGGGGTAATGGGTGAGGCTGTAAACTCAAAATGGATTGTAGGGAGGACGACAAACCTAATCAGCTACTGTGGCCTGGGGGGGGGGGGGCGAAAGGTCAGAGAAATCAAAAGGGAGGATCAGGTTGCCGGCTGGTTCCGAGGCGGAAGCAGCAGATCCATACACGTGAAATAAAAGGGGGACCTCATAAGTGGTCAGGTCTCGAAACACGTCCGGGGTGGGGAAGTCAAAGTTAGAAGGGGGGGAACCGGACGGCGTTCTCAAGCCACGTATACCGGGGATCCGAAGGTCTTGAGCAGTTCAAAGCCTTTCGGTCGAGGGCCTGTCTTGAAAAGCCCCTAAAAAAGTACTAAGTGGGTTTGAAAAGCGGGTTAAAAACAAACAGTGAACTACAAAAAAGGAATTCAGAGAAGAGCAGAAAGGCGCGGGGAAACGGAGGAAAATAAGGTTAAAGCTCATACGTCAATAAAAACCGGAACCAGGGGGATTGGAAAGGGGGGACCGTACAATCCCTGCTATTTGGAAGCACATGGGTCAGCGGCAAAATCTCGCTGGGAAAAAAGGGGGACCAGAAATTTTATTTGGAAGAGGAGGAGCGGCCTTGAGCATTGTCAGGGAGATCAGCTAGACGTCCCCCCATGGCGGAGAAGGGGAAGTAAACGGTGCAAGCTTAGCGCAGAAAGAAACCGCTGCGATGCCCTCTAGGGCAGCAGAAAGCCCTCCACGGGAGCGCGCACAAAAGACAACCCCACGCCACCCCTCGAAGAGAGACACGCTTCGGCGACCGGGTCTTCCGGATAAACTGCCCAACCCGGAGCCACAAGCCAACAACGTAGTCTAACTCGGCAGAAATGCAAAGGAAAAATCCCCCTTCAGCGGGAGCCGAGAAAAGAAAGTTCTAAAACCAAACAGAGATCGATACCTTGGGGCCCGAAGTCACCAACCACCCTCTAAAGGCTAAACCGGCCAAGAAACGATAAGGGAAACGCTATTGCCAAAGAACTCCTGTGCACAGGGATTCCACTACGTCCTATACACCGCGCCAATTAAAACTCGATGCACCCGATGCGCTCAACGCAAAAGCCTGAAGCTCTCCCAAAAGCGTCACTGGCCGCGACAAAGGCCCCAGAAAAAGGGCCTCTGAACAATGGCGGTGGCCACCGGAGATGTCGCCAATCGCGTACATACGATCAGGCGACGAAGACCAGGGGCGGTAATCAAAAAAGGTTTTCCGGGAATGAGCAAAAGCAGGACTGGAGGGGAAATCACTGGCATGTCAGTCTACCTCATCACCAAAAGGCTGCAGGCCAGGAAACTTCTCCGGAGAAGAAAAAAGTCAGCGAAGGTGGAACTTAAATCCGCTAAGGACAGGCCAGGACGAATTCTAAACCTTCTGGCCAAAAAGTGAAAAGTGATGCTCGTCAACCTCAAAGAGACAGGACCATTTAACGGACAAAGAAACAGTTACGTACGCTCAAAAAAAAAAACTCGGCAATAAAGGGAGAGGGAGCGAAAAACAATAAGAAGATAGAACCCTCAAAAGAATAATGCAATAGGGAAAAACAAAAAAAAAACAAACACAAAAAAGAAAAACCCCCCACAGTCAGACCCAATCTGCGGTCACGCCTATGAAGGGACCGGGAGGAAAAGCTCCGATCTAAGGAAGGTCCAGGAGAGCTCGGGCAAGCCCCACGGATAAAACCAGCCTACCTGCAAAACTCCGAATAAGGAAGCTAAACTGCTGAAGTTAATCAACGGAGCGGCAGTGACCCGGGGAAAAACGACGAAAGGCCGAATAGTGGCGCGAAGGAAAACTGTCGATACAAACGCCTAGAAAAGGAAAAACAGGCATCCATCAGACTCTGGAAGAGGAAGCGCGGGGGAGGTTGGGAATCACAGAAGGAAAAAGGGAGGAGCTTAACTTTCTATCTGGGCGGAACTCAAGACCAGACTTGTCAGACAGGTGCTGTGGAAAACTTGAACGGGAAACGCGAAAATGCAGATCATCGATGAAAAACACACCGTAAAGGAGGGAGTGCGAGATTTGGAGAGAGGTTGGGGGGGAACAGAAAGGGTAGCAGGACTGGGCATGACTCAGGGGCATGCGTCTGTGTAAACTCGAGGCACGGCATGCTCTACCATGAGGGGGAACAAAAACTTCTGGTAGGTCAACATATACTTAGAGGAAAGCCCCGAGAATAAGGGCCTTTGTCTCTAATCAAAGAGAAGAGGCAAATTCCAGGTCAAACGCCCTAGTCGAAGGAGTCGGGGGGGGTCGCAAGGTAAGAAAAGGGCGATTGAATGAGTACCAAAGGGGGGGGGGTAGTGTGGTGTTGTGGTTTGGGGGGGGGGGGGAGGGGGGGGGGGGTTTGGGGGGGGACAGAGGTGGTTGGTGGGTTGGGTTTGCACGGCGATGCTTGGAGGATTGGGGAGGGAGGTTTCCGGAAGTCGCCTGCAGCGAGGGAAAGAGCTCGGAGGAATACCAGGAAGGGTTAATGAAACAGGAGTGGCTCATCTCGGGGAGGCAGGGGGAGGAATTTCTCATTGAGCGGGGTCAGGATTCGTAAACCACCCCCCCCCAAACCCAAAAACCCACCAAAACACCCCACCCCCCCACCCATGTCTGCGAAAGGAAGGAACGCGAGTCAAGGGTTGAGCTTCAGTCGAGAAAGTGGGTGAGGGGAGAGACAACTTTTGACCTTGTAGATAGGGGGAAGTTGAAAAAATCGTTGAAGGGGGACCAGAGGTGTTAGAATTTCTCGCCGTTCAGTAGAGCGGATGGGTCAGGAACCTGCGCGGAAGGGGTGAGAGGGTTTCCTGTAGTCAATTACGTGGAGGGAAGGGGTAAAACGTTTGTGATTAGTAGAAGACAATATCAAAAAGAAAAAGGAGACGGAAAAAGTCAAGCTTCTACATGGTGGAAGGGGAAATGCGGTTTGATAAAACGGTTGTGGCGTAGACCTGCCGAGCGCAGGAAAGAGGAAAAGGGTCACCGAGCGAGCAAACGAGACGTTGGCGAGGTCACTCGGGGGCAGGCGCAGGGTAAGCTTGTGTTAGAGCAGAACGGGTGGCGATCTCTCGGCCGTAGTCGGATCGGAGGGAGGGAAGCGGGAAGGAAGGCACGTCGGGAGGAGAAGAGGAGCAAAGGAGTATGTTATAAAAACTACGTTGAGTCCTCAAAGGGGGAAGGGGGTCGGGCAAAGATACGAGGAAATTCGGGGTCTTAAGAGAGGGGTAGGCAACCTCTTTCTAAGGGTCGAAGGGTTTGAAGAGGGGAAGAAAAAAAGCGATCAGAGGTGCGGGAGGATATTTCTGCGCGCCTTTGAGCAACACGGGCGTGCAGCCCGGAGAGGGGGGACAGCGGATCGCGCAGGGTTGGCACTGGTGTCTTAGAAGGTTAAAGCGGCCACGTGGGGTTAGGAGGAAATGCCGGATAAATTATCGGCCAGCGTGACATGCTAAAGGGTGGTTCTGGCTTGAGCGCTCATGGAGATGGGAGAGGGGGACAGCAAATCGAGCCAGGGGACGAATATTCTCCAAAGGAGGGAAGCGAACGGCTGCGCCACATGTAAGAGAAGGTGCCTCAATCTAGAGTCACATACGACGGACATAGCGATTGGAAGAGTTTGACAGGAAAAAGAAAGGTCGTGCCTGGTTTGTATTTGACGTATGGTATGATGTTTAGAAAAACACTAAAGGGGAGGAAAGGGTTTGAAACCCTCCGCGGGCTTATATGATCAAGAACGGGGGTGACTGGGTTGTTTTAACTAGGGGCCAAGAGGGTATTCGGGAGTATGCTGTAGTTGGAAGAAAGGAACGACGCAAGGTCTGTGATGCAGCTCAAAAACGGGGGAGATTCCAGTCTAGGTAGGAAAAAAAGCTCGAGGGGCAATAGGCTACTGGGGGGAAGGAAAATAAGATGACGTGGGGTCCGGGAAGAGAACTCCTGGGCGACGTAAATGATGGATTGCGGCATCGGAGAAAAAGAAAAGAACAAAAAAAAAAGGGAAGAGCTGACTGGGGGCAGAAAGTAAATTTATTCGGCTGTCGAAAGATCTCAAGAAGGTAGTCACAAAATGCACGGATGAAGGGACCGGATGGGAACCGTGTCCAGAGACAAAAGCACAAAACAAGGAAAGAGAAGCCTTCTCCTGATAAAGATAAGGGGGGAGAGGGTAGAGTATGCGGGGGGCAGTCAAGGCAGGAAGGAAGGTTCGCCAAGATGGAATCCAAACCCCCTCCAAACCCCCGGCGGAACTCCGGGCTACAGCATCGGGGGTTATCGAAAAAACTCGGAAGAGTCACGCAAGTAAAAGGGTGAACAGGATCTAGGCACCAAACATCAAGCGAAAGAAGGGAAATTGCTCGGTCACTGAGAAAGGAAGACAAGGGGAAAATCGGAAGTTTTGGGGCACTCCGCTGCGCGTTTACTTGGGGAAAAAGAGAGAAAGCAGACGATCAGGAAATGGGCTGCACGCTGTAAATAGAAGAAAGCAAATGCGAGCCTCTCGAACAACAGAGACTAGGATTCGAAGAATTCGCATTCCGGTCAGATGAATACTGGGACAAGGAACCAGAATTCCGCTCAGGGGCGGTCCGAGCGGCGATCCGTGGAAACCCGGAAAAACTGAGACCGGAAGCCCAACCAATCAGAAGGAAAAAAGGACGCCGCACTTAGGCAGTAATGCGTTGGACCAAAGGCAAACGTACGTGCGCGGGATGGGGGGGGGTGAGCCTGGCAACCAGCTCCTGTGCCCTCCACCTCGGTAGCCGGAAGAGAGAACGTGCTTTCGAACCTGACTCGGAAGGACCTTTGGAGAAGATTGGCATAGGGCACTGGGGATTGCGCAAGAGGGACCAAAAGATCTGAATAGGAAGCCCAAGAACGGAAGGAAGAACGGCGACTGCACGGTCTTGAGATTTCCTTGGCTGAAAGAAAAGGTGTCGATGGCAAAGGTCGCGGAACAGATAAACTCATAATGAGGGAGGAAAGAGCATGAGTGATGTAGGTTACTGGAAAGAAAAAATGGCTTGATCTCGACTAAAGCAAGAAGCTACTGTAAAACGAGAAAGTACATAGTAATGCTGTCGGGCTGGATTGGGGCTGCAAAGGCCTCAAAGATGAAAAGACCGCTGCTGCCGCCCAGGTGGCAGGTCGAATACAAGACCATCCGATGTTGTCGGGAAAAAGGGGGGAGCAATGAAACCTTGGTCCGAGGAGTGAGACGCCCCATGACGAAGTTTGGATAGGCACAAAGGGGGCGAGATCACGACGGGTTCGAACTGAGCCACGGGGAGGAAACGACAACATCGGTGGTTAGAACACACGATATTACTACATTGGGGGCCGTTCTTGTAAAAAAAGGTCGAACAACCCATGAACTAACAGGAAAGGACAACGGTGGGGGAATTCCAATCATCTCAGCCCGAGACGGAAGGGGGGAAAAAACTCAGGAAAAGACCTGTTGTGGGGGCACGAAAAGTAAAAATAAGTCAAAAAAAAACAGGCAAAATTAATGGGGGGAATCGTTGACAAGATACATCAATTATAGGTAAGGGGGTAACTGAGGGTGGAAGGGTGAACGCAGCTAATCTAGTCGTTTCGAAAATCACATGAAGATGAGGTATATTGGCCAGCGGGAAGAACGGGCTCGCTGAAAATCCAAATAGGTGCAAAGTTCAAATGGTGAGCGAAGAGAGGCCAGGGGAGCCACCGTCTTACATGGAGCAGAAACGATCAAGAATGAAAGAGAAAGAAAGACGCCGCGCGAGGAGCTATTTCCGAGAATTGGGAGAAGGAAGGGCCGCCAAAAGGTTAGAACGGAAACAAAGCGACCCTTACCAAAGAAACACTACCAGGGGCACAAGGAGAACGAAAAAAAAAGGAAGATCAGCGAGTCAAGAGGAGGCCTGGTCTTTAAAAGAGATAAAAAAATCCTCGTAACCTGGTCAGGACCTCAAGGTAACCGGCAGAACGCGCAAAAAGTAGCCAGCTAAATTGCAAGCAGGGTAAGAAAAGATCACCCTTCGCACGCCCGCGATCAATCTCATTGCGAAGACAAACCATCTACTCTATATCAGGGTCCCAACCTACCACTTGCCAGGGGATTGGCAAGAGACTGCTCAAATCAGACCTAAACATAAAATACGAATGCTCTCTGTAAAAAAATCAAGGATTCTAAATTGGATGTGGAAGTGACCATCATCCACCGGCTGCCCTGTCTTCCCGGAAAAAATACCTGGCTCTATAAAGGAGAGCTCTCATTAAAGTGTTTTAAACTTTTGATGGGGCTCACCCCAAGGAATCTCGCTCACCACTCGAAAACAGCGCCAGAGACCGCGCCTGCCAACGGCCCCCGAAAAAAAGCAATTTTAAACTCCGCGCTGGGGGAAACGCAGAGTCTCTAGGAAAATAATCGCTAGGCGACGCCAAAACCATTTCTGGAGACAAGCACCTCTTTGAAACGGAGAGAAGAAGGGACGTCAGGTCCCGCACCTCAGCATCAGTGGTCGTCCTATCCTCATCACCAAAAGAGGAGAACGCCATACACGGGACACGGTCCAGGAAAAAAAGGAAAGTGGAAGGAAGAAAAGAAAAGGAAGGACATTCATCACCGCGGACTGAAAAAAAGTCGAACCGTGAGTTCGACAAAACGTTCAACGTAGAGGAAATAACACGCAGAGCCAGGACCGGAAAGAAAGTGGAAGCAC
>Ga0179593_1593671_pt1 | contig 14243 bp, 19 predicted proteins | sample CZODoug2_1_08_16_FD_185931 | JGI IMG/M metagenome (GOLD analysis project Ga0179593, IMG submission 185931) | Vadose zone soil fungal communities from Angelo Coast Range Reserve, California, USA - CZODoug2_1_08_16fungal (PacBio error correction) | ecosystem: Environmental > Terrestrial > Soil >...
ATTGCGGGGGCGGAATTTCATCCTTGAAAAGAAAAGTGCGGGATACCGTTCATCACGACACCAGGAAAAAAGAAAAGAAAAAAGTTGACCACCATACATCGCATTTAGAAGAAAAGAAGAATGTCGCAACGCCCTACTCAGACCTTTTCGCGCAGACTCTCCACTTCTTCAATGCTGCAAGAAAAAAAAAAGGAGAATGCAGGCTCAACTCTCTAGCCGCGATGTGAAGAAAAGAAGAGAAGAAGGGGCAATCCCGGTCCATTTCGATCTTAAGAAAGGAGGAGGTGCGATGATCAACTGGCCTCAGGAGAACGGTGTTACATTCGCCCTGCTGGGGAGAAAAAAGGTACGGTCCCTAAAAAAAAAGAAAAGGAGAAGGTCCGCCTTTCCTGCACAGGGGAGAAGGGTTCGCTCTAGACTCTCGAAAGGAAAGAGAAGGACAGGTTATTGTTTTAAGCAAAAAAGGAAAAAGAAAGGCTCTATCTTAGGGGGAAAAAGAGACAGGCCGCCGTCACTCCTTGAAAGACCGCTCCCTTTCTCTTCATTCACGGGAAAGAAAAAGAGGCCCTCTCGTGGGGGAGGGGAAAGGGAGGAGGGAGGGGACGTGGTCAAGAAAAAATTGACGGCTCGCCCCTGTCGGGACCACGGGGGGGGTCCGACTCGTTTCATTTCCGCGGGAAAAGAAAAAGGGCCGAAACTACATCTTCTCGAAGAAGAGGGCAGGGAGTGATTTCTGACGCGAACGGAGGGGAAGAGGAAAATCAATTCCGGTCCGCCTTTGTCGGGGGGGAGGGGCTTTAATCTTTTCCTGGAGAAAGGGGTTCGAATCTATTCAGAAGGAAAAAAAGAAGAGAGGGAGAGCGCATCGATAATCTCTCTGGAAGAGAGAAAGAGGCGGCTATGGGACGGGGGAGGTGAAAGGGATTCTTTTCTATTCAATTTGAGGGGAGGGGGCGCCATTTCTTTCCAAAGAAGGGAAAAAAGGTGTTTCGCCTATGAGGGGATGATTAGCGGAGGTTCTCCCACTCGAAAGAGAGGGGTCTATTTCTAGTACGCCTGAGGGAAGAAAAAAAAGAAGCCGTCTGCGGGCAGGGAAAGGGAGACTGTCGCTGCGCCCCTCACAATTAAGGGTTGCTGCTGCTCGAAGAGGAAAGAGCTGAATTGTGGCAAAAGGGGGAGACCCACACGTGCGGACCTTCCGGCCGGCTTTGCGGTTGCGCGGGGGGGAAAGGAAGACTCGTCGCTGGCGTGGCTGTGCAGAAAGGGGAAAGGGGGAAGCGCTGGCTGCTATCTTAGCAAAAGAGGGGAAGGCGGACCACACCGCGGAGGATGCGGTTATCCCCGGTGGGGGAGGAGAATGGTCTGGTGCGCATCCGAGAGGGAGGGAGCTGCGTTAGGGGAGGGGGGAACGTACCCTAAGACTCGGGGGGAAGATCGCTGTCACGCTATTATCTGAGGGAAAGGAAAAGTCCCTTCCACGCCGGAGAAGGGAAGGGGACAGCCTAGAGACGCTTGAGGGGGGGATCTATTCTACTTAAGGGGGGGAAGAGGTTGTCTCAATCGCCCAGAAGGAAATGGCCGAGAGCCTGCTGAGAGGAAGAAGGTTGCCGCCGAACAGAAGGCGTCGTCTATTCCCCGAAAGGAGAAGATTCTCCAAGAGGGAAGGGCGCTGCCGTTCGGTAAGAGAGCTTTGCCAAACTCAAAATTTACCGACAAGAAAGGTTTATACTTTTCCCGGCGGAGAAGATACTTGCCATCTCTCCTGGAAGGGGAAAAGGCATGACTAAGCTATTAATCAGATGGGGGAAAATAGTGTTCGGGCCGTTCGCCATCGAATGTCCTACTTCAAGAAAGGAGAAAAAAGGGAGGGAAAGGGGGGAAGCTCTTTCTTCGGAGGAGGAGTTTGGCTGCTATGAGATCTTCAGGGCGCTTCCTAGCTCCTGACACTACAGGAGAAAAGGACCAGCACATCTCAAAAGGAGCGTGGCTCACGAAAGAAGCACTCAGCGCCTCGAAGGCAATCCAGAGACCTCCGCCCAAGGAATGCGTGCCGAAGAAGGAGGACCATGCCTTCCTTTATATACTGCGAGGGAAAGCCGGCGATTTCCTTCTTTTCGAAGGAAAAAAAAGCACGACTCAAGTTTGCCGAAAGAGCGAACAGATCCTGGGAAAAGGGGGACTAACGTGTCGGCCCCGCAATTCTCTTCTCCAGTTCCGAAAGGGAAAAGCGCCTCATTGCGTGCGCAAAAGAAAAAGCCAGTAAATAGCGCTCTGACGAGGAAAAAAAAAGGCTCGGCTAGTCAGAGAATTGATCTTGGAAAAAGGGAGGGGAGCGGCTCGTGCGTTAAGGAAGAAGGGGGGAAAAAGAAGAGCCAACCTCTTTGCGGGAAGAAGGCGGCTTTGGGGGAAGAGAGGGATGCCTCTTCCTGTGCCAAAAGGGGTCTCTGATTCATAAAGGGAGGCCCGCAAACATAACTTTCATCCTTGAAAAAAGGAGGGGGCCTTTGAATTCTTACCAGAAGAAAAGAGGGACTGATTATCCCCGGAGAAGAGAAGCGAATGCGAAAGAAAGACTCTTTCAGGAGAATCGATTTTTCTCATGCAAAAAGAAGGGGGCTCTAAGGGGAAAAAAAGCGGATCTGTATGCTGGTAAAGAGAGCGATTCTGGGTTGCCGACCTCCCATGAGGTGTATAACTCTTCTTAGGGAAGGTGGGGGATCTTTTTGTATAAGGAAGAAATCGTGCGCTCCTTCTAGGAAGAGGGAAAAGGGGCCTAAAAGATCAGTGTCGGGCACAGATCGTGTTCGTGCTTTGTCACTCAAGAAAAAACGCTGATCTCTCAAGAAACCATGGGAAAGAAAAAAGGAAAAAAAAAAGCAACCACGGAGGAGGAGGAAAAGAGTAGGGTTTCTGTCCTACCGAGAAGGAAAGAGTCTCCTCTATCTCCCCGAAAGGAAGAACACCACACTTGCGTGTTCAGAGCCTGGAAGAAATAGAAAGCTGCCGTATTTTGAGAGGAAAAAAAGGAGACCGCTTATTACAAGAAAGGAATAAGAAAGGGTCTCATACTATCTCCACAGGGAGGGGAGTCCGATAAAACAAATCGGCCGCACCTGGCTTCCTTCCCTCCTCCAGAGGGTGTCTCTCCCTGCGGGGAAAAGGGGGAGCGGCTTCTAACATCCGGGGGAAGGGGAGAGCTGCAGGGTCCCTCAGCTCGGGGATGCTTCTATTCTTCCACACAAAGGGGAAGGAGAGGGGAATAGGTCCCGACTTCGAGGAGGGGGGAGATTTCTGCATCTCACCCAAGGGGGCGGAATCCACCTCGCACAAAGAGAGCGTGTCCCGCAACGAGATCGGCTCCTCACGCCTGCTAAAAAAGGGGGGAAGGGCTTGCGCGCCAGCTGCAACGTAGAGGGAGGAGCGAGATCGCGAAGAGAAACTCTATGAAAGACTTGTATGCTCAGCATTTCACAGGAGGGGGAACAGATCCTCTACGCGTCGTGGGAAAAGAGGGAGCTTGGCGACCGTAGACGAAGAAAAAACCCCGGGCAACTCAGTAGGGGAGATCTCGCGGTCAGGGGGGGGAAAAAAGAGAAGCGTAGACTTTCGTCTCGAAGGGAGAAGGAGCAATCGCCTTCTAAGGAAAGGAGAGACCGCCGAATCGCGAAACGCAGAGGAAGGGCGTCGCTGCGCTGAAGGAAGGGAGGACGCTTTAGTCTTAAAAGGAGGGAAGGGAGCACTCGAATTCTCTCTTAGGGCCAGGCGTGCCGTTGCTTTTCCGGAGAGAGGAATCTCACGAACATTCCCTCGCAGGAAAAGAAGGGGAAGCATCAATATCTACAGCCAATAAGAAAAGAAATGACAAGAAAGTCGCGCCGTCCTTCCAGAGGAAGAAACCCCCGAAACCAGAGGCAGCGCAACACCAGAGGGTACCTCTATCTTCAGCCCGGGGAGAGAAAAAAGGAAAGGGGATCAGGCGCTATGCCAGTTCAAAAGAGGGAAGAAAAGTTCCAACTGGGGGAAAAAAGGAGACGCAAGCTCCCGCCCAAAACGCAGGCCGACCAGACTCTTCCAAGAAGAAGTTGGCGATCGTTCGAGGGGGGGGGAATCGCTACCGAAGGCAGGAGGACGCGGCAAAATGTCCCTTTCCGCGCGCAGAAAAACTCGGCCATCATCGAGGAAAAAAGAAAAAAAAAACCGGCCTTTCTCCCTGAAGAGAGAAGAGAGAAGGGTCGCTTAACGGAGGCATTACGAAAAAAGAAGAGGGCCGGGAAATACTGTCCGAAAGGAGGCGTGCCACTATAGGAAAAAAAAGGGAAGGTTCGGTACCCTGGGAAAAAAGGGGGGCCGGTACTCTAATCGAGTAGGAACCGAACCCATCGCACGAAGGGGACTGTTCTACCGGGGGGGAGGGAAAGAAGAAGGGGTCGCCGTCTTACGCCAGAGGCCGACACGCCCTCGCCCGTCCAAGCACAGCCCGCCAGAGGAGATGTCATCTTCATCATCCATCGAAGAAAAACATTCCCATTATGCAAGGAGGAAAAGAGGGGGGTAAGCGCGCCATCCTACAAGGGGAGAAGGGAACAGAGTAGAGCAGCAAAAATGCGTCGAAGGGCAAAAGACAGTCTCTCCAATTTGAAGGCTTTCTTGGGGAAAAGGAAAAATCGGAATCATACCCCTAAAGGGAGCGTGAAAGCCGCCTGCATCACGAAAGAGGGACTTCATATTTCTAAAGGGGCAAAAAAATTTCTCAAATCCTCTGGGAGGATGGGGGGATCGACCTCATCCAGTGCAGAATAGCACCGATCCAGGCGTGAGAGAGAGGCCATTCTCTATTCTTCGAAAGAAAGGAGAGCGGCCGTCTTATGGGAGAGGAAAAAGAAGTAAAGGCACGATCACGCCAACAAAGAAAAAGGCGGGTACGAGCTCGATTCTTTCAAGAAATAGAAGAAGAAATTTTCTCCCTCTATCAGAGGGGGGGGACCACTTGATCCTTTCCTCTATACCGGGAGAGGGAGAACGAGCCACCTTGACCCGGAAAAGAGGGAGGGAAAAGACCGCAGCCGCGGTGACAAGCCATCGCAGGGAACCGATAACATCAAACTCTCGAAGAAAGAAAAAAGGTAAGGCCTTCCTCTACCTCTACCGGGGGAAGGGGAAAAAACGGCCGGCCGTCCGCGCAGAAAGGAAAGGAGAGTTTGTGGATCCGGTCTGCCCCCACGAAAACTTCAACCAGAATAGAAGGCCCAGCTCCTTTTCCTAGGGGGAAGATGTCAGGTCTAAGGTCCGAAGGAAAAAGGAAACGTTGCTCCTGCTCCCGCGTGGGAAGGGGGGGAAACCGATGGCTTATCACCGCGGCGAAAGGGACCACCTAATCGAGGAGAAGGGTGCATACTCCAGGGGAGAAAAAAAAGGCGATTAAGCTCTACATGGAAAAAAGCTGCACCGATCGCGCCAGAGGACATCGAGGAAGGCGCGTTGTCTCCTTCCCATCGCGTGGGAAGAGTGTACTTCATCCTGACGCAAGGGGGAAGGGGGGGAGACCGTTAGTCCGTGCTTGGGGAATGGACCCATATAGACCGAACTATGAAGGGGGGTCAAAAGTGCTCCGAATATCTGCCGCTCGTTTTCCTTTGTCGGGGGGAAGAAAACGCGGAGCCAGGCTGCCACGATTGCGGAAAAGAAAGAGAAAAGAAACAACAAACCGGATGAGAGGAAAAGAGGAGGGCAGCCTTGACCCTGGGAAAGTTCGGGGGAGAGGGGGGAAAGCCCGACCTTCCCGCCGAGCAGAAAAAACCAGATTCTAAATTTCTTCATATAAGGGGGAAAAAAAGACAAGGTACTCACACTCAAAAAAAAGCAACTCCACTGCTTCAGTCCAATGAAAGAGCAACGCCTCGCCCTCGATTCAAAAGGGGAGAGCGGCGCGTCGGTCACAAAGTTGCAATCCAAGGGGAAGTCGAGCTTCCTCGTTTCTGCTTGGAAATCGCTTCCCGAAGAAGGAGGTCGCCGCGTGTTAAAAAAAAGGCCGGGTAAAAAACAAGCGGCTCGTATGTCACCTTGGAGAAAAAAAGTCGCATCGGCCTTCGACCTTCCAGGGGGGGAGAAAAATCGAACATGCTCTGAAAGGGCAGTGGAAGTTGGTGGAGGAAGGATCAGAAGAAGATGCTCGATCGATCGGGGTGTCTTCTTCGTACAGGGGGAAGGGCTCATCCTTCAAGGCACAGCGTGGACGCGTCGGAAACGGAAGGACTCTTTCATTAGAAGAGCGTTCTGTGAGAGGGGGACTGGTCAGGTAAGGGCGGTGACGCTCGCCGGTCATGTCACGGTGTCCAGGCTTTGCAAGGAAAAACAGGCTCAAATTTTCCGAACGAAAGAGGGAAGAAAAAAAAAAAAGAAAGCTCGGCGGATTCGACAGAGCTCGACCCGCAAACGTGGAAGGGTCGTTTTCGGGGAAAAAAGTGGATCCTTGAGCCTCTTTTGAGAGGGGAGGGGAAATAGAAAAAGAGAGTGATAGCTTATCTAATAATCAAAAGGAAGCTGGATCTGCGGCTCTGGGCCTAATACTGGATACGGGACTTCAATTCTATTCTACCATTGATTTGAGGAAAGGGGGGGAGAGATTTCGACTCTTTGTGGGGGAAGGGAGATCTTTCTTATTCAGGGAGGGGAAAAGAGAACATGCGTGCCGTCGGGGTCGATGCGTGGGCTCGGAGGCGGGAATCCTACTCCTGCTTTTTCTTTCAGTGGAAAAGATTCTCCCCTCCTACTCATGAGAAAGGGAGACGCCGGGCAACACGTCAGGAGATTTGGAGAGGCGCTCTCTTGGATTCTGGCTCTCTCCAGAAAAAGATTTGCGGTTTCGCTGGCTTATGAAAGGAGAGGAAGGCGGTCTGTTGCGCTCCACGGTTGGGAAAGGGGGAGAGTGTCGCACTTGAGAAAGAGGAGAAATAAGAAGAGAGAGAATGCTTGCGGTAAGCAGGGATTTCTTCATTGCTTGGAGAGGGAAAGCCTCTGCTTCGGGAAGGAGGAGGTCGTGGAAGTGTAAAGGGGAAAGGCCTCATCTCGTGGTCCGGCAGCGTCACTACATTCCTTTCATAAGAAGAAAAAGGGTGGTCGTAATGCTCCGGAGAGAGGACGTGATTCGATCGAGTGAGGAAGAACGGCCGTTTCCTGGTGTTGAAAAGAAAGAGGAGCTGATTGCCTATAGAAGAAGTCCACCAAAAACCCCACCCGAATGCCGAGAAGCATCCTGTCATAGGAAAGATTCTCGCGACAACAAAGAAAAGACACCGCGTTGTCTAGAAAGAAAGGGCGTCGTGTTTAGGCGCTTGGAGAGAAGAGCGCGACCTCCTCAGTTGGGAGGGAGGAGTACTATTGCGAAGAGGAGGACAACCTGGGTGACGACTATCGAAGGGGGAGGAGGAAAAACAGCTGGTGTTGGCGGAAGGCCGAGGTGCGGTTCTGCTGGAAAGGAGAAGAGAAGGCTACTTGGCGGAGAGGGAGTTGTGCTGTCCCGCATAGGACCTCGCGCTGTGGGGGGTGTCTGCGAGGAAGGGAGTGCGTCCTATCTCCTGACACGAAAAGGGGGAGAGAAAAGTCGCTCCCCGAGCGCATGAAGAGGGAAAGTCTATGTCCGGCATCGAAGAAAGGAGAAAGCAAGGCAAGCGGCGCGGGCCAAGGGAAGAAGGCCGGTACGGCTCGGGAAAGAGGAATGGAGATCGGCTATTTGAAAGGAGGGGGAGAGGCTGCGCCAGAAGTTGACAATAACTCAAGGGGGCCTACCGGGGGGGAGGGGGAAGTATCCTGGATGTTTCCCGGAAGAGGGAGGTCGCCCGCTGCAGAAGATAACTAAGGAGGATATCTTCTTCCAGGGAGTGCGCGACCTTCTTATAGGAAGAAAAAGGAGCTTCTATCTATCGAGAGATTCCGCACGTGAATGAGCTGGAGAGAGGGGCACAACTGTAGTCTTCGCAGGAAAAAAGAAAAGGCATCCAACCGAGGGCTGCAGGCTGGTTGACGGCCTTTATTCCTCTTCCAGGAAAGGAAGGATCTTCAGAAATAACTTCCCTCAAAAGGAAAAGAAGGAGGAGGACCCTATGCTATGAAAGGGGAAAATATGTGCTGCGTAGAAGAGGAAAGCCCTCTCCCTATGAAAGAGAGCTCCTTCTATAAGGAGAAAAAAAAAGAGGAGGATGTTCGCAGCCGCGACGAAGCGCGCCGTCTCTAGTCTGGAAAGGAAACATTTGCTTCTATTCTTTGGGGGAGGGAAATGCCCTATTAAAGGGGAGAGGTCGACCATGGGGGAAGAGTTCCCCTTTCAGAAGAATTTTTTTTTTGGGAAAAGAATCCTCTGAAAAAACATCTTCTCTAAGAAGAGAAGGAGTCGAGTTTGCCGGGTAAAGTTCTCACACGCAAGGTGGTCGTGCTTTTTCATCAAAGAATCGAGTGCGACCTCTTTAGGAGAAAAAAAGCCACTGTGAAGAACCGATCTCTCAACACAAAAAACAACAACTTATGAAGATATGTTTTCTGCCTACCGGGGGAGAGGAGAGACCTCGATCGCCCCAGAAGCGACCAAGAGCCGTGTGCATAAGGTAGACCGAGGAAAAACCTCGACTCTTTCTATTTGAGGGAAAAGAAAAAAAAGATGCTCTTATGACAAAAAGAGAAAAAGAAAACGGTCGAAGACGATCTCCCACCGGAGGAAGGTCCAACCCAGAATCTCAAAGGGAGAGGGGCCCCTCCTCCCTCTCGAGTTCTGACGAGGAAAAAAAAGGGGAGAAGAGGCTGCTAACATCCTAGCGAAGGAAGGGGGGGAAGGATCGCAGGCGCTTCATGGCCTCGTCAAGATCGCACACCCGAGGGTCGCGGAAATAGTCATCATAAAAACGCAGAAAAAAAGGGGGAAGGGCTGGAAGTCTTCTGCATAAAAAGAGAGGGACAACGGCCGCTGCATCATGCAGCTCCAAGAAAGAGGTCTTGTCCCCACCTGAGGGGGGGCACTCTCTCTTCCTTTCACGACGCGCCTCTCCAGTGGCAACACGTTCAAAGTTATCGCCAGCTACAATCCTCTTAACGGGGAAAAAAAAGAGATATTATCCTTTATTATCAAGGAAGAAAAAAAAAAGCCCATGCGCTGAGCAGAGAAAAAAACCACAGAGACTTCTCTGAAAATGGGGAAGCACCTCCATTTCGTCTCCGGTAAAACAACTTTATCTGAGTCAGAAGGAAAGGGGCGCAGAACGCTCCTCCTTGAAAAAAAAAGCTTTCTAAAGAATAAGATCCCTGCTGGGAAAGTCCTAATCTCGTGGGCCGAATTACTTTTCTTCGGATGGGAAGTTATCTCCTGGAGGGAGCTTGATCTTCTTGAAGAAGTGATCACGCGAATGGGATGATCGTCTCGATTTTCTGAGGCGTTAAGATGTCGTGTAAGGAATCGGAACGGGACAGAATCTCTCCAAAAGAATAGTTCATCAAGGAAAGAGCGCCCTCAATTTCTTAGGAGAGGTCTATGAAGAGCGTCAAGCGCCGGACGGCTATTGTCCTACCCCTAACAAGGATCTCAAAGGAGAAGGATCGTAGACCGGAGGTATGTACCCATTTTAGCTCGGAAGAATGGGGACCACTCGGAAGAAAAAAGAAGGGTCAACTGGAGGTTTAGGGGGACATTCTATAGAAAGAACCCCTAAAGAAGCAAGGCTCTCCTCTCCAGGGAGGTCTTCGGGGGGAAGTTCATCGCTAAAAATGCCCGGTGGCGAATGCAAGCCTTCCTTGAAAGTCCAGAAGAAAAAGGGACATCAGCGAAGTGAAAGCCCCCAGGAATTCCTGTCTCCGAGAAAAGTGGTCGCTGTCCCGGCTCATACGAAAAAAATAGGGGAGGGGGGCCGGGAAAGTTCGGGGAGGAGAGAGAAACGATCGGCCCTGAGGGCTGATCCGGAACGTTACCCTTTTAAAAGAGAAAAAAAAGGAGCGAAGCTCGGCTGCGCACCTGAAAAGAGAAAACGCCTTCCCCAGGGCGACCGCGCGCTACAGGGCGCGTTTTCTCGTCGGAGAGAGGGGATCCGATCGAAAAAAAAGAACGTGCGCCGAAGGCCAGAAAAGAGGGGAAGCATCATCCATCTCAACCGCTCAAATCCGGAAAAAAGGAGCGACCATCACTGGGGGGAAAGCCTCCGCCAGATAAAAGGCTCTCTGTGTTTTCAAAAGGGAAACGTCATGTCGTCTTATGTGGAGAAGGAGAGGGGAAAAACTGGAAACCTTCCTCACTCCGGCGGAAGGGAGAGGAATCGTCCATCAGAGGAGCCCCTACCTTCACGAAAGGCGTTTTCGTAAAAACCGCCTGCATAACATCCGCCGGAGGAGAAACAACGTCGAACGTTTCAACTAAAGGGAGGGAAATGTCTGTCTCTAATTGCTCAGAAGGGGAGGGTACCTAAAGAAAAGCCGCGATCCACGGTTGCACGAGTAGCCTTCCATTTCTCGAGAGGAGGATCGTCAAAAAGGGGACCGGCCTTATCTATCGCCACCCAGAGAAAGAGAAAAACGCCCACGACAGAAGAAGTCTCCCGAAAGGTCTTTTCGTATCTCACGAGTGGGGAGGGGGAAAATCCTATCTGGAAAGAGAGGTTACGGAAGAAGGTCGATACCGAGCAGTAACAACTAAGTTCCCCCTTTATCAAAAATCATTAGAGAGGGAGAGAATTCCTCCGCCGAGGGGGGAAAAGCGTCAATCACCTAGAAAACATCAACTCTCTTCCGGAGCATTCCCATCTCCCGGAGAGAAAGAAACAGAGGGGGGTGGCAAGTCTTATGTCAAAGTTCCGTCGCTGGGTGGAAAACACCGCTCTCTAGAAGGGGGGGCGTTTTTGATCCTGTAATGAGAAGGTAAACCTTCACCAATCGAAAGGCCCATCTCCCTGTTCAGGGGAGAGGAGGAAATGTCCATTTAAAAAGGACATGCGGAACAAAGACCGAGGGAATCGCCCGCGGGGGGGACCGGACATCCTGTGGAGGCTAAACCCTCGGGTACTTGTAAAAAGAATCTCTAGGGGGATCATACTCAGAAGGAAAAAAAGCAATCCTGACAGACTACGACCTGAAGCTTTATTAACGTCGCTTCACCAAGGGGAGGGACTCGCTCCCACTCTGGGGAGGGATTTTCTGCCTTGCAGAAGGAGGCCGGGAATGTCAACGGCACCTGACCGTGAAGGCGTCGACACGGGGGAGGGGAGTTTTGCGTACCTGACACCGTTACCAAGGATCTGACAGGAAAAGGAGATCTGTTTCACCGGAAAAGGGGAAGGCTCGTGTTCATGGGGAGAATAAAAAAGTCTCTCCCCTCCACAGAACGATTGCGGACCAGCACTATCTTCTCAACAAAAAAGAAAAGAGAGATAGAGGGGCAATCGGGGAGTGTACGAAGACTGGCGGGGATAAAGTGCCAGCACGAAAAGAAAAAAAGTTGACCACCATAATCGGGGGGGAGAACGGGGCGGCAGTACGCAAAGGGCGCGCCAATCCGTCCGCGGCATTCATTACCGTACACGAAAAAACTCCGCTCAACTCTATTCATAGAAAGAGGAGATGGCGCTCGTCTAGAGGAAAGGGTTCAATAATGACGTTCAATCGTTTCGGATGGTCTTTGCCGATGAGGGCACTGCTTCCTCAAGCAGAGGAGGACCGCCCTTTTTAGAAGAAAAAGGAGAAAAAGAAATGTCGTCCAGGCGCAGGTCAAATGTCAGAAGGTCCGCCTTTTGCCTCTCATCTGTCGAAAAAAGGGAGATCTCGAAAGAAGAAAGCTAGGGGTAAGGGGATTCTGGGAAGGGGGAATTGTTGGAGAAAGGATTACCTTCTCTATCAGGAAAAAAGAGGCTTCTGGGAGGCAGGCCGCCCATTTCACGGAAAAGGGTCCAAGATCGCGGGGCTCTTGAGCACTGGGGCTGAAAGCCACGAGGCCTCGCGTTGCTTTGAGATTGATAAGTAAGTGACCCGGCTGAGGGGCTTCGGTTAATCCTTCAGTCTTTGAGGTTGGCCCGGTCATTGCCGAGGGGATACAGACAGCTCAAGTTTTCCAGGGAGACGAGCCGTCTCAAGCGGAGCGGGAACCGAACTCGAGAAAGAATCGGGCAACAAACTTTTCGTGGGGGGGGGCTTTTTTCGGGGAGAAGGGCCTGAGCATCTGGGGGGAAACCGGCCGGGGGGGAAGGCATCGAAGACCGATGACGTCTATCGTGAAACTGCTGAGAACGGCTCTGGCCGGGGAGGATGACGTCGGCAATTCGATCGACAGGGGAAGAGTGCCCGCTTCGAAAGGCATAGGCGGCAGGTTCGGGAGGGGCCTTCTTTTTACAGAAGAAACTCTAAGAAAAGCCTTTCGGGGAGGGGGAAGGGGGACGCCGGTCTGTCCACCACGTCCTTCGTGGGGGGGTCGCATTTTCTATCGGGGGAAGCCCCTCCTAGGAGAAGCTGCTACTGAGCGGGCACACACCGGCTCTAAGGGGGGGTGGAGGAGCTCTCTGTCTACAGACCACAACGGTCTTTCTGGGGAAGGTTTCCTTTTTCCAAGGGGAGATGGCTGATTCCAAAAGGAGGGCTGTTCCTTCCTAAGTCACGCTCTGAAAAGGTTTAGGGGGGATTGTTTCCTCCTAGGGCAGGGAAAGGTCCAGCCGCTTGCGGACCGGTGATTAAGGAAGAAAACAGGGGTGGGGGGAGCCGCCGACGAGTCCGCTCTTGGCGAGTGCTGGTCAACGTTGGAAATAAACCGGCTCCAAGGCTCGGAGGCCTAGTCAGAGGGAAGATGATCTCTGCAACGAAAGAGGAAAAAAGAGAAAAAACGCGCTGGGGGGGAAAAAGGGAAATCGCACATTTATGACGAGAGTGAGGCTTGAACGGGATTTCCGTGAAGCAATCGCCCCGCAGTCGCTGAGGGGCCTATATCCGGGGAGGGAGACGCCTGCTTGGAGGGAAGCACCTGGCAGGGAAGGTATGATGCCCCTACAACACCGGGGAAAGGGAGAGCGTGGCCGAGCGAGGAGGGGTGCCACGGAGGGTTCTTGAAAGCCTGTACCATAGGGCATTCCTAGAATTGATACTGGCCGGGGAAGTAGAGAACTGGCAGCCACTCGCTGGGGAAAGAGAGGGGGGCCGCATGACATGAGGAGGGCGCGGCCTCTTTTCAGGGCGTCTTCCATAAGATACGTCCGGATCTTCAGAGGAAGGGAAGAAGGTCTCTCTTGAGGAAGGGGGCTTCTAACCTCGACGAGGGAGGGGCCGAGGCATTTTCGTGGGTCTAGTAAGAGTCTTCCTTACAAGGGGAAAGCCTTGCCAGCCAAATGGGAGGAGGCATGGGGATAAGGAACTCTATTTCCAGAGAGAGGAGCTGCCCATAAGGAGAGAAGCGGCCTCCGAAGATTGAAGGCCTCCTATTCAGGGGGGGTCCTTCGGGAAGAAGGAGTTCCGCCGGCGTATTTAAAAGAGGGGGGGGACGCCATAATGTACGAGCTCGGGAGTTGTCCTACCTCGCAGAAAAGGGGGGGCCCTTCTGGTACATGGGAATGAAGGGTCGGTCCCTCGCAGGGAAGCCCTAACTAACGCATAAATCTCTCTCGAGGGGGAGACCTTCTTATCCATAAAGAAAAGATTCAGGCTATCTCGAAGAGTCCTTCCGTTCCGGAAGAAAAAAAGAGATGGGCTCAGGGAGGAAAAAATGGACTTCGTCGTCTGAAGGAGATCTTTTCCTACCGCTAACCTCTTTTTCTTGGAAAAGAATTCTTTTTGTAGACTGGATAGCCCGTTTCCCTGGGTCGTCTTCATAAATACGATTGTAGTTATTAGGAGAAAGACTTTACCCGTCAACAGAATGTTCATCAGGGAAGAACCTAGTCTCTGTCCTTGAGAGAAAAAGGGTGCTGACGAATATCAGGGGGGCGCCGATGCCCCAGCCTGCACTGCAGAATGAATCCACCTCAGGAAAGAAGGGGATGTTCGCACCGAAGACTGAAGGGCCGCGTCCTCCAAAGAGGGATGGGGCCAGGAGCGTTGGGAAAGGGCGATTCTGGTTGCTCTTACTCAAGACCGGGGGGAAGGGGTTGGGGGATAGGGACGCGTCGGGGGGGAGACATCGGGGGATCTCCTTCTCAAATAGGGGGGGACGCTTGATTCAAGGAACGGCTAAAAAAGGGTCACTCCCGGTGTTCGGGGCTATCTGAGGAAAAGGAAGCTCCATCGGTGAGGGAGAAACC
>Ga0179593_1315928_pt1 | contig 14242 bp, 12 predicted proteins | sample CZODoug2_1_08_16_FD_185931 | JGI IMG/M metagenome (GOLD analysis project Ga0179593, IMG submission 185931) | Vadose zone soil fungal communities from Angelo Coast Range Reserve, California, USA - CZODoug2_1_08_16fungal (PacBio error correction) | ecosystem: Environmental > Terrestrial > Soil >...
ACCAGTGCTTCCAGTAAAGAGAGAAGGAAATTCCTGGAGCACCATTCTTCCCAACCACGCAATTGAAAGGAGACTCGCGAGCGGATACAGTCCGCCTTGGCTCGCTGTGCAATATTGTGTTTTACTGGAGGACTGGGCCAAAAGGGGGAAACAATACATCACACCTGTGCCCTAACAAGGAAAGCTACGCTCCGCGTGGCAAACTGCTCTGCGGATGGCAGAAAAAAGGGCCCACGACATGGGTGACGGGGGGGGAAGGGTACCAAAGGTCGCTCAGACAGTGGGAGAGATCGGCTCGACGATGAGAAAATCACGCTTATCTGTGTATCGAGTGAGGCGACGAGAAAAATCACGTGCCAATCGCGAGAACAGCGTTCCGCGGCAATTGGTTTTTTTGGAGTTCCGAGTGCCGCGTCCTCGGAAAAAAATGGCACCGTCAAAACAAGCTGGAATCCATGAACTTTGAGAGCGTCACCGTCCTATGCACACATACATGAGGGGGAGTTGTGAGTCATAAGAAAGGGCAGACAGGGTTGGATTTGCAAAAGCGCTTTCTAGATTTCGCCTTACCAAGACGGATTCAACCGGGGACGCTGGGGGGGGGGGGGGTGTGGGGGGGGGTAGTCACTTCTCGACGTAAACTCGTCGCAAGCCGATTGATCGGGGGGAGTGTCCAAGGACGCGGAGAGACCAAGAGAGACCTCCGCAAAACAATCAGTGGATATGGAAGGGTCCGAAACAACGACCGAGGGCGGAGATTACAGCCTCCGGACCCTTGGGTACGAAAAAGCGAAACTATAGCGTCCAGGGAGCCGAATTCACCGGACAAGATAATCATGCAGGGGGAGGATACGAGGGTCGCTGGGGGGCGCGACGCGCATTAGGAGTTTATCAGTGCCGAGGAATCCCATCGGGGCGGATTGAAAAAAGAGATTTTGGTGAAGAAGGCCTAGCTGGGAGGATGTACTGCGTCATCGCTGGAAGTGGGGTGACATTCTGGGGATGTCTTTCGTGCATGGCCAAGAAACTAAAAGTCGGAGGAAGGAGCGCGGCACGAAAATCGGGATTCAATGCCTTGTCAATGTGCAATGTCGGCTTGGACTATGTCTGGCTCCTGCTGTTCGGATTCGATCAGCAAAGGAGAAAGGAGGATATGAAAGATTCTCCAACACAGCTTGATGCGTTGTCCGTGATGAAAATAGGCAGCAATGCCGGATGAGAGGGCGGCCGTCGAGAGTTCGATCCGGAAGCACTCCTAGTCGGGGATCTCGACGACAACTATCAATCGACTGGAGAGTTGGAATCCCCCCGCAGAAAGAATAGGTCCACATTGGGGCGGGTGATAAGGGAGTTCTGTTCGGCCGCCTGGCACGGGCTATCAAAAGGACACTCTCATGATTTTTTAAACGCAGGTCATGGGATTTCTTTCCAGCGCCTACCGCGGGCAGACAATTGTACAGAGAATCGTTCAGAATTCTTTCTGAAGGATTAGGGGGGGTGTTTTGGTGCCTCGCTCAAAGTGTCCCGGGTGTTCGGGGAAGAGAGCCCATTGGACTCAGTGGACCGTTTAGCTTCCACAGAACAGAGATGGAGCGGTAGTCTGGGGGAAAGCGCCGTGGCCGAAGGACTTCACCAACTTGGTGAGATCATGACTAAGCCGAATAAAATCGAAACACTGTCGGGAAATAACGTTCGACGGAAGTAGTATCGGGCGGCGGTTCGGGTCTTGTGCCTACTATGAAGGAATCAAAGAGCAAACGCGTGGGTGAGGGCGACCAGCTAAACCGGTATCCAAATATGGAGCGGGCCTTTTAAGCCACAAATCCCTATCATGGCATCATTTCTGCAGGAAGGGCACGAGGAAAAGGCCACTAGAGAAGAACGAGGGGGACGCACTGGGGAAAGTCTCGCCGGAGACACTACCATACCGCGTGCAGACGGTTTGTGGAACAGGAGGAGAACAACCGCGACATCACGTGCCCATGAATAGGCGTGAAAGGCGGTCGAATACAGGGGAGATTCTCAACGGGGATGCACTCTGGTCTTGAAAAAACGAAGCGGGGACCGAGGAGTGTCTACTTGGGCAACTAAGTCAATTTGTGGGGTCAGGATGTTGGGGAAATCTTTCGTGGGAGAAGAGCTCAGTATTTATGCGAGCCTTAAACGAACTTGAAAAGGGGGCCCTGGTGGGTCTCCTCGGTCTGGATTGCCGTTCATTGGCCTCGATAAAGTTATATGGTCGCTCCAACCAGATCTGATAGGTTTAGCAAATATTGCGGGCAGGGAGCGTGACACCGGGGGGCGGTTTGAGAGCTTCACAATTTTTACAGCATACACATCTGACCGACTCAATAAAGGGAGGTCTTCGCGAAAAGGGGAAACGCGGCTACGTCGGGGGATGGCCGCGCAGTCCTCCACAAGGGGGAGATGAAGGCACATCTAGGTCGCCAAAAGGGTCGATATCGCGCGGAGAAAAAATCAATCCGGGTTAAGTTCGCTAGGGGAGCTAAATTGGGGATATTCGGCGAAGAACGCACTCACGTGCCCAAAAGTTACCGCGCTAATGATCGTGCCGCTGCTCTTAGAGTCAGGACGCTCCCCAGAGCACAAACAGATTCACTCACAAAAGGTGAAGGAAGAAAAAGGGATGGTAAGATCCCGTTGGTTTTGGACGGCGTGCGAGGACGAAGCCCATCTATTTCGCATCGGCAGCGGGGGAAGTTGGGCAAGGGGAGGGGAGTGTTCTCCTCGCTCCACGCCGGAACACTAAGGGAAAACTACGCGCGCAGTCCGATCGTTCGAGCGGAGCGGATAGGTACCCTGGTGGACTGGGTTGGGTCAAGTTTCGCCCGTGGTGGATGGACCTTGCTGCAACATCCGCCGTAGCGAGCGCGGGTGACAAGGGGGGGGGGACGCGCAACCTGAGGGGAAGGGGGAAAGGTCAAAGGTGTGAGAGGTCCTTGGGGTGCTCGCCTCAGGGTAAGGAAATAACTAGCTAAATGGGGAAAAGAAGGTCTATCGGGCGAAGTTGGCTAAACTATAAACAGAGAGTTTGGAAAGCGACTCAGGAACGGGTAGAGGGCGCAAGGACGAGCGAGCAAGAAAAAGCGACAATTTTACCGCTTAGGTGTCAATAAAATCTCCATTCGTAAGAGCGCTGGAAAACACTGGGGACGATGACACACGGAAAAAAAAAGTGCGTTGGAACAGACACACCGGGTCATTGGCGTTTGGGGCAAGGAAAAGGTTACGAAGAGGATAGGAGGTCGCAGGGGAGGGCAAGACCTGCCCTTTATTTAGGAACGGTATGTAGAGGGGGGAGCCGCCCACACACGTCATGGAGGGATGGGAGGCATACGTCGGCAGGACCTTCAAAAATGCGGACAATTCATATAAGGTAGGTGAACTCTGGTCCGTCCAGCAATTAAAATGAAACGCTTAGAGAGGTGTGGGAGGTGGCGGCTAACAGGGCAAAAAAGATAAAAAAATTTATGTGCTGGGAGGTTTCACTCGTCGTGGATTTGCGCGTCTGCACTTAAAATATGATCCGGGGACGAGAAAAAAACGCGCCGGGGGAAAGGCAACACGAGAGTCTTCGGGCCGGAGGCGCAGTTTGTTAGGGGAGGGTGCCTTCTGCGGGGTCTCGGGACGATCGGGGGGGGGGGGCTGACCATAACTAGGGCGCAAAACTTTTCAAGGAGCCCGTACGAAGGGGTGGTCTCTGCTAGCGATCAACATGATTTTGAAGGGGGAGGCAGGGGGCGGCAGAAGAAATCCCGAAAAAGGAGCTGCTAAGGCGAGCCTCACACAACTATCGAGGAGGGGAATCGCAATTGGCGGCCGTTAAGTGGAGACGACAATACCCAAGAAAGTTGTATTCGTTGAGGGGAGCCGAGGAAAACCCCCCAATGCCTATCCCGAAGGCCAAATCGCATTCGTAACCCAAGTGCGCCTTTCTTTTGGAGGGGTTCACTATGTGGATCCGTCCTTTCTCGGGTTCCTATGAATAACTGAACACAGTTACGAGCAACCTCAGAGAGGAAGCGAAGCTGAAGGTAGAATTAGAATGGATTTCAGGAGGCTCCCTGCGGGGGCCCACGGGTACGGCTTGGGGGGATGGAGGATCATCGTATACTGCATATTAAGATGAACGCGAAAGGAAGGGAAGGAGAGGTCGGCGGGAAGAATGTACCTAAGCCAGTTGGAACCAGGGAATCACGCAATGTGGAACGGACGACCGCCTCTCCGGGATAACCTAAGAGGCGGGTCGTGGGAATCAGAAAGGCAAATAAACCAGAAGGGTCACAAAAAAATACGTCCTCTAAAAAAGAACTGACTGGGGAGAAGGGGTCTGCTTCAAAAAGAGAGAGATGAACAAGCCGATGAGATGGGTTCTAGGTCGGCCTCATTCAATGCACGCGGTCGCCGACCTAAGAGCCTACCAGAGAAAACAACCTTCAGTCAATCGCATGATGAGGCGGACGGGAAGGGAGGCACTACCTTTAGCGGGCTTCTCTTTTCGAGAGGGCTTCGAGGATGATCTACGATGTGCAGATATGTTCGGACCCCTTAAAAAAAAATTCCCAAAGAAGGACCCCGAATGGTGTAAATGAGGGATGTCGATGGTATCCTCTTCATTGGGAAAAAGGAACACCAAGTCGTAACGCATCATCTGCCATATCTTATAGTGAAAAGGAAAAACTGGGGAACTAGGGTTTAATCAGGAGGGAGGGGGGAGGACAAGAAGAGAAAAGGGCATCGTAAGATTGCGCCTTCGCCATGGTGATGATACTCAAAAGGTTGGAATAACATTGGATAGTGTAGTCCTTGCCTGGTGGGGGGGGGACTAGAGAACTGCTGACTCGGTGATTAATGGAGGATGGTTGACCGAGGGGGGGTGACGTCGCACCAGGTCTCGGACGGCCCCTCGCATCTAACGTCTATCCGCCAGGGCGGGAGCTGAGCCGGAATTGTGGGGAACTGAGTGACTTTTGCGGAAGCCAGCTTAAAGCAGACAGAGGCCGATGGGGATGCACGAACCGGCAAAAGAGTCGCTAGGTGGCGTTCGGGCGAAACGATGGCCTACATTTCTCTGGGGGGATCAGGGTCCTTCGCAAGTTGGGATGGACATAAAAGCCATCCGCGGGAGCGCGCTTTTGACAGACGACTAATATGTTCTAGCACATGTGGGGATGAGTTGAACTGTCAAGTCAAACAACCTCTCATCGCTTCTGGAAAAGCAAGGAGAAAAAAGGAAGATGGGCGCATCATTGCTTGGTCGGAGGGATTTTGTGCGCGGAGAATGTGTATCTCTCAAAAAGAGGAATCCAATTCCATGAGACCCTCTTGAACGGGAGCAGATCGTATATCAGACAACACAACGTATAGGTATGGAACCACAGGTCCTCGGATTCTGAATCAGCCATCCAATCCCCAACAGAAGAAATCAATCCGACCGCAGAGCTGAGAAAGACCGCTGGAGAAAAGGTGTCCAAAGGTCGGGGGTTTTGAAGGTTTACTTGCAACAAGGAGCAAACATACCCCAATAACACTGGGGTGCCCAGGGACGCAATGAAGTCAGGGGACTACGCGCCGGAGGGGGGGGGCAAAAACGCGATAGCGAAGGGAGAAAAGGGCCATCCACCGGTCTAACTGACAGAGAGCCAGGTGAATGCATATGTTCGAGAGCTAGAACGCCGCGAGGTCCGGGAGAGGGGGGTAAAGGGGCGAGGGGGGGTAAGCTGGGGGGGGGGGGGGGGGGGGGGGGGGGGGGGGGGGGGGGGGGGGGGGGGGGGGGGGGGGGGGGGGGGGGGGGGGGGGGGGGGGGGGGGGGGGGGGGGGGGGGGGGGGGGGGGGGGGGGGGGGGGGGGGGGGGGGGGGGGGGGGGGGGGGGGGGGGGGGGGGGGGGGGGGGGGGGGGGGGGGGGGGGGTGGGTGGTGCTTGTGTTTCTTTGGGTTTGTTGTTTGTTTTTGTGTGCTCCCCCCCTCCCTTTGCACCAACTTTCGCGGTACGCGAAAAACATTGATGGAACGGAGGATTCGTCACATCCCTTACACACCTTCACTGAAGAAAAAAACTATTACGGTCAAAAGAGGAACCTATGTCAGCTATTCACAAAGACAGGCAGAAGGAATTGGGATCAACGGGATGCAAGTTTTCTCGTTTTGAAAAGGTAGAAGTCAAAAGAAGGCGAGCTAATCAGGACTACGAGATGTCGCGGAAAAAAAAAGACGGCTCCTCAAAACCAGAAAGGAGGCAACCGCTTCACTCCGGCAGTCACTCGCTCGACGAGGGAAAAGGCGACGGGGGAAAAAAAAAGATGGCGCTATTGGTCAAACCCCGAAGCATACCGACTAGAATCATCGCGTTAACGGGGGGGTGGGGGGGGGGGGGGGGGGGGGGTAAAACCGGCTGGAGGGGTCAAGGGAAAAAAAAACGAACATCGGATTGAAGAGGAGGGGACCAGGCTTGTTGCCACCATATCGAGCGAAAGAATTCAAAAGGGGATAATCCGGCTATCATAATTCCGGAATAGGCTTGTGGGAAGCTGGGTACGGAGAGGGTCAGAGGAAGGTGACGCCTTTGAGTGAAGAATACTCGCAGGGCGTTGCTATCGCGATTGGGGGAGCCTGAATAGCAGAGGGTGGGGGGGGGGCCAAACCCCCCATTTCAGGGCGATGCCTCCTTATTTTGTCTTTCGGCCGATGAGGAAAAGAAAAGGCGAGAGGGTAGTTAGTAACGGAGAAGGGCACGCATCCATCATTGCCGGGAGGGTGTCACATTGGGCCTGGATAAAGGGGGGTACCTACCTCAAAAAAAAAAAAAAAAAAAAAAAAAAAAAAACAACAAACGGCCGTCAGGTTATCCGGCAGGATCTGAGATCAAAAGCCGATGGCAGGCAAGGTGTGAAAAGAGAAAAAGAGCAGGGCGTTGTTATTCAAAAAGCGCGCGGGTGATCGCTTAATGCTTCAGTAAGGTCGTGATCTCGAATCTGCAGGAAGAAATGGAAAAGGAGGGAGGGGCGAGTATTTAATCCCCCCGAAACAGGACAGTGGTGGAGAGGCTTTCTGGCCGCGGGCCGGCCGCCCGATTGGTCCTAGACAGAAAGACCAAGAGAATAACTTTAAAAGGAAGAAAAGTGCCTAGAGGGGGACGTGCTTCCAGCGAAAATACCAGTGTAAGCTAGTAATCTAACGATGACCTAGGACAGTTTGTGGGAGGGGGGGGTTGGCCTTGAGCAGCGGAAGGTGAGAGGTGAGGTGGGCAATCGCCATACCAGTATCATTTTTAAGGGACCTACTCCATCAGAGAAAAAGCAGCGATACGGGCCCTTTCCTCAGGAAAGGGTGCTTCCGAGGCCCCGAGGAAAAAGTTTCTTCACGAAACTAGAACTCACAACTTCTGAAATTCTGGCTCCAGAAGAGGGGAAAGAGGCTATCTTGCGCTGGTCTCCCCTTATCCTAGGGCTGCGCTCAAGTCGCACAGGGTTTAAACTACAGACGCTATGAACGCCGGGATAAAAAAGAAAGGATGAAAAGAAGGTAGTCCACCAAATCCTACTGATTCCTTTCTGGCAGCGAGCAATCTCATCGACGAACTGAGTTGCGGACGCATGGATTTGAGGAGGGAAAACGGACAATGATATGGAAGAAAACACTCACCTTTTGGGGTGAGGGGGTAAAACCAACGCTAAAAAAAGAAAAGGCCCTGATTCTCTAAATAAGGAGATTGGCATGAGACGGAGGGAAGAAAGTGAGGAAAGAAAAAAAAAAGACCGAAATCTTTTTAGAAAAAAAGGGCTGCAAAACTAACTCTGCGGAGAATGGCACAATTTCCAAGGGTAAGGTGTAGGATCTTGGGGGGTCACTGATCTGAATGCAAGGAATAGGTCGCTGAGGAATTAAGGGGGGGGAAGAAAAACCAAAAAAAATCAGGGGAAAAAGGATTGGGCAGTCTCATGAGCCTCGGATAAGGTTTCGCTACAGTTGCCAAAGCGTTCAAGAAGCTAAAACTTGGGACACCTTTAAAGGGTTAGGTTTGGGAAAAGGGGGGAAGGAGGCGAGAAAAAAGAAGAAATCCTGGCCGACTTGAAAGGGGAAAGTGAACGCTCCAGTGGCCGAAAAGCCCAAGGTGAAAAAAATTAAGCCCATTTCCTCACAGCAGTTACTAGAGAGATCAGAAAGATGAAATACGGAATCGAGACTATTTTATCAGTGAATCTTCAGGACCGCATCCGTTGCACCCAACGTTCGCCCGACTATCATCGAGTGCCGCCTCTCGTGAGGACGCCTCAAGGGAAAAGACCCCCCGGCCAAAAAAACGGATCGTCAATCTCCTAAAAAAACCAAAAAGGGGGAGTTAGCTTTTACTATGACCTTTGAAGGCCATTTCTGCGTCGTAGAATCACCGCAGCGGCCTTCAGGAATAGCAACCTCAGGAGGCGCGAAGGTGGCAACTTAGTGGGGGAGGGGAGGGGTCCGCAGCTCCACATCGAAGGAAAAAGCAAGATCAAAGAAGAAACTAGCTAGTTCATATGGGGGGATCGAAAATTGGCGGGCGCGACCAGGGCGGATAACTTCCTTTTTGTATGATTCGGGCTGCCATCCGCCTGTCAAGGGGGAGAGGGGAAAGGTCCGAGGAAGAAAAAAGAAAAAAGCACAGGATTCTGCGACCCCCTTTGGTGCGCTTAAGTTAAAAGACAGCTAAAGTGTCAAGAGAGGGACGGATAACCATAGGGGTTGGAGCGACTAACTGGTCGAGGCGAAACATGAACGAGAGACAAAAAGAGGGGGGAGAAACATGGGGGGGGAAACGCTAGGGAGGGAATCGAATAGTAGTAAGCATTACTAGCAGGCACCGACTCCATACAAAAGAGGATGGGAAAAGAGTTGCCGTGACCAAGAGGGATTTTTCAAGAAAGACTTTCAGAAGAATTTCGGGGAAAGGGGATCAGGTGACCAGATCATTCCAAGAGAGTTAGTCCGCATCGGGAGAAACGTGAGGGTAGCCGTGGGTCCGAAAAAAAAAAAACTGCGCGGGGGGTCGTGCATTGTCTTTAGAGCAAAAGAATGCGTGTCCAACGCGAAGCAGGGTCGACGTGATCAAGGGGGGGGGGGGCAACAAGGACAACATAAAGAAAAAAAAAAAAAAAAAAAAAAAATTAAAAGAAAAAAAAAAAAAAAAAAAAAAAAAAAAAAAAAACGAAAAAAAAAAAACAACAAAACTAAAAATAAATAGGGAAAAAAAAAAACAAGGGGAAGGAGAAGGAAAAAAAAAAAAAAACAAATAAAAAAAAAAAAAGAAAAAAAAAAAAAAAACAAAAAAACATAAAAAAAAAAAAAAAACTCAGGAAAGAAAAACAAAAAAAAAAAAAAATAACAAAAAATATACATAAGAGAAAGGTAAAGACTCTGGGTTATAAAAAAAAGAAATATAAACAAAGTGGGAAAATAGGAAAAAAAAAAAAAAAAAAAAAAAAAGGAAAAAAAGAAGAAGAAAAAAAAAAGGAAGAAACAAAAAAAAAATAAAAAAAAAAAACAAAGGGCGTATGTCAAAACTACACAAAAAAAAAAAAAAGATTGGGAAGAGAAAGAATCAATAGGGAAATAACCGAGAATAGAGACAAAAAAAAAGAAGGAGAGAAGAAAAAAGAAAAAAAAAAAAGAGGTGAAAAAAAAGAGAAAAAAATGCAGAAAAAAAAACGTCAAAATAAAAAAAAAAAATAAACAAAAAAATAAACAGGTGAAACACAAAGAAAGAAAGAAAGAAAGAATAAAGAGTAAATAGAGAAAAGGAGCGAGGAAGGAGTCGAGAAATGCGAATCCTGGAAAGAAAAAGACAGAGAAAAAAAGAAAAAAGGTGGCTACACGGAATTACTCTAGACATCCTCATTGACAACGCAGGAGCGCTCTAGTAGGCTGATCGAAATGTAACCGTAAAACCCTTGTGCGTTGGGGGGGCGGATCATTGTGACGTTGCACCGTCGGCGTAGGCTCGGGGGACCGCTCTGAAAAAAGCAGTTGGTGCAGAAAAAGAGAAGAGGGAAGCAAAAACTTCCATGGAGTACCACGCTGAGGGGCTCCTTTGGAATACTGACCACCCTTATGGAAATGTGCTGCTTGGGGGGGGCGCTGCACAGAAATCCAGAAGACTTGCGAGTCGAAGCCAACCCTCACCCGCTAAAAATCTAAGGGTATAGGCGTTGAAAGAAATAAGAGAACGATGCCTTTTGAAAGCTGGAAGACATAGGGAAACGACGTGCGGAGATTCCAAAGAGTTTTTTACTTGGTAATCTGGAATCGGGAACCGGAAGGGAAGAGTCCAAAAAGAAAGGAAGCGATCAAGTCACAACCTTAGAATATGTTTTGGGGGATTCAAAACGTCCGAGAGGACTCATCTGGTGATCGCATGGAGGAAGGGATCGCGGGAAAGAGCTAAGCTTAAGTGTGTGACCTCCTGCAACGGAGCTGCAAGAACTGCAATAGGGCGCAACAGGCTCATGCGCGACCTAAACTCCTGCCATCTGGGTGTTTGTATATGATCATCAAATGAAGAGAGGTTGCTGATCGGGAGAAGAGAGAAGTCTTAGTAAAATAGGGCCAGTTGGGCAAACAATAAACATCGTAAACTTCAAGTGGAGGGGGGGAGACGGGACCGAGGCGTGTACCGAGCTCCAAAGGAGACAGACTATCGTTAGGGCCATCTCCAAAAAAACCAGATTGAGTTAAGACCTCTGCCAGAAATAATGGGGGGCTCAAGGAGAGGCAGGAGGACAAAAAAAAATCGGGAAGGAGAAAAACCATTCTATTTTATTCAGACCCTGGCCCTATCAATCCCCAAAGATTTAAAGACCGACCTAACAGAGGGGGGGAGCAAGAAAATCTTTCAATCTACTGAATGAGAGTGCCGGAAGAAGAAAGACAGAGTTCGTAGTGTCTGAGGGGAAACAAAAACAGGGAACTGGACTTGCATTCACTATGTGATACGGAGGGGTGCCGGGAAAACTTAACGGGACAAGGGTACAGGGGGGTTCGGTTCACTTAGTATAATTCTTGATATCGGCGTAAGGACCTCAAAACACGAAAGAGTTGCATCACTCGGGGAATGGGAACGGGTAACAAAGGAGGGCGAGGGAGAGTTACTGACGAGTGAACGGCGGGAAGGCCATAATTCTTTGGGTGGCGTAACTTATCTGGCACTACTACCTTAGAAAGCCAGTATCACCTTGATGGAGCCACGGGGGGGACTGAAGAACAAAACAACGGAGTTTTGGTAATACGTGAATTAGTTTATTACAAAATTCCTGATGGGATGTATGGTGAAGGACGAAAACCCTGTCTGAAATGACAGTTCCTTTATATGGAAGGGTTGAACGAAAGCCGTGGGGAAGAGGGACAGGGGAGGAAAAAAGAAGCCCCGAGAGGGGAAACGGAGACTCAATTAAGGCAAAGGAGCGAGGAAAGTTGGTGCGAGTGCGTTGGGGGAGACCAGCGTACATCGCAGAAGAAAAAATAGCGAGCCACGAGAACCAGAGAAAGGTCGGGACCTTTCAGCGAGACCCGGAACTTAATGGCTTGGACTGCGCTGCTGCCTGTCACGTGAACCCTTGGTGGAGGAATGGAGGGAGGCCACTGATCGTACGGAGTAGACCTGACGGACATTGGGGGTCTAAAGGTTTAGGTACTGCGTCAAAAGGTGTTGCAAGCCCCGAAAAGCAAAAAAAAAAGAGGGGAATAGATTCAGACACAAAGCAAGAAAAGAAGCGGATTTCAAGGACTGGTCGGTGAAATTTGGGAGGTGTCGTGAAAAGGAGGGATGCAGACGCCAGAGCCGAGAATAGCCTTCCTTTCGCAGAGTTCAAGCTAACACGGAGGAAAGAGGAGAGACCGATTTCGAAAAGTAAAGTAATATGAGAGGATGAAAAAAGTCTACATCCATGCGGGAATCCAACGAACGCAAATGCGACAAGCGAAGGCTAAAAGCCTCATCATTGCTGTTTCAAAGAAAGCTAGGCGATGGGTGGGAATGCGTCTTGAACACGGGGGGAACACATCCGGGCAAGACGCATGACGTGAAGCCCGGAGGGAAACGCGGACTCGGATGGCAAACGCAGGTCCTCCACAAGGGAGACGAGAAAGAAGGAGAGAAAATCAGATATGATCGCAGTCGACGGGCGTCTCGGTGACGATAGTGAGAGGTTAATCCGGGGGCCAACGCACTCAGTGGTGCAACAAAAAGTTGGGGAGAGAAAAAAATGGGAAAAAGGCCATGGAGTCATCTACAAAAGGCTGAGTAGATCAGCATGGACACATCAAGGAAAACTGATTCGTCAAAAGATAAAGTACCTCTGGAGCAAGGGGGGGGGAGATTGCAAACATAAAGGAAGAGGAGGGGGGAAAACATCAAACTTTGGGGCTGGGTTACAAAACTCGGTGAAAGTTGGAAGAGGGCAAACTCTTACGAATGGAGTCGACTACGGCGCGAGCAAAAAATCAAACACTCCACGGCTACGAGGTCTTAAACTGTAGGTGAATTCAATGATGAGCTTGGGGTTGAGGGACTGAACCGGAAGGAAAAAAAACCAAGAGAACCGCTTACCGAACACCCACGGAGACGTGGACCGGTGAGCGAAAAACAACGACTACCATGGAATCGAGGGCAGTCCCGAACGTCAGAAGGGGCCGCACATAGCAAGCTACAAGCTCTTGAACGAGACCGGCACACAGAGCACTGCTTTGATTCCGCTGGGGGGGTCCGGCCGAAGTCGGGAGGGAAAAAGAGAAATCTGGATTGCCGTCGTCCTCTCGAAAGTTCCCATACGGGGGATCGTCATAGGGAGTGGTTTGGGGGGGGGGACTCGAGAAGAGCGCAAGAAGTGCGATTTCGTTTACTTCTTGTAGGAGGGCGAAAGAAGGGAACAAGACGAATATTCAGGGGGGAAAAGCCCGGAGAGGGGAGGACGAGGGAAGTCCACAAGAGTGGGGGGTCCGTGAGGGGCGAAAACGGCTGCAAAGAAAGTTTACTAATCCGCCTACCGAAAGATTCCATGATGGGAGAGTGGTAGATGCCGAAAGGTAGTTGATCTAGGGGGGGAAAAAAATTCTCAATCACAATGTGGGAAAAAAAAAGACAAGGCAGGGGTTTCAGCCGCAGGAAGTTTCCCTCCTTGATTGTCTTCTTAGAGCTCTATCTTAAGTCTGACGCTAGGGGCCAAAAGATAGAGAGCTCGGGCTCCACTATACTATCGGATCCAGTATTAAGTAGTGATCCAAACTCAAGGAATCAGTCCGCAATTTGGGTTATATCTCGGCCTGAATTCGGACCTTGATCACGGGGGAAAAGTTCCGGATCAACATCGAAAAAGACAAAATCTCCCGTAGAAGAACGGGGGAAATCAGGGATTTCTGACAGCATAAGACATGGGACCGGGGGAAAGAGGGAACTCTCTCTATGGGGATTAGGGGGGGGGGTTTGGAAATTGAAAAAGAAGGGATCGGTTTGAGGTGCACAGCAATTCCAAGGGACGGTAGCCGCCCCTAAAAAAAAGATGGTTTCCTGTGAGTTCCTCATGGGGAAGGGGTGAAAAGGCCTGATTCCGAAAACAAAACGGTGTACGAAAAGATCGTCAGAGGACTACGCCGCGAAAACTAAACAAACCGGGCGGGAAAAGACGTTGCGCCGACTAATTCGGTGCCGCCGTCTGCAGGGTCATCGTCACCGGGGGTCAAAATATGAAGGCGATAAAAAAGAAAACCGGGCTAACGACTAGCCACTCCTTTTCACAGAAGGGTCACATAGATCTTGGGCAATCAAAAAGAACGATCATGTCCATCATGTAATTGCGGGGGCAGGAGAAGAAAAAGGTCTGCGGTCCTATAAAGGTTCTTTTATCAATTTCGTTTAAGGTAGCTCTACAATGCTCGACTACCCTACCACGGGAAAATGTTGTTGTAGGGAGGAAGAAAACCGCGAAAAGGGAAGAAGGATCGAAGAACTTCTCTGGGGCAAATGGAAGTTATGCAAGCCAACTAAATGGACTGTCTTAAACGCTTCTTTACAAAAAAGAACTGACTCTTCTTGGGCCTACGCAACGATGGCCAGGAGATGGAAGGTTTATCTCATTTGGGGGAAACCAGGGGGGGATAATGAGGATATTGTGACCTATTAATTAAAACTCGACAGCTGGTTACAATCGTCTGTGGTCGCCTAGGGCAGGGAAGATGACAGGTGGGAGAGGAATGGG
>Ga0179593_1418809_pt1 | contig 14242 bp, 9 predicted proteins | sample CZODoug2_1_08_16_FD_185931 | JGI IMG/M metagenome (GOLD analysis project Ga0179593, IMG submission 185931) | Vadose zone soil fungal communities from Angelo Coast Range Reserve, California, USA - CZODoug2_1_08_16fungal (PacBio error correction) | ecosystem: Environmental > Terrestrial > Soil >...
TATAGTACCAAATGTGTCAGGAGTTCATCTGCGCACTAAAGGGGGGGAGCGACAATAAAAGGAAATAGAGGTTTATCATCGCGGTCTGAGGCGCAAGGGAGTAAAAGGGGGAAAGGGGTATGGAAAAACTACAACTTAAGAAATCTCACAGACAAACCACGCTTAACGGGAAATCAAAAGAATACAAGAAGAGTTAGAGGGAGAGAAGTTAACGGTTATTTAGACTGTCGAGTGGGGTCTCAAAAGGCCGTAAGCAATAAGCCCATTTCTCTGGTCGGGTTCATTTGTCTTGTCGGGATTATAATATGGGGAAAATGGTCCGGTATTGGGGGGAGGTACCAAGAATGTCAAAAATAATGAGAGATACGAAGTCAAAAAAAAAGGAACCTTATTGATTCAGGTTATATCCTTAGGAACATGCGTTGGTCTAACAGCAACCCCAACAGGAAACCGGAAACAGGTAATCAAAGCCCTTCAAAAAAAGGTTGTCTGGTTCATTGAAGGAGATAGGAAAACCATCGCAATCCGTGTACTGGGTAATCCAAAAGGTACAGAGAACAACTTAACGGCAAGGGGTTTTACAGGGAACGCCGGAGGATCAAAATCACAAATGCACAGCGAGGAAAGAAGGAAAAAAGATCCGGTCTATCAGGCAATAGCGCCTGTAGAAGATGGGGTGAAGGAGCAATTTCGAAAAGGGCAAGAACCGCACACGCAAGGGGAAGGGTTCGGAGAACGGAACTAAGAGCTGAAAAAACGGAGGCAAAGAAAAAGGGGTGCGACTGTGCAGAAAGTTCCCCCCAAGGGGGTGAAGCCCCCTCTTTGGGGGAATAAGGAGAAAGAAGACTGCCACCCAGACGGAGCACTTACTTGGGGTGCTTAACTACATAAAAGAAGAAATGTAAACATTATACTAAGCTGACATTCGAAATAGCCAGCAACAAGGGCGGCTAACGGTACCAGGTGAAACGAGCAACAGGGCTAATTCAAAGACCCGGGAGAACCCGATGTCGACGCCTAGTGCGGTCTATATGAAGGGGGGAAAAAAAAGACGCACACGCTCAAAAAAATAGCCCTCTAGATAGGCGGGTGGAAAAGGGCAAAAAGTGGTTTCCGGGATCGAAAGAATGAAATACCCTATAGGGACCTTAAAAAAGGGTTAGTTCGGAATAACGAAAGAAAATAGCGAATGGATAAAAAGGAGGTGGAATTCAACTAATGGGGAATAATTAATCTAAAAAATATAGGGAAAAGGCAATATGGATGGAGAAAACGTATCCGAAGAGCAGACAAGAACTATCAGAGGTCGAGGAACAAAACTGGGGGGCGGATGTGGATTGCCACGAACATTCCTCAAAGAAAAAAATCGAATAAATGAAGGCAGAGCCATCTTTGATAATAATGACGTCCGATTAAACTGATTGAACGCCTGAGGAGACAAACAGCTTTAGTTTTTGGCTATGTGTAGAAGAGTAGAAAGTTCAAAGACACGTGTGGGAAACAAGTCTCCGTCCCGAATTCGGATCTTTATGCAAACAAGTTTCAACACGACATTCAACGCGGATGCAAGAAGGTGAGAATGTAGTTGTATCTGTACTTTAAAAGGCTTACAAATAGTGAAGCAAGACAATGCTTGCGTCCGTAAACCCAACAGGGTAAGTCTCTATTCTCCCAAAAACGTTGCATAGAAAGCAATAAGGCGGAGTGGGCCCACTCAACATGTCTCAACGCTAAATAGATAAAACAACGACCGCAAGACCGGGGTCATGGCCATAAAGGGAGGAGGGAAAGTTAAAGCGTCGTCTGTTCCGATGACAGAGGGCAAATAAGGGGAAAGACCATTACTTGTTTCGTCAAAAGTCGTAACGCAGAAAAAAATTCCGGGGAACCCTTGTCCTGACACTTCAAAAAAAAAATCTGTTCTCCGGGCACAGGGGGGACCGCCAGGGTTGGCGGCAGAACTTTCTTAAGTGTGGACTTAAAGTAGATCAACAGGGCGGTATAAGAAATCACAAGATCCGATTTGCTGGAATGAAACCTAGCAAATTGATTTGTAAGGGGTCTGCGGTAAATCGTTCTCCGATTGGACGAGGCAGAAAGGAAAGGTTGGGAAAAATGTGACAATTCGGGATATTCAATCCCCGGCAAGTCGTGGGATAGGGACAAACAAGTGCCAAAAATTGTGAAAAAACCAAGGGGGGATGGTTTGACGGATCAAGGTGACGGGGCCAATGGTCTGGCGCAAAGGTCGTGTTTTTCAAATACTTGCCCAGGCAAGAAGTTCAAATAATAAGAAAACTGTCGAAAAACCTAGCGAAGGTGGGTAGTGAATTCTTGTACCGTCTCCGAGGGGGAAATTGAGCGATCGTGCACTTGTGGTAAACGTTGCAAAGTGAAGGGCAAGCGTTTGTGGCAAAGCCCAGAGGAGGTGATCTGGACAAAGCGGGAAAAAATTCCCGGGGGCGATGAATTACAGAGAGGTAACCGCAGTGTTGGTGGAAAACAAACCATTGTCCGAAGTAAGGTTGTTGAAAAAGAACAAATCGCGATCGGAGAGGAGGCTTGTGCGTCATAAAAAACCGGACACGCAAAAAAAGTGTATTCTCGATTTGTCAGGGTCCAATCTAATGGCTCAAAAATTCCAAACGCATCAGAAAGAAGGATCCAGGAGCATGACACCTTGTCAAAATTAGAACCCTTCACTAGCCGCAAGAATATTGACTTCGACTCAAGGCAAAGGCCGGCGCCCGACGACTTCGAGGTCAAGCCCTGACGGATGGAAAGGAATTCTCTCACGAAAAGAGAGAATAACATTAAAAAAAAGAGGTTAAAACGCTTCGCGAGGTCTAGGACTCCCACGCCGCCAGACCAAAAGAAAGATCACCGGAATAGTAGAACGATCGGGGAAAGTCTAAAAACTCCTCGCTGGTGGCGTGCGCGACGCGTCACAAACATGCGGTGAGGGTATCATTGAGCTACTAGCTCACGCAAGTGAGAAGGGGGACAAGAGAATCTCGTAACATCTTTTGGTGATGAAGATAGACAGGAAAACTGGCGTGCGGACTTCTCGGAACTAAAAGCGGGTCTGACGTTGAAAAGAACAGGGGTGCGGAGAAACTAGGAAAGAGTTTCTCGGTAAAATTCGAATCATGGGAACACAAAAAAAGTCTGCGAGACGGTTCGGTCCTCAGGCTGATTTATGTCAAAAAACCGAAGGGTGTGCTCCGTGGAATCAGCATCACCAGAGAGTGGGTGAAGGGATCTGATTCTGAAGGAGACAGCAACATGAAACGTTTGGCATGGACCACGCCTCCGCAGGGGCCTACTACCACAAAAAGACAAGTTACTTCTCGTCGAGACCACGGTGGGGGAAAAAACCCGAGGGAAACCAGTCGTTATCACCCCGAAAGATGGTCTCTCACTCAGCCAAGATTAGAAGACACGCCCCCTACAAGGTGGGTAAGAACATTTATATCATAGAAAAATCTTGGAGAGAGACAGTTCGACCCGACGGAGGCGCAGTAGTAGGGAAGGGGTGCCAAGATCAGCGTGCTTCCAAACTCCAAACAATCATGCACAGGCCTAGAAGCTTCGGAGATGGTCCCGTGACTCAGTCGAAGGGAAGAGAGACTCGTCGAGTTGGTCTTGCCGGGGGGGTGATCGACGGGAAAGGAAGGGGGAATGATGCACCCACCACTGGAAAGGTGAGATGCGACAGAATCCGGAGGAAAAGCAAGCGGGATTAGCTGGCGTTAGAAGTTGACTAACCGGAAAGCAGTAAGGGTACGCTCAACAAAAAAGAAACTGGGAATCATCACCTCGACCACAGGTAACACACATAAAATGCGAGTCGATTGCTGAAATCAACTGCGATCGCCTTTCAAAAGGTAGGGAGACGACGACGGGAGGCACGCCATCTAAGTTGAGTTGCCGGCGTGAAAAAATGTTAGACGCAAACCGAATTTTGAAAAGTGAATCGCCCGGAATCAAGGGGACCTCTTATGAGAGGGGGAGCCAAATACCTCGGGTCGTTTTTCTACAGGTGAAAAGAAAACATTACGGAAGCAAACCACCAACTCTTGGATGTGGATTTGGCTACGGTCGGTGATCGGAGATAGATGGTGCAAGTCAAACAACGATCTCATGAACGGAGAAAAAAACTCACGGGCCTACCTGCCAGCCTGCATACGTTGCCGGCATTGGCACTTCCTCAGCGACGGAAAACTCAAAGCGATTCAATCTCCCGACTGGCTAAACTCGAGAAAGGTGTGTTTGGGTGGACTATCTCGCTCGAAAATCCTAAATCACCTATCCTAATTCACTGAAGAGGGGAGACACATGTATGGACGCCACCTTAGGGAGTGAATGGGGCAACAGATTTGGGTTACAAGAAAAGAGGAGTAACCCAGTAAAGTCAAGCAAAGAAAGGAGGAACAATGGGAGATTAGATCAAGGTAGACTTAGTCCATGAAGTCCAGCAGAAGGCAAAGCAGGGTTTCGCCGTAATCCCCAGTAGCAGCGAGAAAAGTGAAAGGGAGACTAAGAATGGAACATGGTGGGGAAAACCAAAAGGGGGGAAAACACAATAAACAAAATGGACACAAAGTGGCAGATAAAGAGACACAGTTGGGAGGAACAAAGCGAGGGGCAAGTCATCATCTTGAGACAATGAGAGGAGAGGAATTGCTCCATCTAGTCCATCAAAAAGGGAGAGGGGGGGGGAGACTTTATTAGTGACTAAATGGGGAGGCGCAACGAATAGCGAGCAAATCATACATTGGACACATGGAAATTTGTAGTAACATCCCAGGTGAATGAATTGAAGGTTCCCGAACGAGTCTGGAAACTTGTGGAAACACATTGCTGTGCAAAAAAAACACGGGAGGAAGAGGGAACTGGGCAGGGACAAAAGAAAGGAAAAGTAGGGCTCTTATTTAAAACGCATAGAAGTGATGAGTTAAAGGAAAGGAAAACAAAAATTAAGTTGCATTCTGTCAAGACTCGAAAACGCCTACACCAACATCCATGTAAAAAGAAAAAAAGGAAAGCGCGCCATCAGAAAACCAAATCAAAGAAAAAAAAGAAAAGAGGTAGGGGTGACCCATTTGGTAAAAAAAAATAAAGAATGAAATGAAAGGTTTTTTTTCATTTCCGGCTGGTATCCCGAACTATAGGGAGATGGAGGGGGGGGGGATTGATTGTGATGACAAAGGAAGGGAGAAAAAAGAAAGAGGATGAGCTTGAAACGTTTGGTTGCATATTACCAACAAGAGAACTGGGGGGAACAGGGTTCGTCATTGGACAGTGGTGGGGAAGCCGGATTAGAATTGCAGAGAAAAAAGGAGAACTATTTCTGCAGCCTGTACCATAATTATCAGACGGGGAAACAGATGATCAGGAAAGAAAATTGAGGAGCAAAAGCAAGCTAATAACAGTGGAGGCAACCGGCATTTTCAACGAACGCCGACACAGCAACGCTGTTTTTGCTTGACGAAGTTGCAGAAAGAAGCCGCGAAGAAGTTCTCTGAAAAAAATAATCGAGAGAGAAAGAAGGGACCGGGCGGCAAGATCAACGATCGAAAGGAAACGTACGCGAACGCAGGGAATCCCGTTAAAAGATTATCTGCCGACCAAGGGGGGGAAAAAAGGGGGGAAAAGGAGTTGCTCAGCCCATTGCAAATAGGAAATTTAACTTGCAAAAGAGAACTATCTTTTGTTCTGAATCTTGAATTGCAGAGAGGGGGGGGGGCACGCGGCCACACGGAAATATTGATCTGGAGAGATGAAGTCAGAACTCATCCTTGGGATCAACATCACCACCACGTAAATAAGACAAGGTGAGGAAGGCGTCACGGGTAGCTTGGCAAAGCGAAGATAAAAAAGCTCTCCGTGGTTTGTGCAGGGAGGGGGGCGGTGCCGGAATACAGAATTAACAGGACATCCGCTCCCGACAATAAGTAGCCGAGGCGCGTTCTCAGGAGGAGGGGGACGAGTACAGAGCTCGACTTCTGATCATCCCACCCCCCGAAAAAGAAAAAAAAAACAGGAGATTATAAATATATATTCGCAAACAAAGAGCTCTTGAAGGAAGCAGAAGCGAGAAAGGACTTTATGTATAAGAACAGGAGAGGAGAGTCATTCTGAGGACCACGGGAGATAGTCAACCAACTCACTCCTGTGGTAGGCTCAAAATGGGGGGAAAAGAGGGGGGAAGACACTAATTACCAACGAAAGTCTGTCGTATAAAAGGGGGGGGATGTTGGGCAAATATTAGGATTGGCAAGGGAGAGAGACAGCGTGTCAACCCTCATCTTGTGAAGGTGCCCATGGAAGTAGGAAGTAGAAATACTATTCCTAGAAGAATTTAGTCGGGGAGACCTCGGATTTCCGAGGCCGGTTTTTCCATGAGCACAGTTGGGGGAAGAGACCAAAATGGATCGCAGGTTGCGAGGAGAAGGAGAGTAGAGTAGCGTATATGTATCTTTCCGGACTTCGAGGGGCGATAGCGTAAGTTCAGCGAGCCACTTTCGAAAGGCCAGAAGCAAGCAAAAAAGAGTCAACCTAGGAATGTTCAGGTGCGAAAAAGGTAAGGGTCGGGACCCGTTGTATATTATCGTTTGCCAATGGAAGCACAATCAGGGCTGGAATCATATGAAACTAGAAAAAGAAGTGAAAGAAAACCAAAATTTAGGCTATAAAGAACGGGGGGGGGTCGGGAAGGAGTTCAATTTGCTAATAATATTTCCACAAACGAAAACTTAAAAGAAAAGGGAACAAGTCGCTGCGAGGGATAAACAAACTTTATCTCTCAGCAAAGAGAGGCTACCCACTAAGGGGGGTCAAAAGGTTACGGCTACAGAAGAATAGTAAGAAAAACCCGTCCCAGAAGGCTATCTAAGGAGAAAGAAAGGAAGAAAAACTGGACAGGGCACCTTTCGTAGGTGAGGGTTTACACTACAAGTTTGGATGAGGAAGGGATTACTAGAAAAAAGTAGAAGCACGGAAGGGAGGCGGGGGAGGAGGGAAAATACTCTCGTTGCAGAATTCAAATCACGGGGAGGGGGGTAAAGAGGGGAAAGCATAACTAAAATGGTGGACAAAATAATACCTGATTATGTGGGGTCCTTTTCAGAAAAAAAAGGGGAGGTCTTCCACGCGGGACAGCAAAAACTTGGAGGGAAATTCTTCAATAATACAAGGGAAAAGGGAAAAAGGGGAAGGGTAGATTCATTGAATAGCGTGTAAAAAGAAAGAAAAACCTCCTTGTCCCCAAAATGTTACTATTAACTTGCTCGCTATGCGGCTAAGAAAAAAAAGGAAAAGAACTCAAAACAAATATAACGTATAGAATCAGAGGAAAACGTTTCAGATGTATAGAAACATCTCAATATTATGACCAAGAGAGGAAAAAAAGCACAGAGCGGTGTTCACTCAGGACTACTTTAGACTGGAAAGAGGAAAAAGGGCAGAGCTTGGGGAGGATGAATTGGTTGAAAACAAGTCCAGGGAAAAAGTAACGAATTGCGGCGAGAGCAAAGGAATTTTGAACAGGGAAGAGGGGGGACGCGAAAAACTGTAGTTAATGAACTGGCTTCATTTCGGCCAGAACGTCGAACTCCGGATATTAGTAAACGGTCGTTGCATGCAGAAAGGGAGAAGGATTTTCGTTTAACATTAATAGCAAGAAATGGGGGCAAGCCGAAGACCTTTTCGAACCATGATTGGCGCAGAAAACATTAAAAAAGTTAGGGAGAGCGCTGGGCGAGGGAAAGAGGAAACGAACTACACACTTTCATCATATTGGAAAAGAGGGTGAAAGAGAGGGATTGGACAGCCTTGTGCATCGGGAGGTAAGAAAAAGATAGTGGGAGCTGCAGGTCGTGCCGTGAGTTTAAGTATCCTTCAGATAGTTTGTCTATAAATCACCACTGGATAAGAGATCCGTGAGGGTGGCGATGCAGGTGAATTAAGAAAACCCACAAAAGCGTATTTTCGTACAAGGGAGAGCGATATCGGGCCGTATACCAAGTTAGATCGGATTCAAGTCTGCGTGGAGGAAGAGAAGGCTCAATTCACTAAACGCAGAAAAAAAACAAAGGGAGGTACGTGATAAAATCTTTTAAAAAATTCATCTCTGGGAAAGCAAGAATAGCCTTTGACGTCTGTAACTGTGTAGAGGCATTTATGGCATGGGTGTAGTGAGGCGAATAAATCACCTTATTCCAGAGGCGGAGGAAGAAAAGTCCACATTTACGCAGAGTCCGGGGAGACGCTGTGATTCAGGTACTTAGGAGAAGTGGCATGTAAGGCAGCGACCAAATGGTAAAAACGCACACCATAACTCAAAAGGTCGGAGAACCGGCGCGATAAGATCCGAATCAGAGGAGCGCAGCGAGATGCTTGGGGTAGGGTTGGGGGGGGTCTGGACGCACCAAGAAGAGTGGAAAGAGAACGAATGGGACCGCAGTCCGAATGAAGAAAGGGGGAAGAGGAGCAAACTTTATTCACACTTAGGGTCGGAATTGGTGAGTGTTAATTTGTCATGCGCTATGTAGGGCCAATAGGGATCTAAAACCCAATTTCACTGACGATTTGATTAAACATCTTTTGAAAAAGGTCTCGGAAAAGGACCGGCCATTGTCTCAGGGTCATGGAAATCGAATCTTTCATCGAAATATTTTTTGATAATAATGTAATGCATAGACGATTCTAACAAAGAAAGCCGACCCCCATGCAAATAGGTGGGAGTACCTGACTCCAGACTAAAACGGTTCCTCAATAAATTCGATTAACTCCTCTCTCATAATATCAGGGGGGAGAATCTATGTCAGAACCCAATTAGAAAAAGAACGACGACGACGACTCAAGACCATTCAAAGGTACCCTGATAGTTGTGTCACGCAGACTTCCTTGCCTTTTCCCCTGGAGGGAGACACAGATATGGACGGATAGGGGGGAAAAGTTAGGAATGACGTATGTGCTCCTATATGAAAAGACGAACGCGGGGTTGTGCGATCTCGAGCACGCTCTAAAGAGAGTCAGAGAATCGACTCTCCACAGAAACAGAGGGTAGTTTTTCTGCGGAGAATAGAAAATCATAGAGCTGCAACAGGATCCTTAGTCCAGGGGTCAGGATTCGGGGGGAAAATACCATTAACTCGCCTTTTTATCAGGAAAAGGGGAGGGAATAATAATCGTATCGCCTGCAGCATGGCGGAAGAAGGAATGACTGGCGGAAAACAAAAGTTTAAGGTCTTAGCAAAGAAACGTATGTGTAGAGCCCTGAACCGTGACGGAAGGGCATAATCTCATAGAAACAGGCTGCAGCACAAAAATCGAGAAGATAAAAAAGTGGTGGAGTGTAAGGTTGATGACAATAGCTCCCAAGCCTAGAGAACAGGCCGTTGAAGAAAAAAAGTGAGAAAAGAAGGTACAAACAAGACACTTGGCTTAATAGCGTATGATCCGAGACCAAACCTGACAGGGCACTTTAAGAAAAAAAAGGAGAAAACTAAAAACGAGGACGTGCACAAAGGGTGGGAAAAAACAAACGATGAATCAACATGCAAAAAGATGGAAGGGTCGGTACAACAAGAAGCCCGACACCAAATAGGAGGTGGTTTGTCGAAGGGGCGAGCTAAAACCGGTGGAAACGGACTTGAGGGAAGGTTCGAGTCCAACACGACATTGTTGAATAAAAGAAAGCCATGGCTTCATCAGGGAGACGACCTTCCCAAGAATTTTCTGGTACAATTCGTCCCTTTAAGACCATGAGTGGATAAGCTGACCTAAAAAGCCCGGATTGGACGGAATAACGCGAGAGACCTCTTAACCAAATAAAGAAAAAGTTATCTCAAAAACCAATTCAAGGAAAAAAACGCTGGGACAAAAACGAACGGGAAATGAAACGACTGTGGGGGGTTAGCGGCCAGGGAGACTAAAGAATCTCTGAACGGGGGGTCTAACTCGGGTGGCAAAGTTTCAGGGGGGTTTACCGGAGCCGTTCACCCAACTAAGAAAGGCTAATAAGGCCGGAACAGGGGGCAGGACATACAAAATGAAAGCAGGTAAATATACATTAAGGTGGGGAAAAACGGAAGTTTTGGGGAACTACTGAAAACCCAATAATCAATTTTTATTTGAAAAAGGATTTGAACATCGGCTGCTTAGAGAGCTGAATCACTTTAAAAATAATAAATTAATTTTCAGAAACAAGGTTTTGCGCGTTTCTTAGTGTCATTGAGAGGAAAGAAGAGGAATTTTCCGGATTGGACGCAGCGAGCACAGGAAGTGAGGCTCATGATTGGAGAGGAAGAAAAGAGGCTGAGGAGGGGGTGAGTGCGGAAGGAGAATAATAGTTCGGTGGTTAACAGTCCAAGCAATCCCCTGGTTGAACCGGACATATCCCCTGGACACTTAAGCAAAGGGTAGTGCCGGTAAGAAGACGCCGTGTCAGGGGCGTGGGAAAGGGTACAACTAATGAGATGATAGGTCTACGAAAAAACTTTATGTAAAAGGGGAGTTCGAACATAAGGGCCATAGAAAAACTACATGAGCCGCGGGCGTTCAAAAGCAGGTAAGACTGGCGTAAAAAAAAACGAATGAGGGCTTCTTTTGTGGTAGGGGGGGTCTGAACGGGATCGGGCGTATGTGTGCTGGCAATTAATAAACCACCGCGCTGGGGGAAGAGAGGGCTTGATCGGTAATTCGACAGAGATCTTACGAATTCCAGGACGTCTCACGGGTGGCAGAGCTGAAGGAAGAAGTAGTGCAGGATAACCAAACGAAAAGCGAAAAGGTAGTGAAAGGAGAAACCTCGGGTGGGGTGGATGGAGGCGCAGTCAGTACCTTTGCAAATCGCTGCACCACATTCACTACACAAAGGTGTTTGGAAAGCCTGTCCAGAAAATATTCGGGGGGGATGTGCTCAGGCTAGTATCCAAATTTGTTAGAACCAAGATGACGAGGGTAGGAGATTTGTGGAGAAAGATTGTGTTCGTTGGGAAGAAGATCTGCCTCGAAGACCCCCCCATTTACTTATAAGAGTGTTCACAGGGTATGGGGGGAAAAAGTTGTAGAACCGCTGTAAAGAGCCGGCCTGGAGGGCCGGAAAAAGTCAAGGAATCGTAAAAAATGTCGAGAATGGGTGGATTAAGAAAAAGAAGAGGGCTACTATTGTTCTAAAATCTGAGGAAAAGGGATGAAAGAAAGGGAACTCAAAAACTTGATCTGTTCGCGCGTGTCGCTGACGATGCAAAAGAGGTCACGCCGTTGGAAGCGCTGTTGGGAGAGAAAATGAAAACTACCAAGGAGGGGGAGGATGATTGTCGGGATCCTTCAACACTTTATATATGAAAGATAGGGGAGGAAAAGGGCGCTTGTTCCGTACTGGAAGGTGGGGAGGGGTAGTAGCGGTCCGTCATTGGATCAGCCGGCTGGATGAATATGGGATTACCAAATCACGGTAAAAAAAAGGGCAGGTGGAGAGTTTGTACGGGTGTAGGCCCAAACGCAAGCCAGGAATAGGAAAAGTAATATTTGGAATGGGATGGTGAAGAATCTGCAAACAAACCATAACATGGGGGTCCGTAAGGGAGGTCGAGAAGGGCTTGGTGTGCAGAAAAAAAACCGTTCCATAAGTCATACAATCCTTCGAAATCCAGGGGAAACAAGCGATTTGCCGTTGGGCATGTGAGGAAAAACATGCCGCGGCCACGATGGGTTACCAAAAAGCCAGCAAAAGAGTAATGGTCTATCTGTTGTGGAAGAGAAGAGAAAAGTCCTTCACTTATTACTTGAGGGAGACAGGGCTAGGCTCGTTTGGTCGGGGGGGGATTGACCTGGGGATCATGGGTTTAGCTGGGTCGGAATGGGAGTTGCGTTGAAAAAACTAATTGCTGTAACTGATGAGAAGAGTGCCAAAAGAAAAACTACATAACGACGTAAGAATGGGAAAGAACAACGGTATTAATGGACACGTAATAATCACTAGTTTAAAAATCGGGGGGGGAGAATTCAACTCTAGAGTACCGCTTCCAAACATTTGAGCGCAACAGAGAGGAGGAGGCATCTAAAAAGACGAAATAAGATCGTGAAAAAGAAAAAGGAACAGTACCTCATGTGGACTTTCCAGAGGAGAAGAAGACCCGGACGCACTAGTGAGCTTTTTGCTGAAAAGCAACCGGAGGTGGGATAACGGGAGAATCCTGAAACCTATGTTCCACTCGTACTAAAGGGGGGAAAAATTTCTTCAGGGAGTCAAACAGTGTGCCAACAAAGAAGACTGTGGGCCCACAGTAACTTCAGGTACTAAGGAAAAAGATTCACAAGGGCTGAAGAAAATTCGATTAACACAATCAGGGAGGGGAAGTGAGTTGCAACTACTCTCTTTAGGAATAGAAGAAAGGAACGGAGGGGGGAGAACGACAGCTAACTCACTAGAGGGGTGGGTTTTTCTTTCAAGTTCCTAAGCCCTGGATATCCAAATGGCACGAGGATACTCCTCCCTCTATGGGGGAAACAAGGGACGGGGGTACGGAAAAAAGGAATGAACTCCAGTCCGCAACCTCAACAGGAAGAGAAGTGTGCCGGCATTAAAATTTAAAAGTTAGAATAAATTCTTTCTAGTGGGGTTGCCTCAAAAAATTGGTGGCCTACGTGGGGAAAAAGCGTTGGGGGATAGTATCTCTGGACCGGCTGTCGTTTCACCGGATTAGATGATGTTACCGAACCACCCAAGGCCGGTGGAAATGGGTTAGTAGGTCTCTACTGGGACAAGCCAAGATGGATGACAGGGGTAACCAGGCCAGATGTCATTGGGGACTCAGGGGAGAGAAGGAGGGGGAATAGGATTCGAAGATGTCCTCGGAGAAGAGGAATGACAGAAAGCTTCATCAAACGCAGAAAAACGTTGTGGGGGAGGACACTGGCAAATGGAAAGGGGAATTTATACAGGGATTCTACCAAAAAGAGAAAGAAAAAAAATTGTCGATGAATGCTGAAAACCTGATGGGAAGGTGAGAGAGTTACGAAGCGAAAAGAGTCCCATTAAGTTCATCTTAATAACCGTAGAAAATCCGATTTCTCAAAGTAGTACCGACCTGGTCGGGTGGGGGGGGAGAGACGAGGAATCCCAATTTTCAAGTGGTTGGGGTGACAGATGACAGAAAATTAAATCAGAATCACGTCCATTTTTCTATGGACGGCTGCAGTCCAGGAGATGGGGGGGGGAGCGCCACTGATGGACGGGATAAATTCCGCATTAGTGTGGTAGGGATAGTCTTTCTAACAGCTCAGGGAAAGGAATCCAAAAGTTCCCATTAAATACACAAAGGGACCGATATAGTTCGGGAGAGGCTCGGGGGCGACGAGCAACAATGCCATAAAGTCATCATTGGCATTGTTTGAGTTGAACTGAGTGGGTTGGGTAGACGTTCACAATGGGGGAAAAGGAATGATGAATAGCCTGGAAAGAAGTGGATGTGAACCCAGGTCAGTTAACAACACCAATGCATGAGCTGCGATTAAAAGTTGCGCGCAAAAATTGGTCAAAGGTCTACCGACAGGGAAATAAACTGGGGGAGAACTTCCCAGAATTTTCGGGGCTGGAATAGGTCCAGGTTTTTGAGAACTCCTAAGTAAGGACAGGGTAAGAAGGAAGAAGGGGATACAGTCAAACGGTGGGCCGACTTTGCCTGTAAGGCCAACAGGGAAGTAAATATAAGTCTTAATAAAAAGGATCGGCAGGACCATGGCGCGGGATCCCCGCCGCAGAGAGGGCATTGGTGTAGGGGGAAGGGGGATTAAAAACGGTCGGCACATAGTCTGGAAAACTACAAAGCAAACTCGGATCGTTTAAATGACGGGGGATGACCCAAGCCATGTGATGGCTGAAGAGGAGGGGGAAAAGCACACGGGAAGGAAGAAAGTGTGACACGATCGGGGCAAGATGATGGAAACAGGAACCCGCTGAAAGACAACACTCTATCAAAAGTTTGAGGAAGGAAATGCTTGACGCCTCAATGCAGGTCCTCCGAGGGGTTGGGGTAATCTTCCGTGAAGAGTAGGAAGGAGAGCATGCTCATTGTATTTTTCCCTCAGCACCAGCAGATCACCAGGTCATAAAGAAGGGGGAGAGAAAGGGATGGACCTTGTGATTGGGGGAGATAAAAGTTATATGTTGGGGGAGAAAATTTACAAAGTAACACTGACAGGTTGAAGGAGTATGCTTAAATTGAGGACC
>Ga0179593_1615395_pt1 | contig 14242 bp, 15 predicted proteins | sample CZODoug2_1_08_16_FD_185931 | JGI IMG/M metagenome (GOLD analysis project Ga0179593, IMG submission 185931) | Vadose zone soil fungal communities from Angelo Coast Range Reserve, California, USA - CZODoug2_1_08_16fungal (PacBio error correction) | ecosystem: Environmental > Terrestrial > Soil >...
ACACAAAAGGGCCGAGAATGGGCTGTCGCGAAGAGAGCCGGAATGTCTGTCCAATTCGCGGACAGAGGAAAAAAAGCGCCCTGAAAGTCTTCCGAGAAGAGGAAGGGAAGGTGATCGAAAAGAAAGACAGAGGCGGAGGCCAGGGAACCAAATTGCCGCCTCACTGGGGAAATGGAGGAAAGAGAGAAAAGCGGTTACCTACGCCAAGTGTGGTTGGGGGAAAACCAGGATCGTTCAAAAAGGTTGATTAGGCACAAGGTTGGGAGGGGGGGGTGGGGGGGGGTGAGCCGTAAGGGGAACAGTGGGAACCAGGACGTTCAACTCGAACATGTGTCTTGAATAACATAAGCTCACCTGATCGGGGACTGGAAGAGGCAAAAACGAAAAACACGACGGCACACTTCGGGGAGCACGCATGCAGAGGGGGGAAGACCGGGTGGGTTAGCTAGAATAGAGAAAGGGGGGTATCGTGATAACAATATTCAATGAAGCGCAAACAGTTGCGATGATCCAGGTTAAAAAGGCAATACGGCAAGCCATGGAAAGGAAAAAGGGAGCAAACAGGGGTGGACCCTCCCTACCGGCTTCAACGAAAAAGCGCTCGGGGGGCCGTGACACAACACAAAGGAGTGCAGGGAAGACACAAATCGAAGATTCTGCTGACAAATTCAGAAAAGGTCTCGGGTTCGAAAGGTAGGGACGGATACGGAGGGAGGATGCACTCTATTAACCAAGAAAAACGAGGAGGGGTTCGACAAGGCAGAGGTGCGATTAGAGGAACGAAGAAAAAAAGGAAAGGAATCGGGGATGGTTCCGTCCGATCCTAAAAAGGGACGTTTTGGGGATGGGTAGAGGAGTGAAAAAAAAATTCCCTCCCGTGAAGAAGAGAAGTGAAATCCTTGCGAAAAGCAGCCGAAACAAAGCACCGGGGTGAAATGGGGGGGAGGGTTCTGTTTGTGTCAGAGGCCCAAGGCAACCTCTGTTCTTCTCACTTTTCGAAACCGGGCGCCAAGTTATACTAGAAGAGAGACCGCCTTGCGCAACAAGAGAGAACCAAGGGGAGGGAATTGGGGACTGGCCAACTAAAAAGCTCTAGTGCTTTCCTTTGTCCCCAGAGACGGAGTGGGACAAAAACATGTGAAATATCGGTTAGAGAAAGGGAAACTTTGAGGGGGGCTTTATGAAAATGAGGAAAGGAGGCAGTATTAAACGGGAAAGAGAGGTCAATTCCAAGTGACCAAAACAAGGGGAATTTCCCCTCCCCAATCCTGAACAGAAGGGTGAGATTTCGGACGCAGATAGAACAAGAGGGAGGGACAGCAGGGCAAGTATCTTCCAATAAAGAAAGGGGGGAAAAGGAAAGTGATAACTTTCTTTTACCGAGCACCAGGAAGCGGAATGAAGTAAGGGAAAAGCTAAACTGACCTTCTTTGAACTAAACGACCCTCCTCACGAATACTAAAGGAGGATCAATAGTGCAACACCTCTTCCCACGGGAGAAAGATCCAAGAAAGATGTTGCTCGTTTGCATGTTGAATATAGGGAAAAAACGAACAGTTCGGGGGCCAAGAGGAGTTTCTGAAAAATGGGCAATGAAGAAAGAAAAGGGGAGAAGAGAGGTATGAGGTGGAGCAACTTGCGAAACCGCAGACACTTGTCATGCAATAATGTCAGCAAGAAGGCCTGAGAGAAAAAAGGGCAAGTAGAGGCATGATTTAAAAAGCCAGACTGAGAAGAGGGGGGGACCCGCGCGAATTTGAAACCTCGATTGTTGAAGTTCCGGCGACACGTCACTCACTATTATTGGAAAAAGGGAGCCGGGGAAAGCTGGAGAAGGGGTTAACCAACCCATTCTCGGCGGGAAAGGGATTATGAGTGGGGGGATGAAAGTTCATAGGGTCTCGCCACTACACTACGATGGGAAAAAAAAAAAGAGTAGGAGCGCATTGGCAACCAAAACATGACATACAAGAAAAGGCTTGGTAGAGAAAGAAGGGAGTTGTGGAACGGACGTGGTAGCTGTGTTTAAAAATCGACAAGTTGTAACAGTTTTCTTCATGATCAAAATGAGAGGGAGAAAAAGTCATCTTTATCATAGGGAAAAAGAAGGAAAAGACCCAATCAAGGTAGTAAAGAGGGATTAGTCTTTTCAGGTGGTGGGGAAGAACAACCAAGAAGGAGAGAAACAGGCCCAGGCAGACTTAGGCTGAGAAAAGCGTAGCACACAGTGAGCATCCCTCCGCAGGGGGGGGCTGGACGTAAACCGTACGTCGGGTATAAGGACAGGCTCAACAGTCTTGAAACAATAAGAGAGACCAAAATGCATTGTTCCTGAAAAAGAGGGACGTGTGCGGATCACCGACGAAACGGTCGCCTTCTTTTATGGCGGGGAAGGGAAAGAAAGGAGATGGTCATTCGGGCATCCCATGCATCAGGAAGTAAGAAATCTTGGCAATTAATGCCTGGGATACTTGGTGCGGAAGGGAAAAAAATATCTAAAACAAGGGAACAAAATGGACAATCGCAGTCAACACGAATAAATGGTAGGGAGAAAAATTCCCGGCCAACCTAAATTGGACAGAAAAAGAAACTTTCAATTTCACGGCAAGTCCAGGCACGGTGTCTGACGGAAGCAGGCGAAGAGCGTTTTCTACAACAAAAACCCTTTGTCAGAAAGAACGTAATTGTCTCGTGCGGCCTGGAAAACAGGAAGGAAGTTTTGAAATAACGAAGGGTGGGTCGCACAAAGGGAAAAAAATTCTATACCGGCCATTTCAAATAGGCGACTGAAACAAAAGACTGATAGTCAGACACTCGCAAAGTGAGAGGGGTTAAAGGAGAAGGAACATGGGAACCCGATGCTATTCGCTTGACTGTAAAGAGTAGGCATGAAGGAAGTAGGGAACCAGCGCGACTGTCTATCAAACCAAGCAAAAGTCGCGTATACGTTCCATTTGATAAAGAAAAATTCGGCCAAAGTGGCAGAGATCGAGAAGATAACTATTCCTGTGGGTCGAAGTGAAGGGAAGCGCGAGAGGAAGAGGATGTTGGAAGGAACCTGTTCCCCCGCGGTGAAAGGGGAAAGGAGGGAGGAAAGATTCCGGGGGGGGGAGAAACAATGCGTTAGAAACTTCCCAGGGGCGTACGGGAAAAAGCGAAAAAGTCCTTTAGTTCCGAGGTGGGTGTGAAAAACGAAGGTCCAGCCTTAACGAATCTGCTACAGGGCAAGAAATTGAAAGTCTTGGTCGCGCGGAGGATGTGAACTAAGGGGAGAAATTATCGCCATACGCCTAAATGATGTCGGGGAGTGGAAATTGACGTCCAGCGCTTCTGAAAAGGACAGGGCACGTATCAGCAACAGCAACGGCACTACAAGGAGGGAATATGGTAAAAATGTGATAGACAGCTTATGTTCGCGCTGCAAAGAAAGCGAACTAAGGCAAAAAGGGAAGAGATACCAGGGTAAGCCTCACAGATTAAGAAGGATCCATTGGCAATTACTGTACTTTACTCGGATTGTAAGACAAAAAGGAAAGATGTCGAAATCGTATACTCCGTAACGGGGGGACAGAGAAAGAAAAAGAATGAATTGTATGCGCTGGGAGACGAATTTTGAGACCCCGAAAGACCGAGTCGATTACAGGCGGTGTTGTTGCCAGGGGACGAACGTCACCAAGAAAAGGAATAAAGCTAAAAAAAAAACAAATTGGAGTGGTCATTGGAATAAAAAAAAGGATGACTTGGGGCTTACTCTACTCGGCACGTGTGCAAATGAGAAAGGGAAACGTCAGGGGGCAGGGTTGGGGGAACACCGTACAAAATTACTTGGTGAAGAAAAAGTTATTTTGAGAAAAGCGGGGAAAAAAAAGGATGCCGGGCTCTTGTGTGAAAGCAGAGGACGCCAACAGGCCAGTTTAGTGGCGGAGCCTGGCAATGAAGAACAATAGGTACACTAATGAACCGAGAAGGGGGGGGTACACACCTTCAATCCGCTTGTTTCACATGGGCAGCGAAGAGAAAGGTCGTGGACGGTTCTAGAACGCAGAGGGGGCGCCAATTGGCCTCGAAGGAAGTTTACAGGTAGTAGGAGGAAGAGAGGCGGGCTTTGGGGTAAATCCTGACTACGAAGAAGGCGACTAAGAGGGGAAATGACATAGCGGAAAAGATTGAACTCCAATGTTAAAAAACGCATACTGATCTCTGCCCCTGGGAGAATGTCGATACAAAAAGGAAAATTAAAAAGCCTAGCTGGCACTTCCTGTACTCAGTGAATGTAGAAGAAGAATCTGAAGGCAACAAAAAGGAGGGGAAGAAGGGACGTGCCTGGAAAGGCAGGGCCCTTGAAGCAAAAGGAAAAAAAAGAAAAATGAGTTTTGGGGGAGTGATCGTGAGATCGGAGGGAAACGTTTTTCGGTCCCAGAAGCAGGGGTCTACAGAAAAAAAAAAAGGAAGGAACTATATATGTAGCCTGCCAGACGGTTTGGCACGGGGATTACAAACGCCATAATCGTTCTTGGAAGATAGCAACGCGAGGGCATAGGGGCATGCTTAACCAGGAAAAAACATAGAAAAAAAGGGGGGGTTGGAATGACATCAACAGTGGCTTCCGTAATTCCAAAGTGGCCTCAAAGAAGGAAAGTGGGAGGGTATGAAGCTTTTCGATAAAAAAAAAAGAAAGCATCTAAGGTGGGGACGCGTCTCTGGGGACAAACGCAGCAAGAAATCGAGGAGGGCTTCGTTGCCGTGTGGCACCGGATGAACGAAGTATGGGGGTCAATCTTCTCTATGAGTTGGTTGAGAGGTGTGGGGGGAAGGAAGGGGGAGACTCAGTTAGGCAAGGGGCAGTATATACTGTCGTCGTGAAAGGAAGACTCTTAGGTCCGACGAACCGAAGTGCAAGGGTGAGAGGGAAAGAACATAAGAGGAAGGCCCGGGGGTGGATCTTGGCTTTGCAAAGAGAAAATCTAGGAGGATGAGGAGTTTAAACCTCAAAATCACAAACAGGTCCCAAGACCAAAGAAAAAGCTGATCGGGAATTGTTGGCTTTATTCGCACAAAACCAAAAAAAAGCCCATACGATCTTGTTCCAATGTGGGCTACTCGAGAGAAGAAAAACAATTATCACGAAAAGGGGGGGGAACGGGGTCTACACCGAGCGTTAATTTATCTAAGGGACAGGGTGGGGGGTTCACAGTAGTGGGCAGCCGCTGGGTGAAGGAAAGAAACAGCGGCTCGGAGGGGGGGAGGGGGAGGGAATGTTCACCAATTTTGAAAAAAACTATTACGGGGGGAGGGAAGTTGCGTAGAAAAATCCGTTCTCGCATACCTCTTGAAAGGGGAGGGAATGGGGTCTCGAAAAAGGAACACCTATGGAGTGTAAAGATAATTGAAAGGGAAGGATTGGTTTTTAGGGGGCGTTGTAGTCCAGCGATCAGGTGAGCTTTTGGGAGCTCCCCGTAGGGGAAAAAGGACGGGAAAAATGGCGTCCAGACGATAACAGTACTGTAGTAACGAAGAAAGGAAAACACATCAGTGGAAATTGGGCGAGCAACCTGGAGGCGCCAGTTCTGCCCAAAAAAAGGAGACCAGGGAGACATGATTGATTCCGAGCTAAAAAAAAAAAAGTTGCGGAAGTGGGGAGAGGAAGAGCGCGCCTAATTGGCGGAACTTATCCGATTGGGAAGCCTGGTGCGCTGCACGCCAACCTAGTCTTAAGCGAGTGAAAAAGACGAAGTATAGGGGGAAAAAAGGGACATAACTCGGAAAAAGGCGATGGGGGAAGGAAAAAACGGAGGAGAGACAGAGAAGGCCGAGTGGCCTGTAACTTCCGCGGCTAATACTTTCTCAAAAGGTCTTTGCGGAGGGCTGGGCTGCAAGCTCAATATCCCTTAAATCTCCGTAAAAATCTGCCTAGTTCCGAAGGGGGGAGAGGGCACGGCCGGCCTAACACCATGGGGGCAGAAAATAACAAAGGTCGTTTAGCAAGCAGAATAAAATATATGGTGAAAGAGAGGCTAAAAGGGTTGGGGACTGGTCGACTCTCCAGCTGGGGCTGGGTGAAATTTTGATTTGAGCGGAGGAGAGCGAAACTAATTCACTTTCAAAAACCTTTCCATACGTAAAAGCCGGGCGCGCGACATGTGTCTTCAAGGGGACAATCGAACGCATCAGAAACCTAAGGGGAGGGAAGCACAGGACCTCCTAAAAAACACGGCAAACCGTCCGGCCAATGCAGATGTTCCTTGGTCGGTAACCATCACCTCAGCCTAGATAAGGAAACGTAGATAATCAATTTTTTACAGATTATTTAGAGATACCTTCACAGTTCTAAGGGTAGGAAGACCCTGACGCAAGCAAATAGGGAGCGCAAACTTGGCCATAGACTAGGCAAACGACCCTTTCTTGAGGGACGCCTAGGGGGGTTCATTTAAAAAAAAAGGTGAAATACGGTGAAGTCCACACCGAAGACAAATCTATTCGCGATACGGCGACAGAACACCATCAGCATTATGGCTGAGAAAGAGAATCTAGGGACGGAAAGATAAAGATGGCGGGGTTCGACAAGGCTACGGCGTATGCTGTGAAGAAAGAAGGATTGGATAAACATAAACTGTCTTCTGGAAACCTCAGAAAGGGTAGGACGGGTTTTGATTGAGGCGGGAAAGCAATGACTTCTCCGCATCAATCCGTGAAGCCTGAGGAAAAGAACTCGGGGCATAGGATTGCAAAGTTCTGGAGGGGAAAGGCCCAAGTGAAAAATCTGGGAAAGTGGAAAAGCGTATTGGGCAGGCAAATAACGAACGGGGAAAAAGGGAATCTAGAAAAGGAGGAACCCAATCTCTCTAAGTAAAAAAACTACCGGATGAGGGAAGGGGGAACGGGCAAAGGAAGCGCCTCTAGGGGAACGGAGTCCTTACCATAGACATGCAAACTTCATCTCGGCAGATGGGGACGCAGGTGACCGGGGGGATTCCGAAATAGGCTTCACTAATATTCCTCTGAAGCACGGAAAAAAGGAAACAAATCGTCGGCGCATGTTTGAAGTAAACACAATTTCCGGACGAAGTGTAGAAATCAGAAAAAACGGCCGAGGGGGACGAAAAGGTTCGCTATCCTTCCCAAAAATATATTGAAAAAACAAGCAACTTGGTGAACAAACGAACTTAGGAAGAGCTATATAGCTGATCCGATTAGATCCCGGAAGATGTAGAACACTGCCGACAGGATAACGATATCACGATCAAGCGGTACAAAGAAAAGAAGATAGTGTACAAGGAAAAGAGGCGCTAGACTGCCAACGTCTGCTGAAGAGGTTGCGTTTTGCTGTGCATATTCTGAACATCTTCCTACAAGCATGAGGTATTCGGAGGGGGAGTGACAGGGGGGCATGTCGGTCCTGTAATATACATGAAAAAGAGAAGTAGTGTGGGTCCTAAGGCGGCCCTTGAGCAATGAGAAAGAAATCCGCGTCCATTGACCTGAATAAGTGAGCCCGGGGACTATAGGGGGAAGGAGAGCTTGATTCGGAGTGGACCACCGAAACTTACCGAGCGGAAAGGGGGGAGAGATCCGTAAACAGTCGCCCGACATCACGCAAAAGTGGGGGACAGCTGATTGGAAGGGTAACCAACCAATCGGAAAAGGGGGGGAAACAGGGCTGAAATTGCAAGAAGAAAAAACGGGGGACTCTAGTATCTCGGGTTGCAAAACGGAACAAGCTGGGGCGTTGTGACGAAAATAAAGATTTGGGAGAAAAAAGGCACGTGTACTGTGTGCAGAAAATAGGACAGGGACTTTTTTAACCTTTTTAAGCATCAGAAAGAGTAAGTAAGCTAAAAAGCGAGAATGCAAATGACCAATCGCAAGGATTGCCCTCGAATTAATTACTTTTCTTGGTTGAGAGCCCGGCAACACACTGGCAAAATCAGACGTATCGGCTTCAAAAGCGCGACGGAAACAAAGGGGACCGAAAAGAGTTCAGGGGGAACCCTGGAGTACTTTCGGCGGGGTAAAGACAGGGCGCTGGAACGACCCCTGAGGGGACGATGTAAAGAAAAGTGCAAATGGGCCATTGGCAGGGGGCAATTGGCCCCGTCCATAGTCTGTGCTTATCACAGTCAAAAAAACGGAAAAATGTATTGAGGAAGAACCTAAATATAAGAGATACCATGCTCCGAATTGACCCATATAAATTGAGGAGGGAATTTAATGCCTTTGACGAGAGACACAGGGGGTCGGGGATTTAAGGAGAATGACGCATTTCAAATTCTCAGGAAAGCAGACGGGATGTAAAAAAGCTAATTCGGTCCCAACGAACCAGTTTACATAGACAGACTTTCATTAAAAAAATTCAGTTCCTTTTGAGGGAAAAAAAAAAAACGCTGAAGGCCGTCTCGTGTCGCTAACAAAAGGAGAGTAGCACGGCTGTTTCTAGTGATGCTGTAGGGAAGGAATCAAAATTTTACATTACCACATGTTGCCTCAAAAGGGAGCGAAGGGAACGTTCCGAACATGTAGCCTGCATTTTCATGCGAGTCAATACCCTTCTCAGATGGCTGGAAGCGCTAAAGGAGAAACCGCAGGGATCATTTCGTGACTATGCCCATGGACCGCTAATTCTGCTGAAGAAGGTAATCGTAGCCGGGAAAGAAAATAGGAATACGCGCAGGTTATCAAAAGCTGGAGGGCTTCTCGGTTAAAACAATTTTGAATCAATCTTCAATAGCTCGGGCCCCATGGGGGAACTACAGAGCACGTAGTGTGGGGAAGTGGAAAGAGACTGATTGAAACGCATCTGAGGAATGTCTACGCCTGGGGGAATTACCCACATTAGGGCGGTCAATTGTCAGGAAACTGGGAGAGCCGTATTATAACTCCACTTGGAGTAAAACGCCCGAAAAACTGGGGACGAGCAAATGTCAGCGGATAAGGGGGAAGAAACCTTCCGCATCAAGATCCACAGGGAGACGGGAAGGAAAGTATTTTGTCAGGATTGTAAACTGCAGCCACAAAGGGGCCGGGGCACAGAATTATCCCATCCTCCGCCATTTGGGTCAAAAAGGAGGATGTGTAAGGAAAAAGGGCGCATTCGTCGTCGTTAAATATTGGGTTTGGCATGACCCCCCAGAGAAGGAATCGAAAAAGCCAAGATTGAATTTTACTTTCAAGGATTGATATAAAGGAGGGGCATTCTCTTCACCCAATTAAACGATCGTCAAAGGACAAAAAGTTGACCGCACATACATCGGAAGGGGGGGGAAAATAAGGTGGGCCTTGGCAGTGTCCGCCGTTCTCTTTTGTGATTGTGGAGCCCTGTCGGGGAAACAAAAAACGGTTACTCAGTCCACGAGACAAACAGGGGCAGGGAAGAAGTGAAGGGGGGTTAAGACTCCTTTGCTAAGAAAAACGTCTAGGGAAGGAGAAGAGGTGAAGTGGTGTGCCCGGGCTTTCACAAGAAAAGTAAAGCTAGACACTTTGCGACTTTGGGGGGAATCCACTTCCGACAGGAGAGCATGACGGTTTAAAGCGGAGAGGCTCCTGATGATAAGAAAGGTAAAACGTCCAGGGAAAGTTGGTGGAGGGGGAAGAGGGCGTCCACGGATTTTCGTACACCGCACACATTTAGCAATCAGGCGACTCTAATTAGGATCGCTCTCAGCAGGGGTGCGGAGGGAGAAGTTTTACCCTCATAAACGCCGAATAAGTGGGGTTGGGGTTCAAATCAGCTGGTTAAGGGAAGACGAATCAGTGGAGTTGAGGAGACTGAAAAAGCATAAAAAAAAAAAAACAAAAAAAAAAAAAAAAAAAAAGACGAGACCTAATTTGCCTCTAAGGGGAATTCGTTACTTTGTGAACAAAGGAAAAATAGTTCATATAGGAAAAGTGTCTACTCGATCCACATCAAAATGCAATATGATCTCCAATGTCAAAAGCGGTGAGATTTGATAAAGTCGAGGGGGCGCATTTTCTATTAACAGTACCCTAAAGTAAAGGGGTCCCATCCTGGAAAAGAAGAAGGGAGATGCCTTGGGAGTAAGATGGGTCCCAGATGATCAGAAGAGCGAGGCGGCAGGGCCGGGGAGGTTCTTCAACTAAAAGCAAGAGGGAAGAGGTTGGAAGCGTTATCTGGATCGGATTAACGGGAGGGCAACGGGGTTCAGGATGACGAGGATTAATACTATAGGAATGACGTTTTTTCCGTTCAGTTGCACTTAAATATATTCGGGAGGTGAATATAGCGAAGCTTGCACTAATACTGCAGGGTATTACCAAAAGTCAAAAAGAAGGAAGGGCAAAAAAAATTGGTTCCGGGGACTTGGCGCAGGGGAAAAACTTGTAATTTCGTGGATGAAGGGGGATTGTTCTTAGCAAAGCGCAAAGCTGCGCAAGAAAAAGGGGGTTGCACTCCGTCTTAGGACAAGGAAGAAACGAGGCGCAGTGCAGGGGGGAAAGGAAAACTGAGGAGCTCCGGGCACGATTTGTAGCTTCAAGAGATGAGGCAAGGGTTCTTTATCGAGTCTCGGTAGGCGCAGTATAGACTTGAGGCAAGGGGAACGCTAAAAATCGGGGGCATCTTCGTGAGGAGGGCCGGGGAAAAAGGGCAATCCAAAAATGAGGGGCGCGGCTTGGATTCACGATCTAAGTGCTAAGTGGAAAAATTGAAATCCGCTAAAAAAAGGGGAAGCACTACCTTGAGGGAGGACAGAAAGCAACGATTCGTTAAGTTGGATAAGAAAGGGGAAAATACGACAGGAGAAAAAAAACAGGGAGCTCATGGGGGGGGACAATGTGGGTGTCAAGTCCAGGGGAAGACGAGTGGTGGCTGTCAGTAACATCGGAGAATTATTATGAATTGTCGGCATGCCTCTGGCGTGAAGGGAAGATGGAAAAAGGGCGTTGGGGGGAAATTACCCCGCGAAAAAAAGAGAAAGTGAGGGGGAGAGGAGGAAGGAAACACCAAGTTGCGCGAAGAAAAAAGAAAATGGGGTCGGTGCCGTATTGCATACTCAATGGGGGGGTAAAGGGGACGGTCGATAATGTTAAGATGAAACCATTGATACTCGCTAGAAGTATAAAAGAAAACCAGAGGAGGGGGAAGCTAAATGATCACAGTACGACGATGGGCCGACCAGGAACGTTGTAATGGCCTACGAATCAGGATCATTTTCGCGTAGGGACAAGAAAAAAGAAAGGTTCGAGGAACAGGCATTGCGTCCTACTAAAATAAACTTTGAAGTTTAGACTTATGTGACAAAAATATGACATCCAAATTCAAAAATCAACTAGATGGAGGTCGCCATCTCTCCCAAAGGAGTCCGAGGGTAAAAGACGACGGGTAGGCCGCGCTTGCTAACAGGCCAGTTTCAAAAGGCAATGGGGAAAGGGACTGCACTTTCAGGTAACTTAAAAAAAAGGCCGGGAAGGCCTTTCAGGGCTATGCAGACAACTACATCGTACTAACTCCGATTGGGAAAGAGAATAGCAATTTCGCGAGCTAAGGAACAAAAGGAGCCGGACGGAGGGACTCCAACTAACAAAACACGTATGATAAAGAGAGAAGGGCAAGGGGGAGTTCGCGCGCGAAGAAGGCCTGGAAGGAGAGTAAAAAATGAGTTGCGTGCGCAAATAGAAAAGGGCGCTCGGAGGGAAGGGAAAAGGGTCGCGCAAATGGCTGCAAAGCAATTGACACGAGCGGCCATCGGGAAAAGCGCCCAGGAAAGATCAAAAGGGGGGAGTAAACAAGGACGCAGTTTGTTAGCTTGAAAATGCCGTAATTTATGTTTGTGAAAGTACATATTGGCGCTCGTAACGAATTCACACGTGCCGCGTATGGAAGGCACAGGGGGAGTGCGAAAACATTTGTAAGTTGCGATTGATGCAAAGCTTCAATTAAGAATTCAGACACGCCGAAAAAACACGGGAACACTCGTCGTCATGGAAGCTCCAGGAAAAGAGAAGGTTCGGTAACCAGAGGTGTTCGCGAAGAGATCTAAGGATCAGGAGGGTCAATATCGCGAGGACCGGACAGGGAGAAAACGAAATGGGGAAAAATGAAAATAAGGCAAAGTAAAAATTTCGAATCGGAGTGAAAGCAACGGGTTGAAGAATCCCGTCCAACGACAGAAATTGGAACACGCGGCGTGAAATAATGTGAACAATCAAAACGGCGCGAAATCAAAGCACGATCTGGTTCCAGCAACACTCAAAAAAGGTAGACCTGAGGGGGAAAAGAAGGCAGAAGGTAAAGCCACATGTAAAAAGAGAGGCGGGGAAGTATGGCTCGTATCTGGAGGGAAGAGAGGTGGAAAAAGTAGATGGGGTCCTCCTTTCACGCATCACTAAAGGAATTGGGGGGGGAGGGCGAGACGCCCTCATGAACTTAATCGCCTCTACGGGGAAGAAATCGAAAAACAGCGCGACCAACCAGCAAGAGGGAATTGGATATGTTGTCAGAACTCGAAAGATGTTCAAGAGAGGGGAAGGGGCCGACTCGAACACGTGGCGAGGAGAACCCCGACTCGATAAAGAGAAACTCGCCTGAGCTAAACCCAAGGCTCCAAAGAACGCCCAATTGAATTGTCAGGGCAACGAAACGAAAGAAGACAGGGGGGAAAGACGTAGTGACAGTTTCAAAGATCACGGGATTGAGGTGATTCCGAATAGGCTTCAGCACGCATAGGGCCAGAGAGAGGGAACAGACAAAGAAGCCAAGGTTTGAATTGACAAAAATTCCGGAAAAAAGCTGAAGTACCACTCCTCAGAGGGAGGTTGGAGATCTGTACACGAAAGATATTGGCACGTGCCAACGCAGTGAACGTAAGGGCTTCTTCGAACCTAAGTAAGAGGTCTTATACCTGCCTTCTGACGAAAACAACGAGAAGGAAATCAAAATACTCAAACCGTAATCATAGGGTACCCGCGTCAGAAAACACGGGACGACCTGCAAAGAAGGTAAATGCGCAGGGGTTGCGTTTTGCGTGCAGATTAGGGCAAAAGTTAAGAGGGGAAAGATCAAGGATTCGTAACGTGTCGGGTTCCTGTATAGAAATAGCCAAAGGGCGAAAGAGATCAGGGAAACAACCGCGCGGGCAGTTAAGAAAGGTTGCAGAGGGAGCCGAGTCGGTATGAAATCTCACCCTAAAGTGTAAGCCGCTGCAGAGTCCCTTGATCGGATTTGGACAACGACCCGCTGAAGCGCTAAGGCTGCGGTCCTTCATTCCACCCGGCATCAAAGAGTTTCAGAGCGGATGGCCAAGGTTTTTGCACTGAGGGAAGGACCAAACCCCAAAAACCATGCTAGATGGGAGGGGAAAAGAGGGGATTGCAATAATGCTTCCCCACTCCTGTCCGCTGAGGCGGATTATCGGCTCCTGTGTGCAACCAACTGAACAAAGAGACTTTTGCGGTGTGACGAAAAAGGATTGTGGAAAAAATAAAGTGGGGGAAAACTAGTACCCTGTACGTTAACCTTAAAGGCCTAGGCGGAAAGAAGTCGCTGAGAGAAGAAGGAAGGCCACTGAAGAGAGAAAGTTTGCCCTCGTATTAATTTGCTTGGTGAAGGAGAAACGGGACAAAGCTGGGAAAAGGCATCAATCAACGGTAGACCTCGTTCGAAAAAAAAAAGGGAGAAAACGAGGTGGTTTTGTGGGGCATCAATGCCCCAGGTGGTGTCGGACCGCGGGGGGAAAGGACGGGCGGGTATCAGCGCCTTTCAACAACCGTCTTGAATGAAAGGGACAGTAATAAGGGGTGAAAGGGGAGATTGTTCGTTGACTAAAGAAGGGGAGAGAGGGCTTACGATAAACGGGCTTCATGCTGATGAAAAAGGCAGAGCTGTCTTCGGATCCTCATTCTTCAAAAGAGTGATAACATTAAGGAGGGGGGAAAGAGGACAGTGCCTTTGATAAGGGATCATGGAATATTCAGGGACGACGAGAGACGCAAAGTTGCGGAAGGAAAACAAAGAATGGAAAAATGTCGGAGGGGTTATGGAAAGGGAAGGGGGCAAAAATTTGCGCAGCTTCAAGGGACAGAGACAATTCCGAAAAAAAACGTCAATTTCCCGTTGGACTTTCGATTAAAAAGTCTGAGTGGGAGATGAACCTTGGGGGAACTCACGTGATAAAATTGGCACCCACCCATTTCGGGCCGGACCAAGGGGGGGGGGAGGACGGGGGGTTTCTCCCCCAATATCAGAGCGTCTAAAGGATCAGGCGAGGGAAAAAGTTTTCCTTCAACAACC
>Ga0179593_1815058_pt1 | contig 14242 bp, 21 predicted proteins | sample CZODoug2_1_08_16_FD_185931 | JGI IMG/M metagenome (GOLD analysis project Ga0179593, IMG submission 185931) | Vadose zone soil fungal communities from Angelo Coast Range Reserve, California, USA - CZODoug2_1_08_16fungal (PacBio error correction) | ecosystem: Environmental > Terrestrial > Soil >...
TGGACCGATGGAAAAGCTCTTGGACGGCCAATCTTGGGGGAAGGAAAAAAAAAGTAAAAAAAGAAAGGGGACATCTGAGTCCGCCCGGGCAGAAAGACTCATTCGTAGGAGGGGGGGTGGGACAGGGGAGAGAAGGTCTTCACTTTTTGGCCGGGGGGAAAAACACGTTCTTTCTGGGTGGTGGGGAGGGAGAGGGAGCGCGTTTCAGCTCACAGGGGTTCCTTGTTTCAGGAGGGCCAAGGAGGGGTTTAAAGAAGGGAGGAAGAGGGCGATTGCGGAGGCTGAGTTTCCCAAGGGAAAACTCGGCGCAGGGGGAAAAGAACAGGGGGGCCTTTATGTCCCGTCGAGCTGGGGGGGGAAGGGTGGCGGTTTTGTTCAAAGTGTCCCACAGGGGTGCGTTTCAAAAAAACCATTGGTTAAGGGGGGGAAGGAAAAGAAGGAGGGGGGGTCTGGCTTTTGCATCGGCAGAGACGCAGCGGTTTCATCGGTACTAACACGAAGCGGAAGGGGAAAAAAGGGGACCGTCTATCCGAAAGACGGCGCCGGGCCCCCCGCCTGGTGCCGGGGTTGGTGCGAAAAAACGACAGAAAGGGAATCACCAGGGAGAAGCATCCTCGTTGAGTTATAAGGAGGGAAAAAATAGGATGCAGGGGACTTATGTCGCCTTCGGGGGAATGTCGGGGGGCGGCCCGGCGGGAGAAAAAAAAAAAAAAGGGGGGCCCCGCTTTTTCTTGAGCGGGGGGGGAAAAAAAAAAAAAGGGGGCGGCGGCCAAGCTGGGCCGATTAACAGAGGGTCGGGATGCTTGTGAAGGAAGGGGAAAAAAGGGAAACCGTTCCGTTGTTCCGGGGAAAAAGGGCCCCTGTGCGCAAAGTAGGGCGTGGGAGGAGGATGCTCACTAACCTGCGGGGCGCCTCCGGGGGGGCAATCAGTTTTAATGGAGGGAAGCAAAAAGAAAGGGGGGAGGGGAGACACCGTTTTCAAAAGAAAAGAGAAAAAAAACGCGGGGACACCGTCTGAAAAAAAAAAAGATCCGCCGTGTAAAGCCCGAAAACCCCGGTTCCAGCCCACCGAATAAAGAAAGTTGGAGGGGCCCTTCGTTTGTGGCTTTTGGCGGGGCAAAAACTGGTTACCTTCTTCGAGGAAGGGGGAAAAAAGAACGTTTTCCTTTCCAAGTCCCCCGGCCGGAGGTGGCCCGGGAGGAAGGAGGAAAAAAACCGGAACGTGGCCGGGTGGCTGGTCCCTCTAAAAAAAGAAAAAAAAAGGCTGCTGGCCGAAGGGGGAAAAGGGAGCCTTTACCTTTCATGGGAGAAAAAGACAAAATAAACTTTCCCTCCCCGGAACATAGGCTGGTCCCGCGCAAAAGGGTCTCCGCACTGCCCCGGCGTGGAAAAAGGCTTTGCTTTGCACTGGGGGGAGGGAAGGGGAAAAAAGAAAAGGGGGGGAAAACGTGTCTGGTCCACGTTCCGGAAGAAAAGATCAGCTGCCTAAAACGAGAAAAAAAACTCCTCGCCTTGAAAAAAAAAAAAAGGGAAGTCTAGAAAAGTTTGGTCATTCTGCCCGGGGGTTCCTTGCGGGGGGGAGAAAGAAGTCTTTCTGGGGAAACAGTGGCGCCTCCGGGGGTGAAAAAAAGGATCGTTTCCCCTGAGGAAAGAAAAGAAATAAAATAACTTGGGGGGTTCCTCCCCACCCTGAGGGCTCGTTCCTCGCAGATAGAAGTCCCTCCTCAAACAAAGGAACCAACCAAGACTGAACCTTCGGTACACGAAAGCGGCGTCCGTGCTGTGGAAAGAAAAGAACGCACCATCTCACCTGAAAGGAAAAAAGAGAAAACTTGAAAACCGGTTCGCGGGTCAACATCCAAAAAGGACGAAACCCGCGGAAAGAAAAAAAGGGACCGCAAGGCGGATCTGCGATGAAAGGAAGGGAAGGAGGGGGAGAAGCCAACGTACGCCAAAGAGCAGAAGGGGATCATAAAGACCTACCCTTGCATACGCTTCGAAAAACCTCCGGCCAAAGTCAGGAAGAAGGCCCCCCCCGAAGCCTTTTGGGGGGGGAAAAAAAAAAACAAAAGGCGTCCTCCAGTGACTAGCGTTGTACTGGGGGGGGAAAAAGGGCGCGCCGAGATAACTGGCACCGAAAGTGAAAAGGGACTCTCCCCACGAATGAGAGGAAGGGGGACAAAACGTGCCCTGGCCCAAGGGGGTGGGAGTCCCCGCACCTTTATTGGAAAAGGGGAAAATGATGAAAAGAAAAAGGAAAAAATATCAATATACTCCTCAAAACGAGAAAAAGGGAGAGGGGTGGGAAACCAGGCTGTGCCTCCTGTTTCCGGGGTGTCGTACCTCGCTCAGGGGAAAAACTCAATTCCTAAAGAAATAGAAAGAAAAGAGGGGGGGCGAAGGCAAAGAATCAAGAAACGTGGAGGGAGGCGAAAAGGATCTTTCCAGGGTGAACAACCAGTGGTCATTCTATGGGGAGTCGCGTAGGGAAAACTGACCAGGGAGGGAGGTAGAGGTTTTTTCACGACCCCAGGGAGGGCGTGTCGTAACCGGAAGACCTGAAAAGGGAAAAGGGATGATAAAAACATATCCCGCAAGATCAAAAGGAGACCGGCCAGTTGAGGAAAAGAGGGGGAAAGCGGGTTGAGACGAAGAATGGAGGGGGGGAAAAGGTGGAAGGGGAGCTGAGGCATGCCGTTGGCCCGTGGAAACAACAAGGGGGCCGCTCCCACGACCATCAGGGGGGCAAAAAGGGGAACACTAAAGCGCGAGCCGACCAGGGGGAGGAACTCCCGCGTCCAGGCCGGAGTAAGCGGGGTGAATTTTCGGAAGAACGAAGGGGAAAAGTGACAATGGGAGACCCACGAAAGAATGATGAAAAGGAAGGTATTGTCACTCATACTCTTCCGGTTGTAAAAAAAACGACTTCCCGCCAGCGAGGAGGGCTGGAGGAGGAAGGTCAGACCCTTATCCCCAGGGCCCTCGGGCAGGATAGAGAAGAGGACGAGGTTGTTCCGCATTCCAGTTCAGAAGGTTACGAGGACCGTCCGGTTGAGGGTTTGGGGTAAAAAGAAAAGTCACGAAGGGGAGCCCGTCCGCTGTTCTAAAAAAAGAAAAAAAAAAGAAAAAAGCCGGTCCGTCAATTAGAACTTAAAATAACGATGGAAAAAAAGTGGGGAGAGTTTTTTCTAAGAACCCTCGAAGGGGGGGACTAGAAAAAGGACCGGGCCCAATTCGGCATCTCGCCATAAGATGCGGGGGGGGGGGGAGAGGGGCGTGGAAATGAATTCCTGCCGCATTTGTCATAGCAATCTCTCTCAACAACAACCAAAAAACGGATAAAACCGGCAACCAAAAAACAACTGGATAGCAAAAACGGGGGTTGGGGGGAAACACGAGGATAGAAGTACTTCTATGTACCAGAAAAGGAAAAGAAAAAAAAAAAAAATGTTTGTGTTTTTTTTTTTTTTTTTTTTTTTAAAACAAGAGATCATCCCCACCATCATCTTTTATAGGGGGGGGGAGAGATGGGAGGCCCGGTCCCGCGGTATTCGAACTAAGGAAGAAAAAAACCGCGAAGTTTTCGAAAGACTCTTTCTTTGCGGATTTCCAGACAAAGAGTTGGAAGGGAAGGTTCTATCTAATTGGAAAGAGGAAGGAAAAAGCGACGGCCTCCCCAAACAAAGGGGGAGAAAGGGAAGGTGACTACCCAAACCCTCAACCGAAAAAACGGTTTGCTTTTAATCAGCAAGTTAAAAAAAATTCTGACTGAATTCCTTACAACGGGAAAGGGAGAAAAAAAGAAAAGCGGTAAATCCGTAAATCGAAGGGAAGCCCTGGGATAAATTGGGAATCAGGGAAAACAAGGCAGACACTCGCTATCGATCGCTCTAGCCTGCGGGAATCCTATCCATGGGACGAGACAACCTTTGAAAAAACAAACACCAAAAAGGGAGGAAAATTGAAGAATCATTGCTGATCTTGGGGGAGGGGCGGTGGGTCGCACAAAGGGGCAAACCGTCCTCGGACAGCGTCTCCGAAATTCAAAGCCCGGACCCTTGATCGCATCCCTCATTGGGGAAGAAATGAAAGGATAATTCCCCCGGCAAGGAAAGCGATGGCAGATTACTGCGGGGTGTAGGCTCCGCGGGGAAAAAAAAGGGGGACCGTTTTGGTGTCTGGGGGGTGAGTGTGTAAGAGCCCTCCCCCCCAGGGGGAAGGTTGAAATACAAAACCAAACTTCATCCTCAAATTAAGAAGATCCGTAACTAAAAAGGGAAAACATAAATCCTTACTGTCTGAAAGGATGATTGCGACCATGACAGGAAGAAACCTGGAAGTAAGGAAACCTTTCCTCGGAGAACTTTTGGGTGGGGGACAAGGGATTTCACAAATGGATCCGGTAGGGTCCACTACGAAGAAAAAAAAAGAAAGCCAATTGTTCGGGTCTACCATCGCGAAGCCAAGGAGTTTAAACAAATTAACCAGGTCCAGTGAAAGGAGAATAATCCCTGAAAAACTCGAAAACGTGTGGGCGTGGTGGGGGACTTTAGGGAGAAAAAGGGGGGGAATTTTTTTAACCCAACACACGACCCCCTCCGAAAATGCTTCCCACTTCGACAAGGAAAACCCACATCCCTTATGCTTGATTCTTTTTTTCAGGGAAAAAGCCCGCAGGGGTGGCGCCACTTATTTCTTTGGGGTGGTCTGTTTTTTTGGAGGAAAAGAGAAGGGCTTCGAATTGAGTTTTGGGAGAAGAGCGGTACTAACTCGAAAACCGGAGTTTACCGGAAACAAACAGAGGGAAAAACAGCGCAAATTTGCGTTTGGAGAGACTCGGATATTGAGGAAATGCCAATTGAGGAAGAAAAGAAAGGGGAAGCCACTAAAGTGCGGGGAACGGAAAAGGGCCACCTGGGCTTCACGGGGCAAGGGCCGGGCCCCCGGCCCGACGAGAAGAGAAAAAAAAAAAAAAAAAAAAAAAAAAAAAGGGGGGCCCGAGCAAAGGCCGGTGCCCCGGCCAGACTCGGCGAAGGCCCTGGTCCCGGAGAAAAAAACAGTTACAACATCTCGTACGTGGGAAAGTGCGCAGCGGAAAGGTTGTTTTCTGCCCCACCAGGCTTTCGTGTTCGGGGGGGCCGGCGCAAGAGGGAGGGGCCGGGGGGGGGGGGCCGGCGGGTGCCGGAGAAGGTGATTCCAGGTGTCGTTCCAGGAGAAAAAAAGGCGAGGCTCTTGTGCGTCCAGTTTGCTTCTCGTTCCAAAAAGAAGGAGGAAGGGGGATGAACAAGGGTCATTAGTCAGAGCGCCGCACCGGCCGGGATGTTGCCACAGCCCAAGGGGGAAAGGGGGGGGGGAGAGCTCCGCCACGTGAGCCCCGGGCGAAGGGGTACCCCCTCCCTGGGAACAGGGGGGAGGATGTTTATCCAGAAATGTTATCTCTTTTTCTGGCTTCTTCTCTTCAGGAAAAGTCCTATGGAAAAAGTCTCTCTTATAGATCTCTTTTCGTTTGAGGAGAGGTTCTCTTCTTAGCTTGGTGGCGTTGGGGCTCTTTCTACGGGGGGGGAGGGCCTCGTTCTCCCCGTAAAAACACTGCCAACGGCCAGAGAAGCTGTGGGGAGAAAAAACGGTCACGCAATTCAGGGGGGTCCAGCTGGAAGACCTTTTGAGTGGGGAGGGGGGGGGGCCCGGCAAAAGTTGATAGGCTATCTACACTATCAAGGGGTTTCCAGGCAAATCAGTTGTGTTTCAGGAAGCTGTCCGGGCGCAACAACTCCCGAGGTGCACCCTCAAAGGGGGACCAAGGTGGTGCCCAAAGCTCGAGGATCTTACAAAGAAAAAGGGGGGGGGATCCCCTGAAAATAAATCCAGCTAGATCACCCGGGCCGTGATACGGGGTTTCCAAACATCGAGGCTGTACCAGTAGTTGTCGACCCTTTTGGATTCGAGCGGCGCATGTGGGGGCGGAGAAAGTGGGATTGGTCTCGGTGGGTAGGGGATCCGGCAAATTGAAATCCTCCAGAGTGGGCGGTATAATCGCCCAGTTCCGGGAGGGGGGGAGGAAAGGGACGGTGCCAGTAACTTGTTCAAATCCCCTTTAAGGCCCCAGGATCCCTCGCATCAAAGGTTCCGCCGCAGAAAGGGAGGTCCATCCCGAAGAAGCCATTTCCGTCAGTTCTCGACGGAGAGAAAGTCCAGAAGAAGTCTGTCCCACTTTTGCCTGTCCCAATCCCCTCAAAACAGCCCGGTCTCCTGCTAAACAGGGGGCCTCTTCCAGGAAAAAAAGGAATCCGGGGGGTTATCGTGGGACCATCACGGACCCCCTTCGGCGGAAATTGTCTCCAGGAAACACGATCCTACGTCGCCAGAAAGGTACCTTCAAAGAGGTACAAAGTCCCGCAGGAAAAAAACCTCCTTTCAAAGACGTACAAACAGAACCGCCTTCGGTCCCAGCCCCCCCAGGCAACCAAGCCCACGAAACCCTCCAACTCCGCCCCTTTCTGAGTTGGGTCCCTTTGGAAAATTCCTCCTGAAGGCAGATCTTTCTCAATGTGATAAAGGTGTGCCCTGGGAAAAAAGACAGAATCCCTACATGCAACGGAAAGAGAAATCCCGGGGTATAAACTTCTTAACAAAAGGAACGGGGTGGCGACACTTAGGGGAAAAGGGAAAAAATCTCATGGGGGGGGAGATCCATCATCCACCAAACATTCAGAGAGAAACGTCCGCGGGACAACTCCCCTTCGAGAGGAACCTTTTTTATCAGAAAGAAATACACGTTTCCACCTTCACCCCTTTTCAAAGGAGAGAGAAACTCCTTCCTCACCCCCTCAATCCCCCACAAAAAGCCCCTATAAAAGGAATAGGTCCATCCTAAAGGGGGGAATTTTCCAGAAAAAGCCCCACAAAAAAGGAAAAGGACTCCCAATCCCCCCGAAGATTGCTTCCCACCAGAGACTATACCCGTTAAAAGGGGATGACCCTGAAGCCTCCGGGCAAGAAGGAAAGAAAATACCTTCCCGAAAAAGGAGCCTACATAGTTGGAGGTCATCAAATCCCCATTCAGAGGAAAAGAAAACTCAACGAGGGCGTGAGACTTCTTATTGGGAAGGAGGTCTACCCGGGGGGAAAAGGGAGGGAAACACCGCACCATCGCCAGGCCCCAGCGGGCCCTCTCCGAAAAAAACTCCCTAGGGTGAAGATCCCTCCAAGAAAAAAACACTCCTGCAACTCGACTAAGGAATAGCCCGGGACTCACGTTCTGGTTTCCTCCGCAGAAAAAGGACAAAAACACCAAAAAAAAATTATTACCCGCCTGGCTTGATACCCCTTCTTCCGAGGGGGATCCCACTGGGCCACGAATCCCCGAAAACCGCCCACCTCCCTAGAGGGCAAGACCCCTCCCCGAGTCCCCGTGAGGGTGGGAATCCCTCTCCCAAAAGAAAAAAACGGGACACAGTAAAAAAAAAACCCTCCCACCAAACTCATCCACTGGGAACTCCCTGGGGTCTATGAAAAAACTCCAGGGAAATCCTACTAGGGAACTAAAGGAACAATGTTTCTTCAAAAAAACCCATAAAACGCCCCCAACCCAAACGCGCGACCAGGCATCAAGAGGAGAACCCGTCCAGAAGGGACACGACAACTAAAGAGAGCGACGGTCTTGGGAACAAGCGGATCCCTCGCAAAGTGAGGGTGAAACGAAGAAAACTGTTCCAGAGTCGAAGGGGGAACTTTTTACCAAAAGGAGGTCTTTAAGTAAAGTCAAAAAACCAAAAAAAAAAACACAAAAAAAAGAAATCCCTTCTTCTGGGAAAAAGAGAACGCACGGTCCTCTTAAAACATGAACACGTAACCAATCAACTAAGGGAGGTTTAACTCTTAAGGGAAAAAGCTTTATAAAAAAGAAAAAGGAGTGTTTTTCATCCCAAAAAAAAGTGTTGTACTTCACCAGGGTCAAAGAAAACGTGAAGGACAGCAAAAAAAAAAAAAAACCCATCCTCCAACCAAAAAAAACCCTCTTTTCGGGGGGAAAAAACACCACCCCCGAGCAAAGAATGGTCAAAGAAAAAAGCCCCTCCGACGAAGGAGGGTTTGGTGTTGGGAAAGGGCGGCCCGGGTCCCGAATGTTGGGGAAAGGAGAAGCCCGGGCGAAGGGCCAGCCTGAAAAAAAGGGGCCTTCAAAGAAGGCTGGGGTGCAAGATATTTAACACAGAGAAAAAAAAAAGACTAGCTTCATTCGGGATTGGAACCAAGGGGATTCTCGGGAACTTTGACACGGGGAAAAAAGTCTTCTCAAGTAGGGGAATCGTGGGGCGGAGGCTTTGGGGGGAATCTTTGGGGGACTTATCTCAGTAAAAGGAAAAGAACGTCTGGCGGGAAAAAGAAAAGGAAACCCAACTCCCTTCTTAAACGAAATTACATCCGGGAGATTGGAAAGGGGGGAAGGTGCCCATGATGAAAATAGGGAGAAAGACCGAGAAAAAGGGAAGATCTCCTAGAGAAAAAAAAAACACAAACAAACAAACGTATTTGAAGAGAAAGGAAAGGGAGAATCCTTCTTGGAGAAGGTATTCCGGCCCCTAATCATCAGGGGGGGGGCACCTTCTCACGAGGGGAAAAAGGGAAAAAAAGTTTAAAAAAAGAGAAAAAAAGCGGGACTATTAACAAAAAAGTAGTCAGATGGAAGAAAAGGGGAAAAAAAAAAAGGAAGGTTCCGTCAAGAAAAGAGAAAGTGAGGAACTCTTGCAGCGATGAACGATGGAAAAAAACTATATTGCCACCTCGGGGAAGGAAGTGGCATTCTCCAGGGGGGAAAAAGAAAAAAAAAAGGGGAGTATAGTTGGGCATCCTTGGGGACATCTTAGCCTCCCCAGGGAAGCAGAATTCCGGGGGGAAAAGAAAAAGATCCTGGTTACGGGTGTTGAAGGAAGGTCTTCCTAAAGGGGGAATTCCGGGAAACACTTTCTGGCAGGGGGGGGGGGGAAAAATTTTGAAAAAGGGAGAGGGAAAAGGAAAATCGGATGGTGCTGTTAACGGTTTTCCCTCGGAAACGAAAGGAGCCGGGCTGTTTGGGACAAAGGAGGTTGCACAGCCGGGGCGGAAGAGGGAGAATTGGCGAGGCTGAGGTAAAAAAGAACTCGGGGGGGAAAGAAGGCGGCGGGGTGTTGCAAAAACCAGGGGGCCCCGTGAGGTAGGAGGGGAAAAGGAAAAAAAAGTGATTCTGTTTGGCGGGGGGGAAAACGTTTTTCTTAGGGGCGTGGTCCACATGTGGAAAGCCTCTTCTTTGGGGAGAAAAGGGGAAACAAATCTTCATCCTGGGTGTTTGGGACGCATCTTGTGGAAAAAAAAAAAAAGATCGTCAACGGGGGTTCTTTCAATGGAAAAAGCCCTGAAAAGTCTTCGAGTGAGGGGGAAGAAGAATCTGTCTGGTTGCCAAAGAAGGGGCTGTCCTTGCCAAAGAGGGGAAGTGTGTTCTACACTCTTCAAGGGGAGAAAAAAGCCCTCTGGTCCCTCACGAGTCTCTGGGAAAGTATAATGTCTTGCTGGGGGAAGGGAAAGGCCGCCTATAACGGCAAACTGGGCTGAAAGGGGTCCGTCTTTGGGTAGTGCCTTCGGAAAAAGGTACGTTATCGCGGCTGGTGGGGGAAAAAACCGTCTTTGGCAGGGAAAAGAAAAAAAGAAGGAACCTTCCTGGGGGGGGGTCGTGCTGGCAAGAATGTCCTCATACGGGAATCGTTCCTGGGGGGAGGAGGGGCCTTAGGTGCTACTGGAAAAACCGGTTAAGGGGGGGGAGTCTGTTGGAAAGGGGAAAGGAAAGCCCCGGGGGCAGGGGGGCGGGAATGTTCCTCGGAGGGGGGAATAAACCTCGGGGGGGAAGGACGCCGTGGGTTTCCTCAGTGCAAAGAAAAAAAACCATAAAAAAAAGGCCTTCTCTGCTTGCAGCTGAATCGTGACCAAAAGGGAAAAAGCGCATGATAGGAAAAGGGAGGGAGAGCCCTGGCCGGTTAAAAAAACCAAGGAAAAGACTAGCGGGCAGGGGGGGAGGGACGGGTTACTGGGGGAAAACTGGTTCGGGCACCTTTCAGGGGACGCTTGTGGGAAAAAAGAAGGTTTCCAAAAAAGTGGGGGGGGGACTTTGCCGTCACGGCAAAATGATCGTGGAAAAAGAAAGGCCCCCGCCCCTAGAGGGGGGAAGGTGTGTTCCCCCTCCTACAAACTCCCTTCAATGGGAGGAGTTCCCCCGGGTAGGAAGGGTTAAACCCGGTCATGTGAGAACGGCTGTTAACCGGAAAAGGAAACATCACTAGAAAGAAAGGGGGGAAGAACTCGTCCTGTAAGCGTGCGCGGGGGGGCCCCTTCCTTGAACAAGGGGCCCCTTTCTTGAGGGGGGAAAGGAAAGGACTTCCCGGGGGTATGGGGGGCCCACTTTTTGGGGAGGCCCAAGGAAAAGGGGGGGAAAATCAGCTTTACATCAAGGGCGTCCCGTGGAATGATTTCAATGGAGAAAAAACTACGGAAAGGGAGGGGCCTTTCAGGAGGGCCTTCCTTCCACCAGGGGAAAAGACTTGAGTAGGGGGTCGTTTATATCACCAAAATTCTGGAAAAGGGGGGAAGCGCGGACGAGGATCGTGCCAGGGCTGGAGGAGTAGGAAGAGATATGGGATAAGGGGAATGGGGGGGAACAGTGGCGAAATAGGGAGGAAGAGAATGAGAATGGGGGTGGGTGGAAGGCTTGAAGGCGGATGGAGGGGAAGGGGCAAAGGGAAGGGGGTGGAGGGGGTATGGGCCGGGATGGAAAAGGCTAAAAAAGAATTGCGTGGTGCGAGAGTGAGGAGAAGGGGAAGGGGAACGGGAAGTGATGGAGGGAGCAGGGGGGGGAGTTCGGTTCTTCTGAGAGAAAAAAGGGGAAGCTGTCTTTGTCCTAAGCAATCTGGGGGAAAGGGCATTCTGCTCGTGGAGAAACCTTCACAGGAAAAAAAAAAAAGAAAAAGCGTGACATGCAGAGGGACATCGGAGGGGGGAAAAAACCATCTTTCTTCCGGGAGGGGAGGGGAAAAAAGAGAACGTCCCTTCAACGAGCGCAACCTGAAGGGGTACCCCTTTCGCAAAAGGGGGGGAAAAAAAAAATCCGCGCTAGACAAGGACTACCCCTGCAGGGATGAAAGGGGGTCCGAAGAGGGGGGAGAGGAAAAATGAATGATTCCCATCCGGGGAACAAAAGAATCCAACTTACTCCAAGCGGAAGACCTCTACTTTACCAGGAAAAGAAGAAGGGGAACTCCCTAAACCGGGGAACCCCGCCTGGCCAAAAAAAAATTTCTCCGAAAAAAAGAAACTTTGGGTGGCCACCAAGAAAAAACCCCGGCCCCTTGCAGACAAGGAGGACCTGCCTTTAAGAAAGGGGGGGAGCGCGAAAAAATGAAACGGGCACCGCCGGTCAAAGGGAGAGGGGGGGGAATCTCTTCGGGAAGGAAAAAAGAGAAAAGGCCCCCCTTGGTGGAAGTGGGCCGCAAAGGAGGGGGGAAAGGTTCCCATTATGCCGCAGGGGGGAAGAACTCAAACGCATATTACCTAAGGGGGGAAAGGGTGGAAAGGGAAAGGCGGTTGTAGTACCGACTCTAAAAGGAAGAAGATCGAAACTCAAGGGAAAAAAACCTATGAAGGAAAAAAAAAAGGAAAAAGAAAGGAAACGTGTCGAGTGTAAGCCGTGGGAGGCGGCCGGAAAAGAGAAGAGGGGAAGGGAGGGAAAAAACCCGAAGGGGGGGTTAGCGCGGAAGAAGGGTTATTTGTACTCAGGAGAAAAGGGGGGGGGGGAGAGGGTTCACGAACCCATTGAGTCGTTTGAGGGGGGGGAGGGAACCGTAACCGGAAAGAACGGAAGGGGGGGTGCCGTATCACAGAGCCAAAAAAAAGGGAGAGGAAACGCGCAGGAAAGGGCTTCATGTCCAAAAGGGGAGATGAACTAGATTATGTGGGGGGTAGGACGCTGATTATGAGGGCGGTACGGGGAAGGTGGTTTTTGTAGGGGAAAGCGCTTCTCCCCAAAAAAAAAAAAAGGGGGGCCTCTTGCCAGAGCCCGAACCGACCCCGAGTCAAAAAAAAAAAAAAAAAAAAAAAAGCTGAAAAAAAACCAGCGTCAATGCCGTAAGGAGGGAAAAAGTAACCGAGCGATCCAGGTGGGAAAGGAAAACGATGGAAGAGAACGTAACGGTGACAAAAAGGAGGAAACGAGACCCGAAAAAGATCCCGCAACCAAAACTTCGGAACATAACTACTGCTGTTTCTGTAAAAGCAGCAACAGAGAAAAAGGCGGGGAGAAAAGGGGAGAATCCCCTTATTCCCCGGGGAAACCCCCCTAGGGCCAGGTATCTTTCGATAACGCCGTAGACCAAGCTAGGGCATTCCGCAAGGGAAAAGGGGGGGGGAAAAAGAAAAAAAAAAGGAGAAGACCGTCCGGTTGAGGGTTTTTGGGGCACCTCCGGGACGAAAGGGGGGGAGCCGTCGCTTCTCAGGAGCGAACGGGGAAGAGGGGGATGGAAATCCTCAAAAAGAGGGAAGAAGAAAAAAAGATTGGAAGTCGAATACCGCGGACCGGGAACTCTCGGAGGAAGAAGAGAATGCTGGTTGGATGATCCTCTGGAGGGAAAGAGGGGGACTGCCGCATTGTCATAGCATCTCGCGGAAAAAAAAAAAAAGAAAAAAAAAAAAAGGGCCTAGACCATGCCGGCCAAAGGGAAATCATTTAAACAACAGAAAAAGAACCATCTTCCTATGGCTAGACCTGCCGGAAAGGGGGGGAAAAAAGGGAAGAGAAAGACATAGAAGGGTTATTTAGAACTCCTCCAAAAAAACGCGAGTGGTCGACTGAATTCTGAGGAAAGGGAAGAAATTCTTTCCTGTCGAAGCTTCTTTCTGCGGCGGGCCAAAAGCGTATTTTTTTTTTTAGAAGGGGGGGAGGGGGGGAACCGGGGAAGAGCCTGAAGGAAAAACGGATTTTCAAAACAAAAGGTAAAAGGGATGTGCTAGGGGAAAAAAAAAACTCCAAACCGACGGAAGAAGCACGGGGAGGGAAGAGTACCTTCGGACTCGGGGAAATGAAGGAAAGGGAGAATGTATCTGAATAAAGAGAGAAGGAAGGGAAAAAAGGCCCTGGGATTAGGGAGAGGACGGCCGAAGAGCCCGCGGGACATGGGTCGGACGGGGAGGAAAAAAAACAACCGGCAAATCTGATTGGGAAGGGCATGTTTTATTGCAGGAGCGGGGTCCTCCCCGGGGAAAAAAAAAAGGGGGGGGTTCGGAAGAACATCTGTCTCCGAAATTCACCAAAAAAAAAAGGGGAAGGGGGGAAAAGACTTGAAGAATTTCCGGGGGCCTGAAAAGAGGGGGGGGGGGGGAATCGATGCATATGAACTAGGGGGGGTCTCCTGGGGGGGGGAAGAAGGGGGGGTTGCCCATGTCTTTCGGGAAGGAAGCGGCCCCCCGAAAAAGTGTGGGAAAAAACCAAAAAAGGCCACTGGCCAAGCCCTTATCAGGAGACGAATCCGGGAAAACCATAAAAAGAAAACCCGTCCCTACAAGGGGGGGAAAAAAAAAAAAAAACGACCAAATTACAGGAAGAAAAAAAGGGAGAAGGGAAAGGGGGGAATTCCCTCTATCTTGTGGGAAGGGGGAAGAGCGTTTTTAATCCAGACAAAGGAAGGGTTCCAGGATCCGGTTACGACGTAGCCCGCAAAGAAGCCAATGGGGGAAAAAAACCGAGACTCTACCAATGCCGCAGAGAAACAAATAACCAGTTCCAAGGGAAAAAATCCAATCAACGGTGCGGTTCGGCGGCACTCTTCAAAAAAAAGGGGGAAAATTCCCTCCACCAAAACCCGCAAGAAGTCGGAAAAAAAAAAAGGAGGGAGTTGATTCTTCTGTACGGACTCTTGAACAGCCCCAGGAAGAAGAAAAAAAAAGACCAGAGGTTTTCCTGGGGGGGGGGATTTTTCGTGTGAGGGGGAAAGTTTCTTTTGGGAGAAAGGGAGGGGAGTGGAGTCTTTTTCATTTTGCGAGATTTCTTATCAGGCGGCGGGGAAAATAATCCTTCTAGAGCAAAAAAAGGGGGAAAACAAAAAACAGCTTCCAAAAAAAAAACAAGCGTGGAAACTGAGTCCTGAGAGGAAGATCCCCTATTGATATTCTGCACTGGGATTGATGGCCAATTGCGGCCAATAAGGGAAAGAAAATAAAGTGCGGGGAC
>Ga0179593_1322920_pt1 | contig 14241 bp, 8 predicted proteins | sample CZODoug2_1_08_16_FD_185931 | JGI IMG/M metagenome (GOLD analysis project Ga0179593, IMG submission 185931) | Vadose zone soil fungal communities from Angelo Coast Range Reserve, California, USA - CZODoug2_1_08_16fungal (PacBio error correction) | ecosystem: Environmental > Terrestrial > Soil >...
CCGTCCCCTCGCCTCCCGGCTCCTAAAACACACCCATTCCCTCTGTCCTCGCACGCAGACCCCCTCCGCTACGGGTCTCCTGTCGTGCGCTGAGCAACATGCGCTTCCCTGATCTCGCGTCCTCCCCCCTCCCCCTCCCGTCGTCCCCCTCTCGCGCCTAGCCTCCTCGCTTCTCATACTTGCAAGGTCCACCGGGTCCTCCGCACCCCACCGTCCTCGCCCCACCCGCCCCACCACAACGCATCCTCCCCCCTCGCGGCCCCCTAGATGTCCGTTGCCCCGGGGTCCTCCCTGCCCACCCACTCTGGCCCTCACACCTTCGTTCACCCCCTTCGTACTGCCCCTGCTTACTCGTTCCCTCCTCCGCGCCCGACCCCCCCGCCCCCCCCCCGTTGACGACATCGCCGAGCCCCCCCCCCCCCCGCCGGTTCCCCGGTCCCTTCCCTGCATCCTTGCCCCCCCGCCCCCCCCAGGCCGTGTCCCCTATCGCGAGGGCCCACCTGCACCCTCGCTTCCTACGCCCTCGGGTCCTCAGACTCGGACCCCAGCTCCTTTGGACGCTGCCACGTCCCCCTCTGGCGAACCTACCCCTGTGCCACTGGCGATCCTACAGCATGTTCGCTCACATCCTCGGCCTCTCGGTCCACATGCGCGCCGCGCATCCCCTCACTCCCCCTTCCGCCTCCTCCGCCCCCCCCGGTCACCCCTCTCTGATCGCCCACTTCGCCGCGGTCGCTTGGGACCGGCGCCCCGTCTTCCGCCTCTCCCCGGCCAGATCCACCACGTTCTATACGGTACGAACTACCTCCTCCCTGATCCCCCTACGGTTTTCGTCCGCCGCGTCCTCTCTGTTGACCCGTCCTCCTCGTGTTAACTCCTTATTGCCCCATCCGTCACTTCTACCGTTTCCTACTAACCCCGTCGCCTCCTACTCCACGCTCGCTCCGCGTGCGTCACCGTCCCGCGCTCCCGCGTCTTCCCCATCTTCTCCGCTGCCTACCCGAGTTGCGCCCCCCTCCGCAGCCGCACCCCCTCACGGTCCTGCTGCCCTCTGGCACAACGGCCGTGCTCTCACCCATCATCTAGTGGCCCCGGGGGTCCACACCGCCCGCTCCCGTGCGTCCGCGCCCCCCCCCCTCCCGGCTCCCTGTCATCTGGATCTCGCCAGGTGCACTCGCACCCGCCATCGACCTCCGCCCCTTCCGCCCCAATATAAGCGAGCACCCGACTGCTGCCCCCTTCTGCCCCCTTCCGCCGTCCCACCGCCCCCCCCCCACCCTGACTCCATTCCTCGCTCTCCCCCCCCCCCGCTTCTCGCACTGCCCCCTTCCATAGCACACACACACCCCCTCCCGTCCCTCCCCCGCACTTTCGCCACTTCCGCCCCCCACTACATCTAGGCCAAGTGGGACTCCTGCGCACCAATATCTTAACGCCCCAATCTTGGCCCCCCGACTCCACGGGTCCGAATTGGCCACGCCGCCTGGGTGCGCAGTCCGAGTACGCCCCCCACACCACCCTCATCCTCCCGCCCCCTCCCGCCCTACCTCCCCTGCCCCTCGGTCGCCCTTCTGCCATCCCCGCCCCCGGTCCACCTCCTCGCCCGCTAGCCCGCGCACCCCCCCCTTCGTCCCCCCCCGACCGCACCGCCACTCCCGGCCCCCTCCCCCCCCCCCCGGCCCTCCCCCCCCCTTTCGCCCTCGAACCTTCTTTCACCATCACCCCGCGTCGGGTCTTTCCCCCCCCACCGCCCTCCTACACTGCGTTCCGACCTCCCCCCGACCCCCTCCCTCCCCCCTTGCCCCCGGTCCCGATCGTCCGCGCTACGCCGCCCCCCCCCACCACCCTCCCCTTTCCCCCCCCTGCCCCCCTCCTCTCCTTCACATTCCTCCTAGCTACCTCCCCTCAGCTGTCTCCCAGGCTCCCCGGTATGGGGTGCCGTGGGACGCTGCGTGCGTTGGGGGGCGGTGGGGTTGTTGGGGGTCGTCCCCGGCGTGGTCTCGCTGTGCGGCGTGCTTCGCGGGGGGGTGGGGGAGGGGCTGGTGGGGTGCGGGTGGGGGGGGATGGTGTTGTTTCCGGGTTGGCGGCGGGGGTGTGGGGGAGCGGGGGGTCCCCCCTTCCCCCATAGCCTCCCCCCCCCTACCTGGTCAGCCCCTACGCCTTTCTTCCCCTCCCGGCCGCCCCTCTCTCCCCTCGTGGACGTTTCCCCCTCCATCCGGCCTCGCGCCCGCTTGTCCTCCCCCCACAGCTCCTCGCGCGGTCCCCCCCCCTCCCCCTCAGACTCCCCCCCTGCTCGTGCTGCCCCTCCCCCACTACTGACAACTTCTCTCCGCCGCCGCCCCCTTACCTCTGCTCCTTCCTACCCCTCTCCTACTGGCCAGCAGTCCTCCCCTTTCTCGGCCGCCGTCGCCGGTTTACTGTGCGCACAGAGCACATCAATCCCGCATTTCGCCGAGACGTCTAGCCGCCCCGCCAACTCCCCTCTCTCGTTGCCTCGCCACCCCGCCACCCTCCGCGCCCCCTCCCCCTCGCCCTGTCCGGTCCCCCCCGACCCGGCCCAGCCCCGCCACGTCGCACGCTTCAACTGCTCCGGACGCGACACGTCTCCGCCTCCCTCGTCGACACCCTCCTCCGGGCTCATCCCGCCGCCCCGCCCCGCGCAAGACCCTTTTCCGCTTCGTGCCTGGCTCACGGCGGCCCCCCATCCCTCTCTCGAACCCCCCCCGGCTCCATACGCCCCTCCACGCCGTCCCCGGCGAGCCTCCCCCGCCCGTGGCCCACCCCCCCGCCCTCCCTCCCTATCTCTGGTTTCCGTCTTTTTCCCGCCCCCAATCTCCCCGTCCCACTCCAACCCCTCCTCGCAAGCCCGCCGGGGCCCGTGGTACTACGGTCCACGCCTGTGCCCCCGTCCCCTGTCCCACCTTGGCTCCCCACCCGTCGACCCTACTTTTCGCTCCGCACTGCCCCTCTTCCCCTCGCCGCCCGCCTTCTACCGCTCCCGCCCCGTCTCGTACTCCTGCTGGACGCCTCCCGTTGTGTGTCCGCTGCTCCCCGCTGGCCTATCCCACTCCCTCTCCGCTGCCCATCTCAGCGCCCGCTCCCCTCGGCCAGCACCCCTCTCCTGGCATAGTTCCTGCTCTCGCCCCCCCCCTGGCGCCGCCCCGGAGCGAGCCCCCCCCCCCTGCGCTCCACCCTTCTTGTCACTCGGGATTCCCGGTCGCGCCCTCTTCCTACATTCAAGTCGTCCCCGCTCTCGCCGCAACGGGTGCCTGGCTCCCGGCTTCTCCTCCCCCTCATGGCCCCTCCGCCTGCAGCACCCCCCCGCCTCAACCCGCCCCACTACGAAATACCCATGCCACTCCGTCCCTATCCCCTACGACCCCCTTCAGATCCACCCGTCCTCCCTCCACTTAACACCCGCACCGTTACCGAAAGTGGTCCTGCCTCCGCCCTCCCGTGGTCCGCCGCCGCGTGCTGGCGACCTCGCCCGTCTATCCCCCATGTGGAACACTCCGTCCCCCCAGCGCCTACCCCCCCTCCTCGCCACCCCCCGCTTCTGCACCTACCTCCCCCGCCCCTCCCCACTCCTCTCCCGTCCTCCCGTACCGCAGCCCCAGCCGCCCTCCCACGGCCGGGCGCTACCCCTCCGACACTCCCCCCTTGCCCGCGCCCGCCCCCCCCCGCCACCGCACATTGACATACTTTTTTGCTCCCCCGGGCCCAGGATTGGCCCCTAAACCCTCCGGCCCGCGCCACCGCCCGAGCTGCCAGATCCCGCCCCCGGCTGCCGGGCGCGTGCCCCCTCGTCGTGGCCGCCCACACACCGCCGCCCCACCCACCCCGCCGACGTCAGCGTCTTTTCGAACCTCCCCGCGGGCACCGCCCACGTACAAGGCCCCCCCGATCCCCCACGCCCCTCCCCCGCCCTGTGCCGGTAGGCGTCCCCGGTTCACATCCCGCCTGGCGAAATGCGCTTGGGCAGCGGGCGCCCCGCGGCGACACGACTCGGCTCGCACGGTTGCCGCAGCAAGGCGTCACGCACACACTGGCCGCCCCCCGCTCCGCGCCGGCCGACCGCACCTTACGCCACCTTTCCCCGCCAGCATCCCCCGACTCCGTCGCCCTCCCCCCATCGCCCCCTCCCGCCCCAGGTCACCTCACTCGCCCTCTTTCATTGGGACCCCTACTCGGGGCACCCTCCTTCCCCTTGCTCCACTGCCCCCGCGTCCTACGCCTGCCGCCCCCTGATCGTTCCTCACGCCTAGCCGCGCTCCATCCCTTCCTCTCCCTCTTACCGCCCCCCTCCGTCGGTCCAGCGTCTTGCCGCCCCACCACCCAGCCCCCCCCAGGCACCATTGCCCTGCGCTCTCCTACCAGGTAGCACTATATTCTGCTCGTTATCTTGGGCTCCGCTCCGCAGCCACCACCCCCTCCTAACCCCTCGCCCGCGGCGCCCCACGCCTCAAACGCCTCGGCCGGTGGCGTCCCCGACCCGTGTCTCCGCCCGTGCGCCTGCCCCTCACTCCCCCCTCCTCCTCCCCCCCGTTGGTCGGCCCCGCCCAAACCCAGACTTCAGTCTGGCAAGCAGTCCCCTGGCCCCCGCCGTGCCGCCCGCGATGCTGGCCTACCCTGTCGCCCCCAGGCTCCCCGACCCTCGCGCGCCCCGGCCTCCTCCGGCCCGCCTCACCTCCGGCGCTTCTAGCACTCCGCCCTCTCCGCTCCTTAGGGCAGGTTCCGTCTTCCCCTTCTTCCTTCCGCCCATTCCCCGCCGACCTCCCTCTCACGCCTCCCTCCGGTGGTTCCATTCGGGCCCTACTCAGCATGCTTTGCACGTCTCTCCGTCCTCTCCAACTTGGGCCCCTCTATCATCTATCTCGGCCCCTCCCCACCCCTCCGCTCCTCGTAACCCAGCCCTGTCTTTCCTTCGCCGGTACATGCTCCCCATCCTCACTGCTCATCGTTTTCTCTTCTTTTTGACCCCCCTACCGCACCTCCCCTCTACCCCACCCGTCCCCCCATCTTCCTGCCCCCTCTCTACGCATTCTTTGGCGTTCAAATGCCCTATCTTTCGACCATCCCCGCTCTCTTCCGCCTTCCTTGATTGTGCTTGCTCGCTTTCGTCTTCTAGTCCTCGTCCGCCTTCACCTGTTCCGCTCCCAACTGATTATCTCCACCTTCTCTGCTCTGCTCCGTCCATCCCTCCTCTTCGTGCCTTGGCCGCGCCTTTGACTCGCTGGGCTCTTGTCCTTTTTTTCTTTGCCTGCGAGGTGACGATCTCTCTCCTCAATACATCCTTAGAACCCCCTTCCGACCCATCTTTACACTAAATCCCCCCGGCCCAGCCCCTGTCTTTCTTTCACGTCTTTCCCCGCCGCAACCACTCCGACTTCCCCACCTTTCCCTCTCCCACCGTCCTCCTCTACAATCCAGCAAGTTACACCTTTCATCTCACCTCCCCTCCCTCCCCCCCCGCTCCCCGGGTAGCCCTGCGCCACCGTTCGCGGCCCCACATGCGCCCAGCACTATCCCATTTCCCCCCACCCTCACTTCCCGCTCCCTTCCTTCCTCTGCCCCGCTCCCCTGCTCCCCACCGGTCTTCCACATCGCCACTCGCCCATGGCCCCACCGCAGTCCCCCACTGCGAGACCATCCCTTCACCTGCGTTCGTCACGGGGACCCACGACCCGTAGCTCTCACCCACCGTGTACAGGCCCTCGTCCCCCACCGCGCCGCCCGCCCGCGCGCCGCAACTACACGCGGCGCCTACCCCGCCTACTCTGCTGGGCTTCCCCCCATGGACCCCCGCCCTCCAGACGTCCGCGGCCGCGGGGTGGCCAGTGACCCAACCATGCTGGCAGTAGCGTGAGCACCAGTCCACCCCCCCTACCCAGTCCACGGCCCCCACCCAACCGCGGGCCCTCTTTCTCCTGCCCAGCCCCGACCCCCCCCGGCCTAGGCGCCCCCTGGCCGGTGCCAAACCACCGCCGGTTGCCCCGCCTCCGCCCCTCGCCAGCGCTCGCCTCCACTCCCCTATAGCCTCCCGCGCGTGCCCCACTGCCACCCCCTACCCCGGCCCCCGCTACACGCGCCCCCTACTGCCCCGCACCCCCCCTCGGTCACCCTCTCCCCCCCCCTTCCGTCCCCCCCCCTGGCCCCCGCATCTTAGCGCCCACCCTCCTGCCCTTCGTCGACCGCTTCTTTCTCTCACGCCCCCCTCACTCCGCTCCCACCACCCTCCAACCCCCATTTCTTATCTACTCGCCCCGCCCGCTCGCCACTTCACGCCCAGTCCTGTTATCTCGCACTCGCTCCCCTCTGCCCCCTAGCCCAGGGCCTCCTCCCCCTCCGCTTACCGACCGCGCCGCCCTCCGGCTCCCTTCTGCCCGACTCGCCGCGGGGGCCCTTCCGGCTTCCCTGCTACTCCTTGTCCTTGCACCTTCACCGTGCCCCTTGCCTCCCTCGTCTTCCCCCCCTCCCTACTTTCCCCCTTCGCTCGTGCGCGTCCCGCCCCCGCTCGCCATCCCCCTAGGCGGTACTCGGTCCCTCGCCCCCTCCCGCTTCCCGGTCCCGCTCGACGGCCCGCTGACTTGCCCCTCGTTCCCCCTCCCGTTCCCCCCCTCACCTCCTCCGCGCCCCCTCGCGCACCCGCCCCTGCCCGGCCCGGCTCGCGGCCCCACTCATTCCCCCAGTCGCCTCTCTACCCGACCCCTTCCTTACGAACCCTCCTCAGAATGCCCAGCGTCCATCGGCCTTCCCAACACTACTAAACACACGACCCTTTTGCCATACCCCCCTCCGCCGGCATTCTGCCACGCCCCCCCCCGGACTCGCACGGCCGCGCGATCGCCCCTCCCGCCCTCCCCCCTGTCCCGCGCGACCCTCCGGTCCCCCTGCCTCGTTGACCGGTCTTCACGGGGTCATTTACATTCTCCCGCGTCCGTCGCAATGTCACCTCGGGTTCCCCCCCCGCCCTCCATCACCCAGAGCTACCTCCGGCCCGAACCGCCATCCCGTCCCCCGCCGAACCCGTCTTTCCGCCCCCCCCGCCCCCCCGGGCCCGATCCTGCCCCTCCCTCTGCCTCCCCTTTCTGTTCGTCACCCCATCCCGCGCTCCACGCCCTTTCCCTCCCGCCGCCGACCCCCTTCTACGCGCCCTTATGCCCTTCCTACCTTCCTCCTCGCGCCACCCCCCGCCATTCCTTTGCTCAGTCCTTCCCTCCGCCCCTCCCCCGCTGGTGTGCCCCCCCACCCCCCCTGCTGGCCCGTCCCCCCCCTCTCTAACGCCCGTCTTCCAACTGGAACGCCGTCCGCCCCGGGCCTCTCGCCCCGCGCCCGCTCTGCTCGATTTTCTCTGCTACCCTGGCGGCTACGGCTCCTTCCCGCACTCGCGCCCCCGGTCCCTTCCCCGCCGCATCCGCCCACCGTCTCCGCAATGTGCCGTCTGCCGCTTGGCGCCCGCTATTCATCGCCTGCGTGCTGCCGCCTATCTCCTCTTCCCGTCGAACCCTTACTGCCCATACTCTCCCGTTGTTACCCTCTCATGGCGCCCGGTCTCTCCGGTCTCGATCCCATCCTCCCCGTCCTCTCCCGCTCCTTCGGTGTCTCCGCTATCCGTCCGTCCCTGCCCCGGCCTGACGCCCGCCCGCGCTGCCCCTCTGGGTTCCGTACCCGCACCGTTGCTACCCTCGCCCGCTCCCCCTCCGTCGTCCTTTGCCGGCCCCAGAACCCCCTTGAGACCCCTCTCGCCACCCTCCATCCCCTACCCCTCTCTCCTCTCCACCAATCCGCCTCTTCGATCGCCTTTCCCCCCGGTCTCACCCCTCCTCCTGCGCCCACTAGTCCCGTCCCCCCGTTGTTCACCACCGCCTCCAGACCCCCGCTGTTACCCCCTCCTGCACTCCCACCATCGACCCCCTCAGCCTCCTGTGTCCCTTCCTTTCCTTTGTCGAACGGATCTCCTAGAGTGCCCTTATTCCGCAGCCGCCTGCCTCGGCCCTCTATCATTGTCCACACGACCTAGATAGTTCGTTAAACCCCTCTTCTCCCAGGCCGCTCACCGGCGCCTCCCCTGCGCCCCGCCCCGCCGCACTGCCCTTTGTATTAATGCCCGCTCCACGGCACGGACACGTCTGCTCGCTTCCCCACGTCCCCCCCCCCACCCGCCCCCCCGACCCACTCCGCGCGGCCCCACTTCCATCCCGTTCCCCTTCCCCCGCAGGGTGCCTCCCCTCCCGGGCATCGCGTCCGCCCCTCGGCGCCGTGTCCTCCCCGCCCCTCGCCGCGTAACATTTCTCCTCAGTCTTGTGTACCCCCCCTCCTCCCCCTACTCCCCGCCCCCCCTCCCTTGAGCCGCCCCCCTCCTCCCCTCCCATCGTCTAGGCGTCCCGCGCCCCCTCTTCCGCGTTCCCCGTCCTCCTTTCTGTGTCGCGCTGCGCTTCCCCCTCGCATGTCGTACATCTTTTGACCCCCCCTCGACCCCTTCCCCTCCCATCCCCCTCCCACCCCCTACCCTATGCTGGCCTCGCGCGTCCACTCGGCTGGCCCGGGGCATTTGCTGGGCGCCCCGTCCACGTCTGCCCCATCCCGCCTGCCATTAAGCCTCTCCTCTTCTTCCCTCTCTTTCGTCCCCGTTGTGCCGCTCCTATCGTTCGCGGGCCACGCCTACCCCTGCCTCCCGCTGGACCGCTCTTTCCCCCCGCGCCCCTTCTGCCCCTCTCGTCCCGCGCTCCGTCGTGAACAATCGTGTCCCTCCCCGCACGGCCCCCCCTCCTCGCACCCGCCCACCCCCCCCGGGCCCCGCCGCGGGCATCGGGCGCCAGCCTCCGCCCGTTGCGTCCTGACTGCCCCAGATCCCCCCCCCCTCCCCCTACGCCCGCACTAAGACTCCATGCCTCCTGCGGCGCCACCCCGCCGGCCCTCCCGCCCGTACCCTCCCCCCCGCGCCCGCTCCTCCTGCCCCCCCCATGCCACCCTCCACCCCTCCAACCCTCCCCAGGGCCCCCCGAGTGGCCGTGATCCGCGCGTCCGTCCGCATCGCCCTCTGTTCATCCATTTCACCTCGGGCCCGTGCTCCTCCCTCGACCCCCCCACAGCCCGCCGCCGGGCCCCTCCCGGCCCTGCCCCGGTCGCTCTCCCCACCCCGGCCGATCCCCTCCTCCGCCTCATCCCCCGCCTTTTCCCTCTGCCCACGTCTCCCCCCCCCCCTGTCCGCCCCGCACACCCCAGCGCCTCCTCCCCCCTTCGTCCTCAAGTCCTCTGACACTCTCCTTGACGCAGCGCCCCCCCGGCCGTGCGGCCCCCCCCACTTCCCCGTCCCCCCTGATCTCGCATCCCCCCACCCTGCATGTCCCCCCTACCTGCGCCCCACCAGGCCCGTCCCCCGCCACCTGGGCACCTTCCCCCAAGGCTCCCCTTATCTGGGGTACCGCCTTCCCCGGGTCCCGCCAGCCCACCCGCCCCCCTCGCTGCCCACCCACCCCTTCTCGCTTATCTCCTCCCCCGTCTCGCCTTCCCCCCCGCTTCCGCTTTTGGCCCTCCCGCCTCCGCCTCTGCGCCCCGTTGCATCCCACACCCCCGCACCCCCCACCCTCCGTGGCCTTCGCCTCCCACGCGCCCGCGCCCCCCACCGCAACGCACGAACAACCGCCCCCCCGTCCCCGTCCTCCTTTCGCGCGTCCTACACCCGGCTGGCGCTCATCTGCTCCTGGTCCCATCCTCACCGCCCCCGACTGCCCCAGGCCACCGTCACCCCTCCAGCGCAGCCGCTTATTCGCTCTCCCGGTGGGTGCGCCCCGGCGGACGCCCGCCCCCCACGTCCCCCCCCTCCGCCCCGGCCCGGTCCCCCCTGCCGGGCCACCTCACGAGCTCACCTCTCTGCTTCCTCCCGCCGAAAACCGCTAACTCATTCCTAGAAATGCTTATGCCCCGCTTCCCCCCCTCTCGCCTGTCCCCCCGGTCCCTTGTTGCGCCGACCGAGGGGCCTACGGACGCGCCCCCCCCCCCTTCCCCCGGACGGACTCCGCTGGCCATAGTCACGCGTGCTAGCCCGTTCCGCCGGCCCTGGCGCCCGGCTAGCTCCCCACCACCGCCTGCGCCCTGGCCACGCTCAGCCTCGCGAACGAAGCCTCCTTGAGTGTTGCTTCTTCCACACCTACCGGGCACATCCTTGACGTTCCGGCCCGACTCACCTCGCGCCGCCAAGCCGGGACACCCATTCCGACCCACTCCCTACGCCCGCTCCCGCCGCCCCTCGTCCTACCGGGCACTGGTCGCCTTCCCACCCTCCCCAGACTTCGCGCGCTCTGGGTTCCCCGCCGCCCCTCCCGCGCGGCTTCCGCGTTCATTCAGCTCCCCCCCCTCTTACCTCCTCCCTCCCTCCGCCCTCCCCAGAAATCGCCTTATCCTCAGTGAGCCACTCTTATGCGGGCTCCCCCCCCACTGCCACGCCATTCCTCCGCCTCCCACTTCGTCCCTCGCCTACACACCTTTCCCCCCACCATGCGCCCGCCCCCTCCCTTCCCCCGCGCTCCACGCTCGTGGTCCCCCCCCCCCCTCCTTTCCCTTCCCACTCCTCTCTCGCTGGCGGGCCTCCGATGCCGGTGACTTTTGGCCGGCGCCCCCGGGCACGCGTAGCCCGCTCTCGGACCTGCACACATACATGGGGCGCCCGCTCCGACGGCGAGACCGCCCCCACCCCAGCCGCACAGGCCCCAGACGACCCTGGATCGCCATGCCGGCGGCCCCCCACCTCTGCGTCTTCCCGCTCCCTCCGCGCGGGGGCCCCCCACTCGCCAGACTCCGCCCCACACGTGCCCTCCCGCCTGCAACCTTACCCCCGTGCAGCTCGGCTCCGCCCCCGCCCCGCATGCCCCACGCCCCCCCCTACCGCTGGCGCACCTCGCCGATGTGCCCACCTTCGGCCCCACCACCCTGCCGCCCTCCCTGCACTGTTCCGCCCCGCCTACCCCCCCCCGGCGCCCTCCTGTCCTGGCGAACTTCCTGGCCGCCCTTTGGCTGAGCACTCGTCCGACCCCTCTACCCAGCCCGCCCGCGAGCGGCACGCCTCGTTTCTGCCACGGCCGAGCGCCTGCGCTAGGGTCCCCAGCCATACCCGCCGCTGGTCTCCCCCAACGAAAACCGCGGCGTGCTTGCGCCGCCCCCGGCGACCCACTCGACCCCCAGTCCCACCCACCCCGCCCGCCCCCCTGCCCCCCCTCTGTCACGTTACCCAGTGAGCAGCCCCCTCCCCTCCCCTCCGTCCCCATCCGTCCGCTTCGCCCCGTCTCTTGCCGCCCGTCGCAGGCCTCACCTTCCGAGCCCCCTCCTCTGCTTCCCTGGCTCCTCCGCAGCGGCCCTTCGGACCTACACGCTCCTTCCGTGCTACCGCCCGCTGCATGCCAGCCCGCCCCCCCGCTCCGGCGCCCCTCTGCGTTCGTTTCCCGCGCCCCGCTGTGGTCCTGCTCGCCCGCAGGTAGTTGTAGCCCCACACGGCTGTCAGGTCCGTTCACCTCCCCCGGCCCTACCTTCCCCCGTGTCAATCGAGCACCACCCTGCGCTTCTCAGTGTGCCCCCCCTCGTCCCTCCCCACCTTTCCGTCAGTCGCGCTTGCTCTTTCTTTCCATTCCGGTGTCTCCCTCCCCTCGGCCAGCTCCTGGGACGCCGCAGACCTGTGGCCTGTTTCCCACCGCTTCTTGCATACCCTGCCCACTACCTTCCTCGGACCCCTGTGGTACTCCCCGCCGCGCTGTACCGCGCCCGGGGTCCTCGGGATCTCGTCCCATCACCCTATTGCCTCCCCACCGCCCGCCCCCGCGGCCATCCGCGTGCCTACTCGCCAGCGCAGCGCCCTGCGCGGCGCCGCGGCACCCTCCTCGTGTCGGCATGTCCCCTCCACCATCACACTTCCGGCTCATTACGCTCGGCCTGCTTCATTCCCCAGGCCCCCCGCTCTGCGATCAGCCACTATCCCCGCCCCCGCGTACGCGCCCGGGCGAGCGCAGTCCCCGTCCCACTTCGCGTCTCCTCTGCCCCCCTCCCCGCGTGCCCGCGTGGCGCCCCCCTCATCTACCTCTTCGGCGTCACTCAATTTTTGCCGCTAGCGCTGCCAGCCCACTTTCCTCCCCCTCACTTCGGCCCCCGGTCCTCCTCCCCCTCCGGCGACCCGCTCCCCGCCTCCAGTCCCCTCCCTGCCCCTCCATACACCACCGCGCCTTGTCTGACGCTCGCGGCCTCCCCCCCATTCTCGTCTAATACGGCCGCCCACGCGTCCCCACCTCCCTCCTTCCTCTGTTGTCGTGCCCATTCCCCTCCGGCCCGCCGTTCTCGCCGAGCCCAATCCAAGCCATTCATCCGAGTACTGGCAGCCCGATCCGCCTTCATTCTCCGGTGCGTCTTCCAACTCACACACCGGAGCTCGCCCACACTGCGTTAGCATGGATCGGCCCCCACTGACTGCGCGGCTGGGCCGCCCCCCTCCGCACTGTAGAGGCGCTGTCCGGCACCCCCGCGGCCTCTCGCCGCGTCCCGCCCACCTACTACCAGCCCGCCCCCCGGCCCTCCTGGCCCTCCATCGCTCCCTGGGGGCCTCGCCCCCCCGACGCCGCCCACGCGCGCTCGTCCCCGCCCCGGGCCGGCTGTCTCTGGGTTCTCTCCAACCGACCCTCACCAACCCCTTCGCGACGCGCGTCCCTGACCCGCCCCGCTCCCCAGCCTGTGCGTGGGGCTCGACTCGCGGCCATCCAGTCCCGACACATCGCCCGGCAACCCCCCTCGCCCCTCTCGCCAGCCGCAACCTCCTCCTCCCCCCGGCCTCTCCTCCCCGCGGTCCGCCCGCCGGCAGCCCCCCCCGCCCTCGTCCCCCCGCCCCGCATACCTGGCCGACCATTCCCGCAAGCACAGCCTCGTCCCGGGCCCCGGGGGGTGCGAAGGGATCCCCACTCCACTTCGCGAGGAGCCAGCCCTCGGTCAAAGTACTCCGGGACAGCCACCCTGGTCCTCGACTCCGAGTTCTATCGCACGCCCGCGTCCGCATGTAGCGCGCCCTTCGTTCCCGCTCCCCGGATCCCGGGATCCGGCACCGAGAAGTGCCTCCCCCCCGGCCCACTCGCGGTCCAGGCGGGCTCCCTCCCCGTGCCCTAGCCCCGCTCGCCTACCCCGGCGCCCTCCCCGCTACCCCTCCTACTCCCCTCGCGCCCATTCGCTGGCCCGTGTTAAACCTAACAAACTCCCCCCCCGCCCTTCCCGGGCGCTTTCCCCCTCCGGCGTACGGCCTCCGACCCGCCAAGGCTCCCACCTCCGTGATCCCCACCCGGTGATATCTTACATGTCCGAACCCGGTGCATCCCCCCTCTACCCACCCGCCACGGTCCCAACCCCTTCCTATCCCCTGCCCCCAGTGCCCCTCTGTTTGACTACGCTCCCGCTCTTCATCCAATCCGCTCGGACACCCCCCCTCCCTTCCATGCCCCCCGTCTGCCGTTTCGGGCGGTCTACGGGTTCGGCCCCGACCTCGTTGCTCTCCGCATCTGTTCTCGACGTGCCCGCGCCCTCGCGGTGCATCTGGCCGTCCCGTTGCGCACCGCTCCTCAGCCTGACCGGTCCCCTCCCCTGGTCGGTGGCCCGGCTGGCTCCAGCCGGCTCGTCTCGCTATTGTCCTCCCTCCTTCAAATGCCTGCCACGTGGGCACAACATGTCGCTCTCCACCCCGAGATATACCGCCCTCCCACCCGGCTCCCCCGCCGCCCCCCCCTCCCCCCTGCCCCGGCGCCCCACCTCTTCCCCCCCCCCTCGTCCTGCGAACCCCAGCCCGCCCCGGCCACCGCCCGGTCTGCGCCGCACGTCGGCTCAACTGTTACCCGTCCTCCCCACGCCCCCCCCCTATGCCCCCACCCTTGTCTTCTCCACCTCGGCTTTTCTTCCACGTCACCTCCCCCCGTGCCTGCTCACCCCCCCCAAGCGCTCTGCCCTCCTCCCGGCGGCTCATCAACGCAAGATGCCGCCACCCGCGGCTCCCCCCCTCGTCCCCTCCCGCCGGCCTCCCCCCAGCCCCCTCACCTTTCCTCCCCGGCGTGCCCCAGCCCACACGCACGGGGCTAGGCCTGTCTCCGCCGGTGCGGTCCTGACGCCCCCCCCGCCCGCGCGCCCGCGCGCCCCTCGATCCGTCCAGACCCGTTTCTCCTCGGCATATGAACTCGACCCTCGTTACTCACAGGGCGTCGATCTTTGGGACTCACTCCCCACTCC
>Ga0179593_1472153_pt1 | contig 14241 bp, 20 predicted proteins | sample CZODoug2_1_08_16_FD_185931 | JGI IMG/M metagenome (GOLD analysis project Ga0179593, IMG submission 185931) | Vadose zone soil fungal communities from Angelo Coast Range Reserve, California, USA - CZODoug2_1_08_16fungal (PacBio error correction) | ecosystem: Environmental > Terrestrial > Soil >...
AAAAAGGTTAGGAAGAAACTAGGCGTTCAGCACCTCCAGAACAACAAAGAAAGGGGGGGGGGAAAGCGCAACGAGAAAGTCATAGTGACCGTATTCAGCCACCAGAAAGGGGGGAGGGGTGTCAGGCTAAACAGCCTCCGCCCAAAAGGGGGGGAATAAGACGAAGTGGCATTGAAGAGGTCAGGCTGGGGGAGGAAAAGGCAAAGCTTAAACTTCAAACCAGTGATGTACAAAAGCTTTACTTTTGGAAAAGGAAAGGGCCGTGAGATAAAGGGGTTTGGTACCACGAAAAGGGCAAGGCCCGATAGGGGGAGGGAGGCAGGGGAAGGGGAGAGGTCCCATAGCCCACCGGTTAGGTTTCCGGGGCTGGATCCGAGGTCCAGAGGAAGGGGGGGTTCAGGCTGGAAGAACATGGTCGGGCTCAGCGCGCCGCAGGGGTGGCACGGTCAAAGGGGGAGTGGTAAAGTGGGTGGCAGGGCTATGCGTCCAAGGACCAGTTGCTTCACAGAGGGGGGGAGGGATAAAAGTCGCCTGGGGGCGGCAAAGAGACAAAAAAAAAATCTAATGAAACAGCAGCGGTTTTACGGGGGGACAAGGAAAGCTCGGGGACGCCCCACTTGCAGAAAAAACATTGGAGAAAAGACTTGGGTACTAGGAAAGGGGACGCTGAAGCGAAGGAGGGAGGGACGCTCGAAATCAAAAGAGAAAAGAGAAGTGGGTCCAAGTCCAACGGCCCAGAAGAGAATCTAAGCATGACGACCCGAGAAAAGCTCAATTGATCACAGAAGGGGGTTTCCTAAGGAGGAAGAGCGTACGGGGTGGAATGGCAGCTCTTTTCGGAGAGTTGTACGCTCAGGTCGAGAGTAGGAACCAGCAAGTTAATCCTCGAACGAAAGATCGGTCCGCCGGAAGTGGGCGCAAAGCCTTGGGAACAAAAGAAGGGTATGGTGGGGGGGGGGAAGAAGGACAACGGGACAAAGCTACACGGGAGGGGGGGGAATGCTGCGGACGCCTCAGGGGTAGGGAGGACAAGAAAGGAAAAAATGAGTTTATCAAGACGCACTGAAGGGGCGGTTCCTTCCAACAAAGGTAATGGGGACTCGGGAGGGGCCGAGGGAAGAACAGAACCAAACAGAAAATCTGAAAAAAAAAGGAAATAAAAAATACGAAGATTGACTTGAAGAGGGCAGAGTGTCACATAGGAGAAAAGAAGAGGTCAACCCGAAGGGAAAAAATCACCGCAAAAGAAGGGGGCTTGCGAGGATGCAAGGTCCCGAAGGGGAAGTGAAGGGAAAGAGGGGGGGGGCTCAGAATGTGTCGTGTCGGGCAGAAAAGATTCGCGTTGTGGGTTCTTTCAGAACAGAGTTCAGGGGCCGAATAGATTGGATCCAAGAATGCAGGGGATACCAATGAAGGACGGAAAGAAACTCCGAAAGGGACCGAACCCATTCACAGCATGGATACCATGAAGACCAAAAGAGGGTCACAACATCAAGCTAAGGAAATCCAACACCAAGATTAGAAATAGATATTATGTTGGCGAATGGGGGAAAGAGGAAAGGTCTCTATGGTCCCCGGAAAAAAAAACCCCTCGGTGAGAAAAAAACGGCGAGCCAAGCAGACTCACTCCTAAAAGAGGAAAATGACGACTGGAATCCACGCTGCAAAGACGAAATCTTTGTGAGGGGAAATAACCCGAAGATTCACAATGGGTTTTTGAGGGGGAAAAAAAACAAAACCCAAAATCGGAGCAAAACCACTAAATTTCCGCGGACCACAAAGAGACAGACTTTTTGGAAGCAACGGCCGGAAAAACTGCAAGATAGGGAGAAGGAGTTCCCACGGGGGGGTTGAAGGTGTGAAAGTTAGACCAAAGGAAAGCAAAAAAGAATGTGAACAATACGCCAGGGGGACATTAAAAAGAGGGGGGGAGCAAGAAAAAAAAATCTTGGGAAGGGCGTCCGCGCAAAGAGAAAAAGGGGGGAAAAACTAGCAAAGGGAAAATGGGGAAGACCGACTGCCGACCGGAAACCCGTCACAAAGAAGACACAATAAACCAAACCGGACGAGGAAAAGAGTAAAATCTATCAAAGGCCAAGCAAGGTCCGGCGACACGGTCGGAGGAAAAAACAAATCAGAATCCGGTATGTCAAGGAAAAAGCCGTTGGGAGGCAAGAAGCACTGAAAAGAAGGGGGAACAAAAAAGTTTCCCCCGATTTCGAGCAAAGGGAGGAGAAAAAAACCGAAACAAGAGGAACTCAGATAACAGAAAAAAAGAAAAGACGATCAAAAAAGGAAAAAGGCCCCCGCGAGTGGGGAGCCCGGCGACTAGATCTTAACAGGGAAAAGCGTATTGGCATCAATCAAGGAAAAGAGGGAGGGGAAAAAAGGAAAACGACCCAACACTCGTCCCACAAGGATTGCACGGAGAGGTGCGAAAAACACTCCATCAGGAGCGGGAGCCCCCATCGAACATGTGAGAAAAGAACACTGTGGGACGGAAAATAAGGGGCGGACAAAAGAATCCGGGGACGTTAAAAGCCCGCGGGGAGGGGTAGAAGATGCAGGGTACTATTGCTCGAAAAAATCAGGCCTCCCAGGAGGGAAACAAAAAAGAAACAGACACGCAAAGCAAAAGACGGGGAAACAGCAAAGATCAACCGAAAAATTTAACCTGTTGAAAAAAACAAAGTCATTAGGAAGGGGGAACAAGAGCGCAAAAAAATAAAACAGTGTTCAGACGGGGGCCCAGCACAGATCGGACAAAGACAATTATACATCATCCTATAAAAGGGGAAGAGGAAGGCCAGCGAAAAAAGTGGACCTGGCGCACCTCCACTAAAAAGAGGAACGGTAAACCATAAACGTCAATCAGGGCCCCACCCACACCGAGAAACAGGAAAAATCCGGACGAAAAATGGACGGGATGAAAAACGGCTTGCTACGACCAAAGTCCAGCAAAGAAAGAAAAAAAGAGATGAAAGCCTGATGGCTTGTGGAGACCATTGAAAAAAAAGGGAAAAAAAAAAGGGTTGGGGGGGGAGTTGGCGTTGGTCTATCCGGGGAAAAAAAAATTTCCGTCACGTGTATTGTGGAGGGGGACGCGAGGAAAAGCCATCCGTGGGGGCTTTTTGAGAAGAAAAAAAGGCCATTCTTGAAGACAGGAGGGACATCTACCCCCAAGGTTCGATAGAAAAACACCAACAGAGAAAGAGAGAGATCACGTTGAGCTGTACGACCATAGGGGGGGAGGGCAAAAAAGAAGCTTAAAAAAAAACACCAGATTGGATTTTGTCAAAGAAAAGGAAACAGAAGAAGGGAAAAGCAGCGACCACCATCCAAAACAGTGGGGGTAGGGGGGGTTAAAAGTTCGGACAAACAGAACCGACCAGGGATCTACTGGAAGGGTTCTTGAATGAGAGGGGGTGGGGCTTCAGCGGGAAGCAACCAAGGAGGACGTCCCCCAGTGGGAAAAAAGAAGGATGACAGGGGGAAAAAAAAGACCGACTGGCTGTGAGGCAGGCGTTACCCCGAATACTGCGGCCGGGAACATGAATTGAGGATGTCACACAAAGGCAGAGACATTAGGCGAGGGGAATCCGTAGGTTACCGATACGAGGAGGACTTTTAAGGGGGACGGGGGCTCCTTCGAGTCGGGAACACCGGGGTAAAGGGCAATGACAAAAGGGAAAGGGACGTTTTGGGAACCTGGGTAGATGGAGCGAAAGGAAATTTTGGCGGGCGGGAGGGTGTAAGAGGGCGAAAAAAGGCACTGGGGTTAAAGAAAGGGAACAACAGCCTCATCGTCTCAGTGGTGTTCTGTTGAAAAATTCCAAACGGTCATCAGGAAAAGAAGGGGGAGAACATGGAATCGGGGGGGAGAATCCCAGAAGTTGTAGTTCCTCCCCTGGAAAAAAAGAGAGTTGATCTAAAAAGACGAGGGCCAAAAGAGAGACGGCGGGGGCAAAAAGGTCGAAGGGGCTCCAAGGAGATGAATGAACAAAGGGATACCCGGCCAGAGAAAGAACAACTGGAGGGGGAAGAAGAAAGGGAGAAATCCGGGGTGGGGTCGCAGAAAATTTCGGAAGAGGTTCCTCGAAGTAGAGACTTTCTGCCAAGGAAGTGGGGAGAGACACACGAAAGGGGGGAACAACGTAAAGCAGGGTCAACAAAAGGGGGGACAGGACCTGGACTTCTTTCAAAGGAAATTGTGGGAAACTAAAAGAAAACCAACGCAAACAAAAACAGATCAAAAGACAGGGGGGGGGGGCACTGGATGGGAGAGGCTCTGGAAAGCCGGCCTGAATGGAAGTCGGTACTAAGAAAAAGGAGAGGGTAAGACCAAAAGGGTCCCAGTTTCAGACAAAAGGGTGAGATGGAGCGAAAAAAAAGGGGGGAAGGACTTTGATGAAAAAAAAGGAACGCCTAAAAGCGTAATCTCTGTCCACTAGGCGGAGAAAAAAGGCTAAAGTCACCCGAGCACGACAAAAAGCCGCAAAGAAAAATAAGGGGCAAGAAAAAGAGAGAAAGTCGCCAGAAACCTTGATCCGAAAAGGAGAGGTGCTACAGGGTCTGGGGGGTTAAAAAGCACAGAAAGGATCTTCACGGGGGAGGAAAAACAGATACAACGCGGCATGGTACCAAAAAGGGGGGGATTGAGGAGAGGTGAGAGGGCGGTGTCTCGCCTTGGGAGAAGACAAATGACACCGAAAGGATCAACGACCAGCATAGGTTTCAACAAAAGAAAAAACAAGTCATCGAACAGTCTCACAAAAAAAAAAAGGGGGGAAGATGAGGGGGAAAGTGGTTGAACCTGAAAACTAAAAGGGCGCGGGACCAGACACATTAACTTAAGGTCGACCGAAAAAAAAAGGGCGAGAAAATCACCACCGAAATGGGGTATCCAATGCAAACCGACCAATTTCAAAAACAAAAAACGAATAGGGGGAGCAAGACAAGACGATGGATGGAAAGACACAAACACAAGAAAAAAAAAAAAAAAAAAGAGCAACAAACCCCTCAGTTAGGCACAAGGGAAAGGGGAAGGCGAGGCACAAGGGGGAAAAATGAGCCAAAACTGAGGAGGGAGAGGGCAAGCGTTGATGGGGACGACAGACCAGAGGGTTCGCAACAAAGGGAAACGAGATAAAACACTCACAGGGGTAAAAAGAAGACTTATAAATCAAGCTTCGCACAAACAAAAAGGTAGAAAAAGAAGGAGAAAAAGAATGACAAGGGGGGAAGGGGAGAAATTCCCGTTTATAAACGAAACCGTCAAAACCCAAAAAAAAAATCCAAAAGAATACCAGAACAGGACAGCAGAGAGCGCAGCAAAATGACCAGCAGGGTCGCAGGGGCGGTCCCTTAAAAAAATAGGAAAAAAAATAAATAAAAGAGGATACGGTCCCAAAGGGTGGCAACGATACTTACCGAGTACAGAAGGGGGAGTGAAAGCGGTAGAGCAACACAAGGGGCGGGGAAAAAGGAACAGCCTAGAAAAGAAAGAGTAAAAACAGTCCTCCGAAGGAAATGTCTCACCAAAACTGGAAGAAGGAGATCAGGTCAACGAAACCGGGAAGGAAGGTCCTAGAGAAAGAAGAGGTGGAAGTAATCGCCAGCGTAAAATATGGAGGCCTCCTCTTAAGCGAGAAGGAGAGCAAAACACGTAAACCGAGATCTAGACGAGAATATACCCGCGAGGAAGAAACACGATAGCAAGTTGCTCAGTCTTAAAATAACGAATCGTTTCACTTGTAAACAAAAGAAACCTCAACCCGCCATTGCTTGGTGGGAGAACGGCAAGGTGTCCTCGGCGTGCATTCACAAAAGAAAAAAGACCGGAGTGAAAAAAAGACCCCGGTCCAAAGACGAACAAAAAAAAATGCAAAGGACGTTAAATAAGGAAGACTCAAAAACGACAATTAAAAAAACTTGAAATGGCCATGGAACAGGAGCAACAGAGAGGAACAAATGAAAGGACACCAACAAAATACAAGCTCCAAAAAAACCATCTTTAAGCGGAACTAAAGAAAGAAGCCGAACCAAAAAAAAAAACAAGGGCTATGACGGAAGCAGAAAATCCCGAAGACAAGACCAAGGCTGGCCGCCAAAAACAGAGAAGGGTAAAAATCCTTTTTCAAAGGCAGAACGAAAAGCGTCCTTTCAAAAAGAGTAAAGGGAAAAAGGACCGAAGGGGGGGGAGAACAGGGTGAGGCCGGCACCGAAACTACAAGAAAAAGATGGACAGAAAACCCTGCAGGGTAAAAGGCGAAGAATGTGGAGACAAGTAAAAACCGACAACTTGGGGAAGGGGGGGGGGGGGTCGCAATTGTTCCCGGACTACTAAAAAAAAAAAAAAATTGGAGGAACCGCTCGGGGAACAACGCCCAGACGGGGCAGTTGAGAGGAGGAGGGAAAGGGGAACCATAGAGTCCTACACCAGAAAAAATCCCAGGAACCAAACAACAACCAAAAAAGGGGGAGGCAAACGAAAGAACTGGTGTGAGCTCGACAGGGGAGGAAAACCACAGAGGAAACAAGACACAAAGAGGGATTGGCAGCAGAGAAAGAGGTAGTCGCGGAGAAGGACCCCAAAACAAAATTGGGGGGGAACGGTTTTTTCATGGCCGTAAGACAAACAAGCACAAACTGAAGAGAGCCGGAGTTGCCTGGAAGTCTGCGGATCGTCACTAGCTAGCAAAAGGAGGACGGAAAGTGGGATGTCCTTATGTGGACCGGGGGGGGAAGAAACGCGCTGAGGCAGTGGGTACTCGGAGAAGTTCCGATGCCGGGGGGCCGGGGAAGGGGAACAACGGTCCGGAGCCCTTGGGGGGGCACAGTAAAAGGGAGGGGGGGGGGGATCACTAATCAGAGAAAGGGAAGAGTAGAAGGCTCCAAGAAAAGGCTGGGGGGGCAAGGGGGGCTTTAATTTCAACCTTGGTAAAAAGTGTAAGGAATGGGAGGGAAAACGGGGGAGGGGCACGGAAGGGAGTTGCGGATTTGGGAGAGACAAGAAGATCTCTTTTCTTCAACAAAAGAGACAAAAAAAAAAACGAAAAAAAAAAAACTTGACCACAGCATCGGGTGAGGGGGGAAAACCGGCGCAAAGGGCAGGTTCGTCGGAAAGGCTTGAGGACAAAAAAACAGTCTATCTGGCGTATCGAAGTCGCGGAGTCCAAAATGCGGGGGGGACGCTCCCACAGGGCTTCACCTTCTCAAGAAAAAAAGGGGGAACGCTTCAAAGAACGCCTGGGGGATAAGCAAGGAGACCGAAAAGAACAATCACTTCGCGCAGGACGGGACCGGCCCCATACCGGAACCAAAAGAGGCCTTTTGTGTCCAGAGTCCAAATGTGCAACGAGCGGATTGTAAAGTTACGGGAGGGGAGTTCCCACAGTTGATAGAAAAACGACGGGAAGAACACACCAGTCGAAAAAAAAAAAGCCTGGGAGCCCCCAATCTTTCTTTCAGGATCCGCAAGGGGGGTGGTTGCCTCCGAACGGCCGAAGGAGCGACCTAGGCAGGGGAAGGCACTACGGGGCAGAGTGATAAGGGGGAGCCGCACATTGTGCTTGCAAAAAACAAACGGAAAAAAAACAAAAGGCCCGGAAGAGTCCAAACAATGTAATTCTCATCCGTGGAGAGGAAAAAAAAAACGAAAAACAGGAAAGGGAGGTAGGAATAAAAAAGAATGTATATGCAACTTAAAAACACTGAGGGGTAAGCAGAAAAAAAAGAGGGAGGCGCATAGTAGTAAAGTTCAAAACCCTAAATTACGAACAACCCGCCAATCCCAAGGGAGGAAGAGGGAGGACCGCGGGACACGGCCGACTGAAGAAGGGTGAGGAAATCTGGGGGTGCGGGAGGGAAGAAACAGAGTAGGAAGGAGGCAACAGAGGAGGAGTATCGCTCAGGGTGGGATACCAAATGGAATACCCAAGTAGGTGAGGAACAGGGGATAGGGATTGGCTCAAGGGGCCGGGCGTCGAGGGACCAAATGAAAAGGGAAGAAAGGAGAAAGCAAAAGAGGGGAACACTCGACACCACAGGAGATAAAAAAAACAAAAAACAGGAAAATAGATCGATGGGAAAACTAATGAGTGTCCCGCTCAACTTGGGCTCAACACGCCAAGGAGAAGGGGTCGGGGCGAACGCCAAGCAAAGAAAAGAAGAGAGGTTAGAATGCGACGGGGGAAGAAAATGCACCTCAAGACGAAGGGGTGCTGCAAAACACGAAAGGAAATGGAAGTGGGGTCACTGCCAGAACCAAAGAACGCGACCAAAACACAACCTCATCGCCGTGCACGGAGGCGCTTTCAGAGAGAAACCCAGACTGTTCGGGGACGGGATGACTGACGTCGCCAAAAAAAAGAGGGTCAAAAAAAGCCGATTACCCCAAGAAAAAACGCAAGAAGCCAAGGAGCAGGGGGGCGGCATAAGATAGGAAGGGACAAAAATTTAAACACGCGCAACGAACAAGGTGACCAGCAATGGCATGAAGAACTTCCCGGACACAGGCAACAAAAAAAAACAATGAAATCCAGGCCAAAGCGCCAAAGAAAAAAAACAAAAAAAAAAAAAGACAGGGACCATCCTTGAGCGCAGGCAGTTAAGGTAGCCACATGAAAATTCCCTAACTTATTATCACTGGACAAGAACAATGGGGCTCAGGAGACCGAGTCAAGGCCGGAACGAAGTTTGAGAGGGGAAAAAGGACGGGAAGGAAAGCATCGAAGAAGAGGACAACTAATCATCAACAAAGAAGCTCTCAAACAAAAAAAAAACGGGAAAAAAACGCCAGGTAGACCGACAGAGGGCCAACAAGAATTAAAAGAGGCAGAGAACGGTGAAAAGCGGATAATTGAAAAAAAAAAGCGGCAGACTAAAATATTAACTCTACACTCGCCGGTGGCAAGGCAGAGGGGGACGACTAAATAAGGGTCCTCTCGTAGGAGGCTGAGATTAAAAAAAAGAAAGTTTGACCGGCAAGAGGGTACGAAGGAAGAGAATTTAACTACGGAGAGACCTCTTCTTTGTGGGGGGGAAGAGAAGGCCCGGGGGTCTAGGGACCGGCAAAAGACAAGGGAAGGAGGAGGTGGGAAGCTGAAAAACACAAGAAAGACAACTTAACGTAAACAAAATATAACAGCAAAAAAACGGATAAAGGAAAAAAAAAATAACAGTGCCATTATCCACGAAAACGATCAACCAGGGAAAAAAAACAAAAACAAAAATGCTACAATCGAAAAAAACCTCTAAATCGGGACCAAGAAAGAGACAAGTAAGAAAAAAGAAAAAAAGGTGCCTAGTACTGGAACACGAAGTCCTAAATGTTTTTCAAAAATGCCGGGAAAACCCGCCCGACACAAGAAACGGGACTATTTCTGAACGCCCTGAAAATACTCCATCAAAGGTCCTGGAAGAACATAGAAAACAGAAAGGGACGTAACGAATGTGTGGAGGAAAAAGAAGTAAAAGAAGATGTCCAGCACTCAATCCGAAGTAAGAATGCCGGCGGGAGGACTGTGAAGGATGCAAAGAAAAAACCGACCAAAGGTGGGGATGGGTGTAAATCACCGCTCGATCCAAACGAAGGGGTAAAGGAGGATGAAAAAATCAAGGAGTGGGGGGCCCCTAAAGCTAAAAAAAAAAACATGAGAGAAAACGACCTGATAAGGAAAAAATCTAAAGGGAAGAGACTCAAAAACAACAACAAAAAGGGGGAAGGGAGTATAAAAGAAAGGGGACATAATGGGTGTCGCTGGGCTAACGACTGCCAGCAAGAAAAATGAATGGATGGCCATCTCTTCAACATCAAGTATAAAAGGAAGAAAGGAAACAAACCAAACAGGGGTCGGTTTGGAAGCGACGACAAAAAGAAGCACGGTTCTCTGACTGGGACCGGAGACGTGCTTGAAAGATACTCGTACAACGGAAAACGGAGCAACAATTCCAGGACGCATCCATTCTTTGTACAAGGGGTAAAGGTGGGTTGGAGACTCTGCGGGGACAGCTGAAGGTGTACCCGAAACTGAGGGGAAAAGGAGGGGCGTTCACACAAGGAAAGGAACAGAGAACAGTAGGTGTCAGCAACGTTTAAAATACGCGCTGTCATCTGTATCAAAGGGGAAGGGAAATGGAACAAACGCCCTGGCGGAGGGGTAGGGGGGAAAAGGAAAAACGGGGAAATGGGCCGTGTTGCAAGGCGTCAACGGGTGCATTAAAATCTTGTCGGGGGAGGAAAAAAACTGGAATGTAAGAGGGTTGGCAAGGAAAACAAAAAAGGGGGGCATAACTCTGCCAAAAAAAAAAAAGGGGTGTGGGAGGGGGTGTAACTTTCACCAACGCTAAAGAGTCCCCTTGGGCGCAAAAGAAAAAAGGAGTGGGGGAGACGACTTCTCTGACTCAAACATAAAAATTAGATTCAGAAAAAGAGCGTAAAGGCTAGCGGGACGTTGACAGAGTCGAGCGACCGGATTCGCAAAAAACCATAAGGGAATCCTGGGGTCTAAGAGGAAGAAAGAACCCAAAGAGGCGAAACGGGGTTGTCAGACGAGCAACTGTGGAGGAAGAGAGGGAAAAAGAAGACAGGTCAGATTTATGAAAGATTGGACTATCTTAACACATCCACAAAAAGAAGTTCGGTGAAAATCTCGGGCACTCCAAAGAAGGTGAATACTCAAGGGGAAGGAATGTTGGAAAAAAGAACCAAAAGGGCCCGCGGGAAAGGAAAACAAAAGAGGGTTCCAAGGAGGGAGACATGAACCTTTGCGACTAAGGGGACTGATTGGACAGGAGTGACTTGACGGAAGACCGGAAGGGCGTAGGGAAAAAAAAAAGTCCCTTGCCCTCGAAAAAAAAAAGTTCCAGAGGAAAAAAGAAGAACTTCTCTGGGAGGATAAAACTAAGGGAAAAATTCTGACCGACGGTCAAGGTGAAAAAATCGGACGGGGGGGAAATTCCAACCCAATGACTGACCAACAAATGTGAGCAGAAAAAGAACGGCCCAAAATTCGCAGAAAGTGAACGGCAACCGAAACCCTGAAAAGAACGGGTTGCAAGAGTGAGTTGTGTTTCATTTGAAGAAAAACCGAATCAGCGTGGATTGGGGAAAAGACATTTCTCAATGCATTGTATACCCAATGGCAGGAATGGAAAAGCGAGACCGGCGTGATCAAGGAGTGGCTTAGAAGTAGCGAAAAAGGCAAGAAAGGATTGACAAACCCTCATAAGTGGCCAACAGCCTCTAAACACAATAAAAAAAACTAGGATAGGAAAAGAGGAATATGTCATTGGGCAAAGCGGGAAACTAAGGTATCACACTGGGTACGAAAAAAAAGGTGAAGTGGGAGGGCAGGAAGAGAAAAAAAGGAAGAATCACGAAGAATTCATGGGTTAAAGGCCACTTGGTATACAATCCAGAAATCGACAAAAAAAAAAGAAAACAAAATACTAAAGAGGGGGTTCAACAAAAGAACCACAAGAAAAAGACTAACAACTCCGTTCAGGGAAAGGGCCGAAGGGAGACTTGCAAAGCTATCGCCAAACTCCTGACTTACTTCAACGAAAGGTTCAACGTTTCCGGAACCGAGATGCCGCAAACGCGCTAAAAACGCCGAAAAATTTAGAGGTGGGATAAATAGATCGGCGCGGAGTAAGGCAAGCAAGAGACGCGGACATGACCGCCCTTCCGGGGCGTCACAACTTTCAAAGAAGACAAAAAATCAGTACAGAAAATCGGAAAAAGAGAAAGGAAACAAATGGTTCGAAGGATGACAGTGCAGGAGGCCCACAATTCCCCTAACTTCCAATGGGAAAAGGAAGGGGGCGCACCGCGGACCCCCGAGGGGGAAAAAGTTAGAGAAAAGCATAAAAAAATCAGGGAAAAAGCGTCAGCTAGAACAACAGCAGAAGGACCGTAGAGAGCCAGAAAAGGGACCTAGAAAAACTCCTACGATAGATGACGGGAAAAAAAAAAAAATATTGAACCCATCAATACGCGAGTAGCCCGGGGGCCTATCTGTTTGCCGCAGATGGAGAACGGAGGAAAAAACAAACATCTGAAGGAGAAACCGAGTAAAGGGTAGAAAGACACAAGAGAAAGACAAAAAAGGGTTTGCGAAACAAAGGAGGGCGACGACGAAGACCGGAAAAAAAAAAGAAACCCCCCTGACTGTGGAAGGAGGAAAGTGTCTACTTTGCCTGCAGCTAAGCAAAAAAAGAAGCAAAAAAAATCAAAAAGCAAGGGAGAGTGAAAAAAAAAAAAAAGTGAAAGACAAACCAGGGTGAAAAGAACATTAACGCACCACTCACCCGAAGGACCAAAAAAGGAGAAGCAGCCAAGCTAATACTGAACCGACGAATCAACACATATCCGAAACTACAACGCTAATAAAAAACGGCATTTAGGGCCATAAACTCCAGTAAAACGGAGAAAAAAAGAAGGGGGGGAAAGCAGTGGGGCAACTGTCCACAGAGAAGCGGTCGTTACACGATCAATCAAACGACAGGGGGTTGCGGAAACACAAAAAGAGTACAAAAGGAAACACAAGTCACAAATATGAAAAGCGCGGGAAGGAGTATAACAGGAAAAAAACGACCAAAATTGTTGGAGGTGTTGTCGAGGGGATTTGACCTAAAGAAAGCCGCGCCTGGGGGCACTGACATATACATTATGGGCCTTGTGGGGAGCGCGCACTGGGAGAAGAACTATTCAAATCGGAAAAACAAGTGGGGGTTTCCGAATCTCAAAAAAACAACGGAACAAAAGAAGACCTGGGCGGAAATTGGCACTGTAGGGGTCGTCCAAAAAAGAACTACACAAAAAAAGACTTAAGGAAGCAGAGGTCCCGGGAACAAAAAACCAAACAGGGGTCGGGTTTTTGACATGATGAAAAAAGCCAGACTCAGGTTCCATCGTCAGTTATGGAACAGAAGATAACTGGCGGGCATCGCCAACATGCTTAAGGACAAAATGGCAGGGACAAGTGCGGAAAAAGAAATACTTGGGACGCAGAAAAAAAGAGTTACCCAACCTTGGCGTCCAGAGTAACAGAATGGCGCTGGAGGTTGTCTAGCCTATGTGGTTGGAGGAGCTAAAAGAGATCCCATGGCAGCGTGCGTAGCAGGAAGAGCATTGGCGAATGGGAGAGTAAACGTGCAAAACGGGGGGTTCAACACGGTGGAGGGGAAAATTTGAAAAAAAAAACAGATCGTAACGTTCACCAGGAGGTGGAAGGAGAGCCAACAAAAGGGGAACCAATGAGGGGGGGGTCACCTGGAAAAAGAAAGAAAAAAGGGGACAGCCCATTACACAGCACACCCCTTTGGTCTGGGGTAACGGGAAACGACTGGGGAAAGCGCACCCCGAAGTGGCCTAAAAAGGGAGAAAGAGGGGGTGATAAACTTCCAGGGGCAGGAGGAGGCCTGAGGAGGAAACTAAGAAGAACCGAGACCTCTATGGCGTGAATCTGAGAGAGACCGCATAATGCAAAGAAAGTGCAGGCAAGGTCGAGTAGCAAAGGAGGGGGAGGACCTCCTAGCGGGGGAAGGACTTTTGGGGAAGCAAATTCAGAAGGAGTTTAGCTCTTTCGGACGGAAAAAAGCAGGTACAGGAACATTGAAAACTCAAGAACTCAACGGAAAGACAGGGAAGAGGGGGAAAGAATAGTGGGAGAAAAAAGATTGGGGGGCAAAAAACACAAGGCTTCCTGACGGGGAATTGGAAAACCGGCCACGGCAGCAGAACGAACCTGCTTCTGGAAGCTTGCGAAGAGACGGACCCGCCAACCGGATTGGCTCGGCAAAAACTGAGAAAGGGGGGGGATAGGGAAGAAACAAAGGAACTGTTCCAAAGCACAAACGGGGAGAGAAAAAAGAACAGGCTTGGGATACCAAAAAATAACCTGCTGACCGAAGTTAGAGGTCACATGAAGGGAGGAGTACGTAAGGAAAGTCATGAACGCCAGCGCGGACAAAAAGTTCGGGAGCGAATGCTGACAAAAAGGAGGGAATCCCTTTCCGGAAAAGACCTGAAAGGAGGGGTTGAGAGGAGTGGTCTTTGCAGACGATAAAAACTTGGAGTGAAGACCATATTCGGAGAGGAAGGGGTAAGCCCAAGAAAAAAAACCGAAAAGTGGTAAGGAAACAAAAACGAGAGGGAGGGGGGGGAGATCCGTTTGCCAAAACCAACACCAGGGAAAGAAGACCTTGGAGAAATTTTGACCAAAGACTCACCAAGTC
>Ga0179593_1319472_pt1 | contig 14240 bp, 16 predicted proteins | sample CZODoug2_1_08_16_FD_185931 | JGI IMG/M metagenome (GOLD analysis project Ga0179593, IMG submission 185931) | Vadose zone soil fungal communities from Angelo Coast Range Reserve, California, USA - CZODoug2_1_08_16fungal (PacBio error correction) | ecosystem: Environmental > Terrestrial > Soil >...
GACACCAAAGTGCCTCCCGATAGGGGGGGACACGGGGGGGGATGTTGACAGTAGGGGAACGGGAAAAAAACATGACCGAGAGACGGGGTCTCCACTCCTATGACTTAGAAAACGTGGGGAAATATCCGGGGAAAAACCCTTAACGCATTGTGGGTAAAAGACCCAGCAAAAGAAGGGGGGGACTGCTGAAGGGAACCAGGGTTACAAGATACTAGACGGGAAAAAGAAAAAAACTAAAAGGGGAACACTCGAGATCGTCTGCCGGTTAGGAAGTCATTGGCTAAAAGAGGAAGGGCCTAGCCCCCACTAGAGAAGGAAGTAAACGTCCTTGGGCAGATGATCTCCAGGAGAAAAAAAGCCGGAGATATAATAAAAAGTCGGTGGGACAAAAAAGGGGGGACCAAAAAGCACAAAGGAAAAAGGGAAGCGGAATCCGAGCTTAGAGGGACTCCCCAAAATACTAAACAGGTCGCAGGAAGAAAAACTCTTGGGGAACGAGGTAGGGAGTGGAGCGCCTGAAGGAAAAACAGAGCAAAGGGAAACTCCAGATCTTGAAGGGAAGCTGGGATGGGATCTAGCGACCATAACACGCAGGGCGGTCGGGGACATATGTGAGAAGGGATCAGTTTAAGGCGGCCACAGGCCGGCTGGCTCAAAAAAGCGACCACTCGGACGAAAAGCGCCGCAACACGTGCCACGAAGTGGTTTGAAGTGGCAAAAGTGATGGGGAGGAGAACGAGCAGGTCATCACGGCTGCCAGCCCGGGGGGGGGGCGGGAGAAAGCACGACCGAAAAGTTAAGGAACCAGACAGGGGGGGTCTTCGAAAAACAATCGACAGTTGACTGGAAGACAGGAGCCAGGAGGACTAAAGACGTGGGAAACGGGAAGACAACGGGGAAGGGGGGGTTCTACCAGCAAGCCATCGGGAAAAGGCAAGGAACGAACGATGCAACAAAGGTACCGAGTCCCCCTAAGGAAGAAAACGTGCCGAAAACGAAACAAAAAAAACACTTTGGATCCGTGACGAAAAAAAGCTTGTGTGGGATGGAGGCGACGGGAGAAACAAAAAACCTTGGGCCGGGACGAAACATGGATTTCTACCCACGGTTTTTGACGCACCGGCAAAGGGACTTCAGTCGTTCTGTTTGAAAGGGAAGCAGCAGAAGCTGGTAAAAAGGGCAGGGGACAATTCACTCTTTCATCAGGGGACTGCGGCGGTTGATGCGGTAAAGCAAAACTAGTTGCCACACCACGAGACTGGGGAAGAAAAACCCAAAAGAACTAAACAGCAGTTCTTCAACAGAAGGAAAGGTCTTTGTTAGCAAAAGTAACCCGGGGGAAGAGACGAACCACGGGGACCAAAAAAAAAAAAACCACAACCAAAAAAAACAAAAACCAAAAACAACAAAAAAAAAAAAAAAAAAAAAAACCACACAAAACCAAAAAACCACAAAAAAAAGAAAAAAAAAAAAAAAAACAAACAAAAAAAGAAACTCGAAGACAAAGGCCTTGCAAAGAAGACTCAGAATTTCCTCCATCACCCAAACCAACAAAAAAAACCACCCGGGAGGTGAAAACCGGTGGTGGCGGCGACCCGGGTCGTCAAACAGGAAGCGTCGGGCCGAAAGCGGGCGCCGAAAAGGAATATGTGGGTTGTGAATTAAAACCCGTGGGCCAGAAAACCGCTTGAGGGAATGCAAAGAACAAGGGTGCAGAGAGGGATGCCACAAAGAAACATGGGTAGAGCCGAGCATTAAACGTGGAACTGGTCGTTTGGCAGAGGTTCTTTAATTGAAAAGAAAGAAAAAGACAGGGACTAAGGGAAAAGAAGGGGTGAAGAGGGAAGGGTGCTAGCTTGTCAGAAAAAGCGGACCGATGTGTCATCAAGCAACAATGCAGGAAAAAAAAGTGCGGCGGCATAGGGGAGCCAGTTGGGGGGAGTTTAAGTCTGCCAGAAAATGTGGGAAAAGAGTCGGAAAGGCGTACTTGACAAAAGTCAGAGGAGGGACCAGGCGCGTGAAAAGGCAAAGGGGATCAATCTCAAAAACACTGAGAATTAGGTAAAATAGAGATGGACGAAGGCATCAAGGTCTCACGGGAAAGACAAATCAGAATACGCATTATTTGATAACCAACGAAAAGAGGTGGTAAAAAGCGGGAAGCCAGTTTCCTGGGCAAAAGGAAACTAAATAATGGCCTGCCCGAAAGGAAAAAATTAAACGCAAGGGGGGGGACTGAATGGGCTTAGTGAAAAGGGTAAAAAAAAACACAAGTGAAAGAACCAAAAGGGACAAGAAAAAAAAGGAAGACGTGATCACTCCGGGGGTCGGGGAGGGGATCGCCTCGAACCAAGGGCCCAATGTGAATTGAACGGGCGGGGGTCAAGCCACAAGCCTCATGGGAGTCGCAAGGAAAAAAACAAGAATACGCCTGCCGGAATCTCATACATAGTGAGTGACGAAGAGTCAGAAATAGGTGATGTGATATGGCCAGTAACAAGAACTAACGAAAAAAAGATGTTCCAAAAGTCAACACAAAAAAACGTATGAAGTGAGTGCCGCGCTGATGCAAAAAAGGAAGACAGGAAGGTCCGTTTTACGTAACCAGGAAGGAAGCCCACCGGAAGCGGATCCAAATGTGAAGCCGGGGGGGAGAAGGAATGGAGAAGGGACGGCTAGATGAGAGCAGAAAGACCTAGGAGTGAGGGACGGGGGGATCGTAGTAATGGGTCCGGGGGAGACAAAGCGCCAGGTAGGGAAGGGGACTGAGGTTCGCCTCAACAACTAGGGGAGGCGCGAGCAGCACCGGGGAAGGGCAGGACACGAAAACCGCCAGGGACGCCTGACATTCACTAGGCAGAGAGGTGCGGTCTTCAAAAAAGGTTCTGGAGAAACCAAGTGACGAGGAAACCATGGGGAGTTGACGGGTATGACAGAACGGAATCAAAAAATTCCGCGATGGCAACGAAGTGCAAAAAATCAGGCCAACAGTGAGGTAGAAGGGCGGGTGCAGCAAAATGCTTGGGAAAAGGACAAATATGTCAGTTGAATGGGCACTCCTGGTGGGGGAATTCAAAAGGGGGATCCCTACTTACTGGAAGAGGGAAGAAGAAGAAAATTACGGGGGGAGTAACCGCAACAGGACGTTATTAATGACGCTGCGACCTAAAGGTATGACTACTGACTTCAAAAAAAAACAGGCGGCTTGGGTCAAGAACTTGAAGGGGAAAACGGGTACTACGCCGTCAAAGGGAAAAGGCAGGCTTCGGAAACAGCTACTACCAGGAGACTACAGAAAACTAATCCAAAACAAAAAAGTAGGTTGCTGGAAAGGACTATCCAGGGGGGGAGAGGCGACGGTTGGGAAACGGGGGGGAGAAAGCCAAGTGTTTTCCGTACATTATAGAGACTTAAAACAACCGCTGAGGGGTGGGAAGTGTCAGGAAAATCCCATATCGAAATGGCCCAATCGGGTTTCCGAACGCCCGGAGACGAAAAGGAAAATACGGCTTTTACAAACCAAAAAGGACGTCATCGACCTGGGGGAAAACTTACGGGTTTGCAGGCGGAAAGAGCGGAAGAAAAAACGAAGGGTAAAAGGGTACAAAAAGGGGTTACAACCGGCGAGTCAGATAGCCGGGCCCTGCTGGTGGGGCAGAGGTTGAGAAGACCAAATCTAAAAAGGCATAGGGGGGGCGCGGAGGGAGCTTATCCTGGAGGTGGGGGAAAGAACACTACTGGGCACAAGAGTAACTAACGATTGGGTTTTGTAGCATTCTTGACACGTATCCGTCCTAGAACGGGGGGTCAACGCTGTAGAAAGGGGAAGGTCGAAGTCTTGACAAGGAAAAAATATGAAAAATAAAAAACGTCAGGTCAGCGTACACCAACGAGAATCTCCCTCGGATCAAAAAGTCGGTATAGAGAAATGAGAGGCCATCCTACATGAAAACCATTAAAAGAAAAGAGAAGGAGGGGGAAAGTAACTACCATTGCTTGGATCAGACTCAACAACAAAAAAAAAAAAAGTTAGGGAAGGAGGAAAAAAAGTGAAACCGCTCAACCAGGGGCCAAGGAGGGAACCAATATCTTGGAGTGGGGTTAGGACTGAATGAAGGAAAAGGAGGGGCCCGCCGGTCTCAAAAGAGGAGCTGAGAGATGCCATCTTGAAAAGGACTTCGGAATAAGCCAAAGAATTGAAGCCGCGGTCCTGGGACGACAAAGCCCTGGGAAAAGGGGCAACGTAAAAAAAAAAAAGCGGGGAAAAAAACAGCAATCGGATAGTCTGACCGGGTCCGCTGCAGCTGGAGGAACACCTACGGATATGGCTAAATAAGGGACCTAAAGTCGGATTCTAAAAGGAGTGGGAAAGAGATCTACAGCGAACAACCCTGCCAAGGAAAAAGGCGATTCGTGGGAAACTGGTTGAACGCAAACGAACCTCTTCGAGTCGAAAAACTTCAAGGCAATATCGGGGGCGACACCACCGTACTTTCAACAGGGGTAAGTAAAGGTTCCGACTTTGTACCAAGAGGTAGGTAAAAGTCTCTCCAGGGGCAGGGAAGTAAAAAATCGGCGGCCTGATTCTCCGAGTGTTAAGAGTCTGGGGGATCTCCAATGGAAGAAAAAGACCCCGCATGGAAACGGGTGGAGGTGCAGATTCCATAATCATAGTTTCGACCTCCAAAGGCGCAAACCCACAGTCGCAGGAATCAAGTGTTTTATTATCTAACTGGTGACAAGATGGTTTGTTAATTAGAGGGGGGGTGTCTCCGAGCGGCATCTTTTGTCTTAGAGGGTGAAAGTACTTAGCACGTTGAGTGAGGATCAAGCCTCCTAAACTTAAGGTCGAACCAGAAAGGTTGTTTCAGGCGGAAGTAGGGTCAGCAAAGAAGTCTCAGAACCGGGGGGATGAGACACCGTCCAGTGAGGCCTGTGATAAGGCCACATAAGAGTTACTGAGAATGGGGTCCACAAAACCACGCGGGGGAACCGGGAGGGGGACAACCCAAGAAAGTGGTCCTAACAGCAGTTGCTCAAACGAAATCTTACTCAATGTCTGGGGAAACTAATGCAAATCGGAAAAGGGTATTGGGACACAGACACGACCGTTGGCAAGCAAAAGGGGGAAGGACCAAGAAAAGGTTGGTTGAATATCACCGTCTCTTTCTGGAAATCTGCGGGAGGGGTAGGGGGGGCAACAGGGGGAGTCAGGCAAGGGGGGACGAGAAGGAGATCTTTCTCGCGGCAAAATGGGGGGGGTCGGGGACAGTGACAGGAGGGTCCAAGATAAACTGACATCCTTTGGAAAAAATAAAAACCAGGAGAGAATAGGGACTCAGATCAGGAAGAACCAAATTTAAGCGAAGGGAAACGGGGGCCTGGGCCCGAACGGGTCCGAATAAACGTCCGAGAAAAAGGAGTCAACATAAATCGCAAAGGGGACCAGAATTGGAAACTTTGGTCTTAAGTAACGCAAAGGAGCAATGGATTCATGGGAAGCAGCATACCGGGGTCCGAATCCAGAAGAATTTTTGGGGTTTTTACTAAACCAGGAAAGCTAACCGGGGAAAACGGGGATTGTGTATGGAAAGACGAAATAAGGCTGGTTTGCATTCTGAACTTCGGCCCTTAAAATGGGAAAGGAAAAGTTTTGAGTGTTGGACAGCTGGGTAAAGGAAAAGGGGCTTTGCGAGAACCAGAAGATTGGCAGCGGGGGGAGAGGAACCACGGGCTCTAAATATTGACCATCACGTTGGAGGCAAGAGGGTCGTAAACGGGGGGTGGTAGGAAAAATAAGCACCATCAGAGGGGAGAAAAGAGGGGGGCGGTGGGAATCGGGAGAAAGTCTTAAGTCGTGGGCCAAGGAACTTAAGAAATCTAGACAAGGCTGGTGTTGACAGGGAAAGATTGACTGCAGGAAAAACCGGCGACCTTGGTCTTTCGGGATAAAGATCGAGATCAAAACAACAAGGGAGGAAAGAGAGATACCCTATAAGCCGACATTTCTCAGGCTACGAGCAATGAAGGGGGGGTCACACCACACAGCGTGGCGCAGGCAGGGGCGAAAGGGAAGTTCAAACAAGAATTGAAAAATAAAAGTGGTCACAAAAGAAGGCCCCCCACTCGCTAGTTAAACTCAGGGGGGACTGTCAGGTGGGGAGAAAAGTGATGGGAAAACACGGCCCTATTGGACGCAAAGGGGCAGGCAAACAACTTGAAAGAAAACGTCAACGGCGCTCGGGTTCCTCAACTGGAGCCAAAGGGGGGGAGGGGGAAAAAGGGCTGTCCTAAAAATTCATTCTTAACTAAAAAGAAGTCCAAAGAAAGGACAGTTCCTGCCGAAGAGAGACCCGATGGTTAATGAAGAACTTCATCTACGTACATCTGGTAAAAGGGATGTCTGAAAAGACGAAAAGTTGAGGGAACAACGGGGGTGTACGTCCAAAAAATATTAAGGGGAGAACGAGGAAGAGGCACAAAGTAAGACATGGCTGCCCAGGGGGCCTTAACGGGCCTCCCCACCACTAAACATAATGCAATCATGACCTTTGTAGAGGGACGGAAATTCCGGACGGTTCGGCGGTATTTCACACGGAAGAAAAGAACAAATGGAGGCTGAAAGGCGGTCCGTCAGGGGGGGTACCATGGGTCCTAAGCTTCCGTGGGAGTGACAAGGGTTCGGCCAAAAGGGAAAAAAAAAACAAAAAGGGGGGAGGGGACCCCATAAATTTGAAAGGGGAACGAACAGCACGTGGGCGCGGAAGGGTCCTACACCTCCAGGGTACGACTGAATAACGGGCAGTGAGGTCTCAATGGAGGGGGTAACGAAAAAAATCAAGGGGTCAGCGGCCCCCTGTCAGGACTGGGCAATTCTTCAAGAAATCACAAAGGGGACGAAGTCAACTTCCTGGTAAGACGGGGCGTTTGACAAAATCACAAGGTAGGGTGAACGGGGGTCCGAGGGGGGGGGAGGGACGACTCCTTCGAACGTCAACAAGTTAAATGTCCGTGAAACGCGGGGGCACCTGAAATCAAGAAATGTCGGATTGGGACGCGGAATAAGAACGGGTGCGGAAGCGAAACGGGCACTTGAAAAAAGATTGTTCAAAAAAGAAGGGTTTCGGAGAGGGGGACGAACCGTAACAGTCCCTTCGCGGCAAGAAACTACGAAATCAAGGCGAGGGGAAGGAGCCCAATAAGTGGGGGGGACGCAAAGAATGCAAATTATTCACCGTGACGTGGCGGAACAGGCTACTACCTGCATTTATCTCGAGAAAGGGACGCCGAATGCAGAAGGGGACTTTACAAGGACTAAAGAGAGATGCAACTCACGAACTGACAAGGGGGCAATTCTCCGAGACCCTCACCAAAAGAGGAGACAGTAGAGAGCTGACAAGCGAAGGGGGGGTGCCGGGAAACGAACTAGAGGGACTTTACAAGAGCACAACGCGACCTGGGGACTGACTTTGGGGTGGCGGCGCAAAAGAGAGGAAGAAACGAGAATGCAGACGGCGTAGACAAAGGGGAAAAAACGCCGCATTCCAGCGAAGACGCTGTGGGGCGTGGATCATAAACCCGGAAGGAAAGTCAGGGGAGGAAGAGCACAGAAAGGAAAGAGTCTCAGAGAAGGGACAGACGGCAGACGAAAGCTACTAGTGTGGTGGTGCGAACAAGGGGGCTTGCCCACGTATCTCGAAAGACACTAAAGGGGGGCAAATGGGGGACGACGATTGAGAGGGAGTACAACTAAGGGAGGATAGGAGGAGGGAAGGATCACACGAAAAATAAGAAGAGGAGGAGCAACACCTTCGGGGGAGCGGACAGGTGAGCGGCACGAGAAGGACTACATGACCAATACAAAAAAAACCTTTTCCAGATCCCAGTGATAAAACAAAAAAACAGTTCGGAGTTCAGAGACTCAGCAAAACAAATTAAAGGAAGGAGGAAGGGGGAAAACAAGCGCGGGACTCCGGGGCCTCCCTTATATTGGAAAGGGTGGGGTTATTTTTCATGTAGCGTGAAGGAGGGGAAAGGTATCACGCCGGGGAAGACTCAAAGGGGGGGTGGTAACAGAAAGAAGAATTGACCCAAGTGGGCCGCCGACCAGATCAAGAATTACTTGGGGCTAATCTTCCCTTTCAGGATTAAGGAAGAACAGTATAGGCACGAACAGATAGACCAACCAATTTATGACTTAGAGGAAAACGTGGAATCCTGGCGGCACCAAGACAAGTGGGACTATTATGTTTGTATATCCGAAAGAAATCCATGAGATGAAAACTTCTGTGGAGCTGAGAAGCATAAAACTACAACAAAAAAGGCCCGGCGAAGACTATCTCTTCGGTTTCACGGGGACCCCAGGAGGAGAGGGGAGGGAAGTATCAAGGCCGATCGGTTGCCAGAACACCAAAAAAACATCACAAGGTTCTCGGAGTGGTCAGAGTGAAGAGGGTTGGGGGGAACAATAAAGACTATGTATGTATGTCTCCGGCGTGGAAGGGACACCAAAGCCGAGTCAGCGGGAAAGGGATGAGCCCGGATTTGACGAGAGTGGTTTAGGCACTCTCTACATTACCACCAGGCAGAAAAGATTAAGAAGAGGGGGCATGTAAACCCCCACCGGAGGCTGGCGAAACAGGAAACCCCGTAGAAGAAATTACGTGTATTCGAAAAGCGCACTACGGGTGGGGGAAACGCAGTTGGGTGGGGGGGGCAGGCTAAAAAGGGGGGAGAGAAACATCTGAGTGGTGAGGAAATACCGCGGGCCCGGGTGACGGGAGTGACAAAAACTCAACTACAGTCATTGGTCGAAAGAAGATGGGGTAGGACCGGCGAAAAGCCAGGGGATAGATAATCGTAAAACACTACGACAGTGGCCGGGGAGTTACCGAAAAAGTCAATGTCGTCAAAGGGGGCATATATCATCTGGGGGGAATGCTAGAGGGGAGACCGAATCAAAAAAAAAAGGACAGTCTTGCAACCCCGCCAGGGGTTGAAACCCGAGTTCTCAAACGCAGAGAGCTGTAAACAGTTGCCTTCTGCACATCAGGGAAGGGAATGAGAAGACGGGAAAGGGGCCAATCAAAATTCAACTACATTTTGCCGGAGACTTTATTTCAAAGACAGTTGGGCCGACAGGAAAGACCCGGGATGGCTTGGGAGTCAGGTAACATGACGGGAGGGAAAATTAAAAATGCATGTGGACCTGTGAATTCACGAGGGTGGGGGCGGAAGGGAGAAGCAAAAGGGGTGGAGGGTCGGGGAAGGATCAAAGACCTCCCTGGGAACTACACCACTCAGCTTTGGAAGACAAAAGAACCCGCAAAGAAAAATTCTTCAGCATAAAGGGTCTTTGTTACTCTCATTAAAAGGGACCATCCCCAGGACTTAAGTCCGAGACAAAGGAAATAAACAAAAACAGATCTCGGCGGGTCGCCATGGAAAAGGTTGGGGGGGTCGGGGGCACACGGTTGCAGGGGGGAAATTGACCAAGCGTCAGGTGGCCGAACAGCAGAAGAGTAGCCTAACCAAGGGGAAGATGTGGTGTGGAAACAACACAAGATAGGGGTGGGAAAGCTTCGGGGACTGGGGGGGAAGCGACATCAAAGAGGAAAGTAGCTGGAAGCTGGAGGAAGGAAAAAAATGGGTATCCTTCTTGCGGGAACCGTGTAAGAAAGTTGCAAGGATGATGGAACGCAAGGGAGTGCGGGGGGCGACCCGAAAATTGGCAAACACAGGGGGGCCATACTTGATATTACCTCAATGGAGAGAAAGATGGGTTATTTCAACGGGGGTGATAAGTCGAAAAGCGGAATATCCGAACCGTTGAGACCAATACAGCTGCTATTGCCGAGTCGAATGATTGTCGGAGGGTTTGTTCAAGGGAGTAAAAGAGGGAATCACGTGTGGGACAAGGAACTGGTTTCCATGGAAAAACCTGGTCGGTTTGACTGGGGGAATCCATCTAGGAGGGGTCATCCCACTGCAGACCTTGGAAGTATCTAGAGAAAGAAGCTCCAACAACAACGGAGGGGGGGGATTAGGAAAGAGATATATGCAGGGTATAAAAAAAAGCAAGGGAGCAAGGGGCTGAAATCTGAAAAGAAAAAAAAGGGGGGGGGGGGGGGAATTTGTAAGCTTAAAACAGGGAAAGTGTCTAGTCGACTGATGGGAACACGGCAAACGACAGGAAATAAATGAATCCAGGGGACCCCACCAGACATCTTTGTAACTGAGACGCATGGGGTGGATTAGTCTAAACACCGGTTCGGCAACCTCGCCGATTGAAAGAACAGCTTTCAGCACAAGTGAAATTCTTGTAGCACTGAAACGGGTCCGGGTGCTCCACTGAGGGCAGGGGTTCCAAAGTAGAAAAAAAAGCCGAAAGGCGTTCAAATAACAACCTTTACACGACCCATTGAAAGTTCCTGAAGAAACCTCGGGGGGAGGGCAGATCGTCAAAGACAAGGAGGGGGGGGGGGAAAAAGGGTCAGTCTGACAGTACAGCAAGCAAAAGGCAAATTGCACAAACGGGGGGAACGCCACAAAAACAAGAGGAAGGATTCTCAGGAATTAGGACAAAATACGCAATTGAGGAAATGGGGGGGGGGGCCGTAACCGGGAAAAGAAGGCCCACACAGAGGGGAGGAAAAGGGCAACCGTGCGTCGGGAAGACAGTTGGTCTCGGGACAGGCCGTAGAGGGGGAGGCGATTGGAAAGGGGACTTAGAGTCACAAAAAAGGGGCAGGAGGGTTCAGAAAGGGGGATATAGGAATTTTTTACTGTGTCGCAAAGATTGCCAGTATCTTGGATTTCTGGGGAAGGACGTGGGGGAAAAGAATCCAATCGCCTGGCTTGAGAGGGAAAACGAAGGAGGAGTGATGTTAAACAACACGACAAAAAGTGGGACATTAAAACAGCTTCCGTTTCGGTGAGCAAAAGGGGCTGGGGAGACATGGTAGAAGGCCCAAGGAGGGGACTTTGGAAAATTAAAAGACTCAGGGAAAGGGGGAAAAAGTCAAACGGCAGGAAGAACGTGATAAATTGAGGGGGACAATTCTTTAGGTCGGGGTGAAATGGCGAAGAGTGGGGGGGGGGGCCTTGCGGGCCGACTCATAAAAAAGGGCGAGCGGGCCGGGGAGAACGGAACACCTGAACGGGGGTAAGGAACCGGAAAGGAAAGTTAGGAGTGAAAGGGGTGAAAGAAAAAAAAAGCTATAAACGAAGTCACTTCAGCAGAAAAAAGCTTGTCAAAAAGGGGGACGGAGGGAGGGGGGGGGTACTACCTCCTTCAAGTTCCAATTCTAAGGGGCATCTAAAACTACGACCACTCTAAGTAGAAGAAAAAAAGCACGCCTAATTCATCAACGGACGAACACGTGGAGTGGCCGGCGTCTAGACCAGTTACTGGTAGCGGAGAAAAGGTGGTTACTCCGTTACCCTGAAGGGCCTTTGTAAGGAAAGGTCCCAAATCTGCAACTAAAAACCGAACTGACGTTTGGAGAATCAGGAGAAAAAAATCCCCAGAGAACTGAAAACTAATGCTAATCCTTCGCTAAACGCTCCTATTTTAGTCAAGAAGGCGTCGCCGACTGAGGAAGGAACCACGGGAGACTTGGGGGTTTTGGGGGGGGTGTTAAACAGAAAAAAAAAGGTAGTGGGAGAGGTGGTACGACAAAAGCGTAAGAGATGAAGTAATGGCAGCGAGGACCGGGTAAACCTTGTGACAAAAGACAGAATTGAGGAAAAGAGAGGTGGGGGGACGACATGGAGAAAATGGACAGCCCCCCAGCCTTTTCAAGCGATAGGGGAGCAGGGCGGAAAAGTCGACCAAATCACTATACTCGGTTTGCTGAAAAGGACGGGTACCTACGAAAGAGAAGATACTAGTGGGGGGGGAGAAGAGGGGAGGAAAGTGGAGAGGACCGGGAACGATGTAACAGAAAAGGATTATCTTTTGCGATGAAAGGAGAAAAATGATCGATCTGTACAAAAGGAGGAGCCTCTCTTAGAAAGGGGGGCACTGGATACATAGCAAATGGGATAGTAAACCTCTTTCCCTACAGGCAAAATACACAAAAATGTGCCAGAGATAAAGGAGAAAGCCGATCAATTAGTGAGGTCATCAGAAGACAAACAAACGGGGGTATTAGGAAAAAAAAAAGCAAAATGGAATGGAAGGTAAAGCCAAATTATCTGGGGAAAAGTTGTGTTTGGGGGGGGGAATTATACGTCAATTACTATCAAAAAAGGCAGAGGGAACCGAGGGGGGATCAGCCTCTTAAAAAAAAAAGTTCGACGTGAACTTATCATGAAAAAGCACGTAGAAAAGACTCCAAAAATACATTGGGCATCATACCCTCCTCAGAATTAAGACATCTTCACATTTCCCCAAGTAGGTAGGAAAAGAGAAGGAGACTGGGAAAAATCGATAAAAAAAACAACCTCTTGAGGGGGCTCCGGAGGGGGCACACTGCAGATTGGGAATCACTCCAACATTTAGAGCTTGGTCAGAAAGCGAAAGAGACCTATTGCGAGGGAAAAAGTCTGTGAGGGATCAGAATACCAAAAAAGCCACCGGCGAAAGGAATGCGCGTAGGTTTCAGGTTGGTTGTACAAGTAACCTAGATTACGAAGGAAGGGTTACTGTCAAGAGGGGAGTCCCGGGGATTGCGCCGGGAAAAAAAACCATTTATCACACATTGAAAGAGACATTTCCGCCGGGATGGGGGTACAAAAACTAGTAGGAGTCTCATGTCTTGAAGGCCACATCGAAAGGATGGAAGCGACTTATTCAGGAGGGGACGAGCGGTGGAGGGTCAATGGAAGTGCCCACCAAACGAAGGTGGACGTGTTCTAGCTAGCGAAAGGGCAAGGAAGTCAAAGGAGGATGCTACCGGAGTCAACCCCAGGGAAACAGTAAAAGGGGGGTATTAGAGTCGCCGCCAAAGAAAAGTTGCCCAAGGTTATGAGTGATGGTCGCTCACGGAGAGAAGATTCGGGAGAAGGGGAGTCATTAACGCTAAAAACGGGCAAAGATCAACCGAATCCCCCCTTTAAAATCGAAAAAACCTGTGTGGTCTGGGCAGAAGTGCCCCTGTAGCTTCCGTGCATACTTTAGGTCTACCCAGATTAAGAACGGGGAAGGGGTGGTGGGACAACCCGTCAGTGTCGGTGTCCCCCACAACGTAAAAAGTAATCGGGGACGGCACGAAGATTAACGGGTCCGAAGGCCCAACACCATAAACGGAACAGCGCAACAAGCGGGTTGGTCTACAGGTTGAGAAACGCAAAAGGGAGGCTCAGAAAGGGCAGAAGGGACGAGGTCCATACGGAACGGTGATGGAGGGGGCGAACGAGGTCTCGTTCCACGAAGAGGGGGCCAGGAAGTGTCACGGGTGGAGAAGGGCAAAGGCAAAACTCGGGCGTCAAAACAGGCAGTTACTTAGTCATTTTACCCTTCAGCAACAAAAGGATTCATTTTAAAGACTTCAACTCTGTAGCGCTTAGTCGTGGGGAGGGAAAAAGGCAGGAGATTGGCAGACTGAACCTTAGGGGGGGAGAACCAGTAAAGGAAAGAACGATAAGCACGCAGTTCTTGCAGAAGAAGAGGGGTGTAAACGGGAATCGCATAAAAAAACGGGCAAGGAAGAGAACAACTGGGACAAAAGAGATCAAGGGGAAAGCCCCAAAAAAAAAAAACTGTTAACGGGTGTGAGGAGACACCGTAGAACGGGCAATAGGGGAGGAAAAAAGGGACTACGAAAAAACGAAGCCACGGGCAGAGGGGGGGGGGGGTGGGGGGGGAAGAACCAAGGGGGGGTGAAACACCGTTGCCAACGTCGTCCTCTGGTGGAAGGAGAAGGACAGAAACGCTTAAGATCGGCCACTTAAAAAGATGGTAGGACAGTAGGATGAGTGGGGGGGGGGGGGGGGGCCAAGGTGGAAAGACATAAAAGGAAGGGGGTGGCGAAACACCCTTGGAACTCACGGGGGCCTCGGGGGGAAGAAAAATGGGCCATTTCAAAGGGGGACGGGCAAGCTGGGCGCAAAAGAGGACCGGGCCTACCGGGTGGGAACTCACACCCTTCTAGAACGGGCGCAAAGCGTAGAGGGCCTAGTATAGTGCGGGGGACTCGTGGAAAGAAAGTGACCCATTGACTGGAAGGGGGGGAAAGTGAACAATAAAGGGCTAAGGAGAGGGTCAACCAAAAGGGATTCCGGATACGGGGGGGGGA
>Ga0179593_1553728_pt1 | contig 14240 bp, 16 predicted proteins | sample CZODoug2_1_08_16_FD_185931 | JGI IMG/M metagenome (GOLD analysis project Ga0179593, IMG submission 185931) | Vadose zone soil fungal communities from Angelo Coast Range Reserve, California, USA - CZODoug2_1_08_16fungal (PacBio error correction) | ecosystem: Environmental > Terrestrial > Soil >...
ACCTGGTTCACGTGGAAAAGTTCTATCGGAGAAGGCAAAGAAAGGGGGGGGGAGAGGCGATTCTTGCGGGAGGAGGGGGAAAGATGGACGTCTGGCTCTCTTGTGACTTGGGGGGGCCTTCCTTGCCTCGTATCGCGAATCTGAAGGGAGAGAGAAAGGGGGGTTGGTCAAAGAAGAGGGGAGGGAGAAAGGCGTAGTCAGCAGGGGAAAGGAAGGGAGACGGCTTTACGGGCTTTACAAAGAAAAGAAATGCTCACCCATTAGTGAGTCCGCGAGGGGGCGGTCACTACACAAAAGAGAGAAAGAAGGTGCGCAATAGCCTGCGAAAAAAGGATCGAATTCATAAGTCGGCTGCGCGGAGGGAGAAAAGGAAAAATCATCCGTAAGGAGGAAGGAAAAGAAAAAAAGAGGCGTTCCCCGGCGGGCCTGCAAGGAAAAAAAAAAAGAGATTGTCGTGCGCGGCGAGGAGGGGGAAGGAAGGGGCTGAAGGGGGAGGAGCGAGGACCTTTGTCACCAGGGGGGAGGGGCGGCCTCTTGTATACTGGGGGAGGAAACTCATTCTCGTTCTGCGCCGGAAAGAGGAACGACGGGGCCCTGGCGGAAAAAGAAGAGAAAGGGAAAAAAGGAATTTTTACCTTTCGCAGGGGGAAAGAAAGAGAAAGACCATTCCATCTTGAGGAGAAAAAAAAAACGCTCAAACTGGGCTGCAGGGAGGAGGGGGAAGGTGGTATCAGAGAGGTCCATAAAGGAGAAAGAAAAGGGCGCTCTAGCTTTCTACGGGGAAAAGAAAAAAAAAAGAAAAAGGAGAACAAAAAAAAAAAAAAAAACAAAAACGGGGGTGGGGAACTGGTTCCCTCCTGCTGGCCGGGAAAAAAGAAGCAGCGATCGGACTAATCCGCAGAAAGGGGAAGGGAGAGGAGTTGTCCTTCGCTGCTTGTTAAAAAAGAGGGAGTTTCATCACTACACGCAGGGCCGACCGAGGGACCAGAAGAAACAAGGGGGCCTCCGGTCTAACAGAAGGAAAGGGACACCTACTGGAAAGGAAAAGAAAGTGGGAGAACTCGATACCATCAATCAAAAGAAGGGGGATCTCTTGGACTCAACCCACCTGGAAAAAGGGGAGGAGATCGCCCGGGAAGGAAGGGAAGGAAGTCCTGTCCATCAAGGAAAAAAGGGAAACTTAAGAAAGGGGGGGGTTACTTGTTCCCCTCACCAACTTCGGGAAAGGGAAAGTAGGCTCAGCCGGGAGGAAAAAAGGGAAAACGTTTCCTGTTCTTCCTCAGAAGAGGGAAAAAAAGGGAAAGGGAGGAGGAAGGATCGTACTTGGGTCTAAGGGGGGCTGAGCCGAGCTCTATGGGGGGGTAGAGAGAAAACGGCCGACTTTATGCGGGAGAAAAAAAAAGAAGGGAGCCTGGGCCTGATGGCGGCAAAGAAAGGGACTGATCCGCTGGGCGGACTAGAAGAAGACGAAGATTCCTGTCTGAAAACAGGACCAGCGAGTCGGGAGAGCTAGTCAGGGGGAGAGGGAAGCCGGTGTATCAGAAAAGGAAGGGGAGAAATAGGGAAAGTCCATACATGAGAAAGGGAGGGATCTCAGAGGAAATTACAGAACCGCGGGGAAAAAAAAAAAATCTCTGACTCAGACATGATAAAACTCTTTCGAGAGAAATAGTTCTCCGTTACCATTAGAGAAAAGGGGGTTACCTTTTTTCTGGGCCGGACGGGAAAGGGAGGAGCTATCCTGTCGGGAGGGGGGAAAGAGGAAACATGTAGGAGGGGGAAGACGACTCATCAAAAAAAGAATGATTAATGTGGACGCGGATAGGGAAGGGGAGGAAAGAGGGCTTCCTGACGGAAGGGGGGAAGGGAAAGAGATCCCACTACCTAAAAAAAGAATTTCTTGTGAGAAGCATTCCTTTGCCTCTTCCTGGGGTTTGGTCGAAAAGACTTCCCTAGGAGAAAGCCCATCTCTATAAGGGACCTCCAGTGGCTAGGGAGAAAGAGAGATCTCAACAAAAAAAAGGAGGGTATTAACATATATAGGAGGAAGAAAAAGGCCACTTGATCCCCTTAAAAGAAGGGTTTGTGTGCGGCACTCTGACTGAGGAAAGGGAAAGGGGGGTTGGCTAAAATGACTTCCAAAAGGAAAAAAAAAAGAGGAACTGCTTCCCCAGCCCTTTCAAGAGAGAAGGAGGCCCTTTTCCTTCCGGGAAAAATCGCCTATGGTTAAAAAAAGCGTCAAAAGAATCATCAGGGGGGGGGGAGCTGTGAATCCTCAAGGGAAAAAAGAAAGACTCGTACAGGATAAAAACCCTCATCATCTTCTGGGCACGAGAAAACCGCGCTGACTTTTACCGGCGAACCTGCAGTTCTTTCGTATCGAAAAAAGGGAAACAGGATTATTCCGAGCAGAAAAGGAGGTTCATCTCATCGCGATAAGAAGGGGAGGGAGGGACCGGCCAGCAGGAGAAGATAACGGTTATTAGGGGAAAAGAAAAGACATTCCCAAGAAAGAAGAGAAGACACCACTACTCCTCTGTTGAATTGGAGGAAAAAAGGAGCCGTCGGTACTTCCGCAGCGGAGAGGGCGTGCTGCTTCCAAAAAAAAGAAGAGCCATTGCGTAGGGCTGGAGGGGGCCGCCTTCCAGTAAAAAGAAACACAATCGAGCTCGGAAAAGAAGAAAAGGACTCATAGCCACAATGACAAGAGGGGGGGACGCCGGCCCAGGTCACCTTGGACGTAGGGGGGGGGGAGAATCTTTCATTGGGGAAAAGAAAGGGGAAGGGTCCCTTAACTGCTTCTCCTTCCGGCAGAAGAAGGGGGGAAAGGCAGCTGTTAGGTCCCAGGAAAAAGAGGGGGCGCCGGTGACTAAGCTGGAAAGGGGGAGGTCCAGGGAAGACGTCGGGCCAGGAACATCAGAAAAGAAAGAGAAATCGCCCGGGGGGTTTGAGGGAAAAAAAAAGCCGCGAACAGCTCGTATTGCAGGGGGGAAGAAACCATACGTCCGCCATGTAAGTAGGGGGGGGGGGAAAGGGTACCTTCTGTTGCCCGTTCCATGGGCCAGATCAGGGGGGGAGAAGGGAAAGGCCCGCGTGGGAGGGAGAAGAGTCCTCCTTCAGGGGGGAAAGGGGGCCCGCCTCTTCTAAGAGAAAAGAAGGACAGGCAAGGAAAAGCCTGTCGAGAGGAGAAAGAATAGGGGGGAGGGACTCGCTTCTTTCCATTTTTGAGAAGGCGGGTCACCAGGTGAAAGAAAAAGGTCCACGTAGAAGCTCCTCGAGAGTTGGAAGGAAAAAAGGGGACGGTATGGCCAGCTTCGCTCACAGGGAAAAAAAGAAGGTCCATTCCTCCCAGTTTGGGAGGGGGAGAGATTTCCTCACACTTGGAAGGAAGGAAAGGGAAATTCTCCCGGTCAACATTCCAAGGAAAGGTAATAGGAGGAAGGCCTCCCTTTCAAGAAGAAGGGGGAGTTCTCATAACTCTTACATAGGAGACCCTCATCCGCTATCTTACCACACAGAAAAATCTGTGTTTCCAAGAATTTTTGAAAAAGAGTCAATCCCTTGGAGAGAACCACTTTCTACCGAACTCGAGAAGGGGACCGGGGGGCAATACGCCTGACGTGAACGGAGAAGGGGGAAAAGAGAGGAATATCTCGTCCCTCATGAAGGAGAAGATAAAGAAAGCAGCCTCCCTTTTCATGAAAAAAGAAAAGGGGGGAAGGGAAGGTGCATCATTCTCTTGCGCCAGGTAAGGGTTGAAGAGGGGAAAGGAAACACGTTTGCCACTGACAACTCATGAGAGGGGGGGACTTTTTTCTGAAGGGAGAACCTTACATTCCTCTCAAAACCTCCCATCCCAGCTGGAAAAGGACAGTCTCCCAGAGGGAGATGCACACCGAGGAGGTTTGAAAAGGAAAAAAGGAGAAAAGCTCCAGGCCGGCCCCCAAACCTTAGAGAAAAGCAAAGACGCACATCGCGCCCTCAAACAGATCCCCTCACGAAGAAGAAAACTATCCCTCTCCGAAATTTTCCGCGAAGGGGGAAGGGAAGAAGAACATCTCGCCCTTCCACGGGAACCAAAAGAAGAGGGGGGGGGGGGGGGGGGTCTCTTCACTCCAAGAAGAGAAAGGGAGGAGAAGGGAAAGATACCTTTTTTTCAACGAGAAGCGCTGGGAGCCGTCGCGACAGGACCAAAGAAGCAGTCTAGATTCTTGAAAAAGGAAAAAGTTGAAAGCTGTTTGGAGGGCGCGAGTGGGAAGGGGGGAGAGAGGGGGTGGAACTGTTCAAGGGAGGGGGGAAGGGGGAAGAGAGGATCTTACCGTACTACTAAAATAGGGGGCACCTCGGAGGTCTTACCTCCGCGGGGGAAGGAAAGGGGAAGGGTCTCTGCAGGAGCGGAAAGGAGGCTTTACATCTCTACTCCTAAAAAAGGAACCCAGATCAGGGGGTTCCGCTGGCAACTTGTGGACGTCACCGTCCAGAAGAGAGAAGGAGAAGAATGCAGAAAACGTCTGACTAATAGAAAGGGAAGAAAAAAGCTGCTCGTACTTCCTTGACAGAGAAGAAAGAAAGACGGCCGACATGCGTCCCGGCGTTCCGCGGCAAAGAAAAAGGAGGATCCGATTTTCGTTCCGCGGCGAGGCGTAGAAAGGGACGGAGACTAAAGGGGGGGGAAAGGGTGGAAAAGGGCCATCGGGAAGGACAAAGGGGAAAGCTCTCTATATTTCTCAGGAGGGGAAAAGGGAAAGTGCCCGGCCCGGGACCTACTTTTCCGCGGTCTTCAAGTAGACCTGAAGAGGGGACGGGCGCTGCGTCTATGTCGAGGGGAGAAAAAAAAAAGCATTTGTCGTGCACACCCAAGAGGGGGGGCGGCCTGTACCATCTTTGTGGGGGAAGGAAGGGGGGAAATCCCTTACTGGTATGCCAACATTCAAAGAGGGATGGGGGGGGGGGGGGAAGGTGAAGAAGAAAGAGCTGCCGAAAAAAGCTCCTATGAGAATCGATCGTTTACGATCTCAAAGAAGGAAGATTGTTTACTTATAGAGGGCCCTAGAGAGGCAACATTAATTCTTCGGAAAGGAAAACACTCATTGGAGAAAAGAAAATCTCGCGTCCAAGTGTCAGAAGGGAAAAGGTGACACAGGCAACACCTACTGGAAAAGGAGAAGCTGGTATACCCTAGAAAAGAAAACCACTCCCTAGAAATAAAGAAAGGGAGGTCTCTGGTTACTCAAACAACCACCGGCGAGGAAAAGTTATATATCTCCCTTGGGAGGGGGGAACTTCCATCCCTGCCGAGAAAGGGAGAAAAAAAAGCCTCTCCATCTGCTTTTACGGAAGGAAAGAGCGTCCAGTTCTTAGCCGGAGGAGGAGGGAAGGGAAAGAAATCTTTACTTTTTCCTGGGGGGGGGGGAGGAGCAGATCTTCACCTCATGACGACAGGTGAAAGAAAAGACTCGTACTCTGACTTTGGGTCTATCGAAGGGAATGAGAAGGAAGAGGAGGGTCTTCTCTTCGAAAAAGTCTAATAAAAAAAAAGAGCCATGGAGAAAGGAGGAGGGGGGGAGCCGGAAAGAACCTCTTTACTGAAGAGGAGGGGAAGGAAGAAGAACGGTCTAATATTCCTTGGAGAAGAAAAGAGAAAAGAGGAACAAGCGGCGGGGGGGGGTTTCTTCGTACCGAGTCAAAGAGTGCGGGACCGAAGGTGATCAAGGAAAAAGACTTTTCGGGGGGAGATTCTGGGAAGCCAGCCGGTCCTGTTAGGTTAGAGCAAAAAAGATAAACGAGCCCGGGAAGGGAAAGAAAACTCATCCTCTTGCAAGAGGAAAAAGAAAAACGAACTGCATTTTCGCCTTTACCGAAGAGGAGGAATTTTTTCTTGGCCTAAGGAGGGGGGAGGAGGCTGAAAAGAGAATGTCGTTCATTGTAGCAAAAGGATTTAGTCTGGAAAGCTACTCAACAACGGAGGGGTGGGGGACACTTAAGCTCAAAGGGGGGGGGGGACATGATTGAAAGAAGGAAGGGCCTTACCTTCAGAAAGGGGGAGCACTCCCACTACGTGCTACACGGTCAGGGGGGAGGCAGGGTGAAAATCCGGCTTTTTTTCCTAATAGGAAGACCCCTTACTAAAAATGAGACTTCTATCAGTTCCGAAAAAAACATCTCGTGGGGGAGGGGATACCATGGCTATGAAAGGTGGAAAAAGATGATCAACACAACAACGGGGGAAAGTATATATTCATATCGCCAGGAGAAAGGGAAACCGGCTATCTCTGGGGCAGTCTCGGAAGCGGGTCTGGTTTTAAGAGGGAAGGAAAGCCTCCGAGGAAGAAATGCTTCACAGAAAAAGGTCGCCTTATTGTTGAAAAATAGGACTTGAAGGAAAGGCCCTCTTCCTCAGAGAAGTTTCTCTCATGTCAAAGAAGCCGGGTTAGTCGAAAAAAGGGAATCCATGTAGCCCGGGGACTGGGGGGAAAAAAAGGATCGCGCGAACCAAAGGGAGTCTGTCCCGAAAAAAAAAGGAAAACGGCGCTTACTGGGGGAGGGAGAACTTCAGGGCTTTCGATACAACGCGGCAGGAGAAGAGGGACTAGCTGGCCGAAGGGGTTCATCTTCATCTGCGCGACAAAAAAAGGGCTTGCAGAAAAGAAATATGCCACTGAGGCTTCACGCGCACAGGGGAAAAGCCTCCGGACTCGTGCAGATGAAACACAGAAAGACCTGTTTAGGGGGATAAGAAAAACAAAGAAGGAGAGCCGTCCTGAGACTTTCCTAAGAAATCAAAGAGTGCTGTCGGCGCAATCGTGAGGGGGAACTTGCTTTACGGATGGGAGTCTACCTCCTCAGGAGAAAGGAGAACCCCATCATCTAGGAAAAAGAGAAAGGAGCAATAGACCCCAATCAGATAGAGGAAAAAAGAGGTAAGGGTGAAATCTTCAGGAAAGGAGTAAAGAGGGAAAAAGATGGCCATTAACTCTTAGCAAAAAGAGAAGGAAGGGAAGCCGCGGGTTATGGGCCAGGGGAAAAAGGCGCCGTTGTACTAATCTGGCGGCATGGAGAAAAGAGAGAGGAACTGGCGGAAAGAAGAGAAGGTCGCTCCACACCTTTTGGGGGAGTCCCAGCGCCGCGCACTCGAAGGCTGTAGCGTGGGAGAAAGAAGCATTAATTATTTGTTTTCCTGGAAGGGGGGAACTTGCCGCGAGCTGAGAAAGAGTATTTGATTATCGGCTAGGGTGCCGGAGGGGGAAGAGCGCTAATTCCCCCGGAAGAAACACGCTTTTCTATCGTCCACTATAGAGAGGGAGGGAAAGGGTCGGAGATGTCTGAAGGCACATGAAGGGGAAAACAGTCCACTTCTGAAGAAGAGAAAAAAAAACTCCTCGTCGCTGTATGGCCATCGCGCAGATGGCCACCAGATTTACCCATTCCGCACCAGTGGAGAGGGGGTGTCAGTAAGCACGCTGGGCTCTTTTCGGAAGAGAAGGGGAGAAAGAAAAGGAACCATGCCTCCCAGGGAAGGGAATAGCCTCGGCGCTCCCTTTCCACTCGGGGAAAAAAGAAAAAAGAGACTTCTGCGCACAATCGCTCTCGGGAAGAAAAAAAGAAAGAACGAGGAAATTGTTCCACCGAAAGGGGGGGGAGAAAATACCTTTATTCTCAATCCCCTTCAGAACCGAATCTCCGCTGCACGACAATCGGGAGAAAGAAAGGGGCATCCGCTGACAGAAAAAGGAAGAGAGAACTCGTCGAAGTCGGACGAAGGAAAGGGAAAGGGTACCGGCCAGTAGAAGAAGAACGCCTTGTTCAGAGGAAGGGGATTCCTTCCGTGGAGAAAGGGGCTCACCTTCGTGACCGTGGAGCTTTAGGAAGGAAAGTGTCCAGCTAAAGAAGGAGATGGTGACATCTGGGAGGAAAAAGGAAAAGGAATCTCTCCACCGACCATTAACAGAGGGGCCGCCATTGCTTTCGACCAGCGTCCTCTGGACCAGAACCATTAGATAGTCGTCGGGAGAAGAAAGGCCAGTCCTCTCCCCCCGCAAGGGAAAGGAGACCGACTTCCATCCTCCCTCCACCTCCGAAGAAAAGGAAGAGGAAAATCTCCTTCCTTTAGTGGAAGTCGAATCAAGCGACAACGTCACTGAGACCCATGGAAAAGAGGGAACAACAACAACTTAGAGGAGAAGGGAAGGAGAAGTGTTTTCACTTGACGGGCCGATAGGTTCGAAGGAAAGGGAAAAAACTAACGGCAGGTCTATTTGGGGGGGGGGGGGGGGGGGTGTTCTATTCGGGGGAGGATGTTTAGTGAAAGAAGAAGAGTGGCTCATCGTGACGGCGGTTAGGGCGTTGCGTCCTTTCAACGGAGAGGGGAAAAGAGATCTCGGGGTGTGTTCAATAAGGAAGAGGAAGTCCTTTCTTATCAGAAAGAGTTCAAAGGGTAGAAAGGAGGAACGGCCATGTACGGCTGTACTTCTCGAAGGAGAAGGGACTCACCTCATATCAGGGAAGGCTTGCAAACTTGTTTACTTCAAAGAGGAAAGGAAGGGTGTCGCAGAGCCTGATAAAAGGGTAAGAAGAAAATGCATTCACGCGAAGAAAACTGGAGGGAAAAAAGGTCCACCGGTATGCTGATATAAGAAGACGAAGGCTTAAAGGAAAAGCTTCACGACCGTCCTTGATAGAGGGGGGGTCTTTAGAGGCGAGGAGGTGGAGCTGGAAGGAAGGCTCTCGAGGGAATGGCACATTTTCATCTTCTTTCCATAAAGGGGAGAAGCTCGATATTATTTCTCCTCAGTATCGTTTCGAAAGGAAAACGGGGAGGGAAGAACGTTCCCTTTCTGCCGAGAAAGAAGGAAAGAGGAAAAAGGGATGCATTTTTACCCTTTCTCTTCTTCTATTTCTGAGGAGGAAAAAGAGGAGGATTTTCTGCAAAAAGGAAGAAAGGTCTTCCTTTACATCAGGGGAAGCTCCTTTAGAAGATTACTCAACTGGCGCTATGATTGAAAAGGGGGGGGGGAAGTATTGTCACTTTTTCAAAGGAAGGAGGAAGATTGCCCGTCACCTTAACTCAGAGAGGAAAAGGAAGGGAGGGGGGGTACTATCGCCATCTGGGGAAGGAGGGGGGAGATGTTGTGACTTCTCCGAGGGGGGAAAGAAGAAAGAGAAAATGAATTCTTCTAGAAGGGGAACTCATTTCCGAATAAAAGATAGAGTCCAATTTCAAAAATATTCACATCCTGAAAAAAAAAGATTACCCTGGGCGTCTTCTTGATAAAAAGAGGAAAAAAAAGGACCCCTACTCTGGAGGAAAGGCGGCGCTGGACTAAAAAAATTTCTTCTGGCGCGAACCTTCATCGGAAAGAAAAGGGAGAAAGTCTTCCTTTCCAGAAAGGAAGGAAAAAGTCAGCACCTTCGCCAAGGAAAAGGGGACGGTTCCCTCACCTCGGAGGCAAGTTAAGGGGGGAAAAGCCGGTCCTGGAATCTTGAACGGGGGAAGGGGAAAGGGATGGCATAATCTTCACCAGGAGACCGCTTCCTCGGGGAGGGGACTTTTTCTATGCGCAGTTTGAGGGGGGAGGCCGAGCTCGTTTGAGGAGAGGAACTGCCTACTGGAGGAAAACATCCTTACCCAGGAAGGGAAGACCTTCTCCGAATGGCGGAGATCACGGAGAAGGGAAAAGCTGCTGACGGAGAAGGGGTCTAATAGGAGGAAGAGAAAACTCCAGTAACCGGGAGTGGAGAAAGGGGGGTTGTCGTACGCCGAGAAGGAAGAAATGTCGGTGCCGGGGGAAGGGAAGGGTCTATCCTTCGGAAAATAGGAAAAAGGCCATCCAGCCGGTCCTAAGGAAGGAAGGGGGATTTACCAGCCGCGGATGGGAGGCCAGAGAAAAAATCCTGCACCCTGGCCACTACGCGGAAGGAGAAGAGGAAAAACTTCAGTTCGGAGAAGTCCAGCTCTGGAAGGGGGGGGAGGTCCAGACGATGAAGTTTGTGAGGGAGGGATGTACATTTAGCCAGGAAAAGGGGGGGCTTCCAATCTACTCACCCCGGATGAAGGCAACTTCTGCTGAGGAAGTGGAGAAGAAGGGGCCGCCGAAAAAAACTCGAAAAGAGGAAGGGGGGGGGAAGGAGGGACTCGTCTCTTGTTTAAAAAAGAGAAAAAAGCGAACTCGGCGAGAAGAAAAGAATCAGCCTTGTATGGGAGAAATTGAGGGAGAGATCAACACAACAACTTATGAGAGGGAAGGGGAGGGGAAATAATCTCCACTTTAAGAAAGAAAAGAGGACCGGCTCTCCCGATTTCGAGGGGAGGGGAGGGGACTTCACCCAGGAAGGGCCAGTGACGGCTCCAAAAAAAGAAGGGAGCATTCGTCGGAGGAGTCAACTACGGAAAAGAAAAGCCCTCTTTCCTCATCCTCAGGAAAGGGAGGGATCATCCGGGGTGAGTCGCTGGAAGAAGAGGGGAATTACCGACGATAGGAAGAAAACCAGAGATCAAAAGAAAACAAGGGGGCACCGGGAGGAGCCGGCTAACTTCAAATTCGGAAAAAAAGAAGGGCCAGCAGTATTAGTCAGAATAAGAGAGGTTCATCTTCGTCGCGCTAGAAACGACCGATTTAGGGGCCGAAAGCATGCGCTAATATATAAAAGAAGGCTCACCTTCACCTACAGAAAGAAGACTCTGCTAGAGGAAGAAAGAAGACGTCTTTTACTGGATAAAAGTCAGAAAAAGGAGGAAAAGTCGGATGACGTCCTCAGCAGAGAGAAATTCTTCTTCCTGAAGAAAACGCCATGTCGGTAAGGGCTTACCTCCTCACCTCTGTAAAGGGAAAGAAGAAACAATCGAGCTCGGAGAAAGAACCGTCGCATAGACCCCAAGTCCCGGGAAAAGAAAAGGCGTCCTGGGTGAAAGATCTGAAAAAGAAAAAGGGACGCATTAAAGGCTGAGAAGGGAGGCTAAGAAAGAGGGGGAGGGCACCGTCCACCACAGAATGGGGGAGAAGGGAAAAGCTGGTGCCGTGAAGGAGCTGCCCCGTGCGATCTCCGAGAGAAGAGACATCCGCCCGTGGGGGTGGATCCCATAGGAAAATGAGAGGGATTGCGGTGGAAAAAATTTCTCGTATTGTTCTCCCGAGACGCAAGGAGGGGGGACCGGGACAGGCTGTAGCCCGGAGAAAGGAAAATCTTCTATTCCCTGATGGAATTGATGATCAAGAGGGGAGGGGAAGATAGGCACAGGGTCCACCTCGAAAATGGCGTCGTTCACGATCGGAAAAAAAAAGGGATTCGTTCCAGGGGAGGAATCAGAGTGCGGTCAAAAAGGAAAATCAGGTCCACGTCGAAGCTCGCGCTCCAGGGGGGGGGAAGAAAAAGAGCGTTATTTCCATCTCGAAAGGAGGGGAAGATGTCCATGCCGCCCATTAAGGGAGGGAAGAAACCTTGAGGAACGAGTGAACCAGTAGTATAAAAAAAAAAAAAAAAGGAACAATGCCGCCCTTTCCCGTGAAAGAAGAAGAAACTTCGTCCTCTGTTCCGTGCGCATAAAAAGGAAAAAAAAAGACCTCCGCGATCGTCTCCGGGGAAGAAACTATGCCCCTTGGGGGGGACACAGGCCATAGCGGAAGAAAAAGGGAGGCTCCAAGTACCCTGGGAGAACTGAAAGGAGAAAGAGGCCACCGAAAATCGTATGGAAAGGGAAGGGGGGAAAAATCCTCTGACTTGCACGAAGACGCCTCGTCGTCCTTCTTCGAAAGAGAGGGAAAGTCCCTTCCATTCAGGCCGCAATCAGGGCAGGAGGAGAGGGGGGGTCCGCCCCTTGGCAGGAAGAGGAGAAAACGTCGTGACCTATGCTTAGTTTTAAAAAACGTTTGCCAGCGGAACCCACTCACTGAGGGGGGAAAAAGGGTTATTCGTCGAGCCCTGAAAGCCCTTAAGGAAAACATCCGATCCATGAAAGAGGGAGGAAGGAAGAAAAAAGGCGAACTCCAGTCTGCCGAGGGGAGCCACCATTAGATATTCTGTAGGGGAAAGGGGAGAAGAGAAATTCCTTCCCCAAGAAAATTGGAACAAGTTCGAAAAGAAGGAAGGAACAGCGGCCCTCCAAATCCTTCCCTCACGAAAAAAGGAAAGAAAAAGAACATGTATTGGGCCCGTCGCCGACGGAAAAAGAAGCACTTTGACAACAACCCCAGGTAGAGAAAAACACACCTGAGGATATGGAGAGGAAAAGGAGGTTCACTTGCCTTTCGCTCTGGGAAAGGAACGCGACGCCACTACCGTCAGGGAGAGGGAGAGTAAAGTTCGGGAAGGGGAGAGAGTGACGTCTTTCTCATCGGGTAGGGAGGGGAGGGGGTTCTTCCTGTCCAAAAGAAAAAATACGCACTATCTCATTGTGGGGGGGGTTAAAAAAAAGGAAGAGGGAAGGACTCTCTTATCAGAAGGAGGGGGGGGGAAGGTGGGAGAGACTGCTATCTCCTGTACTTTCTGGACAAAAAAAAAAAAAAGAAACCCAGATCAGTGATTTTAAGAAGGGGGGGCGTCAACTACACTCGTCCAAGAAAGGGGGGGGGGGGAGCCAAAGAAAGACTTCTGCCCCTTCCGGAATCCAGCGAGGAAGAAAATCTTCTGCAAAAAAAGAAAACTTCAGCCTTAGTCTTCGAGAATAGAGAGAGAGAGGAAATCTTCCGGCACGTCAGCGTGAATGAACTTCAAGATTGTCTTTCCTCGCGAGAGGGGGAAGGGGGGGGATACTAATTTATTAAATGTGACGCTTTGGCACCAGTGTCATCGGAGGGGAAAAAAAGGAGGGTATACTCTCTCGGTGGGGAGCCAAATCTAGTGGGAGATTCTCCCTGACAGGGGGGAGAGGGGGACAGGGCGGTCCCTTGAGATGAGAGTGCCTGTCTCTGCGTCGGGAGAAATGAAAATTCTTCAATGGGTCCGGAGAAAAAATCAGAAAAAGGGGGGGCGGCTGGACATCTTTGTGGAATAGGAGGGAGAAAAGTACCGTACGGAAGGGCGCTAGCTTTCTAACGTTTAGGAAAGGAAAGGGGCACCTTGTTACCGACAGACTGCACACCGAAGGGAGGCCTCGAATCGTTGAAGGGGGGAGGGGTGGCATTCCTCTATTGGAGGAACCTCGGGAAAAAGAAAAGGAAAAAATTCTTCTATCATCCTACAAGAGGGATGAGGAGAAATCTCTTCGAAGAGAAAAATGTCTAAATCCTTTCCAAAAAAAAAATTCCATGTCGTAGTCGGGGAAGAAAAAGTAGAACACAAGAAAAAGAGATGTTTCTCTGGAGGGGTACTCAACCCCAAGAAGGATGGGTCTCCCGAGGAGATCGCCAAGGAAGGGGGGCAGTCTTCCTGGAAAGATAAGACATCTTCTTCCCACAAAAGAAGGGGACCGGTGCCCTCACAAAAAGGACAGTTCTGAGACCGGAAGGCTCAGAATTTCCGGGAGAAAAGGAAGGGGGGAAGGTTCTTCCTGAAGATCTTCACCAAGGAAGAAATGACGCTTCCGCGGGGAAAGAGATACGGACTTGGGGGGAGCCGGGGGAAGGACCGGGGGAAATCGGATTGGGGGAGGGAAAGGGAAGGAAGCGTATTCTTGCAAGAAAGAAACTGCTCCCTTGGATATAGAAAGGGATTTCTTCCTCTCGAAAAGGAGAAAGCTTCGGACGTCGAAGAAGGGGAGGAGAGTTCCTGGTCTGCTGTTCTCCAGACGTAGGTCGTGGTTTAGGAAGAAAGGGGGGGTCCCTTAAGGATGTAAGGGGGAAGTTTCGAAGGAGACCGGAGGAGTCGGGGCGAGCTTTCCGGGAAAAAAAAAATGGTCTTAGCTCCGATTACGTGAAAAAAGAAAGGATGGGCCAGGAGGGGGACTCATCCCGGGCGGAAGGGCGTCCGATCCGGAACCTTGAGAATTTCTCCTGGAAAGTCCATCGCTTGGGACCTTTTTTTAAAGAAAAGATACTATGATGAGGGGCTTCTTATCCGGTCGGGACGGACTTACATGATAGAGAAAGAAACCCTGATGGGGGAAGAAATTATCTCAAATGAAAAGGAGGAAGATTGTCTTCCGGAACGGAAGGGGGGGGGTCCTCCCACAAAGACCGTTCTTTTCCGAGGGAAGGGGAACCTTGAAGGGTTTGGAAAGAAGGAAACCCCGAAAAGAAAAAGAGCTGTCTTATCACCAGAACAGCTCGGAAGTTTTATTGTTGCTCCATTGTGGCTAGGGGAAAAAA
>Ga0179593_1228726_pt1 | contig 14239 bp, 20 predicted proteins | sample CZODoug2_1_08_16_FD_185931 | JGI IMG/M metagenome (GOLD analysis project Ga0179593, IMG submission 185931) | Vadose zone soil fungal communities from Angelo Coast Range Reserve, California, USA - CZODoug2_1_08_16fungal (PacBio error correction) | ecosystem: Environmental > Terrestrial > Soil >...
TGCCTCCGCTAAGTCAAAAAAATACAGGGGAAAATACCAAAAAGAGTCAACCGTCACGCGCAAAGCAGGGGACGAATAAATGTCTTGGTTCTTCAAACCCGTCAACAGACGGCACGGCCAAGGAATTGGCTTGCAAGATCCGAAGCGACAGAAAAAAACCAAAACGTAACGCAAACAGAGAAAGGTCGACCACGGCACTTAGGAAATCTGATGAGGACGCCTTGGGGGGGAAACCCCGGTCAAAAAGTGATTACTAAACCAAAAAAAGGGGGAAGGAAACGGGCTCAAGGTGAAGATCGCACCGGATCCAGCGCAAAAACGCACAAGCACAACGAAAAAAGCAGCATCCAACCTCATGCTTAGCCGGACGTGGCGTAAACCCAACAAATGTATATAAGAAGAGAACCCACCAGAGGAAAACGGAAAGTTGTCCGTGGGTTTGTGGCCAAAAATAAAAACAAATTGTTACTATCTCATTGGTTTTACAAAAATGAAGGGGCAAAAAGGGGGGGAGAAAAAAGAGGTTTGAGGGTGGGGAAGACACCCTTTGAGAGAAACGGGAGAGGGGAACCCAGTTTGGGGGGGGGGGGGGGGAAACCCCGCAGGAAATCGCTCACGCGGACATTGGAAAGGGGGGGGGAGAGATGAATGAGGGGAAAAACATCGCCATTACGGGGTGGTTACTCAAGGGTCAGCCAATAGGGCGGGGACTGCTCAAAAGGCCCATCCATAAACCACCGGCCTCATGCAGAAAACACGAGCAAAGCATCCACGCACTCATTGAGAAGCCCAAAATCTCGCGATCAGGAAACAAAAAAAAACCATAAAAAGTTACGAGAAAAGAAAAAACAGAGAAACTAAAATCAGAGGTGGACGGAAAAGTACTACGACGGACCGAAAAGATCCAAGGACAACAAACAGAAAAAACACCGGCCCCCCTAAGACAGAACCAAAAAGAAAGTGGGAAGAAAGAGAAAACACGGGTATTCAAAAATTAAAGACCCAAAACTATTCCCACAGTCACGAAACGGAGGCCCAGAGAAAACTCAATTTCGAAAAGGCTTAACAAGAAGGGGACGACAGAAGACAGGACGGGGGTCCAGAGGGACGTTGCACGAATGAAGGATAAGGGGGCGGACACCCACACCCTGATTTGAAACAAAAGGAAAAACAAAAGACTTTCCCACAGAGGAACCATACGCACAGCAAACCCCGTGGAAAGAGGGACTGACAAACCATCACGCCCCGGGCGGCGGACAGTCAAAAAACAAAGGGACCCACACGAGATGAACGGGAACAATTGCAATTGAACAGAGAAGTACAGTCCAATCAGCGCCGAGCGCAAGAACTTGAACGTGTACGATTTGGGAGAGAAAAAACCTGTTTTTCTGTCGGTAAAACCTTCAAGGAGAGCACCACTTGTTGAGCAATAAGGTTGGAAGGAAGACATGACCGCCAATCAATTATTAGTGACTTTCCACAAAACCAAAAAAATCGGTGTCTCCGTTTTAAGGAACAACATGCATGGGGGAAAGGGGCGGACAAAAAAGACATAAGTGACCGGGAGAGGGGCCGTAGTTTTGGAACACCAAAAAGGAAAAAAAAAAGAAGGCTCGTCACCAGCTCCAAAAACCGGAAAAGAGGGGAGGCAAGAATGGGAAAGAACTGGAAAGCCACGAGCCTTCTCTTGAAAACCTTTGGGTTCCTCCATGACGCGGATCCATATACGAACCAGACCAAAAGAAAAAGGCGGAGTAGGGGAGGGATGCCGGAAAGAGAATCAAAAAAACAATTCCGGTTGGGTTGTCGGGTGGTCTACGACGAAGGGGGCCCCGCTCCAACCATCCTGCAAAACGCATTACCAAAAAACGAGGGAACAGGATGCAAGAAGACAGCAAAAGAAAAACAACACGCAAAGAACCTGGGGAGATCTTTAAACACTCAGGGTCATGCCCAAAGCCCATGCAGAAAACAACCATGACCCACGCAGCGACTGAAGCCCGGAAGAAGGGTTGGGTGCAGGGAGACGGGAATTAAAGCAAAAAAAAGAGGTGAATACAATTTATAAGATTTAGTCGGGTACAACGAATTCATCACCGTCCGGACTTTGAACAACCGTAAAAAAAAATCAAAAAACCGACGGGGGGACAGGGGGGGAAAGAACAGGGAGGGGGAGCAAACAAATAAGGGTCAGTCCGGGAAAAGTAGGACTCAACCAATTCCTACGCCCCGCGGAGGAGGGAAAATCGCGGGCCTCAATTAACAGCCATGAAAAGAGAGAAAACAGGACAAGCGGAACAGGGGTAGGCAGGGGAAAAATCGATTCACTGGTTTTGGGGTCCCTCAAGGGGGCGGCAGGAGAAGTCATGAAAGGCGACTAACTGAAAAGGGGAGAGGGTAGGAAAAAACCAAAGGGGAAAGAAATGAAAGAACGAACAAACATTCAAAAAACGAAGTGATAAACGGTGGGAAAAGGTGGAAACAACCACCAGTACGGGTTCGGTGGTGGATTGAAGAGAACTTGGCTGTATCAAGGTTGCAAAAGAAAAAGGAATGGAGAACAACCCCAGAGAATTTTCTCAGGTAATCCTGGGCATAAAAACAACGCAACCATGAAAAAGGGAGAGCTGAGGTCGGAAAAATCTTTTGAAAAAACACCAGCACACGTTTCAGTTAAGAGCAAAAGGGCACGATCTCAAAAAGAAAGAGAAAGGTAGGGGAAAGGACAAACCTTGGTAAGCCTTGCAGAAAAACCGAAACGTGAACGTATGGTGGAAGGTGGACAAGCAAGTAGGGAACGTCGGGACTCCCACCCTAAGGGTCCCCCCGGCAGGAACCAACAACCCACGGTAAAACCGGGCAGAAAATGAAAGAAGTCAAAAACGAGTAAAACGGACCGCCTCTGCACCAACCAGATACGTAAATCCAAGATGTGCAGTGTTGGGGAGAAGAACCCTGGGCAACAAATAGCATGAAAGAAAAAAGCCGTCCAAACGCAGAACTGACTGGGCGTACCCAGAACGTCGTGTCTATTGTCTATGAAGTGGGACGAGGGACTGGGGGAAGGGGGACGTGGGGAGTACTCTGCAGGGTCCCCTGACGAAAATCTTCCATGTAAAGTGGGGCCACAGGGGGGGACGAAAATGGGCCAAATTGATTGGGGAAAAATGAAACTATCCCCAAAAGCAAAGGCTTACGTCAGCAGCCAGAAAAAATACTGCAAAAAAGACAACAAATGGTGAAGGGGGGGGGGGGGCACGAAAGCAAAACTACGGAAGGGAAAACTGGGAGAAAGAACAGTGTCGCAAAAGACAATAGGGACTTGTTAAACAGCCAAAAAAAAGTCAGAAAACACGTTACATGGCGAGGAGGAGACGGAAAAAAAATGATGAGGAGGTAAAAACGAATGATAGTTTCACACCCGAATAACACGAGATACGTTTTTCAGGTGGGTACCAGTAAACGGAAAAAACAGAATCGGGTGTAAGGGAAAAGAGTACCCCGGCACGCACAAACATTTCAGGCGGCAAAGGGGGCAAAACAACGATAGTGTCAGGCCCGCGAGGGGTAAGACACACCATCAAAAAAAGAAAAATTCTCACATGAATAACCGATTGACTCCTCAAAAAAAACAAACAACGCAAGTTCTTCCCCTCTATCGGTCGAAATGGGGGGGGGGGTGAAAGTATAGGGGGGAGCCGAAAATCCAAGAACGAAAAAAACAGAAATGACAGCAATTTTGCAGTTGCAGGGGAGGGGAACTAAAAAATGTTTGCAAATATTGTCCTTCAAAAAAAACGGGAAAAATTGAGGAAGGCGTGGTAACATACGTTTGCGCCAGCAAGGTGGAAGCCGCACCCAGGAAGAGGGAAAAACCCAATGTATGTTACGGGTATAGGGGAACTTTGGGGGACTGTGTGGGGGGAACAGCGATGGGGACTACCAACCAAAAAAGATGGGAAAAAAAACGCGTAGGGGGGGGGAAGAAACAACGGAAAATGGGCACAGCTAAAGGGGACATAGGTCGGCCTGGCAGCGCGGTGGACGGTGTGGAGAGCAAAAAAACGTCAAGGGGGGGCATCAAGGGCAATAACGCAGAAAAGACCAACAAAAGTGGTAGACTTAGAGCAGTAGCTCGAACGAAAAAAACTCCAAAAAAAACAGAGCCCAAGTCAATGGGAAAAAACACAGAATACGCCAGCCTGAAGGGGGAGAGAATTGGAGGCACCCTAAATAATATTACTTCCCAGGCCGAAGCCAACAAACAACATAACTTGGTTTGGGGGAAGAGGGGGGGTGGAAGAGTCACGGGCGCCAGGGGGCATAGGGAAAGTATCATTAAGCCATAATGAACACGGTATAGGGGATTCGACTGCAACCCGTTGGAAAAAAAAAAATTTTAGGCAAATTGGTGGAAGGAAAAAACCATCAAAAAAAGTAAGACACGGGGGTCAAATCCGGGGTCTCATCAAGTCAGGGGTCGGGGAAACCGTAGAAGGAGAAGGAGGGGAAATGCGTGTTGCTCAACAACGGAAGTGGGAAAATAAGAAAAAGATGGGACAACAAGTATCCTGCAAGTGGCGTGGTATGGAACTTACCCAAGATAACCTTACCTGGTGGGACGGAGAAACTATGAAATGGTGAAGTAGAAAGCAACCAAAAACGAATAACACAAAAAAACCGAGCATTGGGTGTGGTTCAGTAAAAAGAACAAGACACTGATCAAGATGGGTTAACTGGCAGAGCGTAGGGTACACCCCGCGTTTCAGGGGGGCAAAGGGATAAAAAAGAGTCAAGTCTGGAAAAAAAAAAAACGAACTGGCGGGGAACAGGGCCGATTGAAAACCCCTGGGAAAACAACCCAGAAAGCCGACAAAAAGGCACGGCGACAACCCAAGGGGAAAAAAGTAGTTGTTGGAAATTGAAAGAGGGGAAAAGGCCTGTAATTGACGCACGTATTAGGGGGTGGCTATAAAGAGGGTCACTAAAAGGCTTGGGGGGGGGACCTACTTGGGCCAGGAAAAGGAGGCTGGCAACGAAAAAAACTCGTACTGAAACCCAAGACAGCAAATGATGAGGGACCTAACGTTTGGGAAAAATCAAAAGGAAGAAAGGTTTGGAAATAGTGGGGTGGAACGAAGAATGCAGGAAACAGGGGAAGGTGAACGAGGGAAAAAATACGCAAGTACTGTACCAAAAGGGCAAAAGAAAAAGGATTGGAGTGAAGCTTGAAAAGAAATGAAAACGATGGCACGGAAAAAGGGAGACCGGAGGGTTGGAAAATAGTTAAGCATCCGTTACGGACATTTGCCTGTAGCATGGGCCGGATGCGAGAGACCGCCGAAGGTTTTCAACTGAGGGGGCAGCGGGCGTCCGGAGCCCCCTTCAGGTAAAAGAAAAAAAAGATGTCTGGGGTCGTAGGAGAGGTCAAGAAGAGAAACCCGCCTAAGGCGTGTTATTGAAAAGGGGGGGGTATATGATTCAGATTGGAGAAACCAGCGGACATCGAAGCGTCCAAAAAGATTAATAAAAGCCCGTGCCATACAAGATGCAACCGACGGGAAAAGGATGGAAAAAAAATGGGGGGGCCTCCTGGTTTGACATGGACAAAACGCCGGTCTGAGGATATGGCCTTGGACTCTTAAACTCCGGGCCAGGGAGAAACGACAAAAACTGTGCCGCCTGAAGAAAAGAGGGAGGGCAGAAAAGTCCTCACAAAGGGAGGGACGAGGGAAATAAGCCGGGAAACGCCTTTTTGGATCAGCAAAAAAGGAATGGAACGGTGAATAAGTAGAGCATGGAAGAAGTTGTGGACAGCCATGAAAGGGGATGGAAAAAAAACACCGTGGGAGGGAAAAAAGAAAAAAAAACTGTGAGTGACAGTCAGGGTTGTTTGGAAAAAAAAAGACTACGGCCAGGGAGGGGGAAGAGGGAGAAACATTTGGTCAATTAGTGCGGACCGGACAACCGTATGAAAAAAAAAAAAACAAGGCGCGAAGGGGAGTCCACGTGGGAAAGGGTGAAAAAAAAAAGGCTACGCACTAACAAAGGGGCAAGAGAGAGGAGTTCATGGGAAGTCTTACTTGAGCGTGACGTCCCCTGGCTTAAAGTGGGTGGAATGGGGTTGGAAAGGGAAGAGCATAGGTGGGAAGGAAGTAGATTCTTCAGAGTAGGTCTCCGGAAGTTTAAGGCCGGTGGCGGAAAGGGGAATGGGTGGCGGTACTTGACGCAGAGAGTTGGCATACAATGAAGTGGGATGTTGGGAGGAAGGAGAAAACCGGAAGACCCGGCCGTTAAGTTTGGGGGGGGGAGAACCAGAAAAAAACATACTATGAGAAAACGAAGGAAAACAGGCAGCACTTGACGGGGAGGGGACACGAATAATGAACAAAAAAAAAAAAAAGCAACGCAAGCAATGTCCTTTAACTCGCAGGAAGAACCAAGAACAAAAAATTGTGTTGAACATGACTCTCAAAAGGGGGCGCCCGTGAACCTACCCACAAGAAAAACAAAGGATAGGGGGGTGCCCCCCTCAAGAAAGGGATAAATGAGAAGGGGACATTGGGTTATAGGGAAAACCACCACGGACAAGGACTCTCCCGCGGCCTCGGCAACCAAGACTGGTGTAGCAAAATCGCTGAGAAACAAGGGGAGTGGTTGGGGGGGAGGCTTTGCGTGGTGCCCAGTTGCGTTTAAATGGATCCGCCCCGCAGGACGTGAAAAATACGCCCGCAACAAAGAAAAAATTGGAAAATCCTAAGAAGCCACAGGCGTCAACACAGTTGGGAAAAAAAGAGAACACGGTTAATCTCGGAGGTTGTGAAACGGAATCGTTGGGTGCAGACCTTCGAGTGAGTCAAAAAAAACAGTAAAAGAGCCTCTGGGGAAAAAGAAACCATACAAATTCCGGAGGCCTGCCGCAAAAGAACGAACGGGACTCTTTTATTGGGCAACTAAAAGAAGGAATGGCCCAGCCTGGAAAAGGGGCAGAAGAACTGAACAAAAATCAACAACGGAAGATTAGAAAAGATGCCGCAGGAACGGCCATCGGGGGCCATAAAAAGTGTAGAGAAAAACAGAATCAAATAGTCCAGGAAGGGGCGAACGAAGAGCGAGACACGAATCGTAGTTGCTTGGCTGAGAAAGGCTGACCGGATAAAGGGGAAACAACTGAGACCATCCCGAAACAAAAAAAAAATCCGTAACCAAACAGCCAGGAAAAGAACCAAGGAGTCCTTAAACTGAGAACAAATCCGAGGTGGGATTACAAATTTTGGGTAAGCCGGAACACGATGTTTAAAAAAAAATCATTGGTGTGCGCCGTAAGGACTGAAGAACAAGGTCCAAAGCGCAACGGGGAAAGGGGCGAAAACTAGAACTGACACCAACTCAATCAGTAAGAACCAACCATCAAAAGTGCTTAGCCGGGAAAGGTCGAAAGAAAATCTAGAAACGGAAGGAAGAGAAAACTCTAGAGTCAATGGGGTGAAGGGGGGGGGGGGGGTGGGGTTTTGACCAAATAGGGGACCCAACTTTTACTATCCAAAATTTAACTAAAAAAAAGGGAAGGGCCAATTTATCCTCTTTTTGGGGGAAAAAAGTAAGGGAAGCGTGGAAAAAAAGGGGGAGAGAAAAACTGGATCCTAGAAAACCTGGTTGGGGTTGACCCCTTGGCGGCCCCACCCGAGAGTAACGCTCAAAACCACTCCAAAAACGGACGTGGTTCCCCCAAGGGGTAAGAAAAGGAAATGCTTGTCAGAAGGCCCCACGCCGCTGTTACTAAAGAGGAGTATGGTTCACGACATAGAAGGGGGGGAAAACCCCACTTCTAAAGAACCCAAAGAATAAACGCCTGTCCAGATCGGCCAGGGGTAACCGAAAGAAAAGTCAAAAACCACGCACTGAAGACAAACGAACCAAGCTCCAAAAAGGGAAAGAAAAACCTGCCACGGAAGAAAAAAAAAGAAAGAAAAAAGCGACTAAACAATTCACGGGCAGAACAAGCCAGCAAACCAAAAACCCTATAGGAAGGACGTCGAAAAAACAAAGAGGCAAAAAAAGTTTACAAAAAATTAAAGACCAAAACAAAGCCAGACGGTGACACTGCTTCACAAAAAAAAGCCCAGAGAAGAAAATAGAAAGACAATTTACAGAACCTGGGTTGAAGAGAGGGAGACCGGACAAACAAGGGGGTGGTAAAAATGCGCGCCGCTTCAAAGACGTCAGTCGACGGGGCAGCGAAAGAAATGACCAAAAAACAAGGTCGTCAAGAAAAAAAAAAATATTCCCAAAAAACAAATGAAACACAACAGCGAACCAAAAGTAATCTTGAGCAAAAATCCCGAGGGTCGGGGACACACCCAGAAAGGCAAGTTGAACGACCCGCCATTGAAACGGAAAAAGAAAAAAAGAAAAGCCAAATAAAGACTGAAAAAACATGGGAACAGGAGGAATAGGGGGGGACCAAAACTTTTCGACAAGACCGGAACCCGGGAGGACTTTTCACGGGGGGACCAAAGTCGGTTCACTTCAGGGGAGAGGATAAAACCGAAGCCAATCACGTCAAACTTCAACGAAAAAAAAGAAAGTGGATAAGGGAAAAAGCCGGAAACAGGATTTTTCAAAGAAACTCCACAATCTCTTCCTTCGATCAAAGGTCTGGTTGGCCAAGCAAAAAAAACCAGGAAAGGCCAGAAAAAAACAAAAACGCCGAAACAACCAAAGTGTTTCAGGCCCGGCTGGGGGGAAATTTTTTTCCCGGCAAAAGACCGTGGACCGCGAGGCCAACGAAGGTGGGGATCAGGAAGACTCTCGAGTCCCCAAATCAAAGGAACTATCAAGCGACTAGAACTTGTCCAGAAAGCGAACACGGAAGAGGGGAGAAAAAGAAAAAAGGAAAAAAAAAAACATTCTTTTGGTTTACCTCAGACTAAGGGAACTCCGAAGACCCGCCAGCCGGAAAAGCAGAAAAAAAAGTGGGGCGATGCCTCGGAAAAGAAGCCGGCAACAACTCCCGAAAAAACAAAAAAAGGAAAGCAAGAAAATGGAGAAGAAGGCTTACCCCAACGTGGTCCCACCGAAAGGCCGCAGTGAAACGGGACCTAAAAACAAATAAAAAGCAGCAAAGGAAAAAAAGCAATTCTTCGAGAGACAGATCCGAGGGAGGATCACGCAGGAAAAGACAAAGGGAAAATCGGATCAGGGTTACAAAAAAACGATTCACAAAGGGGGCCGGTTTGCGAACACGATCCAAAAACAAAAAAGAAACGACAAGGAGGAAGGTTGACTCAAGACGTCAGTCGGACCTAAAAAAAAGCATAAAAAAACGGTCAAGGAAAAGGGGACCGTAGACAACTAAAAAAAAGGGGAATGGCACGGAAAAAAGAATGTACACGAAGAAATTCCACCAGAGGTTAAGGAAAAGGGAAAGAGTGACAAAACAATACCAAAAAAGAAACACAAGAGGACAAAAATTTGGGAGCCGTGACAAGTTTTGCCAAAGGGTTAAAAAGGTGGTAAGAAGGTGTAGCAAGATCGGCCAAAAGTAGGTTTTCCATGCGAAAAAAGGAGGAAACGGTGGGGCCGGAGGGTATATTGACCCAGAAGAACGCGAAAAAAAAAAGACGAAAACTGCCAGGTAAACCTCCAGAGTGGATACGTGTGGGACTTTGGTAACAACAGAGCCAATTGAAGGAAAAAAAGTGGAAAGGGTGGAGGAGAGCTGGGAGGGTTCAAGAAGTTTCAAGTGGAAAAACTAACAACTGACAGAAAGAAATAGCAGGTGGCAGGCAAGGCAGTTGCTAGACCGGGGTGTAAAACAAGGGAAAAACAGTGCCCCAACGATCGAGACTGAGTAGGAAAGACTGGGAAAAAAACCGTTACAGTGGGGCAAAAACAACACGCCACTACTTCAGAACAAAGAAAAGAAAAACTCAGTACGGGGGCAAAAGCCAAGAAAAGTCGGGATAAAAAAAAACGAAGATTGAACCTGAAGTAAAAGGGGGGGGGGTGGGGAAGTGGGGAAAATCAAATAACCCGACAACGAGCAAGTCAGAACCAGAAAGATTTCAGGGGGCGGAATGAGAAGGCCAGAAATTGCGGCAAGGGAACCCCCAACACACCCTCTACCAAACCAGAGTGGGGGGAGTGTGGGAGACTCAGGTAAAAACAGCAGAATTAGCAAGTTCAGAGGGGCCAGCACCCAGTTCCAGACCGTACGCGGAAAAAGATGTGGAATTTTAAGTGAAGATAATTGGGAGAGGGTGGGCTGGGGGGGGGGGAGGGGGAGACGAAGCCACCTACTAACGGGGCAAAAAAGACTAAGGGAAAAAAGGGGGGGGGACCTGGGCTGAACCACACCTTGAAAGGTGTTAAAAACAGAACGCAGGGCGCAAACCCAACAGAGACGGAGGTAAGGAGAATGATTCCATCAGCACAGGGTAGAAAACTTAACTTGAACCAAATTTAATTGGCAAGCGCAACTTGAAGTGGAAGAAGGGAAATAAAGGCCTGTGGACAACAGCAAAGAAGAAGACTCTATAACCGTAATGCGCACGAAGAAAAAAAAATTTTTCAGCGGACAGTGGGTTTGAAAAGGGCAGAAAAGTAACAAATTCCATAGTTAAAAAAAAAACCGAATCATGGTTACGGGGGTTGGGGGTCCGCAGTAGAAAAAAAAAACACAAGGACATATTCAAAAAACTAAACAAACGCCAACCCTGCAACGAAAGGGGGGAACAGTTTGTGGGGACTCGTAAATCCCCAGGGTAGGTGGAAGAGAGCGGCGAAAAGAAATTCACTAAATTTCGACGAATCAGACACAAGAAAAAAGAACAAAAAAGGGAGGATGAAAAGATAGAGGAATGAGGGGAGAATGTGAAAAAGTATAGGAGACCGAAAGCGAAGTCAAAAAAAAAACACTTGAAGACAAAAGGGAAGGTAAAAGGGCGGGTAGTACGAAGAAACTGTGTGTTCTGCGGGGAAAAGGGTAAACAAAAGGAAAAAAAAAGGCGATTCGGGTGCTGGTCAGTAAACGCTCCATCAAGAAAGCAAGGTCCACATTGAGGGGTGAGAGAGGGGCTGTTGGACCTGGGGGCCCAGCCTATGACCAAGTGACAAAAGGGCAAAAAAATCAGGTAGGGGAAGGACAATGTAGGGGGTCTCTACCAGAAAAAGGTGGAAACGAGGGCAGGATCATGGGAAAGCGGGTGGGGGGGAGCCGCTAAAATGTTGGGCACTCAAGGGCCAATGGAAAGGGCACCAACAACGGTAAAAGTGGAAGAGATCATAAACACCCCTCCCACAAGCCCAGTTCGAAGAAAATCAAACGCATGTAAAGGGACCGGTGGAAAAAATGAAAAAGTGGCCTTTGCAAAACCTCTGAACTGTAAAGGCGAGGAACAGGGGAGGGGCGCCAAAAAAAAGGGTTTGTGAAGGGGGGTGGGAAGAAACGCGCAACAGGGACATCAGTGCCAGAGAAGGAACCCAGAGGACACGTAGAGGGGGGAGAGGCTGCCGTTTTTTCCAAGTAGGGACGTTTTATGTCCCACACCGAAAAAATACGGCAAAACGGGAAAGCGGGGCGAAAAGTTCCATGTCTTTGACCTATGACGGAGGGGAAGTTAATGAATGGGGGGAGCGAACAAAACAACTGAACGTGGCGGTTAAAACAAAAAGAGTGTTCCCAGAAAAAAAAACACGTATAAAGGGGGCAACTTGGGCGGGGGAGGAAAAAGGTTTACCACCTTACTCACAATGTTAAAGGAAAGCACAGGGGAGGGGGGAAAGGAGAAAGAAAGAGGAAATAACAAAAAAAATCAAACAGGGTGTGTGGGTGGGGGGAGGTGAAACAAAAACGTTTATAAAAAAAATGGAAGGGTGGAAAAAAACTGGGGCAGTGTGGTCGTAAGGGGACGCGTTCTTGGACCCTGAAAAAGCACCAGGAAAATCTATGGTGAAACGAAACGGCCAGGGGGTTAAAGACTTGACGAACACAGGGAAAAAAACCAGTGATCCGGCGCAAGAGCTTGAACAAAAATTTGTCCGACGATGGTATGTGTCAGGAACCACTTCAGGGGACGGGAAATCGAAAAAACCAAAATACAGTTGCCAAAGAAAACGGATTCAAGGAAGGGGGTGGGTTGGGGGGGGGTCCCTACAGGTGAAAAGGCCTGACGGGGGATCGGATTCCGAAAGGGACTCGAACCTTAGAGCCCAAAAGGCTTGGAAAAGACAGACTAGCAAGAAAAAACGTGAAAATGTTTGTAACGAAAAGAAAAAAGAAAAAGTAGGAGATGTAAGGTGGCACTTCGGAATTGTCAAGGCCCCCGGATATAAAAGGTAAAAAATCACACGCACCCGAAAGAGGGCAAGAATATGGGACGAGGCAGGACCGAAGAGGGAAAGTGTGGGGAAGAGGGAGAAATTTCCAGGTACGGCTTGGGGGGATTGGTTTCTCGCACCTGGGGAAAAGTGGCGACCTTGAACGGGGAAACTTGCAGAAGTCGGAAGGGGGAAAAGGAAGTCGTAGGAAAGAAAAAGAAAAAGGTGTACCAGGGGATTGGTAATCGTTCCACGAAAGGAAACGAAGGGGAAATGGGTTCTTGTACTCCGGCGGGCTGGGGGAGATCGACGAATGGTCCATGAGTGGGGAAAGACGAGGTAACGTCGTGGAAAAAGTTATTCAAAAGCAACAAAGTGGGAAAAGGAAAAAGAGGGAAGGGAAGAGGGGGGGTGAGATGGGGGGGGCAACTCCGGGTGCGGCAAAAAAAAAGGAGCGAAAAGAAATGGAGTGAAGACAAGAAAAAAAAGAATGCCATGGAAAAAACGGAGAAACCATGCATGTGTTTGTCCTCCTAAGCAAGGCAAAAAATGGGGGAGGACAAAGAAAATGAAACCTTGTGAAACGAGGGGGGGGGAGACCGGTAACACCAACGAAGGGGGGGTGGGAGAAGAACTCCCCGTCCCACAGGGAAAAGTAGGGTTTTGGGGGCGAAATGGGCAGGGTTTGTGACAGGGAAAGGAACGGGACCTGGTAGGAGGGAAACGTTAGTAAAGACGACTAAAGGGGATGAATTTCAAGGGGTGAAGGTGGGGCGGCCATTGAAGGGTAAAAAGATGGGAGACGAAATTGTTGGGGGGGAAAAATTAAGGGGGCTGAAAGGGCCCCGAAACGTTGAAAAACAGGCCGCAGCACCACGGGGTGAAAACGGGGTAAAAAACACGATCCGCCAGAACCAATGGGGGAAGCTTAATTTTGATCATGACGTGAAAAAGAAGGGACGTGAAGCTTGGGACCGGCGGGGGGAGGGGAAGGAAGGGGGAAGAGTTTTTTGAAAATTGGAAGAAGAGGGCGGACTTATAGATCAGGGGTATTCGCCAGAAAGTGTTTTTAAAGGAGCGTTTGTAGGGAAAATGGTTTTAGTGGAAAGGAAAAAAAGGCGCGGGGGGGGTGCGGTCGGGCAATTGAGGCAGGAGAATCCGGGGGAAAAAGCAAGGGGAGAAAGCCCGGAAGGGGGGGGGGATGTGATTGGTGACCTCGAAATAACTACAGATAAAAACGAGGACAGCACAAAGAGGGGCCAGAGGGTACACCCGACCAGAAAAAACCAAAAGTAAACGCGAGGAAGGGTGGAAGAGACTTCTCAGGGGGGCAAGAAAATGGGTGGTCCAAGAAAACAAAGTGCGCTTACAGGGAAATCTAAAAGGGGTGAAAACGGAAAAAAAAAATACCAATGAAGGGGGAACAAACTCGCCTGAGAAGTAAAAGGAGAAGTAAAGTGTGGGTCAAAGGGGGGGAAAAAAAAAAACCAAGGAAAAAAGGGATATCTCATACTCTGCCTGAGATAGAGTGGTTGTGTAAGAAAAAGAAAAAGGTAGGCAAAACTTTTGACCCTGGGGGTATGCGCTGGACCAGTGGGGAGTTGGGCTCGGAAGGGCGATGGACGTGAAAAAACCAGTTCACTCTCACACAAGAATGGAAAAAGAAGAAAAGATGGAAAAAAAAGGAGGGCAAGAAAAAAATGACTCCAAACAAACCGACGGGTTTTGACAGGAGGTGGAAAAAACGCGGGAGGAAGGACGGAAAAAAGAAAGTACCCACCCTGGACGAAAGAAAAACCGGTGAGAAAAACATAAAAATACAAATGACGTATCCGACCAGTCAGGGGAAAGGAGAGAGAAGAATCCTTGGGAAAGGAAAATAAAGGCTGGGGGGGGAAGACAAAAGAGGGCCAAAAAA
>Ga0179593_1408055_pt1 | contig 14239 bp, 19 predicted proteins | sample CZODoug2_1_08_16_FD_185931 | JGI IMG/M metagenome (GOLD analysis project Ga0179593, IMG submission 185931) | Vadose zone soil fungal communities from Angelo Coast Range Reserve, California, USA - CZODoug2_1_08_16fungal (PacBio error correction) | ecosystem: Environmental > Terrestrial > Soil >...
AAACAGCGAAACATAGACCTTCGAGTTTACAGAGCAGAATTCCGGACTGGGAGATCGGAATGAAGGGGAGCAAAAAGGCCCGGGGAAAAAAAAAAAAGGTTAAAAAAAAGGGAAGGCCTGAAAGGGGGACTTCATTCACCGGTCCGAAGGATACTTCAAGCTCTCCAGAACGAACGAAAAACAGTCAAGCTTCCCCCACGCTGTCTTATCGGGCAGAGAAAAAAAGAGCTGAAGGGGGGAAAGAGTGTCGGCTTCCTGTTGCGATCGTTTGTGGATGTCGAAAAGGGGGGGGGTCACCTCAGACGAATCACGGCGGGCAACGAGGAAAAAAAGGGCCATGTCAGTTGCTTGGGCTGAAAGAAAGAAAGTCTGCCTGAGTAAGAGGAAATCTTCGGGACGGATACAGGTCGACGAGCCAAACTAGCAGCTTTGCCGGCCAACCGGCAAAGCATACTGACCGAACTGACAGCAAGTCGTTTGCCCGTCTTGAGGGGGGAGAGGGTTCACGTGGGGCAACGGGGCGCCAGTGATAAGAAGGAGGGCCCTTCTCGGCGGTGGACTGCGGTCAAAGGATAGTGGGTTACGCATAGCAACAAGAGCCGGGGGGGTTAAAGACCAAAGGGGGGAGCATTCGGAAGTTGTTAATTACTTTTCTGAGATATGCGGGGGAAAAATTATTCGCGGAGAGGGGGGTGTTTTGGTCTTCGGAGGCTCTATCTGAGGGTGCAGGGCATTCTCGGACCTGCTCGTCGAACCGCCGCGAGTCGGCATGAGGACGTTGGTGCAAATCGATAAAAAACCCTCGATGCGCGAGCGCTGCAGTCCTTCTGAGGAAAGCATGCAAGGAAATAGTCCGCCTAGCAAAAGTATCCGTATCCTAAAAAAACCGCCCAGCGATCGCAGAAAACCGGGGGGATAGGAGGGGATTGGGGCCGGGCCGAGCGATGTGATTGAAGAGGGACCATCATTGGGGGACTTCCCCAAGGGAAAAACAGCGCAACAGCCTGGGAAAAGACTAGAGGAGAACCGGGATAGGTTTCCAGAATGAGGGGATCATTGTTGGGCATCGGGGGTACATACTCCTTACCAAGAAAGCCTGTAAGGGGTTAATTAACATCCAGAAAGCGACACAAAAAGAGCTTCCAAGGGCCGAGGGCTCGGGTGTTGGGTCTCTTAAGAGGTGAGAATTTCCTCGGGTCAGGGCCGAACCTGGAGGCGTGAAAGGCTTCCATGGGGGCGCTGGTGGAATCAAATAGGCATTTTGGAGTGTCTTCGACAAAGCTGGGAGGACCGAGCTCGGACGCTAGGAACTTAAAGAGGCCACGCGGGGAAGAATCTCCGTGAGGGGGGTAAAATCCTGAGCATTTCGAATTTTGGAGAGCGAATCTTTGAGTTTATACAGGGGTCTTTCAAAAAAAAAGACCAGTCAAACGGCGGGAGCTAGCGATGCTCTAAAAGCAAGGAAACAAACGGGCGAATGAGCATCAAAATCACACGGAGGGCAGAAGAATTAAGGTGTACGCGGGGCAAGGGTTTTGCTACGGGCATGTGCAACCATGTTACATTGACGGGGGGGGGGAAGGACGGTAAGACCAATGGTTTGGGTGTGAAGAGGCGACAAAGGAAGGGGAGATGCCGAGCCCTAGGGAACTTTTTGTTGCAAAGCAAACGTGGGGGTTTCGCAAGACTTTACACGAAACTTTGTATAGGTGACATGCAATCGCTCGACCTCCGAAATTCCGGTAAAGCCTGCGACGAGCCAGGGGGGGAGAGAGGGGGTCGCTACTATAAGAGTGCCCCACAGCGGTAGGTAGGTGCGGGGGGGGGGTTTCTTGTGAGACTTGGAAGTGGGAAATCTGGAAAAGATCCTTGGGCTCAGTCTGGGTAAGGGGGGGGGGTGAGCGTATCCGGGCGCCATTAAGAGGCAGATCAAACCAGAGGCTGGTTCAACCCCCGCGGCGCCTCAAATCTCTGAAGGCTTCTGGGAAAGGGGGCGGGGCGAGCAAATGCCGGAACGACCATTTGAGAATGCTTCTGAGGGGTCTGTAAGCCGGAGAAAAAGAGATCAGGGTTGGGGGGGGGGGGGGCATCTTTGGGGAGTACCGTTCGAATCCGCGTGAGGGATTTGGACGGCCGGATCGAGAGTCCAGAGGTGGCCAGGGCATGTGTTTTTTCAGGTGGGGAATCTGGGGAGTGAAAGCGAGATCTTGGCGCGAACCGGCCTCAAAGACCGCGTGTCGGACAAAGGAGGGGAGAGGTGGAAGCCGCAAAAGGTTTGGGCAGACGATGGGACGCTGACCGATCAACCGGGTTGGTGAAACCGATCATCCTCGGGGGCCCGCACTCGGGGAGAAGAAAAATACAGGATGGTTGGTGAGCCACAAACAAAACGTAGGAGAGGAGATGATAGATAAAATGCAAAAAAAAACCGCCTGGTATCTCGGTCAATAAAAAAATCAGAAGTGCGGAGGTTCACCGCCAGAGTTGATGCTGGACTGACACGGGGCAGCCAGTGGCGAAAGTGGGTACCAGCGGAAAGCATCGCAGACCGAGCTCTGTAGGAAGGAGCTCACCTCTTACGGGGAATGCTCAACTTATTCCACCCAACAGGAACCAGCTTCACGAAATCGGCAGCAAAAGTCGGTGGGACGGAAAAGAGAGGAGCTACATCGGGAGTGTTCCTAAAAATATTCAAAAAGCTTGGCGTTTCGCATAATTGAGAACTCACGAGTTACGTAGTCGTCACATTAATCAGTCCGTGAATCCGCATTGAACGAATCAAAGCGATGGGATGTTGGGAAAAAAGCGAATTAAAACTCCGCGGGAATCTCCGTATCCTTCATCAAAGGAAAAGAACGAACATCTATAGCTCGGAAAAGGTCTGTAACCGCACTTGTAAATTTTGCACAGGGGAGACTCGCAACATGAGGGGGGGGGAAGAATCCCGCAGAGGGGCGAGGGCAGCGCAAGCAAGCGAGCGCACGGATGAGTCAGGAGGGACAAAGGAAGGTTTAAAGGAAAATAACAGGAAGGACTCCTCGAATTGGCGAAATACGTGATGGAAGAAAAACACAAACAGCTCGCCGGATAGGACGGCTCGCTCCTGGCTTCGAGGAGAAAAATCTGATGTACTAATACAGAAGAGGGGGGGGGGTCACCAGAAAAAAAGAACCTAAACTGAAGTGGGGACTTCTACGAACTGGTGGTATCTAATTAAGGCGGGAGATTTCTTTGAATAGATTATGCGTCCATGCCCGCCTGATGGCGAAAACCCCGAAAGCCTAGCCACATGCTCTAGAAAAAGGGGGGAAAAAGAGCATCTGTGGACGGTGGGGTAGGATGGTGAAACCCGCAGGCGACTTGAAAAAAAATGGCAGGCGCTAAGTCTGCCCGGCCTGCTAAGAGGGGTCAATAAAAATTTTTCTCAAAGCAAAGAGGAGATGTACGCCCTTAATCCAGCAAGGGATACCTCGCGCCAGGCAATGACCTGAGGAAAGGAGGGAAGGCGCTGCCGATAAAACACGAGCACGTGGGATTCAGGGGCTGAATCTAGGGGAGCTCGGAGGGTGAAATCACTTCCAGGCTACGGGGAAAGGCGTATTACCAATTTCTACAACAAAGGGTTAAAAAAATGCGAAAAAAAAGATCCAATCAGAGAAGACAATTCTTGGGCGTGTCTCCAGGGGGACTTAATTACAAGCAACCGATTAAAGTGGGCCTGCAGGGCAAAATCTCGAGGATAAGGGAAAAAAAGATCGCGATGAAAGATGTTTCGGTTTTGCGGCAGGATGTTCAGAAAAAAAATTAGGATGATACTTGAAGAAAAAAATTTGAGGGCAGGAAGGGGGAAAATTGACGGATCTACTCCGAAAGCTCTTGGAATTTTGGGAGGACCGATGGGGGAAAATACGCAAAGAGAGGAGGCGGTAGAGAGAAGGTTCAGGAGAATACTGACCCTAATCGAATCGTAGCCTCGACTGCAAAAACCGATGGGGGTGCAGGGGGTGAAACCCACGCGAGATCTGGAGAGAGTCAGCAGATGATCGAAAATCAGTAAAAAGAGCCATCTAGCGGGCAAGTTCGACACAATCAGCCAGCTCCCGAGCTGGGGGTCACCTAGCAAGACGAAAAAGGGGCAAAGCGGAATGGAAGAAAAATGTCAGGACAAAGGGGGGTGAATACTGCCCAAAGAAATGAGGGCAACGGACGGCACGAAGGGGGCGGATTCGGGAGTACTCTGTTAAGGGGAGGGGGAAGACACAGAGAAAAGGGGAGGGGCAGCTATCGAATGTATAATTCAAAGGAATATTCGTGAGACACGACGATATCAAGGCAAGTCCAACGGCAAAGGAAGAAAGGGGTGCGAGCGAGAAAGATGCAGATGACCCTGGGGAGGTAACAGGGAAGATCAAAGCAGGAAGGACGAATCTCCTCCTGCGAAAATCTTTCTCGAGGGACATAGCAAAAGACGTGGGAAAGGGGGCTGAAGAGTTTGTTGGATGTCGTGAAAGGGAGGGAGAGCTGGGAGAAGCTAAGAACGGTTGGGAATAAAAATGCGAAAGGGGACCACAGACATCAATACAAACTAAAGAGGAAAGATACAGTCACGACGTAGAGAAATACATTTCAAAAGAGATAAAAAAACGCGAGAGAGAGGTAAACTCCGAAAGGTCTCATTTGCTCAAACTCTTGGATAGATCAAAACAAACCGTAAGGGTGTGAAAAAAGGGAGGAAGGAGCACACATACGACCTTTTTGGAAGATAAGCGGAAGGAGACAGGGAGTCCTGTAGACTTTGGACAGGAGGGTTGGCCAGAAGAAGGAACTGGTTATTCAGAGGAGATTATCAGGGTTTTGATTCGAATTGTCTTCACAGTGTCTCGTGGAAGAAGGAAAAAGATCGGACCAGGAAACAAAAAAATCAAACAAACTCAGGAGAACTGGACCCTCTTTCAGGAAAAGACGCGGGAATCTGACTGGAGGAGGGGGCAGGGGAGGAACTGGCTATGGGCGGAAAGGTTGCAACCAGCGAAAGAAAAGGGGGGGGACTCGGCAGTCCTTCTCGGGCTAAAAATATTCAACGCTGAAATGGTTGCCGTTGGACTGTCAGATAATATTATCTTATTAAAGAGAGAAATATGACTGGGACGGAAGGATCGGGAATCGAAGCAAAAACCGGCGATTCTGGGAAGAATCAGAAAGAAAACAAAGTCCCTCGGAGCCAGTTGCAGGTCATGGCCGAGCGGTGTGGCACGGGATGCACCGTAATAAAGGGTTCTGAGAAAAAATCAGTCTTGCCATTCTCGACTTTCGAGGTTGAAGGTCGGGAGGGGGGGAGAAAAGGGAATCTGTAAAATTTTGGGTGGAAACTGGGGGAAGGGGGGAAAAATAACTGAGATTGGGGGGAGGGAAGTTTCGTAGATCTGTCTATGATGAGACGGGGGAGGGTTTGGCGTCGCTGAGATTCAGATGAGGGATGGGCAGCCTTCTCCTAATGATGAGAAAGCAAAACAAAAGGCGGAAGGGGAAAAAGCGGAATAAAAACGGAGCGTCTAATGGGCAGGGATTGGGGCCAGAAGTGATCGCCTCACTTAATTCAATCGTCCTGCCAAACCTCCAAAAACCAGAGGCGGAAAAACGCTCTTTCGGGGAATTGCCCGCCAGATAGGGTCGGACAGCTTGAAATCGGGGGGGGACGATGGTCCTCAGCAAATGGGAAAAAGCGGTCAACCGTGACTTTTCAGTGCTACGCCCGAAGCTTTGCCGCGTCGGGGAAAGGTGTTTGTTTAGCGGGGAAGAGCATGAAACAAAACGAAGGGGGATTTCAACATCCAATTAAACCTCACACCAAACGAAGTTCCAAAAAACCGACACGTGCGCTTTGTTCTAAACGATTCGAAGAAATTAAATAAGGGGAACCAGCAATGGACTAAGAGGGGGGGGATTCTCTAGATTCCAGTTGGACGCTGGTTGTATAAGATCTGAGTTGCAGGCGGGGGCCAACCAGAAAAAAATGATCGAACACTTCGCCTGTAAGTTCGAAGACAGCGGCACAGGGAAGAATCCGCTGCAGGGGTTGGAAAAGGATCTATGTGCGAAATAATTTTGAGACGAAGATGGAGGACGGATCAGGCTTAGCAGACCCTGAGGGCGGACAGAGGGATTCAAGAAAGCCGCGGGGAGGAACGCATCACATCAAAATCTTCTGGCAAGGGGTGAGACGAATCCTTTTTCGGGGGCGGGGTGTAAGAAGAACGGGGGCATGGGGACAAAGAGTGCATGGTTTTGAGGCTATCCATGGGGGGGGGGGGGGCTGTTATCAGCGCCAAGCGGGGACTCGTGTCCGCAAGCGGCAAAAAGGGACGGTTGTTGCGCGCCATCGTAGTTCGAAAGCAAGTGCACGGGAAATAGTGGAAAAATTGGCAGTCTGGCGCCCTCAAGCATTACCTGGACTCTGGAGGGCTATTAACTCTCTTAAAGGAAAGGGGGGCCAAGAAAGTAGGGGGGTAGGCTGAGGAAACTATGTCTCTTGTAAAATGGGGGACTTGAAATATCCCCGGTGCCGAGTATAGCTGGGGGGGGGAGCTTATCGAGGGGAGTCAGAGTTTGCGTCAGGAACTATTCTTTGGGGGACACCGGAAACTAACTATGCTTCGGGAAAAAAGAATTCTTGACTCTGTCTATAGAGGCCGGCCTAAGTAGCGGCAGGTACCGGTGTGGGGGAACCTGAAGGACGGAAGGATCGTTTTGTTGGCGCTTTGAGACCGCTATGGGCGCTGCGCGCGCGTTTTTCCGGCATCATTCTCGAAAGAGGAGAAGGCAATGGTCAGCGAGTTTTGGGGGATTTAAGGGGGTAAACGCGAGAGCAAAACTGCAGACTTCTACGCTCAGCGTTGGATGGAGTGCGGAGAAAATTTGCACTCCGAACTTTTGACCGGGGGGGGGATTGGAAGCAGCCCTCTTACGAGGCAGTGGGAACCCTCTCATGGAACGACGCGGCGTCGAGAGAACCAGATGGGAGAATCTCTCTCACAACACATAGAAAAGAGGACACGTCAAACATCTAGGCAGCCGGACTTCTTTCCAGAAAAGGGCTTGTTCACACGCCCTGAGGTATTCTTGGAGGTGGAAACCATACTGGGGTCAAAAGTGTGGCAGATGGGGGGGAAAAGAAAAGAAGCCGGCATCCACGATTCAAGTAGGCATGCAGTAGAGGGAAAATGATCAAATTCCAAATCACCAAACAATGCCAGAGGGGCAAAAACGAAAGAGAATTAAAAGCGCTCGATGCGGAAAACGCAGAACGGGAAAATCATGCGAGGTCCCTCAAAGGATCAGGCCAAAAACTAGATTGTCAATCACATTCAAGGCGGAAACCATACAATTGCGGCTACAGATCACGGTGACGGAATTGAGAAAAAGGGGACATTAGAGGAAGACGAATGGGACAGAGGGGGCGGTAAGCCAACAGCCCAATTCGGGAATACTGAACCGGCGGATCCGCTTATCGAGACGATGAGAAGGATTTTCAAACGCACTTTTCCATTGACAGAAGAATCGCTCTGCAGACAATCCCGCTGGCTTGGTACAAATATCAAAGCGCTAATCTCGAGGCAAGGAATGCTCGGGGCGCAATACCATAACCAGCCCAGCCCCCCAGCCCACCCCCCCCCCCCAAAACCCCCAAACCCACACGACCAAACCACCCCCCCCCCCAAAACCCCAAGACCCGAAGAAAAACGCAGCCACCCCCCCGAACCCCCCCACCCCAAAAGCCGGGGGAATGCATTAAAAAACTTGGGACGTACTTTAAAGGGTCTTGCGAACTACTTGGGAGAACAAACAATGAAAATGGAGAGGGCCAGTGAGGCACACTAGGTCTCTTGCTCCCTTGACAATCAACAATCCCCAACAAAAAAGTGTATTCTACTCAAACAGAAATGGTGGGACCGGAGAGCAACAAAGCCCTAAAGGAAAGTAAGGTGGCAACGAATCTGTTGTATTTAGGTCTATTCAAAGACGTCACTTGCGGATGAATAAGTATAACAAGAAGGGAAGGGTCTTCTAACTACCCTGGGGCCGAGCCAAATTATTCAACCGCTCTCCAAATTATGAGACGATCATTGATGGGCACAACCCAATTCGATGGCTTGCACGTTGGTAGAGGAAGGGTTCTCAGGAGAGGACGAAGATTGCGATCAGGTGGGGGGGAGACAGAATCAGCAATAAGATGAGCACCAAACTCAAAGCGGGGGAAGCCATGTTCCGGATGAAACCGGGAATTCAAAAAATGAAGAGAAACAAAACCTAGCCCGTGGCGGGAGGGGGACCTGTAAGAGAGGTAATGCCTTAGGTGAATGACCTTCCGGATAAAGGTTAAAGCGTATTATTTAGGAAAAAACACACTTTATGAAAAATCATCGGGAAACTTGTTCTGCGGATCATCTACGAAAAAGGAGGTTTCATCAAAATGTGCTTAGGACAGGAGCACGGGAAAATGACTCCATGAGAGAGGCGGAATCAAAAAGTCCTTTCGAGAGCCAGGGCTGGATTGTTGGGGGGGTGCATGATCCGATTTCTGCAAAAAGCGGTGACAAGGATAGGAAGAGAAGGACGCAGACGAGGGGGCTGTGGATGAAAAAAAGGGTTGTGGGGGTGTTTGGGGTGGGTAAAAGGCAACAAGGGGGTCCTCATCCTTTAGAGCTGGGCGATCGATCATTTTTCAAATTATAATTGATTCCCTCATCTCGTCTCCTCCTACAAAGAACAACCCCAAACCCCCACCCACAAACACAACCAAAAAAACACCCCACAAAAAAAACCCCATAACACCACCACCCCACACCCAACCCCCCCCCCCAAAACACGGTCTCCAATTCATCTGGATGACATCGAAGAAAATCCAGTGCAAAAATAAGCATCTTACTGGAGAGTACGGGAGAAAAAAAAAATAGATTAGTCCCCGAAGGAGTTGGAGAAAGGTCCAATACCACTCCAACTCCGATAGAAATATTTGTGCATGTCTCAGAACGGCGCCGTTGGCCACAAGAATCGTGCAACGAAGGGGGGACAACGACTTCTGGAGGAGTGACCGTTCTTTCACCTTTGGGCGGCAAGTCCGACGCGAGTTGCCTGGGAAAGGAACGATCATTGATACTTCCATCATATTCTTATAGTTGGGTATATCAGCATAAGGGAAGGCTCATTACCAAAGGGGAATGAAACCTTGTGAGCGGCTAGAAGGAGGACCTATCAGACAGGATGGAAAAAAAGAAAAAGAGAAATCCTTCAATGGACTACACGCCACCAGCAATTGCAGCCGATACTCTGATGCATAATGAGGAACCTAGGGGGGAAGACGGATTGTTGTTGATTTCGTTGAACTGTTAAAGGGATATCTTGAAGGATCAAGCGAACGGGTAAGAAAATTCGAAGGGAAACAGGACGGAGAAGAAAAAGGAAGAGTCGTGCCCTGATTGTCAACTTACATGGCAAAGCACTAAAAAGGGCCCTTAGAGCTCTGTAAACTAACGGAATGTGAGCGAGGGGGAGACTATACAACAAACAAAGATGGATGAGGAAGGGGAGATCCCAAAAATAAAGATAAATTAGAGGGTTTAATATCGTATTCCTTAAGGGGAGGCTTTGACATGTGGAAGTTGATCAAGGGCAGAAAGAAGTGGACCGGTTATTAAGAGCATCAAAATGGTCAAGGGAGAATTGGGTTCATAACCTGGAAAGGAGAGGGATCCGGAAAGCTAGACAAGGAAGAAAAAAAAAAGATTCAGGCTTCACTCTTTACTGCCAATCAAAGAAAAGCCAGCGAAGCTGGGCTGACTTGGCGCTGGCGAGGGGGAGGAATATTTCCAGTAATTTGGGGTTCCCGGGGACTGTCGACGACATGGTCAAATCTAGGAGAGAGCAGAAAGGGAGGCCTGCTTGAGGTGGGGGAAGGGGGAGCGGATATGGGGCTGCTGAATCCTCGTAGAATCTTAGTAGACGGATAATATCGAATCGACATAAAGCTGCGATGGGGAAGTGCAGACACAGGGTTCAAGCGGACGGCCCAGGCTCCGGGAAGGGCAGGTGTCTCAGGGGGGAGAAGCTTGTTTCACTTGTGCAACCGGGCGCAGGGCTAGCACATGAAATTTGAAAATTTAGACGATGATTTCCGGCTGGTGCGTCTTGGATGGTGAGAACGCCTCGGCTCGTTGGGGGGAGGGAAAGGGTAGATCTTTTAACTATGAGAGGTGGGAATGAATTTTTCGTAGGATAGGGAAACGGAAGCTAGAGGAAGAGTCTGAGGGGGGGGGAGGTGGTGCGCGAGACGATATGAAAGGAAACTGACAAGACTGAAAGAAAGCGGCTGCGGACGTTTGACCATCGGAATAACAAAAAAGAGGAGTCAGTTATCGAGGAAAGGCCAAGATGGGGGCGGCAAACAGAAGATCGCCGAACTGTCATCATCAAGAAAAAGAGGATCGCGACCGCTCAATGGGAAGGGTCCGGATCTCATTTGCGTCTCCGCTTGAATCGAGTCAGAAAAAAAAAAAATGGGCAGAAAGACGCGGGCAAAAAACCGGATGATAGCGCCCTGAAGAGGGCGGAAAGAAAAGTTTTGTTCGAATAGAAAGAAACCTGCCAGCAGAATGATTTCAAGCCTGGAAGAACACCAAGGATTCACAGGAAGAGGCCAAAAACGGGGGTTTGGGCTCCTGCATCGACAAAGTGGGGAAGTGATCTGTCATGAAGGTGCCCTACGTGCGAGCTGACTGAAAAGTTCGATTGATATGTTGTGGAGGTGCGTCGTGACAAAAGAGGATGAGGACAACTTCGCCGACAGTGGCCTTAGCAAGAGGCAACGCTCAATCGGGGGGGCCGTTCGGGGGGGAAAAATCAGGATGCTTAGAATAAAAGTTTGAGATAGTCTTGAGGAAGAAAAAATCAGGGCGATACCTCTACCCTTCGCTTCAGGGAGGGCCTGTATTCTAGAAGAGCAAGAGCCGCGCAAAGAATCGGGAAGGACGGGCGGGAAACCAACATGAAAAGAAGTTTACGGGCTGGGGGGTGGCGCCGGCAAGGTTCAAAAAAGGTCACTGATTTGCGGCGGTAACATGGGATGGGGTTTGCAGGTTTTACTAACCGCGACAGAGACCTGGGTGCCGCAGCAACGCATCTGCAGGGTTGGGGCGAATCAAAAAGTAGTGATAAAATGTCGACTATAGTTATAATAAAAAAAAAAAGGTTTACATTTTTAAAGAGGACTATATCAGAGGGGAACAAAACATCCGTGTCAGTCTCGATAGCGAGCAGGGAAGAGCGGGTAACAATGGATGGGCAGGGGGATGGAGAGATTAATCTTTTAATGGATGCGGGAAAAGCGAAAAAGGGATTATCAACGGGATCGCGTCGTCATGGGAGGAGAAAAGACGCACGAGGGTCTTTTTCCCTCTCTGAAACCAGGGAAGGATCTGCGTCTCAATAAATTACGGAGAAAAAAAAAAATGCAAAACGCGCTGCGGGGACACGTTGCCGGGGGGCAGGCCATGCGAACTTAATCTTTTTGGAATCTTGGATTACCGCGAGGATCGCTTCGGCGAGAGTTTTTGCCGCGAGCGAGAAGGAAGATTGCGTGCATCTGGGGGGGGGGGGGGGGAGAGTGGGCGGGGAGAGGAAGGAGAGAAAAAAGGCATAAAGCCGGTGGCTGAGATTCTTTCTTGGAGACCGCACACAAATTTGCCAAAAGGGATTGAAAAAAGGGCAAAGAAAAGCGTGGCGTGGGAAAATACGAGGATGGCTGAAATAACCAGGATTGGTTGGGTCCGGGATAGCTACGCAAAAAAAAACAACAAGAGGAGGTGAAAAAAAGAAGAGAGGACACGCAAACAATCGGGGTGGATCGAAAACTAGCAGAAGGTGGAGGGGCACACGACCAAGGTTGATCGGGCGCTTCCAATACGAGAAAAAGTTGGAAAACCAACAGCAAAAACCACCCCAACAAACAAAAAAAAACCCCCCCCCCCCCAAACAAAAAAACACCCCCCCGCCAAAAAAAAAAAACCAACCCCCCCCCCCAAAAAAACCACGCCAACACCACCCCCCCCAACCACCCCAAAAAAACCAACCCAAAACCAAAAACCGAGCCTCATATGGTCAAATAGTGAAGGATTACTTACTCTCCTATAGCTCTCACGATGCCTAAACGCATTCCTAAGTTAGGATCAGGGAAGCTAGTAGAATCGATGACTTAAAACCTTGAGGAGCAGAAGAACGTAATCGAGTAAAATCAAAGATTCCAAAAAGATATTAGTTACGGAGGAGTCCCGAAACTCTGTAATCTCACAACCAGAGGGCAACATGAAGCGTTACGGCATTTGTCAGAATTGGGAAAAGAATAGCTCTGAGGTTTCTCAGAGGCAAAAGCCCTCGGGTCTTAGAAGATCATGCCGCCTTAGCTGCACTAAGAGAGAGACAAGGATCTTTCAAAGACTTTACAGGGTCAAAAAAACAAGAGAATGACGGACCGCAAAGTCCGCTGAACGTTTGTACCGATACAGATCGCTACCAGGGGAGATGCGCGAGGGGGCGAGCGCTTTTCCATGCAGTAACTGGAACGAAGCGCAGTGAAAAGGGCTAAGAAGGTCGGGAGAGAACAAACCGCAGGGAGGCGCGGGCTCGTCCATCGGGGAGGCGTCAGAGTCAAGGGAAACAATACAGGGGGATTACAAAATCAAAAAGAAGAAAGAAATGTGAATGTTGGGTCACAAGACGTCGCATCAAAACTCCAAAGAAGGGGTGAAGGAGTTTCAGGACAGAAAATGGGGTGAGGGGTGAAGCGCCGTTAGTTCTTAGGGGGGGATAAAACTCTTACCTGACCGCCCATTAGGTAGTATCGGAACCATGAAGAAAAAGGTCAGGGTCTCTAAAAATGTGCGAACGATCAGGAGGGTACACCGCAAGGCGATCTTTGAAGCGTTGGTCGGCTATTGCCCCGGAGAAAAGTCGATCTACGATTGTTGTTAGGGAATCAAAACATAACGCATGATAAATCAAAGGAAGGTAATGGAAAGAGCCGGAAGACAGGACGTAGAGGCAATTTCAAAAAAATTCTTCGCGACTAGTAAAAAAACAGATCACTTCACTTGAAGCTCGGGTGAAGCTTCCTTTTGAAGAAATTTCCGGATGGTAATGAGCAGAGTGACAAGGATGTAAAAAAAAGAAGAGACACCGGATAGTCAGCGATAAAAGAGGAAGACATGTCTGTTTGCCTCGTTGAGCTCCATTGCTGAACCAGACGAGTAAGGCGGGGAAGCATCCAAGTAACTGAAACGGAAAAGGAAAATAAAAAAAAGGAGGTGGTATAGAGAAGATGGCATGAAAAAAAGCGGTGGGGGGAGTCCGATTGTCTAAGTACGCCAGAGGTGCTCATACGCAAGCCTATATGAAATTCTCAGCCATACATCGAGGGATGGTTGATAAGAAATGTGCCAAGTAAGCTATCCGGAGGAGGGGACTATCTAGATTTAATTAGACGGCCTGAACTAGTCGAATGCCTCGGGGACGCAACCCAAAAACCAAGAGCAGGAGCGATCTATCATCTTATAAAATTTAAAAGGAAACAAGAGATAAGTTACTTTAAAAGGCGACACAAATCCGACCCGAGGCGGTTTCTGTCACAGATTCGCAAGTAAAAAAGGCGGAAAGAAGGAAGGATTGCAGAAAGATTGACATGGGGGATGAAGCGAATGAATCAGGGCACACAAGAGAAACTACCTAGGATCGAATTCTGCATTCCAAACGTTCCTTTGGAAGGGGCAGCCGCAAAAAAAGGGGAGGGGACTAGAGGAGAGGGGTCCGAAAAAGAGGGAAGGAAAGTTGAATAAAAGCAGAAAAGAGCAAGCGCAAGAAACATGGAAAAAAGGGGAAAGAGGTGATGCTGATAAGGTGAACCCGGTCGACAGCGCTAAAATATCGAATGAAAAAAAATCAGCCAAACGCAGGTCCAGCTTTCTGAAAGGAAAGGGGAGTTGAAGAAAGAAAAGAGGGGAGAAGAAAAAAAAAAAGGGGGGGGTGTTGGACTGGATAGAGGATCTAAGTAAACGGGGAAAAAATTATTGACTAAAAGGACTAATCTGAGAATAACAAGGAAATGAATGAACACAGAAGTCACATCTCTAAAAGAAGGAAAGAAGGTCCGGAAATCGCTCTTAAAATCGAAAAGGGCTAGGGAGAGAGGGGG
>Ga0179593_1493357_pt1 | contig 14239 bp, 16 predicted proteins | sample CZODoug2_1_08_16_FD_185931 | JGI IMG/M metagenome (GOLD analysis project Ga0179593, IMG submission 185931) | Vadose zone soil fungal communities from Angelo Coast Range Reserve, California, USA - CZODoug2_1_08_16fungal (PacBio error correction) | ecosystem: Environmental > Terrestrial > Soil >...
TTAGGAGATAACTGGGAATAAAATTCAAGCAAAGGATAAAGGAAAGGTTGAAAAAACAGGGAAAAAAAAAGCTTTCTCGAGTAGTGGAAAAGGTGACTTTTTGGGGGGGGGCGAGGAACTACAGGGGGGTGTCGAAGGTTTTAGGCGGAGGACATGTTAAGATGAGGGACCAAGACAGAGATCCCGCATAGCTTCTGGGGTCGGAGATTTCATTTCACGTTTGATATCGAGGTGAAGGGTACTTAGGCCGGGGTTCCTCAAATCGAAGAGATTTCGGAATTCGGACTCAGGCCGGAGGAATAAAAATAGATGGGTTTGTCGCTGGGGAGTAGCGCAATAAGCTGATCAAGGGGAAAGGAGACGATTTCTAATCGGTCGAGCTTCCAGACTGCCCGAGGTTCAATCGGATGCAAGTGAAAGGAAAGACGCGGTAAACTGTACACTTGTCCAGCAAGGAGAGGAAGAAGGAGCTGAAAGTACTGTCGGCTTATTTGTAGGAGCAGAAAAGAGGAAACTGTTGTCCAGAGGCTGAAAAAAAACGAACTGGGCCGACGGGGATACCATTTGAAGAACATAGAAAAAAAGGCTTGTTCGTCACAATCAAAAGCAAAGTGACGAATTTTCTTCGGTGGGACCGGAGGCCGTATTGGAAAGGTCATCGGGTTCCGAAGAGGAGGAGGAAATCGAGGGCTGGACATCAGGGGCTATTGAGCAGCGCAATGGCCGATTGCCTTTGCGACGAAAGGAGGGGGGGACGGTGAAGCCTGCCTCGTAAATCAACTATTAATAGGGGGGCAATTCGTATTGTAAGTATAATTCAGGGGGGGGAGAAGACGGGGAACGGGCTTGGGACATTCTTTCAGTAAACGGAAGAGAGCGACTCTAAAGAGGGGGGGGGATGGGGGGAGAAGAATCTCCGAACTGGGAGGAATAAATTTCGAGGTGGAGGAAAAGAGAAAAAGGTCAGTGGGGTAGGTTGCGAGTTTTTAGGGAAAAGTCAGAAAAGGAAAAGGAGTGGGCTTACACTGAAATAATTAAAGAGGGAAGGGAGCGGTATGAAAAAAAAGGAGGAGAGATAGCTCTGGAGGGAAGACGCGAGAGGGTTGAAGGAGGTCGGACGGGTTGGAGGGGGCTCGGAGGAAACTATATAAAAACGGAGCTGTCTCAAGTTCAAAGGTAACCCGTGTCAAGGACAAAAGAAATTCCCAGCGGCGGGATTGTGCGGGGAGGCAGCGGGGCACCGGTCAGGAAGGAATTTGAGAGGGAGAGGCTTACGGAGGAGAGGGGGAACGGTGGGTGGAGAGGTGCAGTCACGACTTGGTCAATGGAAAAAAATCTTCGGAGTGGGGGGAGGAGCTGTTAAAGAAAAGGGGGGACGGCAGAGGTTGTCCAGGGGGGCCCGGACAGTTCGGTGTCGCGTGTAGCCACGGAAGGGGAGACCAATTCTGTGCTGGATTAGGGAGGGAGTTCCTGTGAAGATAGGGAGACACGGTATTTGATAGCAAAAAAAAGGCGATCAGGAGGGGGGCCGTCTGAAACGCGGGTTGAGGAAACGTTGACGATAATACTGAGGCGGGCAGAGTCCAAAACCAAAAGCCTGTGAAAGGATTGCTAACCAGTGGTTCGGGTGAAAATGGGAGGAAAAGCGCAAAAGGGTGAAGAAAGCGCTTCGAGAAAAACGTTAGAATCCCGTAAACAAGACGAAGAAGGTCAAGCGCAAATCAGTTTGGCGGGGCAGAAAACGTCCGGGGGGGGACGAAAAAGTCTTGGGCAAAGGGGAAGAGGAAAAAAATGGAGGTGCGCCAGGAGCGCAGTGGAAGCAACGAAATCCAGCAAAGCAGACGAAGAACGGCGAAACTCTTTCGCGGGGGATTCGAGAGAGATCAAGGAGGAGGTAGGAGAGCCCTTTTAGGCTGAGTCTTCGACCGAAAATGAATGGTTAGGAAAATGCCCGATCAAGATAGAAATAACAAGGGTGGGAAAACCAGCGGGCTAAGTCTTCTGAAAGACGTCAAAAAGACGGAAAGGGGCGAGGAACGGGGAATGAGCCGGCGAGGAAGTCATCTAAAAAACGGATGAAAATATATAGATTATTGCGCCAAAGAAAGGAAACGAATATCCTCGAGTGCTCGAGGGGAGAACCATAATCGGGGGCAGGAAAGCAGGAGGGGCAGGGCAGGGGGGGAACTTGGTTGGAGGGAAAAAGGAAAAAAAAAAGGATAGAAACACGGTGTCATTTTCAGGGTCGAGGAAGAAGGGGGCAAACAATGTCGCGCTCCTCCTCGTACATGAAAAAGAGCAGAGAGAAAGCAGCTAGGAGGGGTCGAGGGACGAAATGAGGATGGATGGCTCAATGGGGGAGGAAAAGGGAAAACGCGCAAATAACATTTCAGACTGGCAGAAAAAGACGTCACAAAGGCTCTGTTCCTCCTTATTGGAAGAATGAAAAGTTCGTCAGGAGGATGAGCGTTCGGCCGGGCGAGGGCTTAAACCTCGGAGGGAGGAAGGACTCAGAACCTTTTTACACGCACTGGGCTAGCTCGAAAAAATTCAGGAATCCTTGTTAAATCTCCAAAAGGCCCAAAGCCGATATTCTGAACGTCAAATTGTTGCGAGTGGCAGACGGAAAGCTAAACTGGATCGCCCCCTCTCGGAAAGGAAAAAAGATCCTGCAATAATCAAAAGACCCGGACAAAAGAAAAAAAACGGGGAAGCAAAGAATTGGGAGAATAAAAAGAGGGGTCAGGCTCACGACGAACCGAATGGTCAAGAGCGCCGAAAGGATCCCCTCGCGGAAAATGGGGTCGACCCCACAGCAAAGAGTGCGACTACTTTTATACACCTTTTAAAGGGTAGTGAATTACAACTAGTACCCAACGCTCAAGATCTTCCCTGTCGGAGAAGAAAAAACTATACCAGAATAGAAGTACCATCAACAGCCACGCAAAACTATGCCGCCTTGTTAGTCAGTCGGGGAAACAGGAAAGGTTACACGGGAGAACCCTCTTGACTAGGAGAAAAAGAGGGAGGACTTCCTAAGGGTGGGGAATAACTCAAAACGAATTAAACTTATCCAATAGACGGATGCGTAGATTAACTAGCTCCATCAAAAAAAAAAGGTCATCATTATTTCGGTCCAAGGGGGAACTCTGCCGTCTAAAAAAAAATATGAGGGACAAAAAAAAAAAAGAAGGTGGTGAAGAAAAACAACATTTCGAACTGTCCCGAAAAAGCCCCAGTGAAATTGCGAGGGGTAGGAGCCTGCATGACCGGAAGGGAAAAAAGCTTCGTCGGAAAGGCAGGGGAAAAGCCGAATACGGGGGTGAAATCGACGGTGGGGGAAGGGACTGCGCGGACAAGACCTATGGATGGAAAGCGAAAAAAAAGCGTCTTGAACCGGCAAATCGCCACTTCTGCTTAGAAAACCCTCACGAAGGAGTCAATTGGGGGTCAAATAGTTGGAAAAGGAACGATGGAATTGCAGGTGACGACACGGTCGAACGGAGCGGGACGCACCTCTTTCTGGACGTGAGTTTGCCGAACGCCAAAAAGGGGGCAGACTAAGTACAAAAGCCATCCTAAAGGGGCAGGGGCAAGAGTCTAATCCGGGGGAACAGTGGGGGGGGAGAGTTCTCTCAAAAGCCGGGAGAGAATGAAAGGAGAAACAGGGAAAGAGAGTTAAACAACATCCGTCGGGAGTAATGACTCAAGCCCCAGAGGGGACAAGAATTCTGACGCGGCTCTCCCCGCGAGGGCACAAATAATTCGAATACTGGAAAAACATCCTCTGACAAAAGAAAACCTATGGAGACTCAGTTGAACCAGAATTTAAAAAAAAGATTCTGGAAAGGCTAATTTGATGAAAAGGCCGACATAAAAAATCTAGAGAAAGACATGAAAACAGGCTAACCAATACTGAGGCCTGCTGCAATGGACGCTCATTCATGAAAGCAAAGGAAAACGTAATGGGAAAAAGCGGCCCCCACCACCGTCCTAACTTAAAGAGGGGAGAGGCAGAATTGGACGCCCGCGGTCCCCCTCTAGAAAGCGAATGCCTCAATACAAGCCTTGGTTCACGCAAAGGGACGACGACAAAATAAAAAAGCCGGAGAAAAAAAGGATGTTAATAAGAAAAATGTTCGGATGTTAGGAGGAGAAACTCTGATCATGGGTATCTCGAGGACCTCTGTCTTTAAAGTCTCGAAATGGTCGGGGAAGTTTAGGGGGGGAGTGGGTTGGGAGGCGACTTGACTTTTTAATTGAGGATTTGAAGTCGAGCTACTTCTTTATGAAGGAGAAGAGGGGAAGATCAATAGGTAGGGGGGGGGAGCTCGGGGGGGGGGCTTCCGTTTGATATCGGGGGGGAGGGAACTTGTGGGAGCAGGGGGGGGGAAGCAAATGGACTAACATCTTTCTAAACTGGGAAGGGGGTCGAAAAAATGAACCACTCGTTTGTTGGTTTAAGGATGAGAAAGGGAGGAATAGTGTAGTTAACGGCTTTGCGCGCGCGGTCATGGGGAAGCCGTCCAATTTCAAGAAAAGGGAATCGGGTGAAAAGAGGCGCAATTACTCTGAGAGGGACAAAGGAGGGAGAGAGGAACGTATCGAAGCGTCAGGGGGAAGGTTATCCAAGGAACCTGGGAAAAAAAACGTATCTATCTGGGCGGAAATCAGGCACTGCCGTATGGTTGAAAAAAGGAAAACAATGATTGAGACCAAAGCACCGGTGAATTTTGAAATGCTGTTCCTTTCTCCCGGGGGGGGGGGTGACGTCGAATATCAGCGGAGATGCTTTACCGCTGAAAAGAGGACTCCTTCGGGAAAAGGGGGGACAAGACATCATGGATTATATTCTTAGCGACATAGGAGTATGAAAAGCTGCCTTCTGCGTCCCTATGAGGAAGGAGAGGACGGAGGCTCGGCATGTGGAGAAAGGCTCTCATGGGGCACGCGGCTCGGTGAAAAACCGGACGGGTTACTTAACGTCGTCATAGAGAGGGAAAAATCCATGGGGAATGTGAGAAGAAGTTCAAAAAGGGTGTGGAAAAATAAAAGTGCGGGTTAGGGGGGTTTGGGGGGGGGGGGTGATAGGGGGGGGAAGGCTAGGAGTGGGACAGGACAAGAAAACTTATAGATTCAGAGGGGGGGATACCGTCTCTCGTAGAAGAAAAATTTTTTATGCAGGCTAACGCAGAGAGGCGAGAGGAAAACTAATACGAATAAGGAGGGGGGAAAAGGGTCAAAGGGGAGGGGGAATCAACCTGTCCACGACAAAAATCGAGAAAGGAGGGAATCAGGGTAATAGTTTTCTTTTGCTGGGGCACGAGGAGGTGGGGTGGTGTCAGAAAGAGCATGGAGGGGGGGGGGGGGGGGGGGGGGGGGGTGGGGAGGAGTCATTAAGAAAAAGGGAACGGGGGGAGCCAATGGAGAAAATGGACACCGGGACGAGCGGCTGCTTTTTAAAATACATCAATGCAGCATGGACGTCGAAAGGAGTACCATTTCGGTTACGCGTGGGAAAAGGACAAGGAGAGGGGCATTAGAGGGGGGATGTCAGGTGAGGGTCCAGTTAGGGGTAGTATAGATAGAGAAGGAAGCCTGATCTCCAAAGGTTCGTCTTCTATTTAGACAAAAATTTCCGGAAAAGTGTGGGGACTCGCGACGTTCAGGAGAATCAGAAGGGCTTTCGAGCCAATGAGGGGAAGACGAGATTGGCTACGCCTCCATTTGAGGGGGGAAATGTAGGAAAAGAGCCAGGGTTTCCGCCTCGGCGGAAAAGAAACGATTGTGATAAAAATGGAGCAGGGAACATTCTTCAAATAAGCGGCGCCAGTGGGCGAAGCGGTCAGAAAAAATGGATTGACGCCGGAGCGCCACGCAGGCCATAGAATGGAGAACGGTCGTCCATCTTGTCGAAAAAGGGAGGGTATCATGCGGGTATCATGAAGGGACAAATTGTCTGAAGATTTATAGCCGAAGCGAACGAAATGGTTCCGGGCAAATGACCGAGGGAAGGGAAGGGATGACAAATGCCAAAAGAGGAAAACTTCAGGAAACCGATCTGGGAAAGGTGCAGGACGCCCGTTACGATTATATCGAGGAGAAAAAGGGGCGGCTTCAATCTATCAAAAACAAAAAAGGAAAAAGAAGATGGAAGGGAAAGAACCTTAGAGACATCCTCGCAGGGCGGACTGACTTACCCTTCTACCATATAGTTGGGACGCGAATAATAGAAAGAAGCTGGGGGCAAATTTTTTTCTGTTGTCAGGAGCCGGATCTTCGACATCTTCAGGAGGGGAAAAGAAGGTTCGGGGGCTAGAAGCCTAAAGGATAAGGAACTAAAAAAGGAATTATTTCACCTCGCAATAGAAAAATCCTCTAAATTGTAGACGATCTCAATGCGGCGGTATGGCGATTTCTGCACTTACACAGGGAAAAGAAAAAAGGCGAAGTTGCCTGCAAAACTTCCGCAAAAATGGGGGGAGCTTTGGTAAGAGTATGGACATTAACTGCTGCGTCCCTAAGGTTGAGACTTGAGTCTAAGTCTCGCGGAAAAAAAAGCGCTTCTTCAAACGACATTTTGACCAAAACCAGGGCGGCGGGGAAAAAAAAAAAACCGAACCGGACAGTCACAGGGGAAAATAGAAAGCTATGACGGATCTCGAACGTCCCGACTTTATATGAGACTGAAGAATCACTGGGGTCCAAAAGAGATAAAGCAAAGGGGGGAGGCTAGACGAAATCCTAGACTCTAAGCAAAGACCATGGCAAACAAAAAGAAAAAAACGAAACGAGAATTGGGTCTCAAGGAGGGGGGAATGTCGCAAAACCGAATGGTCAGAGCTCCAGGGTCGGACGTCCTTAGGAGAGGGGTGGTGTCACCAAAGCTCGTCCCTTTCAAGTAAGGGAATTTGAGAAAAAGGGGGGGGGAAAGATGTTTTACACAAAAAACAACGCTCCAGAGGAAAGGGAATGAGTCGATAACCGACTAGAATACCTGCCATCACCCAAAAGACAACTCAGGAAAAAAAAACGGCAAAGGATACGTCTAGGGGGGGGGGGGGAGGTGAAATTTCTTCCACTCATTGAAAGGGAAATCGAGAGGAGTGGGGGAAAAGAGATGACCTCAGGAAAAAACGTAAAAAGAGAGAGTCGGAAAAGAATTCCTAAATCTCCACGGGGTCGACCACCTATAAAGTATTAAATTGTCACGCAGAATTCGCTGGGGGACAACGTTCTCGGAAAAAAAGGATCGAAAAGCAGCGATGGCCACAAAAAAGGGAGTCCCTCTGAGAAACAAAAAAAATCCAGGCCAATGGCCATGAATTAAGTGACACGAGTAGGAAGGGGAGTCACGGGGGAAACAAGCCGCACCAGGTTAAAAAGAGGGAGTGTGGACCTAACTGACCGACGTAATTGCCATGTTCCAAGGGGAGAGGGAGACCGCGCATCTTCACAGGAAAAGGGCGAAGAAGAGAATTCTGACAGGAACGCCGAAGACTTTCCAGTTCCGCTAGAACCTGCCACAAGCAGATCACTTCAACTCCCACAGAACAAAAAAAAAGCCAAGAAACCGTTTTTCGTCATTTGCCGACCTAAAGCAAACGGCGCAGAGGTGTGAAAAGGGTAAAAGGCTAGCCATGTGCGTGATAACGACAGAGAAAAGGTGGACACAGTGGCGAGTCGCTGAAAAGAAAAGGGGAAGGCACGCGCCTCGGGAAGTGATCGGTCAAGGGCGAAAAAAGCCTAAAAAAAGGTGGACAAAGAGTGCTGGAAAAACTCGAGTCAGAAAAGCTAATCCCTCGGAAACATTGCCTATCCTCTCGCGACGGAAAACAAAAGACCTAGTGGAAAAGGGTCAACCAAGACTGAATGGTCAAGTAATTCGAAGATCGGTGTAGGAACTGCCGAGGTCAACCGAAATCGCTATATCAAGTGGAAAAACCAAAACGCGGGGAGCAGGGAAGACGCGTCGCTGACAGAAGAAAGTCAGGGCCCTTCCCCGCCTGAAAGAAAAAAAAGGATTGAAACAATTCGCAGGGCCAAAACCACAGGACACACACTTTCCACATTTCGAAAGAAGGTTGGACTAGGGAAAAAAATCAAAAATCGTAGGAAGTGGGACGAACTCCGAATAAATATAGACACTATTGTAAAATAGAAAGGAAGGGTACCTTCGGGTAAAGCGGGGAGAAAACCTTGGAAGGGAATGAAGAAGCGAAGTAAATGCTCTCAATGGCTGGAGTGAGAAGGGGGGTTTTGCAGGAAGGCAGAACAATGCGGATTTGAAAGGCAGGAATTGCGACGTCAGGTGGAGAAAAAAAAGCAAGAGACATTTTTGCAGCGGCCTGTCATTGGGGATAGCAGGGATTTACCTGTCGGCATGGAAGAAATTCGGAAAATCAGAGGAAATTAGGCGGAAGTGGTGGTCCTTAAGGGCGAAATGCAGAACAGCTGTTGTTTTGTCGGTGGAAAAAAATAGCGGGGGCTCCTGATTGCGGAGATGGAGGGGGAATCTTGGAAAAAGGACTAGGGGGTCAAGAAAAGTTGTCGTGCCTGCCTACGCGGTAACTCGAACGGGCCAGGATCAGAGGCCGAGGCCGTCGGCGTATGTATCATTAAGGGGTCATCGGAAAGGAGACCATAGAACTGAAGGGCTGGAATCCACGAAAATATTCTCACTTGAGAAAAAGAAACCGAAGAAACAAGGGGGCGAAAATGGGAGGAGGGGAAGGGCGAAAAAGGTGACGTCTAAAAAAATCAGCGTCGAGAGATGAGGCGGGATCCTAAGCTTGACAACTTCAAAGTAAAGGGATCACACATATGGCGCCAGGCAGAGTGACGCCTCTTGAGGGTAGCCGTTACCGATGAAATGGCCGGAAGAGTGAGCTCTCGATTTCACGGGGGATTGAGGGAACAGAAGGAAAAAACAGTGCCTGGAAGCTGGGTACTTAAACGTTAGGAAGAGACATCGCCAAAATGAAACTAACTTTGGGCGAACTGGGAGTTGGACCAAAGCATTCTAGTTGTCGATGGGGGAAAAAAAAGGGGTTTTGTCGAAATTCTTGTTTTGTTTTCGAAAGAATAATGAGAAAAGGAGGAGGGTGGCAATCCGTTGCAGGAGAGGAAAAAAGTCGGGGACGCCGCGAAGGAGTTTTGTAACTTGAAAGGGGAGGATAGAGATGAAAAGACGTCAGCGATCTTTCGATTGGAAAAGGGAAAGCACGGGGAAAAAAAGAAGAAGGGGAATCCCACAATCGTTTCAGAGTCTTTGGGGGTCACGGGGAAGTTCGCGTATGGGGAAAAAAAGACCGGGGGAGGTGAAAGGGGGGCGGGTGCAGAAAAGGAAAAGACATTCAACGTGGAAAAACAATTCGGAAAAAAAAGGGGCGAGAGCGGAGGAGACTCAAGAGCCCGCGCGGGAAGGGCCAGGGGCGCGAAAAAGGGCGGGGGGACGTTAGCCAAAGGTGAAAAACGACCGACGAAATTGGTGGTCCTTTTAAAGGGTCAATGTGGATATAGGCGGCCGGATCGGAGGAGCCCAAGGGAAAAGGGGGAATGGGGAGATAAAAAAGGGTAGTCTAACGCGAAAAAGGAGCGAACGGTCAGAGGAAGGAGGTTGGCGATCCCAAGGAATCGGTCGAGGGGGATGCTACGCACGAAAAATGCAGAAGAAGAGCAGGGTGGAAACCAGAGATTCGTCGACTAAGGAGAAGTATAAAAGCAGGTAAACGAAGTCAAGGAGCAAAGGAAAGGGCGGCCGAAAACGGGGCTACTTCTTTTTCATGCGGATCCCAACAAACCGCAAATGGTGTGCTTTCGAGAAGAAGGGGCCAGCGCGCCAGCTGCCTCAGTTCTAAGAACGCGGAATATCGCCGAAAGAGGAAAAGGAGAGAAGTTTTTCAAGGTTATCCGCGCAAAATCCCTTTAGGTAGAAGTGCTTCCAGAGCAGAGGGCCGCAAAATGACGCGATGTCGAAGGCCGGGAAATGGACATTAAACAAGGGTTAAAAAATGCTTCGCTTGTTCTAAAGGAGCGCATGTGCAAAGGGGAATGAATTAGGCCTTTCTATCTTCAGAGGAGAAAACACTTAATTAGGAGACTAATAGGAAAAAGTCTCATTCCGATATCCGGGTCAAGGACTTCCCTGAGAGAAGAGGGGGGAACGAAAAGTCTTTTTGGGCCAAAGGTTGAGCCGTACAAATCTACATCTTATTTTGGATAATTCGCGAAGTCTCGGCGAAAGGACAGAGCGCCGACCCGGAGGGGGGGAAGGATCAACAAAGACATGGGCTACTTAGGACAAGAAAAGATGGACATAAAGGGAAGCTGCAGAAGGATGATCAGGGACGGCCCTTCTCCTACGTAGAAAAAGGGAATGCACAACTTAGAAAAGTTCTGGTCTCATTTGGACACTGCTGGGATTCCGGAGGGGGAGGATTTAGCGTCTAGGGGCAAGGCTGTAAACATGAGCTTGACACATTTTTCCCAAAAAGGGCAGATAGCCACTGCCCCTGCCTTGACAGGAGTACTTGGGAGGGCGCAAGATCAGGAAATGAAAAGAACCGCGAAACCAAATTGTTCGAGTGGCAGACGTACAAATAAGAAAACCTCGAGAGAAGAAGAAACGTTGGAATCCTCCGCCTAGTCTCTAGTCAGAAAAGGAAGACAAATGAAACCTACGAATGTTGGTGAGACAAAATGAGGTCAAGGTTTTCTCACACCGAACCGAGGGGGGTAAGAAACTGAGAGCCAGCGTCAGGGGAGAAAGGGGGGTCTTGGAAAACCCCAAAGAGAGGGACCCTTGTCTCATCAAAGATTGGGGGATAATTGAAAAATTATAATTTTACAAGAGAAAAAAAAAAGAAAAGAGGAGAAGACCTTCGTCAACCAGTTAAGCGAATCGGGGCAGCCCCCGCAAAATGGGGGGGGGGGGGGGGGGGGGGGGGGTGGGGGGGGGGGGGCGGGGGGGGGGGGGGGGGGGTGCGGGGGGGGGGGGGCAGTGGAATCCGTCAACATGCTTCGGGGGCCGTACCAGGTGGAAAAACGCTCATAAAGAGAAGGGATAGCTGTCCTAGAAAGGTTTTAAAAAGATGAGAAACCAGAACTGCGCCGCATCAAATCAGGAGAAAACGAGAGAATTAAGGGGGGAAACGGACTGAAACGTCGAAAAAGCAGACAGGTAGGAGGGTCCAAAAAAAATGCTCACTGAAAAGAAAAAAGAAAAAATCACGGAACACTAAAAGCACTATGTGGGTTGAAAAGACAGGTTGAAAAGGGTAGAAACGCCAAGGTGCATGGCGAGGGAGTCCTGGAAAGGGGAAGGTCCCGCAGAGGCAAAAGGTCACGTTTTCACTGAACGGGACAACCGGTGAAAAGAGAGCGGCTTTGGCATAGGCCGTCTGCGAAGAAGACATAAGAAGGGACCGTCGAGATTCAAAAGAAGGCGGGGCCAGGAAAGCCGCATGCACTGATAGGTAGCAACCGAGCCGAAGAGCTTAATTGAAAAAGAGGTCCGACTCCCTCTCCTTGGTGGGGGAAGGCCCCGAGATAGGAAGTGAAAGCCAAAGGGAAAAAGAAAAAAAAAATAGGCACCTCTTTGAAGGGGGATTCTTGGGAGATTCAGAAGGAGACTGGAGCAAACTTGACCCGTTCCAAAGAAGGTGGCGCCAATAGAATCGGACACAGTGGCGAGGCCGGGGAGAAAAAGAAAACATAGAAAAGAAGAGTCGAGAAGCTAACCAACCACCTCGTCAAAGGGGGAACAGGCCTCAACATTACCACGAGGGAAAAACTACGCCCGCTGGCCAGGGGAGGAAAAAGCGCAAAATCAAGGAACAATGCAGAGCAGAAGTATCTAGTCTAGCCAAAAAAAAAACCGAGGTCTCGACTGGGGGAAAGGGAAAAGGCAATGTCCCAGCGCGAATCGGAGGAGTGTTAGGGGGGGGGGGGGGGGGAGGGACGGACAAAATTCACACGGAAGGAGCAAAGAACATGGCAACTCTCCCGAACCACGGGAAAAAGCGAAGGTGGGGTCGGCAGAAAAGAACGAACAAAAGGCAAAAAAAAAAATTCAAAAGAAGTAAAATTTGACAAAAAAGATTCAACAAAAACAATACTACTACCAGCATTGGGAGAAGGGTCAAGACGGGCGTCCAGGAAAAAACCGAAAATTCAACCAAGGCTAAGAGAAGAACAGAAAATTTTTTCATCGGAAAAAAGAAGAAAAATCTCAAAAAAAAAAAGAATTTTCCTTCTGTGACGGCGGAGCGGAGGGAAAAAAACGTCTGGAGGAAAGGGAGGGAGGAAAGGGAACGAGGTTTTAAAGTAGGGAAAGAGGAACGTGGGGGTGGGGCGATACGGCGATGCGGGTAAAATTTTTTTGGGGGGGATTGGGGCGGCGCGCATAATCAGGATTGCACCATAGCAACGAAGGCAGGAAAAAAAATGTGGTCACGTGAAGGGCACTGGGGGGAAGAGGAGCATTGCGGTGACGGGGGGTCGGCTTTTAAAAGAAACCTCTGGGAGCAGAGGAGGAAGGCAGGGGCGAAAAAAAGAGAATCCAAGAAAGGGGGGTGGGACTGAGTAGAATCAAAGAAGAGGAAGGTAGAGTACTAAAAAGTGCTCAGCTGGTGGAAAAAGGAAGTCCAAGGTTGCATGGGGAAGCGGGTCAGGAGACCTGTCCACTCTTAACAGGTCAGCGTTCAGAGAAGTAACTGTGAGGTAGGTATGAGAATGAACAGAAGTGTCAAATCTGTAGGGCGGAGCAGAACGAATGGTAAAGGGAAAGCACATGAAGTGTTCGGCCAAAGAAAAAGAAAATAGGACTAAAGTGGGGTCGGGATTGACTTTAATTTAAGGAGGACATATCAGAGGGGAAAAATGAAGTTAGTCTTACCTCGTAAATGGAAGGGAAAAAGAGGAAGGGGATAAGAGCATCATCAAGTCTGAGAGGGGGAAGCCTGCATCGTCTGAGGACCTAGGAATGTCAAAGAGCGGAAGGGCGGTCAAGCTCGAAGGAGTGGGACCGGTGTCTTATCTAGGAAACAGGGGGGAGGACGGAGTCTCTGTCGTTTAAGGATAAGCATCGCCATTGACTGGAACTGGGAAGGGGGGATAAATTTAGAACTGTGGGGAAAAAAAAAGCAGCGCTGGGGTCGAGGTGTGAAATTTGCGATTGGGGTGGGGCGATAACGGACAGCGTTAGGGGGGGAGAAAAGAAAGTGAGACTTGGCATTACTCTTGGTCGAAGAGTTCCTAGGAGGAGGAAGGCGGGGAAGGTTTTTCTGATTCTTCGCGCATTTGCAAAAGTCGGGGAGGAAAACGATAGGAGCATCTAAAGAAAGGGTCAAAGACGTGGGCTCAAACCGGCGGACAGAAGGGAATTAATGATCGACCATTCGAGGATCAGGTTTGCGGGGCGGGAACTGCAGATTAAGGGGGGGGGAGGCGAAGGGCAATGAGGGGACTGAAGGAAGTTTTGGGGGAGAGGTCCAAGGCACGAAAGTTAAAACTGTTTCTAACAATAATGCTCACTGGGGAAAAAATTCAGGGAAAAAAAAAGAACATCAAGAGGCGAAATTACAGGGGGAGAGAAACGAAAATCGGTTCGAGGTTCAAAGAAAGCGACCAATTCTTCTCGGGAGGGAGGGGTGCGCCTGGTGAGATAGAGTAGGCTGAACTGTCAGGGAGATCGCAATGGGCGGGGAACAAGGGGGTTTTTCCCGGAGAAAAAAAAAGGCGGAAAATCTAGGAGAGAATATCTGAATGAGGGGGATTGCGATTCAGGAAAGGAAGCGGGGGTACTCAATTGGTGGAAAATGGACCAGGGAGGAGGACGCAGGGTTTCTCCAGCAGGGAGGGGGCGCGACGATTAAAGAAAGATAAAGCAGACTAGGGGAATGGACGAAAATAGCTGGCGACCAGCGCGTTGAAAAGAGGGCGGCCAGGTAAATGGGGAGGAAGGGAGGGAGGCAATCGCGCCATCCATCGCCAGATGGCGAGGACCTTAGGGAAAGCATTAAACGATAAGGGGATATCATGCGGGGTTGAAAAGACGAGAGAAATTGTCTCTAAAACCGTGAGTGCGGGAGAGGAAGGGGAAAGGCCTAGGATTTCCGCAAAATGACCGATGTCGAGCAATACATAAACAGGTCAAAAGGAGGGGGACTTGAGCGCGGCCAACGATCTGGAGCCGGGAGAGGGCCCCCTGGATTATGAGCATGGCCCGGGAGTAACA
>Ga0179593_1524826_pt1 | contig 14239 bp, 16 predicted proteins | sample CZODoug2_1_08_16_FD_185931 | JGI IMG/M metagenome (GOLD analysis project Ga0179593, IMG submission 185931) | Vadose zone soil fungal communities from Angelo Coast Range Reserve, California, USA - CZODoug2_1_08_16fungal (PacBio error correction) | ecosystem: Environmental > Terrestrial > Soil >...
GGGAAAAGGGGGGGAAAAACGTTTCCTCCCTCAAGTGGATCAGGGGAAAAAGGGGGGGGGGGGGAGAAAAAAATCCTTTCCCTCGATAACACTCCATTGTTAGAAAAGGGGAAAAAGGGGAAGGGAGTGTGCTTAATTTTCGCGAAAAGTAGGACTCTTGCTTGAAGCCGACGAGAAAAGGAGGGGACTCCCGGCCGAATGACTTTCAGCGGAAAAGAGGGGAGACTTGTATACGGCCGCCCATGCCTGCGCCGGCATGGGAAGAGGGAGGAAAGGGAGAAGGGGAACCGTTGCGAGTCGGCCCGTCCTATCCGGGCATAGGGGGGAAAAAAAGGCTGGGCTGCAATTTCTGCATAAAAATTGGCGTCGAAGGGGAAAAAAAGGGAAAGGAAAAGTCGTGTCCTGCTTGAGGGTCTCCAAAAAATTTGCGTGCTAAAAAAATGGGTTTGGCAAGCGGGAAAAAAGGAGGAAAAAAAAAGGGCGCGTGGCATGGGTCACTCGTGTAAGAAAAAGCCATCGATAGCTTATCGATAGGGAAAAAGGAGGGGAGGGGAAAAGATGTAATGGCGAAGATTTTACATCACTGGAAAGAAAACTTCTGGGAGAACGGCCTTGCCAGCGAAAGGGGGAAAAGGGAGGGGGAGAGGAAGATATCTGATCCTTTACCCTCACCTATCGATACACCATGGGGAGGGTGGGAAAGGAACTGCCTGAAATGGTTTTCCTCGTCGAAACCGGAGGGGAGCGCTACGGACCTACAGGCCGCCTAAAATATCAAGAGAGAGAGAAAGGGGGGGAGTAGCGGTCAAGGGACTTTCTCTCCTCCGAGACATCGGCAAATTTTCGTTAAAAAAAGGGAAAGCGAGCTTTGCTTTTCGTTTGGAGGAATTACACCCTCCATGGGAAGAAAAGAGGAGAAAGAAAAAAGAAACAAAACCGGGTTCCTTCTTTGACAAAAGCGATCTGCGAAGGAGGGGAGACCGGGAGGACCGTTCGCAGAAGGGGGGAAAAAAAAAATGGACCCCAATCCAAAATGAAGAATCTGCGGGGCAGAAAAGAGGCCTTTTGACGACTGTAATTTAATTTGAAGGCTCGGAGGAAAGAAAGGGTGGGATGCCGCTGCTTCTGGAATAAAGGGACCATGTGGGCCAGCCAGGAAGGGGGAGGGGAGAAAGGAGAGTTCGGAGTCTTGCGGCTCTTTATGCAATCAATCCCGTTGGGGAAGGGGTAGGTCAGTGCGGTTCAGGACAAAGGGGGAGGAGGAGCGAATGCCCTCGTATACCTTCCTAAGAAGAAAGGGGGTTCAATAATTGCCTGTGGGCTGCCCTAGCAGGAAAAAAGTAGTGGCTGTTTTTAAACGGTAAAAGGAAAAGGGGAAGAAAAAGTAAAGAGTTTCGACATGACTTGAGGAACCTGACTCCCAAGAGGGGAGGAGGAAGGAAAAAGGCCAACACCTTGCCTCAAATCAGGGGGACGGGGGAAAACCTTGGCGGAGGGAAAAAAAAAAAATAAAAAAAATTTCTCTGGTGTTTCCACAGAAAAGAAAAAAGAGACGCCATTTACCCCTTGGTCAAGGGTCGAACTCGCGCGAAGAAGGGTGGGGGGGGGAACAATTCTGCGCTTATTCAGTCCGCTTGCACTTAGAGAAAAAAGTCCCTTTCGTAATGGAGGCTCATCCAAGACGGAGAAAGGGAAAGGGACCATCTTTGATCCACTTCTTTTATCGCAAGCAGAAGAAAAAAAAGGGAAAAGGGGAAAAAAAGCGCTCGGTTTGGTTGGGAGCGGCGATACAAGGATGAAAAGGGCACGGTTTCGCATAATAGAGAGAGGGAAAAAGGAGAAAAAAAAAGGTGCAGCTGAGTTTACACAGAAAGCAATGTTCTGAAAGGGAATGACGTCTCGGCGTCTGGAATGCCCGGCTCATTTTCTGAGGAGAAGGAAGGGGGTAAAACATCTTCTAGTTTTGAGTTGCGCATTCTTGACGTAAAGAAAATTTGGAGGGAAAGAAAGAGTCTACTCTTTACGAGGGAAGAAGAAAAAAAGAGAGTATTTCTAAAGGCCTCCAGATTAGCCGCAACGAAGAGGAAAAAAAAAACGAATAGGAGGACCAATCGCTATCTCTCTGGGGAAAGGAGGTCCCGCCCGCCGAGTTGCTGGAGTCTCTGTCCTAGTATTCAATTAAAGGGGGGGGGGGAAGGGACAGTAGCTTTCTCAAACAGTTGAGAAGTAGAGGCTAAACTTGGTGGGAAAGAAAAAAAAGGAAGGCACGAAGAAGCGAAGAACATTTCGTCCTCATCAAGAAAAGGAAAAAGGGAAGCCGGCTGACATTAAATTAAGATCCCGTCCATAAGGGGAAGAAGAGAAGGTTCACGAGGTTTTAGCCGCTGCAATGTCTCGAAGGAGGGAAAGAGAAAAAGAGGAAGAGAAGTTCTCTCCTCTGGGACAAAAAAGAAGCGTTGTGCAAAGACGGGGGGAGGGGGGGGGGGGAAGAAGGGGGAATTGCCGATACCGGCAATTTTAAAAAAGCAAAATCACTCAATCGAAAGGGGATTGAGCCAGCAACGAGAAGGGAGGGAGAGAAGTGCCCGCGACTGCTCCGCATAATGTCACCTTACATCGGTAAGAAGAAGGAGAAGGGAGGTTATCTTGGGGAGTTCGAAGGCTTCAAAGAACATGGTCCTCAGAGAGAATGGAGGAAAAGGGAAAAAGGAACTGCCGCTTATATGGCCGGTTTTACGTTGGGAGAGGGGAAAAAAGGGGGAAGAAAGATGGAATTTCCGCATGAAATGGGAAACTGGCAATCGACGTGTAAAAAAAAATAATGCAGCGAACGTGCACTATTGAAAAAAAAGGAAAAAAAGAAGGGAGGAATTCGCTACTATTCCGCATAGAAGCCGGGACGGAACACGGAAAAAAAAAAGCAAAATCACATGGCCCACTTTATTGATTGCATAGAAAAGAGGTTGAGATCGAATACCGCTCCGCTAGGGAGGCAAACGAAAGGGGCAACCCTCACCCGCGCCTCGTGCCGAGGGCTGCCGATCCTAAAAAAGGGAAAAGTAAGTCGTCAACAATTATGAAGCCTGAGTCCTGGCCCCGCAGAGGAGGAAAAGGGAGGAAAAATGCAGGGTTATAGCGAACGGTCCTCGGTAAGGAGAGGGGGGGGAGGGAAAGAGATTGGGGGGCCCCCTAATTCCAAGGGTTTGGGGGGAATGTCCCTACCGATAAAAGCTGGGAGGGGGGGGAAAAAAAAAACAGCAAATCTCGATCGTGGTTGCGCCCTTCTTAAATCTTTTGAAAGAAAGGGAAAGGGGAGGTTCGGACAGAGATTCAAACGCGATTGGAAGACCTGGCCGCTTCTGCTCTGGGGAAAGAGGAAGGGGGAAAAAGGAGAGCGCCACGACGGTGTAACCCATTTCCGGCAGAGGAGAAGAAAAAGAAAAGAATGTGTTCTCGGAAGATGGTAATCGGCGAAAAAGAAGGAAGACGCACAGGTCCCCTTACCCGCCCTTAAAAAGGTCCCGCCTGGAAAAAGAGGGGGGGGGGGGATGTCCTCCTGATGAAGTATCCGCCATACCGAGGGGGGAGGAGGGGACGGCAGAAGCGATAAGGCTATGAGGCTTTGAACGACAGAAGGAAAAGGGGAGAAGGCGAAGTGTGCTGCTTGAAAAAGGGGACAGGCTGAGCCGCAAAATTGGGTGGAAGACGCAAGCGACTTTTGGCCGTCGACGCCAATCGGGAGAAAAGGGGAAAGAAAGAGAAAGCCCATTCCTCCACCATAGGGGACCGGAAAGACGGACTGGCCGCGACTCGAAAAAAAAAGGGGAAGAGGAAAGAGGTTTTCCATGCTCGGCTACGGCTGCATGTGCGCCGTATACAAGGAGAAAAGAGGAAAAGTCATTCTGCCGGAGTTGCTGAGGAAAAAAAAGAAGTGTGTCTGCAGAGAGAAAAAAAAAGGGAAAGGAAAAAAGAAACTTTCATTCGCATTTTCGACTTGGCGAATCCGACCTGCTTCAAATATAAAAGGGGGGGGGGGGGGAGGGGGGGGGGAAAAGGAAGGGGAAGGGGGGGGCGGCTCGGTTTCAAAAAAAAAAAAAAAAAAAAAAACTACAAAGCGAAGAAAAAAGAGGAGAGTCAGAACAAAACAACAACGGAGGGATTATTAACAGAGATAGATATCCAAGGCAAGGAAAAAAAAAGGGGGGGATCAAACCGAAACTGCAAGGCACGGATGAGGGAACTCAGAGAAGAAGAAAGGGGGGGGAAAAAAAACAGCACGTCGGCTTCTCCCGATCTCAAATGCGAATGACGTTCTTGGGGAGGAGGGGGAAAAAAAGGGTAAAAAGGCTCTGCATCACATCTTGGGAACGAGAAATCGGGGAAGAAAAGGAAAGGGAAGAGAAGAGTGCGTCTTTTAATACGGCGCCATGCGGGAAGGAAAGAGAGTCTTCCGTTTGTGACCGTTTTCTAGGCGGGAAAGGAAGGAAAAAAGGAAACGCCACGCTGCTCCTGCAAAGGTTTTCATGTTCTCAAGAAGGGGGAGAGAAAGGGGAAAGGAAAAAGGGGAAGGGTCCGCCAAAAACAATTTTCTCGGGGAATGGAGTTGGGCAAGAGCCAACGAAGGGAGAAAGAAATGGGGGCAACTCTCTGTCGTTCAAACCATCGAGGAAGGAAAAAAAAAAAAAAAGAGGATTGCTTCGTGGTCCGCAGTTACCGAGGTATGGCGGAGAAAATGGACAAGAGAAACTAAAAAAAAAACCCCCAGGGCCAGGGGGGGAACGGCGTGCCCAGCGGCCCTGTGTAGAGGGGGGGCGTCTCGAAAATTCTCTGATAAAAGAGAAGGAGACCATAAAAGGTCGAGAAACAAATGCAGGGAGGGGGGGAGAAAGAGATTAGCTGCCGTAAATGTGTTTCCGTAGGGGGAGGGAGAAGGGGAATGCACTATCGCACGGACTGGAATCCTAAAATATGCCAGAAAAAGAGGAAGGGGGGAGAGGGGAAATCTCTTTCCGACACTTGCGAGAAGAAGAAAAGGGGTAAACCAGATTAATCATTTCGACCAATACAAAGGGTCGTTTTTATTATTACCCCTCCATGTTCAGAAAAAAAGGAGTAACCAAAAACCCTGTTGTAATTGGGGACAAATAATCTTGTAGGAGGAAAAGAACTTACACGTACCTTGGAGGGAAGGGGGGAAACGAATTTAATCACAGGAAAATCTGTCCCCCGCAAAAAGGTGGAAAAAGGGAAAGGCGTCCACGCCATATTCCCTTTTTACTACTTTTAAGGGAGGGGGAAAAGAAGGTGATGACGCAAACTTCTGGCTCTACGACCGATGGAAAAGGAGATCTCAACGTAGCGTTCGTAGTCTTGAGGAGAGGGGGAAAAGGGGCAAGTGATTCTTAGTGGGGCATCACCGTTCCAAGTGCCAGGGGAAGGAGGAAGGAGGTTCGGGATCTTATCTCATCCTCGGAGTGAACAGGAAAAAGGGGAAAAAAAGAACTGTGTTCAAATATGCCGGAGGGGGAGAAAACCGTAGTGTTCTTTTTTAAAGAAGGGGCAAAAAAGGGAAGAACACTACATCCTCTTAAATTCCAGCGGGAGAAAATAGGGAAAAAGAGTTTTCAGAGAAACTCCACCTTCCATATAAGAAAAGAAAAGGATCCAGTCTAGTGAAATGTTCTCGTGTGGGTTGAAGAAAAAAAAACCGCCATTTCCTACATTTAAGGGAAAAGAGAAAAAGGATCTCCTTCCCCCCGTTATGGAAACAGGGAAAAGGGGGAAAAGCACTTCTCGCACAAAAGGGAAGGAGAGGGCGGCTCATCCAGACTCGGGACTGTGATTTTGGGCAGGAGAGGGATCCACTTGCAAGGGGAAAAAAAAAGATCGTGCTTGCAAGCATTTGAAAAAGCGGTCGGATTTTGTGGAAGGAGAGAGGGGGAATGGACCAGGTCTCGTTTTTCTCAGAATAGAGAGTCTGGCCATCGGCTCAAAAACTAAACCGACGTGAAAGTGCAGCGGAGTGTCACGATTACGTCATCAATGCCACGTGGAAGGAAAGTCGTCGTAGCGTCAGATGCAAAAGCCATTTTCGTTTCGCTTCGGACGGGAGGAAAGGGAGAATGGCCCAATTTTGTCTAATGAGGGGAAAAGCCCTGTTTTGTATCCGCATGGCCGAGGCAACAAAGAGGCCGACTCGGACTCGTAATCATGGAAAGAAAAACCGGCCAGAGTATCCGCACCTACATCTATCTCATCTCTCACGAAAAAAAAAAAGGGAGGAGTGCGGCTACTCTGGGCTGTCTTTCCCGCCCTAGGAAGGGGGAGAGTCCGTATTCTTAATTCTGCGGTCGGGGGAACGCGGAAGGTTTCTTTAAGTCCATAATGGAGGAAAAAGGGAAGACGATTTTGGGAAGAGAAAGAAAAATGGCTCCGTTCCATCCAGACTCTCGAAGAGGAAAAAAAAAGGGGACATGAAACATGGGCCTTCATCGGCAGATTCATTCTCTTCATTTTCCCGAAGGGGGAAAGAGAAATCTATCTGAGAAAAACGAAGGGAGAAGTCCTCTCCTTTTCTCTCCGGAGGAAAAAAAAGAGGGTTTTGTCGAGGGGAGGGTTCCAACTCCACGGAGGGGGAGTTTCGAACCGCAATTGGAGACACTCGAAAGAAAAAAGGCACGAGTCTTGGATACGCAAAGGAGCCGCACGGAAGCCGCGGGGTCAGGAAAAGAAAAAAAAGGGAAGATGTCAACTGGAAAGCCGTTCCTCAACGGTCGGCCGAGAGCAGGTGGAGGGATCCTGCCCTGGGGTTTAACTGCGGTTATATTGGGAAGGGACTAAGAAATCGATCGCCTGGATCATTACGGAAAAGAGGGGAAAAGAAAAAAAAGGGGGAGTTTTTCTGAAAGATGGACGTCAGGTTCACCGGGAAGAGGGGAAGGCAGAGGAGTCGTGGTCACCGTGGAAAGAGAAAAAGGGGGGGAAAAAAAAGAACGCCGGCTCAGGCAGCGCGAGTCAAAAACTTTCGGCGCGCCAGAAGATATGGGGGTGAAAAGGAGGATACTATCCCGAAATAGCCAATCTTCCTTGACGGAAAAAAAATCCCATCATAATAACAGGGAAAAGAAGACTCCTAACTCGAGGGATCTTCGAAAATCTCCGCTCTGCACGGAGGTCACTATTTCGGAGGAGGGAAAAAAGAAACACCCTACACGCGGGGGCTGTCCCGAAAGCCGAAAAGGGAAGATGCCTGGACGCCTTATTCCTGCCCGCAATGAGGAAGGGGGGCGGGGTGAACCAGAATTGTAAAGGGGTCGGTTTATGATCGAACGTGCAATAGGAGGGTGAAATTCTTGGCAAGGAAAGTACGCAGATCGACTATTTTGCCCGCCTAATTCACAAGGGGGGGGGGAGGAGTGCCCATAGGTGCATCCTCCTCACAAAAAAAAAAAATCGGTTTCGGCCCTGCTTAAATAGGGGGGGAGGGGCGGAAGGAGCTGCAGGTCCAAAAGAGAGTTCAAGGCGCCAAAGATAGGAGGGGGAGGAGGGCTCTTTTAAGTCTTCCTGGTATCCGGGAAGGGGGAAAGAAGGGGGGGATCTGCCACGACGTCCATGAACTCATCTGAATAGGGAAGAAAGGAAGGAAACAACGAAAGATTTTTTCTCGATCGGGGGGAGAAGGGAGAGACGCACATTTCCCTACCCAAGGCCGCTGTCCCGGAGGGGGAAATGTGTGGGTATTGATTGTCTCCGTGATGTAAAATTCAGAAGAAGAAGCAAGTCAGCACGCGGTGCTGTCGATGATAAGGATAGGCTTTGTAACGACATATCTTGCCCCCAAGAAAAAGTAGTCCGCGTTCTCTTGAAACTGCTTTGCGCACTTCCAAGTGACAGGAGGGGGGAGCACGCTCAAGCATACTCTCATAGAAGAAGTTCTTGATAGAAATTAAGACAAGGGGGGGGGGGACCTTGGTCCGAGCCCATTCCTCCACCAATTAGGGAAAAGAAAAAAAAAACGTTACATACCTCGGCAGGAAGAGGGTTAACATGCTCTCGAAGGTCTGCAATGGTCCTCCTGTATAAAAGGAAAGGGGAGGCAATAGGCTGAAAGTCAGTGCCGGGGGAAAGAGATTTGCTTCAGCTCTTAGAAAGAAAAAGAAAGAAAAAAAAAAAATACTCACAATCAAACACGCATTTTCGAGCACGGGGGAGGGGGACGGGGATCAAATTCATCACCAGTCTTATTTCCCGAGCACGGGAAGGGGAGAGTTCCATGAGAGGAAAAAGAAACAGTTTTTTCCGGCTGTATATCTCTCGAAAAAACCCCTTCTTACTTCTTCCCCTAGAGAGGAAGGGAAAGAAAAAAAGGGGGAACCCTAGGGTCCCTCAGTGGTCTCAACCTATCACTGAAAGGGGGGGGAAAAAGGAAAATTCCCCAAATTGAAAACTCGATAACTCAAGGGGGGGGAAAAGGGGAAGGGGGGAAAAAGTCGAAAATGCTAAATGACTTTCTTGTTCTGAAGGGGAGAGAAAAAAGGGGAAGAGCTGTCAGCACAATCTTCGGCAAAAACTCCGTCCGATGAACGTGAAGGGAAAAAGGGAGGGAGCCTTTATAAAAAAGGGAAAAAGGGAAACGATTTCTTAACGTTGCCGGGGGTACCTTTTGTGAGGGAAAAGGGAAAGAATTGGTGGAGTAAAGTTGTCTTCTCCATCCAACCAGAAAAGAGGAGAAAGAAAAGAATTTTCTTCGCAAAAGTCCTCTGAAGAGGAGGACTTGATGGTCGCCAAAACAATTTTGCTTCTAAGACGGGAGGGAATTAAGCGGACAAGAAGGAACGATCTGTCCTTTCAGAGAAAGAGGAAAAAGGGGGGAAGGAAAGGGGTAGGTCTCTCACTCTTTGCCTAGTGGAGGGAGATTTTCACAGACACGGGAGAAAAAAAGAAAAGAAGACGGGGGAACTCCTGGTCCAGCTTCCCTGTTTATGCGGTAAAAGGGGGGAAAGAGAGAAAAAAGGGGAAGACGAGTAAACCATCACTAGTATAAAGATTTCGTTTGGTGAAGGTACTAACCAGAGGCAAAGAGACGGGAAGTGAGGTTTGTCGCTACCGCATTTTGGTTGGCAGGGAAAGTAGAAAAAGAAAGAAAAAGCCGGCCAGGCTGCGCAATGAATCCTTGGCGATGGGAAGAGAAAAAGAAAGCCACGCATCGCCAATTTCTTTCACAAAGAAAGGGGGAAGGGAAAAGAGGGGTTTGGTAGTGAATGACAACCCATGGGTCAGCACAAGAGTGAGAGGGAAAACGTGAATTAGGGCAACTCGTCGAAGGGCGGAAGGAAAAGAGACGTACCGATACCGTCGCCAGAAAAAAGGAAAAATTGAAGAATACAGGGCCCGGAAGAAGGGCGTCCAGAAGAGGGGGGAAAAAGTAATTACCGTTTCGGATCGGCAGCCCCGGGAAAAAAAAAGGCTTTCTGGCGATCACGACATATGGGGACAAGGGGGGGAAACGTGCCTGACGACTCAACCTTCGCGGTCGAGGAGGGAGGAAAAATCCATTTGGCCATGTTATTTCTGATTGGTGAGTGGGAAAAGAGGAGGAAGGGAGGGACGGGATAGTAGCATGAAGAGGACCTTCCCGTAACAAGAGAGGAAACGAAATGTGTTCAATGTGGAAGAAAGACAACCCGTAGTGTGTTTGGGGGATTGGCCCAGGTGAAACCAAAATTAGAAATGCAAGAGTCGGACCCTACCGGAAGAGGGGGAAGAGAAAAAAAAAAGGGAACTGGCCCTTCCAAAGGAGGGTCCTTGCTCCAGGAGAGGAGGAACCCAGTGCTCCCTGGATGTTTTGCCTCCGAAAAAAATATAACCGAGTAATAAATTTGAAGGGATCGCACTCCGAAAGCGACCAAGATTTCCAGTTTGACATTCTCTCTATTCAGTCCCAGGAGGGAAAGGAGGAGAAAAGGAGGAGTCCCTGCGGAGGGGCGGCTCATCAAAGCCAGAAGGGCCGGCGTTCCATCTTTGAAGGGAAAAAAGGGAAGAGGCAAGACCTCTCGGACTTCAGCGAAAAAAAGGTGCACCCACTCTGGGAAGGGAGGTTTTTTCGAGGAGAAGAAAAAGGGGAGCGGCTTCGGGGAAACCCTTCTCGGGGGAAGAAGGTCTTTTACGTCTAAAACAGGGGAAGAAGAAAGGAATGGTGCATCTGCTTTGCCCGAGGAAGAAGGGAAAAGCGGCGTCTATTAAATCGAGTCGTGATGCACGGGAGAAAAAGGAGGGGACCGGCGAGTGAAACATCTGTCTATGGACAAAAGGGGAGATGACTTCAATCAACCTAGAAGCGACCATGGCAGCGAGTTGGGTTTTGGAAAGCCGATCTTCCTAAACTGGGAGGATCAGTCGCGCCCAGCACTCTCTCTTCGGGAAAGGAAAAGGGGAAGGGGGAAGAAAAAAAAAAAAAAAACGGAGTGAGGGGAAAGAGAGATAGAGAGTTGCTTGCTCACTCAGGGAGGAATGGAGGGAGGGGGCCGAATGATCGCGTCCTATTATTTAATGATAGAGGGAGGGGGGGAAGCGTCCAGGAGCTTCTCAACATTTGCTTGAAGGGGAAAAAAAAAAAGGAGGAAAGGAAGAACGGCCGAAAGGCGAAGAAAAGGACGCCGTGTCATAAGAAAAGAAGGGATGGGGACATTATCTACAGTGCGCCGTTCCATCTTGGCCACGACGATGGGAATCGGCATTTTCACGAGGTTTAGAGGAGGTCTCTATTCGGTAGAAAAAAAAAAGGGTCCCTCCCTAGCCTGAGTGGAAAGAAAAAGGGCAAACTCAGCCCTCTTGTTTGCAACTCGCCGGGAGGGCTCTCTTTCCTATACCGCAAGGGGACTAGCCGGCAAAAGAAAACACGAGTCGAGGCAGGAAAAAAGAAACGCTCCTCACTTTAATCCGCAGGGGGGGGGGAGGGGGAAAATCGTCCGTAAAGCGTCATAATGTTCAACTGGAAAAAGGTAAAGAATGTACAGAATCCTCCTTAAAATGGGAAGGAAAGAAGGGGGAGGGGGAAGGCGGCAAACATCACTTATAACATTTTTCAAAATCCAGAGGGGAAAGGGAAGACCAGTGCCTGCGTATATGTCCGTTGTGCTTTTTTCTGGAAAGGGAGGGGTACCGACATATATGTAAGCCAAAGGAATTTCCGCAGGAATGTCGGGGTAAAAGAAGGGTTGGGCTACACGCCTTCTAGTTTCATCTACGGCAATGGGGAAAAAGGGGGGAGGCAAGGTCGCCACCTATGGTGGGGAATTTCCTCCGAGGAATTATCTAAGGGGGGGGAAACCGCACGAACCCAGGTGAAACTCCCAATTCATAATCACATTTCCAAACTGGAAGGGAGGGAGGAAAGAAAAAGGGGAGGATACCGCTCAAAACTCTTGGACCACATTTGTCAATGGGAAAGAGCATCACCCTCGCCGCGTCCATTTCTTCAAAGGGGGAAAAAGGAATCTTTGACCGCCTGAGTCGGCCCAACGAGGGAGGGGGCCATTGGAACTTACGACCTTCGGGGGGAAAAAAGGTCTCTGTTTAAAATTGGGCCCTTACTGCCAAGAAGAAGAAAAAAACCTAATGCACCCGGGTTTTGGCGTTCCTCTACAGAAGAAAAAAGAGGGGGGAGGGAAAAAATGCCTCCAAAGCAGCACAGAGAGAAGAGGGGGGGAGGGGGGGGGGGGGTGAAAGAAATTTGTCCGATGCTTTTCTTTGCTTAGGGAAGGGAAGGGGGGATAGGCATTTCAATCATGCCGCTTTCTGGGATGTGAAAGGGGAAGGAAGGTACAACAAACCTTCGGTACGTCCACTACTTAACCCATTGAAGAGGAAAAAAAAAAAGACTGGTGGTCTTCCAAAAACAGAAGATGTGTTAGCGGTGATTTATCGTCTAAGATAATAAGGGGAACGCACAGGCCCTGACCCTTAAAAAGACAGATGGGGGGAAGGTCCGTCACTTTTTATCGATGGGGAGAAGGGGGGGAGGAATCCGCCGCCATACAAGGTAAATTCGTCCCAGAGGAAAAGAGAGATGGCTTTGAACGACAGATAGTGCCCCATTTGAAAAAAAGAAAAGGGAAAAAGGGGGTGCTGCTTGCGAAAAATTTCAGGGCGGGAAGGTTTTGTTGGGGCGACCCTCAATGAGGGGGAAGTTTTCCTTATCCAATTCGGGAGAAAGGGAAAGAGGACAAGCGTTGCTTGTCTCACGGCAAGGGGACTGTATGGACGGCGGTGCGCCGCCAAAAGGGGGCCGACGTACGAATCTTTGATCGGCTGAAGAAGGTCATGGGAGAGACATTCTCACTACTTCTGATATTGGAAAAAAAAGACGGGAAGGTCCTAATGGAGCTGCAAGAATAAGTGATGGAGAAAGGATGATCCTTTCTCTAAAAATACGAAAAAGGAAGAAGTTTCGTATCTGGCAGGCCGACTTCGGTCAAATTCTAAAACATGGAGGGGGAAAGGATCTGATTTCCCTCCTCCTTTAAAAGGGAAGAGGAGGGGATCTCGGAAAACGCTCTAACAAGGGGGGGAAAGAGATCAACAACACAACGTATGAGTATTAAACTATATTAGAGATAAGGAAGAAAAAAGAGTTTCCTCCATTGGGAACACCGAGCGGCCCTTTTCCCGGTGAGAGGGGAGAAAACGAAATGTGATGAATTGTACGTCGGCTTCCAGAAAAAGAATGAACGTTCTTGTCGTAATTTTGAAAGGAGCAAGGATTCAGCTCTGGCTTGAAGGAAGGAGGAGGGGGGGGAGGAACTCCGTGCCTACTACTTGAAGAAAAAAATCAGCTTCAATCTCGAAGGAAAAGGCCGCCTTCTCCTAGCATTTCAACGAGGGGAAGGGAGGAAAAGGGAAAAAAACCGGTTGGATGCGGAAAGGGAATATGGGTGTATTAATGGCTGCGAAAAAAAAAAGAAGGGTCTTTCATGGGGGTCCCGAATTGGCGGAGAAACAGAGTCGTCTGCTTTATGTTTCGCCAAAAGGGGGAGAAAGGAATGGTAGTTTGAAAAGCTCAAATAAGAGGACGACTCAGATGCGTGGAAAATGAAAAGGTTCGTTCCCTCCATCCGGATAACTCGAGCCGATTCTGCTTAGAGAAGGTGACCACTATTTCTGGGAGGGGGAGCACTGAGACAGAAATACTCAAAAAATAGCGAAAGGAAGGGACCGGGAACGTCGCTTGAACAGTTTTTAAAAACGGTGGGAACCTTTTCTGTCGAGGAAAAAGGGGAGAGGCCGATTCCCATCACCAGCAATCTGGTCCCGTTGGAAGAGAAAAGATTCAGCTTGCCGTAAATGTGTCTCAAGGGAGGGGGGAGAACCGAAGGGTGGACCTGAACGATAGGGGGGGGGAAGAATCCTAAAATATCCATAGGGGGAAGGGAAACTCTATCCGTATCGGAATATCTGTCCTAAACTAAGAAAAAGCATCTTCAAATTTAGGGGAAGGGGGCCGCACCCGATAGGGGTTTATTAATTACACCCGCCAGTGCCATCAACAAGATTTATAGGACAAGGAAAAACAAATCTTATTTCTTAATTAATTTCCCCTCCAATGAAGAGGAAGGCATATTACTGATCGAAAAAAAGGGTCGTCAGTTCCCATCTTTCCGCGAGAAAAAAAAAAAAAAATCTCTAACTCAAAAAGAAGTCGTCCGGCATTTCCAATGTGGAAACACGGGAAAAAGAACTGGCCTAGGGGGAGGGGAAAGAATCTAGTCCTGGCGAGAAAGTGACCATTTTTTCAAAACCAAGAACCAAGATCAACCGTAGCTGTAAAGGGGGCTCTTTAATTCAATCAGCACAGGGGGGGGGAGGGGAGGGAAAGTTTTCCTGGCAGAGGCGGGGAAAGAAAGGTCGGGATAGTACTACTGCCCAAACCTCTACCATTCGTTTTTGCTCCTGCATTTGTGCAGAGGAAGGGAGGAAAAAGGCGTGCAAACCGTATTGGCCGGGTTGGTGTAAGGGGCCACTACCTTGAAGGAGGGAAGGATGGGAAATCGGTCTGGACAGTCCTCTTTTGCCACGAAAAAAATACGCGGCACTGGGGAAAGAGGTGGGACTTCCCTGAAAACTACAGGGGGGAGGACTCATTTTCTCCTTCTGGTGTAAAGGAGAGAGAAGAAGGGAATAAATTTGAAGGGATCTAACTCTCGAGAAAAAAGGCAAAGCTTTCCTTTTACATTCGGCGCGA
>Ga0179593_1300098_pt1 | contig 14238 bp, 13 predicted proteins | sample CZODoug2_1_08_16_FD_185931 | JGI IMG/M metagenome (GOLD analysis project Ga0179593, IMG submission 185931) | Vadose zone soil fungal communities from Angelo Coast Range Reserve, California, USA - CZODoug2_1_08_16fungal (PacBio error correction) | ecosystem: Environmental > Terrestrial > Soil >...
CAGTAACAGCAAGGGACATCAAAAAACAAAGCGAAAGTTGGGTCAAACACTAAACTCGACCGCCGACGGGGGCGACCATAAAAAGTGATGCTACTTCTTCAAGAGACAAACGAAGTGTAAAAGGGAGGTTTGGGGTGTACGAAACTCATACAATAAAGAGAGGAACGGGAGAAGGGGAAAAGGGGGCACTATCAAACAGCAAAAAAAGTCGTTTTGAACAAACGATTAAAAAAAGGGTACCAGATCTTCAAAATAAAGAAGAAGGGCTTGCAACCGTATGGTCTCACAGGCGATCGGTGAAGAGCAGATTCACTAAGCGGTCTGTGGGGAGTAAGACGGATTGGGGGAAACCGAAACAGCCATGGTGACGAAAGTCCGGAGTCAAAACAAAAGAAACCCGGCAACCTGTATCCATAAAAGCTTCCGACCATGCTGTAACCAGTCAATCAAACGCGAAAAACATCACAAACGGCTGAAGTTACAGCGCTTGCCCAATAGGGGATGTGAAGCAAATGAGACGGAAGGTGATGAAGGGAGGAAAAGTCGTTCGGGGGAAAGCGTAGACTCTGCAAAACGAAGGTAAAGAGAAGAACAGACTTCCGTATTAGATAAGGAGGGACCCACGGCGGCAGCTGAAAGGCGGAGAGCCTTCTAACGGGGGCTCTTGTCGTCCAACATCACCGCAAGGGGTAGCAAAGGTGGGCTATAACTCAACCATCAGGTAAGACATGAGGGCTGCAGACAAGTAAGAGAGAAATCAAACAGAATGAGAATAAGTCGGTGTCGAGGAATGCTAATGCCTAGCCTAAAAAAAAACTCCAGTGTGACGTAGAGGGGGTGAAAATGTCGCAGATAGCAAAAAAACCGGAAAGTCCAAGGGGAAGCCGGGGTGAAAAATACGTAAAAGAAGAGGGTTGGCTAAAAAAAAGCAGAGGTGGGGGGGGGAAAAGAAGGTTGCATTAGTCGCAAAACGTTTCCGATAAAAAAACACGCGTGTTCCAGATCAGGTAGGGGAGACGTCAAAGGGGGAATAGCCGAATATAGGGGAGAAAAAAGAGTGGTGTGAAGGGCCGCACGGCGACGATTGTTCCAAGACAGTGGAGGGTATAGGGGAAAGCGGGGCGAAATCTAAACAACAACAAATAGAGAAGAGATAGAAGGTAGCACCAGGGGCGCTCTGCAACAAAGCTTACTGCTGTGCGGAATAGATCGTGAGAAGAGTTCGCGAGGAGTGGGGGTAAAGATACGGAGTCGAATGGAAAGGGGAAAAGCTAAAAAACATAAAAATCTGCTGACAATCGGGGGCAGGGGGTGCGGAACAAAGACTTCCAGAAGGCTTTTCCCCCACTAGCGAGTCATGCCAAAGTAAACGAAATGGAGAGGCCCGGACAAAATATTTACTGAAAGGAAAGAAGGGGGGGGAAACGAAAATAGTGGGAAGAGCCTTAGTAACAATGGGGAATCACAAACCGAAAAGGGGATCAGAGGGATGTTTATGGCGGTCGCGGTGGACGGAAAACCGGGGACAAGGGGACGGAGGACGGAAGCGGGTCTCGAGAGACCCGATACCTAAATAGGACTGGAAAAGAAAGTTAGGTTTGACGCTACACTGCGAAAGGGCGGAGAAATCGCTGCCTACTATGGGGGAAGTATGAGAGGTGGTCGTCGGCTCGTACGGCTACACATCTATTAAAAGGAGGCTAAATCCGAAGAATGAGAGAGCTGGGAAAGCCTACTCGAGCGCGGAGGAAAAAGGGCCAGTGCTGCACAATAACAAATACAGCCAATGACAAATGCAAACGTACGCGAGATGTCACCGAAGGAAGAAGGAGTAGAGGGGCAGTAAGGCAATGGAGGCGGATGCAGTAAGGGTTTTAAATCGTTTAAAATAAGGCGTGGCCAGCTATTCGAGTTGGCCATGGTGAAAGGGCCGAAGAAAAGTGAGGAGAGGTCAGCCTTCAAAATCGTCGTCACACGGCCCATCTGGATAAAAGAGGGAAGGGGGCTTGCAGTCGGCTCTCGTTGGAACAACTTTTGGGAAAAGAAGTAAGCTTCCAGCCGGACGAAAAAGGGGAAGGGATTGGGTCAGAAAAAAAAACGTTTTGGGAAAAACTGCTGAGTAATTCCTACAAAATGGGGAAAACAGCGGCGCAAGTTAAGGGCGATAAATCTTCGCGAAGAGACGCAGCGACAAATGCATCTTTTACCTCGGAAAAACGAGAAAGTCATCGCTGCCATGAAAGAACAAAGACGGGGGGGACGGCAACACATTAGTCAAGTAAAAGACGGCTTAATGGCGTTCGAAAACCACTTGGACTCAATCAGTCCCTGGACGCGGAGGATGGTTCCAGTGCACCCCCAGAAATTTAAAACTTAGGGGTGGTCGACTACCGCGGACAGACGCTAAGGCAAGGGGGGTTATGGCGGCATTGGGGAAGAGGAAGTTTTGGGAAGCGGCCAAAGAGGGGCAGGGAAGGGTTTAAGGAAATGCGCTTTCTGAAATCAGAGAGGCCCAGTATGAAGGAATTGGGAAGAACCTAAGGACTTGAAAGAGTCGAGGAACCGGGCCGGCGGGCAAAGAGAGGTGAAAGGCTACGATTAAGTTCGTGACGGATCCGGGCAGCGCTTTGAAAAGCCTTGGGGGAGGGTCCGATGCACACTTAACGGGCGGAAGACAGGCTATCTTATATCAAACTTGTACAATGTCCGGATAGCGTGATAAGTCGTGAAAAAAAATCGCGCTAAGGAATCAGTCTAGGGAAAGTGCAATTCATAAATCGTATGGAGGAGAACAAACAACCGATGGATCCAAGTTCTTGTATTAAGTGACTGGCTAGAAACGATGTGAAAAGAACAAACGGAGCCGTCGGTTAGGTATCCCGGGGGGGCAATATCTAGATGAGCAGACATGTACGGGGAGAAGGGGTGAAAGGGGCAGTAGGGTGCGGGTCACCAAATGAGTGCTACAAATGGGGGGGTAGCGCAGTTTGTAGGTATTGTGACTGGTCGGTCAGCGAGAAAAAGAAATAGTCCACAAGGACGGTGCCATAGACCACCTTAGAAAGGGGTCAGAGGTCCTATCGCAAAAAAAGGAAGGGGTACAGAAATTGGTCCAAAATTTGGTGAGAATGAAATGCTCATCTTAATTTCAGGGTCGAAAAAAACTCGGAGAATCAATCCAACTGGCGTTATGAAGGGGGTGGGGAAAGGAGATACGGTGGTGTCAAATATCAGAGAGGGGAACGATAATGGGAGTATCTAATCGAAACAACAACAAGATTAAAGTAAGGAGACTGGCCCTGGTCACGCGCGCACTATATTTTTCACCTGTCCTGACAAAAAGAAAGTACAAATCCGTCTAAAGTCTCAGTGGGCTTACGGATAGACGGACAGCGGAGGGGAATTGGGTTCTCCCCTCTGTTTAAAATGTGGCACGATCAAGATGAAAGAACCTGAGCAGGGACTACGGTAACGGCTCAGGAGTACCAAGGAAACTACGCAAAGTAGAACAGTGAGGAAGTGAACATGGGGGGGGGGATAGGGGGGGGGGGGGGGGGGGAAAATGAGAAAAAAGGGGCCGAGAAAACGTAACACAGCGGTCAAAACATTATTCTACAAGAGATCAGGACAACCGTTCCATAACCCGAAGGATCCCGGATTTCGTACAAAGTCGAAGCCGAGACAAGGAAAAGAGAGAACGCTCCACGGGTGGTACGATCATAATAGAGGGGAATGACATGGAAGTCAGAGAGAAAGGAAAATAGCCTCGAAACGAAGGAATCACGGACCGCACGGGTGGGGCAGCTGGATCACGTATCCAAGGCGGCCTGGCCCAGGGCAAGACGGGAAGTACGGAGAGGACAACGGCTCGAGGGAATAAGAAACGTATCCTGGTCATTGAGGTTTGAAAGTAAAAGTCGGGGAGTTCAACTATTGGACCATCAGGAAATCCAACGATCACGGAAGATAAAAAAAAAGAGCGGAAAGGACATACCACAACACTACAGAAAGGAGTGCAACTCAGGCAAAGAAATAACCTGTGGAATAGCGAATGCAACGACGTAGCAACAATTGGTGGAAGGCGCTGGGTGCCAGCGTCCCCAACTGACTCGACCAGGACTGCTTTGCGTAAAATGGTGAAAACCGCACAAGATTTGAGGAAGCAGAGTTGTCACTGAGGGGTACTAGATTGGAAGCGAGGGGAACGTCCAACGAGAATTGGGGGGATCTGCTCTGGGAAAAGGTATGTTCAGCTTGGAGATACGCACGGAGGGGTGAGGGGGAACCGGAAAACAGTTGGGGAAAAAGGGCTGAAAAAAATCCATGATGGCGAAGAAAAGGCGTGTCAACCATTTATCATAAAGAGCCAATAAGAAAAACCTACCACTCGTGAAGTTGGGGAGTGTGAATCTTGGAAGGGCATCAAAGGCGGGGAACATCATCAAACTCGGGGGGTGAACAATCTGCCAGCACGAAACAGGGAAATAGGAAAAGCCTGCCCCATCGGGGGGGAAGGGAGGGGGACAGCGGGCGGTTTTGTTGGCGTATTCGTAGGGGAAAAAGTTCCTAGGGCAGAAAAGGAGAGAGAGGGGGGTTGGTAGGGTCATCGGTGGTTCCAAAGGGAGCTGAAAGCTTAACGGTACCTTAAGGGCGACCGAGCGCGACCACAACAGTTATCAACAAAAGTCAAGCACAACTCAACAGAAAAACCGGTGAGTTACGGCGTTTTCTCTCAACAAACGACTGCTAAAAAAAAGAGGGGGGGGTGCCGTGGGGGGGGAGGCAACCGTCCAGACCGGGGAAGAACTGTCTCCTAAAAAGGAAAACGACCATAAAACCGAATTGGGGAACATTATACGTGGACCGGCCGGAAGGCTATCAGCCGCCGCGTTGCAGTCATGGCGAGGAAAGGATCAACGTTCGAAAAAGAGGAAGCAAGACCTACTTAAATAATAGGGGGTGTACGCGACATAGGTACAGCCGTATGAAAAGAAGCATACGGAAACGAACAAACCGTCCAGCGAGCTTCTGAGCAGACCAGGTTGCAGGGGTCAAGTCCAAATGAAGTAATCCCACGGCTGGTGACAAAATGGCCGCCCGACGATTAAGGGAAGGAACGGAAGCCTTGTCCTGTTGAGAGGCCCTTGTGCGAATATCTACGCAACAAAACAAAAAATACAAACCAGGAAGGAGGATGACGGGAAAGATAAGGTCCAACCGGGGCCAGCGAAAAAAAAAATTCTTCTGGCTTGGCGAGGGAAAGAATCGTCGGCAGTCGTGCCTTTCAACAAAACCCGACGTGGATGACGCTAATGCGGCGATGCAAAGAACGCTCATCAATCTCACGAAAAGATTGGGGGCATTAAGGACCGAAGAGCAGAGGAGGACCACCTAGTCCCCGATACTAAGCTCCTACTTAGTTCAAAACGGACCCGGGGGAGACGGAGTAACAATCGACTGACAGGAAAACCCGATTGGACGGCTAGCCTTGGCCGGGCGGGGCAAGCGAAGGCCGAGGGTAACTCAACGAGGGTGGAGGGCATCGTGGGGGGATGAATAAAGGGTTCCGACTAGAGAACGGAGAGGGTGCGGCAAAACCACGTCCAAGAGCTCACAATAGTTGGAAGGGGGGGGGAGACGCCACGACAGTTGATAGCGGAGGCCGAAGTTTTATATTAAAAATCTGGGTGAGACTCAAAGGTCGGCTATACGGAGTAAGGGGAAAGGAGTGCTGCCATTAAAAAAAAAAAGGGGAGCCAAAGAGAACTAGGGGATCAGCGATGGGGAAGGAGGGGAGCACCGGAGCATTTCTTCCGACGGAGAAACGAAAAAAGTAAAAAACGCGTAAAAAGAGAGGGAAAACAAAAAAAATCAGGAGAAACGCGTAACTAAGGAGAAGGAACAAACAAGTGATACGTTGGGAGGCGCTATGGGGTCAATGTGAAAGGTGTAAAACCTCAAAATAAAAATTGGGACGTATTGCATGGTAAAACGGGGTCTGCGAAGTTGGGAAAGGAGCCTGAACGGACGACCAAATGTCGGAAGAGGCAGGAAGAACCAAGGAAAAGAAAGGGGGGAAAAAAGAAAGAATACAAAAGAGGGGAGGATCAAACAACCGGACACATCATAGGTGATAACATATTGACTGACTGGGACAATAGAAAGGAATAAATAAGCACGCGGTATAAGAAAAAGGTGTGGGCGGCAGCGGCATCGCGTAAAAAGAAGTATTACTAAAAAAACACAGCTAGATGTTTCCAACTAGCGGAGATTCACTGGCGCGGTCAAAACCACACAGGCAAAAGGGGAAGGGGAGAGGACGGGAGAATATCATCTGTTATGTCACCAAAAGAAAAAAAAAAAAAAAAGGGAAAAAGAAACTAGCACCAAGCGGAGGGGTTATGATCGTACTACAGTACCTACGCGAGACTAAAGAAGACCATAGTAGACTGAGGGAGAAGGGCGAGGAAACTAGGTGTCAAGAGAGAGTAGATGAGAGAAAATACGTCAAGAGAGTCAAATTACCAAAAGTTTGTCTGCTGGACATTGCGAGCCCCCACACCGGGAAAGAACATTGAGAAAGGTGCTCTGTGAACAAAGCGGGGGAAGGAATAAGAAGAGAGCAAGTGTGTATGAGCGGGTAGGAGGGGGTAAAAAAAAAACCATAACTTGAGGGCGAAGAAAAAAGGCGAAAGTGGAATTGGGAAAACGCGGGGCGATAGTAGATGATGGAATACCTGACGGGAAGAACAATGCCCAAAATAACTAGGAAACGAAAGGGAGGGACTCACCACGGGGGAAGTACCAGACGAAATGTAGAAAGAGCGACGGGTTCAATATTCTAGAATACCGAAAAGAGGGGAGGGGAAGCGGGGCCGGGCCTATGAGGACCGTTAAGCACCAGACCGCACTGAGAAATGAGGGTAGCGGTGCCAAAAAAAAGGTATACAAAAAGTCGCGCCTAGGGTGAAACATGACTGATGAACTGAGTTCGTTGCGGGGGGGGAGAAGGACAGGAAAAAAGCAAAATCTGTGCCGTATCAAGAACGGGTACTTAAGGTGGGTCGCTCATAGGGGGAGGGAAAAACCCAAGAGACGATCGGTTGGTGGGGGGAAAAAGTCAAAAAGTCAGCTGAAAACAATACAGGGATATAAAAGACTAAATGGATCGAAAAGATGTGTGACATAGAAGAAAAAAAATGGGGGGCGCGAACAGACATGGCAAATGCAGGGGGGAAAAGTGCGGGGTGGAGAGTTTGGAACTTTAAGGTTCTGGGCGAAAGGGGGGATACTAGAACAAGGAAGCGTGGGGAGTTCGGGAGCCCAAAAAAAAGGGGGCACAGTATGAAAAGGTAATAGCGCCACGGAAGAAAAATCGGGAAAAATTCCAACAGAGGGAAGGAAGGCGGTGTGGGGATAGAACAAACAGACGAGCAGACGGAAATACAGGAAGACAAGGGAGAAAACATTCCACGGAATAAAGAACGAGAAAAAAAGGTGAGGGATAGACGGAAGGTTGGGAAGTGGGAAAACGGTCGAAAAGGGGCTACAAAGGCAAAAAGATACAGAAAGGCGAAAAGTTGGTAGCAGTTTTAAGGGAAAGAAAAAAAGAAAAAAGAAAGAGTCTAATCGAACGGCCACAACAGTAAAGTCGTGTGAAGAACAGACAGATATCTCAAGGAAATGGAAGAAACGTAAAAAACGGCAATGGAAGGAATGGCTCCAAAGGAAAGAAAAGAAGTCTTGTCGCTTGGTAAAAAAGGATGTGAGGGGAAAGGGAAACCAGACCCAAGAAAAAGGTCAAGGGGGGGGGGCTAGGGCACCACAGGGTGAAAATAAAAATACGAAGGGGGATGAAAAAAGCCGGGCACAGGGGAGAGACATCCGAACATCGTGGAAGTCTAAGATAAAAGTAAAGCCTATTAGGGAAAAAGAAATGATCCAACCTCTAAGCCGGATAGGAATGCACGTGATAGACAGGGAGCGAAGCGTAACTGGACAAACAAACTTAGATTGCTAGGCTTAGGGGAGAGATCAGAGTTTGCGTAAGAGGAACATACCAGGGAAAAAAAGAAAAGGACAGTCAAAACTCTTAAGGGAATTTGAGCGGAAAGAGGGCCCTGAGAAAAAAGCGAAAAACGACTACACTTGACGGGGATGCTACGTGAGAAAGGAAGACGTTACAGGGAGAAACGACTTAAATAAAAAGGGGGTTGGGGGATCTCACCTCGAGGCAGTCACGGCCCGGCGTGCAGACCATCGTGTTACGAGAAGGCAGGGAGTCAATCTAGATCACAAGATGCAAAAATGGTAAAAAATTCATAAAGAGGACCAGGGGGCGAAACAGGGCACTAAGAAATGACAGGCTGGAGAGTCCTGAATAGAAAACTGCCACCAGCAGGGGACCCCTGAGCATGACTCATAAGGATCGGGGTAACCAATGACAGAGATCGGGGCAAAGGATCGCACCAAGGGAAAAGCGGAAGTAGCAACATCATGACATAAATAGACCGATCGATCCGAAGCCGAGGGGGTCGCAGTCTAACAAAGCATACCCACTGGAGAGCAAGTATGGAGAAGGAATCGGAGGAGCATACCATACACCTTGCAAAGTAGCGTCAGCCCGGGGGAACAACAGTCAAGGTAGCGATGGGGTGTAAACCGGAACGACCAGAAGCTGCGGAAGGACCAGGAGCTTAGAGAATGCGCGACCAATCGTTTAAACAATGCCCCTGCGTTGTTTCCAAAATAATAAGCCAAAAAAAATTAGTACGGAACTGCCCGGAACCGGTTATAAATACTGAATGGGGAGACCCATCTTATAGTAGACTAGCGATCGCTGGTCTGTGTTATGCCGAAAAAGCAGGAAAACCGTGGTACACAAAATCACATCGTTCAGTGAAAGCAAGGGGGGGGCCGGTCAGGAACCGAAGAACCATATAATACAGTGGTCGGTGAAAGCGGCCGGCCGTCAGACCAGTGCTGGAACCGGCAATCACATCGGGAACAGCAAGTCGGCCGAAAGAAATAAGTTCCGGGCAAAGGAGCAGGGAACAGAGGCGGTTGGGGAAGGGTCCAGGTAAATATAGGAGAAGCACGGGGCCGTCTTGAAACAAAAGCGAGAATTAGGGACGCGAATCCCGTTCGCGGATTATCTATCCAGGGTGACCTCGCGACAGAGCCAGAAGAAGAATGGGGCGGAGAAGACTCTGGACGAAAGGGGCGGGCACAGAACCCATGCCGGGGAAGGGACGAGAACGCGGGACGGAAACGCAAAGGTCTTCCGGACAAGTACCCGCCCAAAACAGATTACGTTCCCAGCGGGGGTGGGTCTGAAAAGAACGGGCCGGCGCCGACCTCCAGGGACGCTATTGTGATCGAAGACGGTAACCGCTCCGTAAGACCTTGGATGAAACGCGAGGGGGTACAGCGTAGGAGGAGCTCCGGTTCGCTACGTACACACCGCTTGTACTAAGCGAAAGGAAAAACCGTTAAAAAACGCCGTATAGCGTAAGGCCAACGGCTGGTTGAAAGGCACGCCCATACGACTATAGACCTGGCACACAGGAGTGGCCGGTTTAAGAAATGTGACGACTTAGGAGGGATGCAAGAACAGACTGAAAAGAGGAAAGAGAGAGTCACCGGAAATCAAAAAAAAAAAAAAAGGCTTCCTTCTGTGAAGAACCATGACTAAGAATCCGTGAGCGGAATGACCTTTTCACACCAAGGGCGATTACCTACTATACGGCGAGCGTAGTCAAACGGCAATCAAAGCGCAAACGTCGAAAGAAGGAAAGGGATTGGAAGTCACTTAAAAAGGAACCGGAAGAATACTGCACAGCGTACACTATCCCCGATGCGGGAACCAAGGGCTCTAAGGATGGGAGACGGGAACCACTCGGCTATATTCGAAACACGACTGACTGTACCATATGCGGAAGAAAATGGGAAAAGGCTGGCAGGCAAGAATATTAGGAACTTAACAATTCGTTTGTTGAGGCGGGTCAGGGGAGACCTGGGAAAAAAAAAGCTGATGGAAAAAACGCGTAGCGGATCTACCCTCTACTAAACCACACCAACGGGGAAAAGGAGCCAAGGGACGTTCGCCGAGAAAAACGAATATGGGGGGAGAGCGATTAAAGATGACATACTGGGGGTCGGAGAACTACGAGGGAGCTATGAAGATATCCTGAAAGTCGCTGCGACATAGGTGAAGGAAACGGGAATCGGGGGAGAGGTCGAGCAAAGAGAACGTAGAAGAACGAACCTGGACACCGTCCCGAGGTTAAATGCTAAATGTCGAAGACACGATGGGCAGATCCGGGAGAAAAAGCCTGGCGGTATGTTGGAAGATGTTCAGTAGATGCCTGGGGATCAGAAATGTTCGGGCACATGCAACCGGTTCACAAAGACCAAGGAACAACCTGGTAAAGAAATAATTGGGACGGCGTGTCATATGGAAAACACTGATAAATGGCCGACCCCCAAAAGGGGTCAGAACACATTAGGGGGGAGGATTGAGTAGGAAGGGAGAAAAGGGGGGGGGGAGGGGAAGAAAGTTTTCCCAACTTGCTACGGGACAACGTGCCTAACACGAAAAGCGAAATGGGGGAAACGAAGGGACTGTATATCAAGAGATAGAAGGGAAAAAAAAGAAGGAAAAGCAGAAGAGTAGCAGGAAACCATAATTCACTGAGAAAGGAGGACGGGAGAAGGATGCAGAAAAAGATGGGGGGGGACAACACATAGAACAACCGTCTGGTCGGAATGTTTCTGGATTGAACCCCAAACATAGGATGAAAAAGAAGGGAGGCACAAGCGTGCAGGAGAAGGCTCGGAGCGAAAATTTCAGGAAGGGTGAGACACAAGAGTATGATGGTACAAATAAAGTTGGAGTAGTCTGAGCGGAAATAACAAGGGAGTGGTGCGCGGGAATCTCTAGGCGAGAGAGGGGGGAGAGGGAGACATAGACTACGAAGAAGGATGTGTCACAAAGGAACCTAAGAAAGAAATTAATTCAGGTATTAGTGAGCAGGCGATCGTCCGAGGGGGACGCTGGTACGCTGACGGGCAAGACTGAATAGGGGGGGGGGGAAAGGGGGAGTCGTCCAGCTAGTCAACAATGGTGTTCGGAGGACCTTCACACAGAGGGCGCGACAGTCAGGGATCATGGGGGTCGGAAGGAACTGCATGTCATGGAAACTAGGGGATGACTTAACACGCGAAGGCGTTCGGGCATGTAGGGGGACTAGAGAAGCATAATAGGAGTGGAAAAAAAGGAGAGCGAAGTATTGATAGTACTGTTGCTAGATTATCGGGGGGAGTGGCATGTACGTGCTTTCGGGGACGGGAGCAAGGTGCGAACTCGAAAAAAAAGAGAAGGGGCGCTTTGACAGAATGTTTCGGGCGAAAAACGCGGGGGAACGAAAAAGGAGCGATCCCATCCAGGTGAATTCAGAAACAATAGGCACATGGGTCCAACGAGGTGATAATGGCCGGTCATACTTAGCAAGACAGACTACTCGGAAGCTCGAAAGACTCTGACATTACAGGGGGGGAAACAGAGGAAATAGCGGGGGGCGACGCTTGAGAAAGTGAGTCGATCTCTGCCACAGAGGAGGAAGGAGAGCGGGGGGTGCGAACAGAGGAGAACAAAGAGCAATAAACGGGCAAGAACATGGAAGCAAGGTCACGAGGGCTCCGAGGTAAACAAAGAAATACCTATGCTACTTATCCCCCAGCGGGATGGAGGGGGGCAGCTTAACAAGTGGAGACGCGTCCGTCACCGAGTTGGGACGGAAACACAAAAAAAAATGACCACGTCATTGGGACTCATGGATCCGCTATTAACGCGAAAGACATACAAAATAGGCTCCAATCATGTAAAAAAAAATCGAAAAAGAATGACTAAGGAAAATCGAGGAAAAAAACAAAAATAAAAAAAGGCAGCGGTGTTACGTGCACAGAGGCTGGATCATGAGAACGCTAGCTCGACCTGCGGGAAAGAAAGCTCTAATAAACAGGTGAAGCGCACGAGTCCCGGCAGTCAACAGGCCCAAAGGCGCGTTCAAACAACGCGCTCGGAAAGGGAGCGTTCAGGTTCGTTTGCAATCGCGGCGCCGTCAGGAATAGAACATGTAAAGGACTGTCAAAAGAGATCACGAGAAAAAAAGCGCATCGAACCTCATCCCGGGAGACTCAAGTGAACGGAACTCAAAGGCACCGCCGCAAGACAAACTGCTTGAGCCGACGGAACCCCATAAGTGGAAGCGGCTGGGGGATGCAAACCAAACCAGGAATTGGGTGCAAAGCGACAGAAATGCTTTGCGTTGTCAGCACCAATCGTCTGAACCTGAGTGAGGACTCCTGGCGAGGACGTGCTCGACCGAAACAAACGATAGGGGTGACGCATCAGCTCAAAAAATTAGTGGATCGAGGGTCTGGGGAAAGGTAGAAGCAGTTGAACGTGGCTGAAAAAGCCAGGGGAATGTTCGGAAACGTCTCACGGGTCAACAAGCCCAAGTCCCACAGGGACGGAAGAGGGTGAGACGGTGCCGGCCAAGGAGGTAGCTCGCCACCAACCGCTTACCAGGGACATGAACAACCCCGAGGCAAAGCCTTGCCTTGTCCAGTCGAGGGGTGACATTCGGACGTGGGGTTATGGCGTGAACTACGTCGGTGCAGAACGCCGATTGAAATGGTGAAAAATCAGGAGAATCAATAGGAACACCAGACGGGAAAATCTCTCACAGACTTCACAAAAGGGAGCGCTCTGGAGATTGCTTCGTGTCGTAGAAAGGACGCGGAGTCCAAGAGATCAAGAAGAGGGGTCCGTCCTGCACGTCGCGGACGTCTGCAAAAGAAAACGCTCAACAAAAGAATAAGTCCCATTCTGTGTCGCGGCAGAAAGCACAAGGCTATCCGCCCAAAAAGTCAGTCAGTCGATTGTGAGGTCGCAGAGACGCCTTTAACTTCTTTGGCTGAAAAAAAATAATGTTGGGCAGCCTGATGGCTAGAGCCGGTTCCGGAGGCAACGAAGGGTCAGATCTGGCGGTCCCGTTGCATCAGGACTGCCGTATAGGAGTAAGAAAAACGGAAGTGGGGTGAGAAGCGCAGGAACGCTCTAGTCTGGGAAAGCAGGCATGCCTGTAAAAGGGGGCTTGGACTTCACTCGACCGGGGAAGAGGAGGAAAAGAGCTAGAGGTCACTTTTCAGGGCTTTTCAAAAAGGGAACTGGTTCTTCAAGGCAGTAGAAAGAGGGAAGCAGCGGTATTTCTTACACACCGTTGGGCTAGTATAACACGGGGGCAGTCGAGGCACTCGATTAATGATAATCTCGGCGACATAAAAGGGTAGCGGGTTGGCATTATCCGCTTTGATACGGGAAAATCGACTGCCGTCAGGCTGCCAAATCCGAAACCTAGTCGGCAAAGCCAATAGGGAGAAGACGGGTCAGAGGACCTCTTCGGCTATATGAGACGATCCACCTCGTGGGGGGCCTTAGGATAACGACTTGGGGCAGCGCAAAGAAGAAGGGGCTACTGTTGTTGTAGGCGGTCGTGAGAGAGAAGGGTCCCCTAGGGGGGGGGGGAAGTTGCACGTAAATCGTTTCTCGGATCTGGGAAGGGCGCGGAGAGCACGGCGTACGCTTACGGGGACCACGAGAATCGGCCAGGAGCACGAGGTTGGAGCTGGGGACTGCTCGGGTCAAAAGCTAGGGTTCTAGAAGTGAATTACGGGCGAGGCCCGCGCTTCGTCTGATAAAACAACTCGCGGGCGTCTGGAAGGGGGACCAGTGATTCCACTGAAAGGACCAAAACCCCTCAACCGGACGAAACTCGGAAAATTCAAGGATATGTGTCTCTGGGGTGCGGTTGGGTCGTTGCATGGTCAAAAAAAAGGAAACAGGTAGGTGGAGGGGGGCCCCTACGCACTGGATTCAGCCAGCCAAATTCACCAGACAATCTGTAGAAAAAGTGTGAGTGCAATCTGATAAAGGGGGCCGACGGCAATAAGGAAAAAGGGCATGGATTGTTAGGAGAAAAGGGGTTCTCGTGTTTGGGTCAAAATACAGGGCGTCTGGGGGGGCAATCCTAACAAGACCTCAAAATCGTGACTATAATCGAAGAATCAATAAAGAGGTGGGGGGGGGAGGAAAATCTATCACGGAAAATTAATGAGAAGACCATCGGGGAACTTTAAAATTGGTGCCAGGACAAAAGCAAATATCTGTGCTGT
>Ga0179593_1682884_pt1 | contig 14238 bp, 14 predicted proteins | sample CZODoug2_1_08_16_FD_185931 | JGI IMG/M metagenome (GOLD analysis project Ga0179593, IMG submission 185931) | Vadose zone soil fungal communities from Angelo Coast Range Reserve, California, USA - CZODoug2_1_08_16fungal (PacBio error correction) | ecosystem: Environmental > Terrestrial > Soil >...
TGTTCGCAATCAATCAAGGATCGGGTGGACCAGTCCCTATAGCACATAGTAAGCAAAATATTCCTCCCGTAATCTGACCCACCACTCCAAAAAAAAGACAAAAATGGGCCGGAAGTTAATGGTCACTGAAGTGGTTGATAAACCGTCCAACTCGAAATAAGAAAAGAGGTGATCGGGGGTCCGTTGGAGGGACCTGAAGAGTCTCGAAAGGAAGGGTCGGCCGGGGGGTTGTCATGATCTCAATCCCTATAAAAAAATGACAGATGAAAAAAGAAAGGGGGTTAGCCGTGTTGTTTTCTCTTCGGCCTAAGGACGCAAGCCCACAAAAATGCCACCGAGCAGGAGAGATGGTAATATGCGGGGGATCATAGGAAAGAAGGGGGAATAAGGTAAAAGATCTAATGTCTGGCCTGAGCAGTCTCAAACAGACGGCACAAGGGGTACTGGTTAAAGTGAATCTATCTCAAGGCACTGAAAAACATAGTGGGCAAAAGTTTGACAAGTCGTTCTACAACCCTGTGACTTTCAGGAGAGTATTGTTTACTCAAAAAGAGTTATAGGCTCTCATGGTCAAACAGCGGCAAGGGTGGCTCTGGTATTCAGACGGCTCTCCACCAGGTGACCGAATGAAACTAAAAAAAAAAATCTGAGGGACTCAACTAATGGGGGGGAGAAAGCCCTTCGTACTACTCATCTGAAGCCTGGGGAAGTTTTTGTGGTCAAGCTTCTAAGAAACGTCAGTATCGGGCATGACACCCAGAGAAGTGGAAATCGGGGGGCACGTTAACGCGGTGTTACTGGAAAATATACCAACCGGTCTGGGATGTATCCAGACGAATGTGAGGGGGGGGAAGTGAGATAGAGGGGGGGAGACTTGGGGAGCGCAGGGTGGAGCGGGGAACACAAGGGAAGGGGGTAACAGACAAAGGGGGGGGTATCAGAAGGGTTGGGGAAGGTGTAAAATCCTTAGTAAATTGCAAAATTAAATGCGGAAACAAGCTCACTGTGCACCAAGAATTGATTTAAGAGCCACCAGGGAATGGGGGGAGACGAATATCAGAAAAAAACTGGGGACAAGCTCAGGAGACAAACCCTGTCCTGACAAGGCAAGATTCAAAGGGGATGGGCGGCCATAATTACAGGGGGAGAGAACAGTATTGGGCTTTCATCCCAGGGAAGGAACAAAAGGAAAAAAAACGTGAAATCATGGCTTGAAGGGTGGGGGTTATAAAAAACTCTACCGCTGATTCGGGGGGGTTCATGGGGGAAAGTTCAGCCATGCTAAAAACTATAACAGCGGTGGTGTACAGGTGAAGAAGAGGGGAACAAGAAGGGTAGGGTCTTCGTTGTGGATAATCCTCGAAACCAACACAAAGGAGGAAGAGAGTAGAGAGTACACAAGGGAAAGCGAAGGGGGGGAAGTGATATGTACGGTGAGGGAGTCACGGGATGCTAATAGAGAGGAGGAAATGAGTGCGACCAGTGTGAAAAAACACTGCAAAGATCTCGAGGGGGGAAGAAAACACAGGGATGATATGTTGACGGTGGGGGGACAGGTCGATTGTTCCAAAGAAAAGATAAGTGAGAGGAAGCCATTTTAATAGAAGGGGTTGTCCCCTTCTACTGGGAGAAGGGGGGGGAAGGGGCACCAACTTGAAGAGGGAAAAATGTCTGAAAATTGAGATCCCAGTCGGGGTGATAGTCAAGGGGAAAAATTTGTCCCAGGATAGGGCTTGGAGAAAAGTATGGGGTACCTTAATAGGGTCATGACAAATGTAAGAAAGGGTACCAAAAGACATGTGGGAGCAAGCCTGAGCCAGAAATCTACTCACAAACGTATCTCATTGCTGGGAATCCTCAAGACAGGGGGTATAGGACATTAACAAAGACGAAGGGGGATTGCGCATGCCCAAGATTCAAAAAGAGGGAGAGACTATCCAGCTGAGGCGGAAAGTTGGTAGAAAAAAAAAAGTGCAAGGCAGGGCGGGTACGAGGGGCCGAAGCCACTAGGAACCATTGGGGGGGGGGGGGGGGGGGGGGGGGGGGGGGGGGGGGGGGTGGGGGGGGGGGGGGGGGGGGGGGGGTCCCGTACGAATTCAAAGCGGCCTTGTATTAAAAATCAAGAGCCGAAACACTAGCCAACAATTTAACTCGTTTGTGGGGGTGGATAGTAGGGACATATCTCTTTTTGATGTTCATCCTGAAAGAAGAAAGTGGGGAAAAAAAAATGTAGGGTCAAAAGGTACTTAACCAAAAATGGTCCAACTTTTATGCCGTTATACGTAGGTCAACGGGTCAATAATGAAAAAACGCTATTTCGCACTAGAGCAACTGCCTGGATCTTGAAGCTCAACAGGGGTAAAAAGTAGGGGGCATCTGATCATGAGAACAGGAAAGGAGTGTCTTGTGAATCTTCAAATATAGGAAATGGGAGTCGGGAATGTTGGAATGCCCTCACGATGCTGTCCTCAAAGAGGGTAAAAGAACAGAAGAAAAACGGAAAAAAAACACATCAGAGATCTTTCAGGGGCAGGCATTGGGGGGGGGGGGATTGAAAAGGGCAAGATACTAGGTAGGGGGGGGTGGAATGGAATAGGGGACGGGTAATCAACATCACCAACTCAGTAGCCGCATCTGTGTGGAAAAAGTGAATCGGTAGGGGGGAAGGTTCAATAGGAGGGTCAAAACCGTCCACAGAATAAAGTGTTGTCAAAGATAATCTTGGGAATCAGCACAAAAACGCGCAAAAGGAAAAAAAACTTGACCAATAGGGCAGATAGAGCTAGATCGCAATCCAACCGGCAAGGCCTCTTGAGGGGGTAGAAAAAATAAGACACCATGGCTAAACGCCGGCATATAAGTTTAACCTCGTCCACGGAAAAAATTTGGGGGGGTGTCAAAGATATTAGGTTACGTTGGGGGGGAACGATAGGTCAGCGAGGGGAACCCGGAAATGCTTGTTGAAGGCAACAAGGGGGTTCTGGGGGGGGGCGAAGATTGAGAAAGCTCACGCATCCGGCTGTAAAAGGGTACCAAGTAAAAGGTAGAGTGGGACCTGAAATGGAGGCTTGGGGAAAAGCCGGGGGTTTAAAAAAACCTCATCTCGACTAGAGCTGCTCAAACCCCCGAAAAAAAAGGTAGGGAAGAAGCAAGTCTCGGTTTTCTCTTCTTGGAGAAGGTTTGGTGGAAAACTAGAAAGTAGGGACAGGAAACTCAAGGTCATTATACAAATCTATAGAGCAAAGGGGGGTTGGGGGCTGATTAATCTTCGACAAATCGTTCAGAAAAAAAAGGGGCTCAAAAAAGGGAGACAATGAACTACAACCACAATAAAAAAGTTGACGGGAACTAGCAGACATGGTGGTTCTTACAACGCACGGAACGAAACACGTCAAAGGCATAACCAATTTAAACGACCTCTAGCCCACAGATGAGCTTGCGGGTTAGCCGGTCAGGCCGCGAGCCGCGGGGGTCGGGGGCGAGGGTCGATTGGCTCACCTGGCTCTCCGTAGAAAATTTACCTAATGGGTTCAAAGTATGGTTAACATTAAGGGGGTGAGCTGCTGTTGGTGTGCATTAAGATCAAATGAGGGGGCAAACTTAATCCTAGAGATGGCAAGGGACGGGAACCTATTCCTCCCACTTCATATGCAAGAAAGGGACGGCCCAACTCACACAAATTTGACAACACAGAGGCCGCCAAGTGAAACCCGTCCCAAACAAAAACCCTTTTCCAACATCCCCATAATGGGAAGTGTTAGTCAAAACTCCTGAAAAAACCTATCCTCCTCTGATAGAGGAAAGGTGGGGAACATGATCGAGGGTTAAAAAGAATCGCGGATGCAAGACAAAAAAATTATTGTGTCCCTATCTCAATGCTTTAGAGCGACAAGGGACCAGCAAGACCAGCTCAAAAATGATAGATGGGAAAAATTCTGGAAAGGCAGTATGACACGGATGCGATGCTGGGAAAATATCTCGGGTCAGGAAAAGCAGAGTGGCCAGCGGGGCGATTGGGATAACCCCGGGGAACGTGGACGAGGAACGAAGAGAGAACCAGTGGGGGGACAGTTGGGTAAACAGTCCAATGTTGACAAACTCTCTCAAAGGAGGTTTCGGGCGGATCAGTACATGTACAACCGAGGGTTCGAATGGTAACAACCAATAGCTGTAAAGGTGAGACTGGGTTGAGAAGTAAGAGCCCATTACCTAATGAGCGGGAAAGCACAAAGAAAACGGGATCACCGGCCTTGCCGCTTGCGGGCCATTGCTACTACCAAGTAGAGGCATGGCCATTTTGTTTGGGCAGCAACTGAGGGGGAAAAACGATAAAAAAGCGACGTGGCAGAACATCTTCGGGTTGGGGGAAAAAAGCAAATGGGAGCAAAACAAAAATTTCCGTAGGTGTACGGTAAATCCAAAACCGGGGCTGGTGGCCGATACTCTGTGAGGTTTAGTCCCATAATTGATTCATTGCTTAGCGGCCTTTGGGGTCTTACCCCAATGGGTAAAGCAAGGATCTTCAATTTTCAATTTGGGACCAGATCCTGGGGAAGATAATCGCAGTCCTAAAAATTCACTGGGGGGAGGGACCCCACAGTTCAGTTCGTCACGAATTTTGTAGGAAAACTGCGTAAAAGATTAAAATATAGGCGACTAAGACTATAAGCCAGACTTGGAAGATAAGGAAGAACCCCCCTTAATACACTTCATTTACTGTGGAGAATCTAGGAAACCCGAAAGTAAAAAGAGGGAAAGCACACACGCGATAGCTTGAGAAAAAAAGAGCTGAAAAAAGGCCATACAAAAAGGAAAATTCCTTATAACTTGGAAAAATTTGGCTTGGTTTGAGTTCAAAAATCCGATAAAGGTAGGGGAATTGAGTGATGGGATACCTATTTCTGGGGCGAGTCCTTCCAATCACCTGACTATCCAACTGGCCCTTTTAAAGGACGAATAACCAGGACAGCGTGTGGTAGTCCTTCCTGGGGGTTGTCGGGATCTCTCTCAACAAAACTTGATAAAGGGGTCTTAAAGAAAGGGGGGGGGAAAAAAGAGGTCCGACCGGAAATCACCTAACCCTTTTCCGTTTCCGAGGTCGTGGGCTTCAGCAGGGCCATCACGGGGTAATAGTGATTCTGGAAATGTCAGAGTAAACTTGTTCAAAACTGCAGAATCAGAGGGAAGCGAAGACCCTCAGCAAGACAGAATACGTTGGAATGGGGGTTAAAATGAGGGGACTCCAATATCCTGCGGAAGGTCTAAACCGCAAGTGCATGGGACTAGTCCACGGGACTGCAAACCTTGGCCGTCAGGGGGTCGGGAGAAAACTGAGGAGTCGATAATGTAGAAGGATTTTGATAGGCCCATGCAAGGGCAGAGTGACACATGGCGAGGGGCTGGGTTCATGGGGTCCTTACCTCATAAGAAAGGGAGACTGGGGGGGCAGTAAAAAAATGATACACTTTTATTGTGTGGGGACTAAAGAATTGGCGAGCGAAAGACTTAGCGATCTGAATTAGCGGGGGAAAACCATAACAGATGCGGATATCTCCCCCGAATGGTGGGTAGGCAGGAAAAATACGGAAGTGAGGCTAAAAGCCAAGTTCAAACTACGAAGGGGTGAAAAAAACCATGGCTTATCCTATGTTTGAGACCTCAAAAAAAGGGAAGGATGCCGATGCGGAGGAAAGTTGTCGAATCCAGTCTGAAAAGAAAGTGACCGGGGAAGTGCTTTTTGAAGTACTAGCCTCGGAGGGTAACGGGGGAGATTCACAACAACTTAAGGCCTTTGGTTGGGGGGTGGAAGTAGAAAAGATCGGTGGAAGGTCCAGGGCCTGCCGCGAAGAAATAGTAACCGCGGTAAACAAAAAGGGGGGGACTCCCCCATGGCCACGGGAGGGTGGTCTCCGTCCTAGGCCATGTCTGAAAGGTCCGAAGGGCTCGGGCAGAAGCTTCTCCAGAAAAAACCTCTTCACCCACCCTGATCGCACGAAAACAGCATGGCGCAAGAGCCTCCACGAGATAGAATCTATCATGGGACTGAGAAGGAATGGAGGGAGGAGAAAAAAATGATATAACACATGTTAGTTAATGTGGGGCGGGCAAAGGAAAGGAAAGAGGAGATGGGGGGATCATGAAAACGCCTTCTCCGGTCGCGGAAGGAAAGCTTGGACAGGACACGCACGGAGCCCGCGCTGGGGGGATGGGGGGTAAAAAGGGGAGCGGTCACGGTATCCCATGCAAAAAATTTCCCAGCTCCGAAGCAGGTGGGAAATGAAGCTTTTCGGGCTCGGGGCCTCTCAGGCGGCAAAGAAAATGCAGACGTAAAAAAACACTCAGCGGATGAAGAGAGATTGGACTTTCGACCTGGCTATTCAATAGGAACCAAGGGAAAAAACAAAGAAAAAGTGGGCCTCTCTCTTAACCAATAGGGAAAAAAAAGATTAGAAATGGGGATACCAAGCCGCCTTCCAAACGACCCCTTGAGCTTAAACAACCCTGTCAGAACAAACGGCTCCTCGTTTCCCTCTGCGTCAAGTAAAAAGAGGTGGGACATCCATTAGGGGAGGGACGGGGGTCGGGTAGGGACGAAAAAAGATAGGAGGCGTTCAGAATTGTAAACCAAAAATGCTTTTTTGGTGTCAGAACACACAGATTCGAATTGTCCCTTCGCCTTTTGTTCGAAGCGAATCAAATTGGGGGAAAAAAGCGTTGTCATGGCATTGTGCGGAAAAAAAAACTGGCACTGGGCGGGTGGTAGTGTGGAAAAAGCAAAAAGCCTAGGTGTGAAAATCGCCCTCACTCGAGATAGGAAATCAAACCAAAACCCCGGAGAGGAGACCCGAAAAGAGCGCAGAGAAAAAATGGGTCGATGGTTTCCTCCCTCAGGAGATTCCAAAGGCGCTTGAAACGGGACTATAAAACTGGCTCGGCCCCTCTAAAAGAAAACCGAGCTTAACGAGGGGGACGCAAGAATCAAGATAAATGCTACAAATTCGCCAATTGAAAGTAAAAAAAAAAAAAGGGTCAAAAAAAGTTTACCAAAGGGAACGCTCGAATGGGATACTTCCGCACGAAACCCAACGGTCCCACAAATGATTTGGGGAAGAACCAAAAAAAAGGGGTCCACAGAGGAAGGACCCCTCTTCGATGAGGGAGAGGGGTTGTCTTAAAGGGCGTAAGTGGTGCGACTGGGGGAGAGGGGGGCTTAAGAGGCAAATATCTGGACAATGGTTTGGTCAAAAGGAGGTCACGGGAAAATTTTCAGGGGGTTGGGGGGGGAAACGGAGGGGGGGAAAAGAATAGATCAAAAATCTGGGACAAGAGAAGAAAAACATATTCGGGTGGGGGAGCTGAATACCTCCGGAGATACAAAGACGAAAACACCGGTGGAAAAGGGGAACCCAAAAAGAAGTATCAAACCGGGGGGGATAAGTAAACCGAATAGCCCATGTGCAACAAAATCCGACAAGAAAGTGGGGTCCGGGTTAGGGCAACATGTCAGAGCTCTGAAATTGGAATGAGCAGGTGTTGGTCCCAAAGTCAGATCTTGAAGGAAAGCAGGGAAGAGAATGGCAAGAACAACATAAATACAAAATGGTTCTGCTCCTATAGCGGAGGAATGAGAAAAAGGGGAGAAAAAAACCCGGGGAATAATCAAGGAAGCTTTCGATATCGGAGGGGGGTAGGGAGGGAAGATGGGAGGGAGCCTTGGGCCACAGACGGGTCACTAATTCAAGGGGGTCGGACAATACTCGGACAGGGTAACGTTGGACAGGAGCCAGACGCGAAAAAGCCGGAAACAGTTGGGGGGGAACTTGGTCAGAAAAAAGTTTGACCACGGAGAAAAAAAGGGTGGTGAGTGTCGGGAGGGCCATGTACATGCCCACCGCCGCAATAGGTAAGCGCGCTAGAAGTAACATGCGTGTGAAGTGTGTGCGATGGGTTAGAAGGGGACAAAGAGGTGGACATACATGGACTTACGTACGCCAACGGCAGAAACTAAAAAAGGCTTCCGGGGACTTGGGCCTGGGCCCATTCAGGGAAAAGCGCGGAAATACGAGACATTTGGTTTCTACTGAGGGGGAGAAGAAAAGAAGGATCGGGGGGAAAAGCTGCCAATTCTGGTTGAAGAGGGGGCCAAAGTGGAGAAAGACAGAAAGGTGCCGTAGTGGACGTATAAAAAAATCAAAAAGATAGACGACTAGGGTTCTTGTTGTAGGGGGCAGAAAACAAGAGGACGAGACGATAATTGGAAAGGTTCACGGGAGCTCATGAGGGTCAGCCAAAAATTAAATAGACAATTGGGTGAGGGATTGAATGGACTGGGGAATTTGCCAGATTACTGTAAGGGGAGGCAAAGTTAAGATGAAAAGGACAAGTAACAAGCTGGGCCACCAAAAGTAGGTCGTCACATGGGGCATTGGGGGGGGGACTAAAAAGAAACGAAGGGGAATAGAAAAAGACAGACTTCAGGAGAAGGGCTCGGAAGCAAGAACTGTGGAAGTGCGAAGAATTTGAAGTTAAAGAGCCCTTCGGGAAAAACTTCGGGTCGAAACCAAAAAAAAGAGGATAGTAAGAAAAGCTGGAAGGTTCCTTCCAACCGATAAGATGAAGGGCAGAAAACGGGGGGAGGGGGAGGGGGGAGGGGTAACCAGAAGGAAAAAAGCTGGCTTGCTGAAGTGGAAAGCAGCACGACAAAAGATTACAACATACCGGCTCAAAGCTAACAGCATGGGGAAAAAAGTTGCACACTGTACGAAGGCAAAAGAGTAACAGGACCCGGTTTCGTGAAAAAGTGCAGGTGGGGAGGGGGAATAGAAGAATGAAACAACACCAAACGAAGGTAGTAACAAGGAGCTACTTCTCAAAGAAAAACATGCCGACAACCCCCAATAGTGTGAAAGAGGTTCTTGGGTCGAACAAGTTCAATAACCTGGGGCTGTAACGAGGAAACTGGGAAGAAAATCGGAAATTGGGTAAAGACTCAAATCCCAACCAGACTGGAGGGGTCGGGGGCACGAAACCCCTCAAGAAAACGATGGAAAAGGGACGGTTGGGGGGAAGGTGTGGATTAGGAGAAAAGGGAAAAAAAATCTCTGCGGGTCGGTCACCTCCTTTGGATCGGGAATGGGGTAAGAAAGAATAATACATAATGTCCGAAGTGTGTATCGAAAAGATCTGAAGGACGGGGAGGATCAGCGTGGGGGAAAGGGAAAACTGCAGGACTAACTGGGAAAGTGGTTCCAGGCAGGGAAAGGGGGGAAAAAAGCCAGGAAAGACGAGCGACTTAATATTGCAAAACAAATGAAAAAAATGAAAAATGGGGGGACTTTGAAGGGAGCATTGGGGGGGGGGGGCTACAAAAGAGGAAATGAGGCTAAAAACAGTCGACCCTCCTGAAAGGTGAAAAAAGGGATAAAGGAAAACTTACAAAGAGTCGTGTCTAGAAAAGGTTTCTCTTTGCGTAACAATCAAGTTTGGGAGAAAGTGGGGGAAAAATTGACCACATCATTGTGCGTAAGATACTGCTGCTGTCGCAAAAAAAAAAGTGGGGGGTAGCAAAAAAACAGGGGCGCAAAAGGGGAACATGCTGTACTAAGGGCGGAACACGGAAAAGAAAAAGTGAGGGCACAAACAAGGGTCTGTGTGGGGTGCTACGGGTAACCTGTGGGGACTAATGCACCCCAAAACAAGGGGAACACAGGGGGTTTGGTGTCCAGCATCTCTACTAACTAGCGTAGGGTTAAGGGAAGGGGACGACAGGAAACTGGGAAATCAAGGGTGAATCCCGAAGTGTAAAACTTGGGGGGACGACCAAAGGGGTGGAAAAAGGGGGCTGCAGTCTCGAGACACGGGGTCCACTTCCCCTGCCGAAGGAACTACGGAAGAAAAAAGAGGGGGAAGGATCTTAAAACAGAGATCCCATTGGGCTTCCATACTCCGCCACGGGATATGAAATCGAAAAGGAAAAAGAATGAGGACGAGGTCGAATCGGTGCAGCAACTAAATATAAAAAAGTGTGATGAAGGGGGGTCAAAAAATGCATAGGGGATAATGCTGGACAGGATTTTCAGAGCATGAAACACAGGGGGAAAAGGGGAATCGCGAGGGTCAGGAGGGAATGAAGCAATTCACCTGATGGTGAGGGGGGGGGGGGGGAAAGAGAAAAAGGGGAAAAGGGGGGACACAATTCAGAAAATGAAGAAGCAGGACTGGGGGGGTTTCACAAAAGTGCATCGGTGAGGAGGGGGGAATAGAAGTACCGAGGTCTCTAATCCCTAATAGGAAAAGAATATGAAGGGGTTGGGAGTCCACATCAATGAGGGAATCTTCCCAACCCAATTCTCAACGCAAAATGTACCACGATCCTTTAAACTCTTTACAGATAGAGGGAGACAAGAAAAAAAGAGGGGGGCAACACAGTGCAAAAAAGCGCTACTGACTTGGGGCAGACAACACTGGCGAACGAAGAGGGGAAAAGAGGGAAAAGAAAATTTGTGTCTTAAGATCCAATTAGGGGGGGGGGGGAAAGTGGGGAGGGGGGAAATATAACCGCTGGAGTCCCGCTGGGGAACACTCACTAGGTGGGGAAAAAGGGTCGGGGCAAAAGAGGCGAAAGGGCTGCGATTAGGCCGAAACTCCGCATCCAAGGTGGAGAAAAGGGATGGACTTGGGGGGATAGGTCCTGCACAGGGAGGGTCTGGGGCCTCTGCACTTGTTTCAAAAGACCAGAAGGCGCGAAGGAAAAAAACCACGGGAAAAGAAAATAGCGGAGTGGGGGGAGGGGTGGGAAAGTGAGGGGGGAAAGAAAAAGTGGGCAGACGGTAAAAGTGACGAACCGTTTTAGACGCCATGCAGGGTGAGGGAATGCAAAAGATAATAGAAAAATGAAGGACGTGGAGAAAAACAACAAAAGGATGAACGTGTTCAATCGAGGGGACGCTAAGCGGATAGGAGCGAGAAACCACAGCACAAGAGATTAATACAAGTTCTCGGAGGGTATGCTTTAACCAGGAGCGTAGGGGAAAAATTGTCTGGGGAGCGGGAAGGGTGAATACTGGAGGAGGGAGGTACAAAAATGCTCTCATCTCTCTGGGGAACCTAGGTCACCGTGCGGGACAAGGTTCCAATGTTGGACTGAGGGGCGAGAAAAAAACAGAGAAGTATCAAGGACTGGGGGACAATCCAATATCATCCTCTTCTGGACTTCGACCTATTAAATCAAGAAAAGGGGGAACGTCCCCTATCACCCAATGCGAAAGGTTAAGCAAGTTAGGGGAATGGAAGGGTGATCCCCTGAAACTCTCCCATGTGAAACAAAACCATAGGAGGGGAACGGAAGAACTCATGAAAAAAGCAACTCCTGATTAAAGCTATCTGATTATGATTCGCAGTTTGGCAGCTAAGACGAGGGAAAAAACAGGGGTGAACCACATAAATTTGTCGTCTATAAGGGATCTTTCTCTTAAGAGCCCAGCATTAGAAATAGAGGGAAGAACGAGAGTATTGCTCAAAATGGGGGGGGAAAGCAAAAGCCTGTTCAATATTCCGGGTCAGGAGTAAATTAGGAGCCATCTAAGTCAAAAGGGACAGGTGGGAAGGGGGGTCTAAAAGAAAGGGGGGGACCCAGGTGGTCCATTTGTATTAATGGGGGGGAAAACCTAATCGGAGACAAACCTTTATTGTTCTGTTTCGGGGCGCTGTAACAGGGGAAGGGAAAGAGTTATAGGGAGGATCAACCAAAATGCGTTCAGTGGGGCTCTTGGGGTTCGCCTTCAGGAGAAAAGGTTACCGGGGCGACTCTTCACTCACATAATAGGAACGGTACATAAAAAACTAGAGAACCGAAAGCTTGGGCTTCGCCTTCGTAATACTCATCGTACAAGAAAGCCAGGTTTTGACCTGAGGGATCAACAAAAACAGAGGATCGGCAAAAATGGAGAAAAAAGTCGTGGGGGAAATCTTGGCACTTGAAAAAGAAAGGGCACGTATAAGTAAAAAAAGAGTGATTAATCCAACAGGGAAGGTTTAGCCCAGCTAAAGAATCGATAAGCTTCGACGTGCGTGGAGAGAAAGAGTGGAAATAAGAAAAAAAGGGGAACTTCGACTTTGTCAATTGGCCTGAAGGAAACAAACAGGGGGCAAGTCATCATAAAAAAAGTCAGGTACTGCATGGGACAGAAAAACAAGAACTATCATAAAAAGGTCATCGCGAAACACGACGGACAAGGCAGATTTCCATTGGGACGAGTAACCCAAGCGATGCAAAAGGGGGAAAAAACCAAAACAGACAATCTGGGAATCCTGAAAGGTAAAAACCTTAACAACAAATGAAGGAAGGGAATAAAAAAAATGATTCTGAAGTGGGGAACACTGTCCGAAGATGTCATCAATGAAACTTAGGAGGGCCCTGGGAAGGGAAAGACGGGACCGGAAAAACAACGGGTGGGATTTCCGTTGGGGCCAGTGGGAAAGGAGATCAAAAAAAAAAAAAACGGGGAGGAGGAAGGGTATCACCGAAACAGGGGGAAAAAAATGAAAAGGCCGTGGCAGTCATATGTGCGAGGTCTTCATCAGGCCCTACAGGAGTAGTATTGAATCAGACTGAGCATGGGCATAAGTAAACCTCTTCTAAAGTGCAGAAAACCCCTCAAGCAAAATAAGAAGACGGGGTAACCGGTATTCAGAAAGATACTGGCGGTGGTTGTCGCTACGTTGGGAAGGGGGAAGAAAAAGAAAAACTGCATACATTGGGTTCAAAAAAGAAGGAGCGACCGGGAACTGCAAAGTCTTAGTATAGGAGAAGACTTTGCAGAGGAACAAAAACGGTGAGGAACGGCGATAACGGACGGGGGATACATCATGACGTCCCTTACTAGGGAAGTTGACAAATGAAGAAAAGGAAAAAAAACTTTGGAAAAGGCTCCAAGAAGAAGAAAAAAAACAAATCGACAAGGGAGAACTTGAATTAGCTGTCAAACTCTCATAACAGAGTCGAACACACAGACAGGGTTGGGGGGTTAACGTACGGGGGGGTGGGGGTAGGGTGCCAATAAAAAAAAAATGGGCTAATGTGCGCGGAAGGATCCTTATGCGTGCTTGTCGACGAAGTTAGAACACTACATAGGAAAACAAAAAGAAAAGGGTAAGGGAAAGGGTAGAAGGGGCGGGGCCCCCTTAACAGGGTCCGCGTGGAAGATTCACTTTTTCGGACGTCCCGGAAAAACCTATGAGAAAAGAAAACATTTGCGTAGGAAAAACTCTCTAGTTGTAAATGGAATGCCGATAACTCAAGGGAAAGGGGGGGGGAAAAGGGGGTAGGGGGGAAAAATGGACAACTGGGGGAGGGCCAGGCCAAAAACCACTCGGCGAATTCCACGTTACAAGGTGCCAGAAGGCGCGCGGGGGGGGGGGGGGGGGGGGGGGGGGGAAGCAGAGTAAGGATAAGGTTTAAACATTCGCAGAGAGTGGAGACAAATAAAATATATATTACCTCTCTGAATGAGGGCCTGAGAAGGGAGTGTCTCTGGAGTCAGGACCGCCGTTATGAATTGGGGAAAAGGGAATCACGATGTCAGGGCAAAGTAGAGCAGAGGGGGTAGATCATGAACACAGAGATCATATCATAGATAGCAGGCATGTTCGTAACACGGCATGATCCAAGGGGGGTAAAAGAGGGTGACGTGGTATAACAATGTGACCCGCACCGCTCTTGGGGGGACACCAGTTGCAGCGGTGTAAGGGGGGTTAGGAAGGGGGGGGGAGGTCCAAAGAACAAAAAAGAGGATTAATGAGGATTTCCTGACCCGGAATGATCTAGGAAGAGCCCCAAAAACGAAGGAACTTGGGGAAAAAAGCTATTGAACGGGGAAAGGAATATATTATCAGAGAACTCAATCCGAACCAGCCCACGTCACGCTTTCTAGAACAAAGGGGTAAATAAAAGACGGATGAGGGTAAAGGGGATCAAAAAGGGAAGTAAAAAAAAATTTTGTGTATTCAGGGGCCATTATTGGTGGATCAGGTGGGGAGGGATGAAGAGGCCCAGAAGGCGAGAAACGGGGGGGGGATGAGGTATGGAGGCACATGAGAGCCTTTCGATTTATTGAGCGAAGGCTCCGCAGCGCCGGGGGGAAAATCGGGGCCGAGGGTTTGGGAAGCGAAGAAGGGTGACGTTGGGGAAAAACTGTTTGCAGGAGAAGACCTGTAGAAAATCCGCCCAAAAGGACTCTA